>Ga0209033_1000498_pt1 | contig 23062 bp, 21 predicted proteins | sample LauGreFa1BDMLBDN_2_FD_188218 | JGI IMG/M metagenome (GOLD analysis project Ga0209033, IMG submission 188218) | Freshwater lake microbial communities from Lake Michigan, USA - Fa13.BD.MLB.DN (SPAdes) (version 2) | ecosystem: Environmental > Aquatic > Freshwater > Lake | place: Lake Michigan, USA...
GCTGCTGCGATTGCCGTTTTTATGGCATTAAAGCCGGGGGATCATGTTCTAGCACCGCGGGTGATGTATTGGGCGCTCCGGAATTGGTTGCTGACGGACGCTCAACAGTGGGGATTGCATGTTGAACTCGTCGACATGGGTGATCTTGATGCGGTCAAGGCGGCGGTCAAGCCGGGCAAGACTGCGCTTGTTTGGATCGAGACGCCCTCAAATCCGCTTTGGTCACTGACGGATATTGCGGCTCTGGCCGAAATTTCCCATGCTGCAGGCGCGCGACTGGCGATTGATTCGACGGCAGCAACCCCTGTTTTTACCCGGCCTTTGGCCTTGGGGGCCGATCTCGTCATGCATGCGGCGACAAAGGCTCTGAACGGTCATTCAGACGTTGTGGCCGGTGCGTTGGCTACCGCAAAACAAGACGCTTTCTGGCGCAAGATTGTTGCTCATCGTAAATCTTTCGGGGCAATTCTCGGACCTTTTGAAGCTTTCCTTCTGATCCGAGGCATGAGAACGCTCGACTTGCGGGTTCGAGCAGCGTCGGCCACCGCGTTGGATCTGGCGAAACGCTTTCAAAAACATCCTGACATTGCGGATGTTCTCTATCCGGGTCTGCTCTCGCATCCGGGACATCCCATTGCTGCGAGCCAGATGAAGGGCGGTTTCGGACATATGTTGTCAATCCGTGTACGTGGCGGCGAGGCGAGCGCCATCGCAACCGCGGCGGGCGTGATGCTGTGGAAGCGGGCAACATCGCTTGGCGGTGTTGAGAGCTTGATCGAGCATAGAGCTTCCATCGAAGGCGACGGGTCACCTTGTCCGACGGATTTACTTCGATTGTCGGCAGGTATCGAGGACCCTGAAGATTTGTTTCAGGACCTCGATCAGGCTTTACGCCGCGCTCACGGGTCAGTCGGTTAACCCTTGGCCTTGGGTCAATAGTCTGGCAATTTCTTTGACCGGATGTTTTGTAAGGTCGTGCGCAACCTCCGCCACAATATGGGATTGAAGATTCGACGGCATTGATTTTCTTAATTCGGCAAGTGTTTTGGGAGGGGCCACGATGATGAGTTTCTTGAGGTCTGTTTCAGTCTGAAGTTCCCCCAGAGCGGTGGTGACATCTCTGGCAAAATCACGTTCCGCGAAAACGTGCCAATCAGTGTCTGCCATTGCAGCCCTGCGGTAACCCGCGCTTGAAAACGCCCGCCCGGGACGGTCGGTACCCTGTTCACGCGTTGGCGGGTTTTTTTGGCTGAAAACATGTTCGACTTTGAAATCCGGTTCAGGAACGGTTCCCTCATTGACAAGAAGGAGCGCCTTGCTGCCATCGCCCACCAGAATATGGGTTCCCTTTGGTATGATCAGTCCTAGCATTTATTCTTCCTTTGCAATGCTGCATCAGAAGAATAACGCGGTAATTGTTCGTGGGTTGCGCGGCAATGCCGAGGTTTATTACGCTATTTTCGGGTGGCAAGCGCAACGCCGGCGACGGTGAGGGCCATCCCGCCAATTTGAAACGCATCCAGCGTCTCGCCAAATATGAAATAGGCCTGAAGTGCGACTGCAGGTGGCACCAGATAAATGAGCGTTGCCGCTCGTGAGACAGCACCGTTCCGAATGAGAACGAGTAAAAGGCCGATTGCACCGAGCGATAGAGCGAGGACTGACCAACCCATTACGGCAAAGAGGGTAATCGACCAATCCATTCGCATGGGTTCAAGAAAATAAGCAGCTGGCAGGATGACGACAAAAGCACCGCAATATTGCAGGGCGGTTATTGTTCTGAGGTCGCCCGCCGGGACAAAGCGCTTTTGATAGAATGTGCCAAGTGTCACCGACAGCATCGCAATGGAATTGATGATGATAGGGAGGGCTGTCTCTATGAAAACGGAGCTTCCAAGAGCTGCAAATTTTGGGTGGAGCACAAATATGATGCCCGTGAAGCCGAATGCAATTCCGAGCCATTGTTGACGGGTAATTGTTTCACGAATGAGCATCGGAGCAAGGAACGCCGTGAGTATGGGCTGCAGTGCCGCAATGAGGCCGGACAAGCCGGATGCGAGCCCTGCGTGGATTGCCCACCAAACTCCACCGAGATAAATCGCATGAAGGAGAATGCCGGACATCATGGCGTGTAACCAATGATTGCGCCCTTTTGGCCACTGAGCACCGAACAGGAGCGAAACACCCGCCATGCAAAGCCCAGCTAGCGCAAAGCGCAAAGACAGAAAAGTAAGGGGGTCAGCATAAAAAACACCAAACTGGGCAGAAATCCAACCTGTTGACCAGATTAGAACAAAAATAATGGGAGAAAATCGCAACAAGAGTGAAGGTGCAGACGATTTCACGGAACAGACCTTTGCTGCCAGATGATCGGCCTGGCGCAAAAATGAAAAACGGGTTTGCTAATTCATGCTCTCCGTTGCACAAGGAGCATTGACATTCAACTACGTTCCGTCTTTTTTAGGCTAATGCTCAATAATCACCGATTTAGGTACCTGATGTTCATCAGCGACTCTCAAAAACCGAAGATGAAACGGTTGCGCGTCAAACGCGCCACTACTCGTTGATTATTTCCTCGACCCGGTCACTCCCCCCGGCGGGGATGAGATAAACCGCTAAAGATGCGGGTGGATCAGGGGAGCGGGATCCAAAAGCCAGTCAGGATTATCGTTATGGGGTTCAAGGTCGCAATTGTCGGTGCCACAGGAAATGTTGGCCGTGAAATGCTTTCAATTTTAGCGGAGCGTGCGTTTCCGGTTGATGAAGTGACTGCCTTGGCGTCATCGCGCAGCCTCGGCACGGAAGTTTCGTTCGGTGACAAAATTCTAAAGGTGGCTAATCTCGAGCATCACGATTTTTCTAAAACCGATATTTGTCTGATGTCGGCAGGTTCTGGCGTGTCCAAGGATTGGTCGCCGCGTATTGGCGCGCAAGGATGCCTTGTTATCGATAATTCGTCGTGCTGGCGGTACGATGAACGCGTGCCTTTGATTGTTCCTGAAGTGAATGCAGATGTGCTCACGCGGTTTATGGCTGATCCGGGTCGACTGAACATCATTGCCAACCCGAATTGTTCAACGGCTCAACTCGTTGTTGCTTTGAAGCCACTGCATGATCGAGCTGTGATCAAGCGTGTTGTGGTTGCGACCTACCAGTCTGTTTCAGGTGCTGGCAAGGATGCGATGGATGAGCTTTTCAATCAGTCACGTGCGATCTTTTCAGCTGGTGAAGTGAAGGTCGAGAAATTTTCGAAGCGCATTGCCTTCAACGTTATTCCGCATATCGATGTGTTTCTCGATGATGGGTACACCAAAGAAGAGTGGAAAATGGTCGTTGAGACCAAAAAAATTCTGGATCCAAAAATCAAGCTGACGGCAACATGTGTCCGCGTACCCGTGTTTATTTCACATTCTGAGGCCGTGAATGTTGAATTTGAAAAGCCGATAACGGCAGACGAGGCCCGCGATATTCTTCGTGCTGCGCCCGGTTGTCTGGTTATAGATAAACGTGAACCGGGCGGTTATATTACTCCGCATGAAGCGTCAGGCGAAGACGCAACCTATATTTCACGTATTCGCGAGGATTCTACCGTCGAGAACGGGCTCGCTTTCTGGTGTGTTTCCGACAATCTTCGCAAAGGTGCTGCATTGAATGCGATTCAAATTGCCGAATCGCTGATCAATCGGAAACTTCTAAAACCTAGGGCTTGAGCGATAAGGCGTTGCCAGAAATTGGTCAGGCGACGCCTTCCACAACTCGCATATCACGCTCAACAGCATTCCCGAGGGCGACCAATGCTTCTTGATAGGGAGCGCTATCATAGGTGGCCATCGCTGCTTCCAATGTGTCGAATTCAATGATGACGGTTCTATCCAGCCTGCCATCTTCCATGGCTTTCGCTGCAACGCCACGGGCAAGGAAACGACCACCAGCAGCCATAATTGCCGGGCCTGCGAGCTTTGCATAGGCGGCCAATTTTTCGGGATCCGAGATCTTGCGGTATGATGAAATAATGTAGGCTTTGGGCATTGTCATATCCTCTTCAAATATTGAGTCCGACATTGCCTTATTTAACAAAAATATCCAAGTCGTTTGAGACGTAAGTCGTTCATGGAAAATAAATCGGCATGGAAGTCTAAATTTTAGTGCTGTGAATCCGTCATATCTGCCGACGCGCATTTCGATGAGATGCGCGCTCAGCCGAAGCCAAGATGTTTGGCTGAGTTCAACCGACGAGATATCAGGGTTTGCGCAGGATCAAATGGGGCAAAAAAATTCCATATCCATGATCCGTCCGAATTTGGCCCCGATGGACCGTTCGGATCAAAAACCGTTCTTTTTGAAAGAGTAAGACTTGTATCACGCAGGGCTGGGTTTTTGCGGATCGAAGGCGATGGACATTCCCGACCTGATCTGGCGAGACTCTCACTCATTTTGAGAACAAGAACCAACCGGTTTCAGCAAAACCCTTATGGGTTTTATAGCTTAGGAAATCTTAGAACCCGTCTATACCAGTTGAACTTGTTACCGAACAATTCTCCCCGCTGGGCAGAAGCGCTTTTTCATGACGCAAATCGTGAAGATGAAGCCGATCGAAAGGCTGATGCAGTTCAGTGCTATGATCAGGCGCTTTCATTCATTCCGGAATTTGCAAGCGCTTCTTATAACCGGGGCCTCATATTTCTCGAGATCGGTATTTTCGAGGCGGCCATCGAAAGCTTTGATCTCGCATTAAAATCTCGCCCGACTCACGGAAACTCCTGGAACAATCGCGGCAATGCGTTACACGAACTTGGACGCTTGCCCGAGGCCATCCAAAGCTTCACAGAGGCGATAAAATGTTCACCTCAATCCGCTGAATTTTATCATAATCGAGCAAATTCAGTTTATGGCATCGGTGATCTTGAGGCAGCCTTGGCAGATCTTGAAACAGCGATCACACTCCGTCCGGAGGGCTCGCACTACTACGTGGCGCGCGGTAACATAATCTTCGAAAAGGGCTTGCTGTCAGAGGCTCTCCACAACTTCGAACTAGGACTCACTTTTGACCCTGGCAACATTAGAGCTGCGCTCAACAAGGCTGTAACGCTCATCCGTATGTGTCGCCTGACAGAAGCGGATAGTGTTCTATGCCAATTGGTGCTCGTCAGCAGTAACCTTCGTCATCTAGCTATTGCCTATCGTGGATTGATTGCATTTCGAGCGGGCAAGATCGATGAATCCATTGATTATTATTCAAAATCATTTGAGATTCAGGATAGTCCCGAGGCGCGTGTAGGGTTTTGTCAGGCGATCAAGTTGGCATCACCTGTTTCGGTTTTGAACGATATTCGAGCGCTTCTCGTACGTGCATTTGACGAGGCTTGGTCGGCGCCGCTTGATTTGGCCCAGTGTCTCACGCGTGTCGTATTAAATGATGAAAAACTGCGTCAGGTTTTGATCACCCTGTCTCAACAAGCTAAAGATATTGGGATCATTCACTTCAATGATTGGCAGATCGCACTTCAGGAATTGGCAAAAGATCCTTTAATCTTACGATTATTAGCCATGACGGTGGTTCCTAGCATTGAACTTGAAGGAATTTTCAGTGGAATCAGGCGTCATTTGCTTGATCAAATAACGCGAGGACAAGTCGACGAGGCCAATCAATCGAGCCTTTTGGAATTTTATTCGGCCCTTGCGAGACAGTGCTTCATTAATGAATATATCTATTCATTCAGCCCGCATGAAGAGCGTCTTGTTTCGAAGCTGAGAGATAAGGTTGAATCTGATCTTCGTGGCGGCGTGGGACCAAAACAGTGGCACGTCATTTGTTTAGCTCTATATATGCCGCTATATGAACTTGAGGGGGCAGTAAAACTTCTCGAGTGGGATTTTTCTCCAATTGTTGATGCTCTGATTGTTGATGTTATTGAGGCTCCTCGGGAGGAGGAGCGCCTCAAAACGTCGATCCAAATTCTGACACCGATTACTAATCATGTGTCAAAATTGGTTCGCTCGCAGTATGAAGAGAACCCCTACCCTCGCTGGGTAGAGTTGGGGCGCGCATTCCTCCCAATTTCATTAAAGGAATACTTACAAAGCAAATTTCCGCATTTGGAAGCGCGTGACTTTCAATATCATGGCACTCTAGATGCTCTTGTTGCAGGCTGTGGAACCGGTCGTCACCCAATTGCGCTTGCTGAGTCCATTCCAGATTTGAAAATCTTGGCGATTGACCTCAGCTTAGCTAGCCTCGGCTATGCTTTGCGGAAAGCAAATGAACGGCAGGTTGGTTCCATCCATTTCGCGCAAGCTGATCTCTTGGCGATGAGCCATATTGATGAGCGCTTTGATGTTATTGAATGTGTCGGGGTATTACATCATTTGGATCAGCCCGATAATGGCTTGGCTGTTTTATCGGGTTTGCTAAAAAGCGGTGCTTACATGCGGATAGGCTTGTATAGTGACCGGGGGCGGATAGCTGTTCGTCAAGCAACGAATTTCGTCAAAACAATGGGATTTGGCGTTAATGTTGATGATATTAGATCTGCACGCCAGGCAATTATCGCAGCAAAGGATCAGCCGTTTACGCAAGAACTTTTTCAATTTACCGACTTTTATTCAATGAGTGAATGCCGTGATCTACTGTTCCATGTGCAGGAACATCGGTTCACGATTCCTGAAATTGCGGCGATGCTTAAGCGACATAATTTGCAGTTTATTGGATTCGAGGGTGATACGCCCGAGTTTCTTCGATTACAATCAGAAATGCCCCATCATTCTCCTGACGTAACCTTGGACACTTGGCATAAAATCGAAAGGGATAATCCCGAGTTATTTTCGTCAATGTACCAATTTTGGGTACGAAAGCCGAACAGCTAGGCATCATATCCAATCACTCACCCCTTAGCCGGGTAAAAATTGGTTCAAATTCGATTTCATCCTTAGAATCCCAATCTTCTGGTTTTAAAGGCGATGCGCTTGCCCGCATCCCGTAGACATAGGCAGTAAAACCCTTCGAGCCTTTATAGGCACGAAACTGGTCCGCATCTTGTCCTTTCAAGATACTTCGAAACATTGGCTTTTTATTGCGCTTAACATTCAATTTTTCGTAGTTTGCCGAGAAGTAAATGAAGGAAACCAATATCAAGTCGGTATCCGAAATATCGACAGAATTGAGAAATTTCAGAATAAGTTCAACATATTTGATAATGTCTTCAACAAGTTTGTTGGTGTCGTAGAGATCAACAAATCGCTCTGCATACATTACTGCAACGTCTTCCAGAGGAAAATCTGCCTTGATAAACATGCGTGTCGCTTCTGTCGCAATGATATCAAAGACGAATTGAGGGGGGGCCTTGTCGACAGCCATTTTAAACTTCTCCGTTCTCAATCATTATTGTTGCGCTTTCGTCTCTTTCCACTTTGTATACCAAATAGCAGTTTTGTCTTGGGCTTTTGCCAGTTCTGCCGCCGAGAGTTCTTTGACAAGTTCGTCGCGTCGTCGGCGAGCCTCGTTCTGCCCGATTGCAACCGCTATAGCGGACCAAAAATAGGCATCTGATAGATTTTCAAATCCGAATTCAGGCATGAAACTGGCCGAAAGAAGCTGAAAAGCCCGCTCATCGCCTTCGTTTGCCTGCTTTAGAAGGCGCGCTCTTGCCCAATCAATGACCTTTTTTACTGTGGCTTCTTCAATGGATCGAATTGCAATCAACCGCGCTGCCTTGGCACGTTTATGGTCTGCAAGAGATGCTAGAGTTAGCCACTTCATCGACTCAAAATAGTTCTGGGTGAGAATCATTCCATGCCAATAAAAGAGGCCGAGCTGATATTGACCTTCGGGCTCGCCTGCTTCTGCCTGTTTTGTTGCTTCCGCAACCGCTTCCTTCAACTTGCCTTCGCGAATCAGAATACCTGTATCGGGCTCCATTCCTGCTTCTTCCGCCAAAGCTGGTAAATTTATTGGAATTGAGAACGCTAATGAACAAGAAGACGCCATCATGAATTTAATTATCTGACGTCGAGTTTGGAATATCATACGCTTTACCTGATTGACGCTATTTCAAAAAGCAATAGCTTTCTATGCCAAAAATTAACACGAATGATAATTAATAATGAAATAAATTATTCAGCGGTTCGATATTTTTAATAAAAATATTACCGCTTATTCTAGCAATTCCAACTCAGTGATCATCCGTTCAATTAATGACAGACCGCTTTGCCAAAACGCTGGATCGCGAGCATCCAAACCAAATGGCGCGAGAACTTCCGAATGGTGTTTAGTGCCTCCGGCGCCGAGCATTGCCATGTATTTTTCGGCAAATCCTTCCGGCGCATTTTCGTATACAGCGAAGAGCGAATTAACAAGGCAATCGCCGAAAGCATATGCATAGACGTAGAAGGGCGAATGGATGAAGTGTGGAATATAACTCCAATAATTCTCATATTTCGAATCTAATTGAATGGCTGGTCCGAGGCTTTCGGACTGTACTTTCAGCCAAATTTCTCCCAGCCGCGCACTTGTCAATTCGCCTTCGCGACGCTCCAAATGCACGATTCTTTCAAAGCTATAGAAGGCGATTTGGCGGACGACAGTGTTAAGCATGTCTTCCACTTTGCCGGCCAACATCGATTTCCGGAGTAGCGGATCTGTTGCTTGGTCAAGCAATGCGCGAAATGTCAGCATTTCCCCGAAAACAGATGCTGTCTCTGCAAGTGTGAGCGGAGTAGGGGCCATAAGAGGCCCGTTATGGCTTGCCAGTACCTGGTGAACGCCATGGCCAAGTTCATGTGCCAATGTCATTACGTCGCGCGACTTGCCCTGATAATTCAGTAGGATATAGGGGTGGGCCGATGTGGTTGTCGGATGAGCAAAGGCCCCGGGCGCCTTTCCGGGTCGGACCGGAGCGTCTATCCAAGACAAATCAAAAAACTGTTTTGCAATGTGAGCCATTTCTGGAGAAAAACGCCCATAAGCACTCAGAATTGTGTCGCGAGCTTCAAGCCAGGGAATGTCCCTTTGGTCTGTTTTTGGAAGTGGTGCGTTACGATCCCAGTAATTGAGAGCATCGACGCCAAACCAACGAGCCTTGAGAGCATAGTAGCGATGAGAAAGACGCGGATAAGCGCTTCTCACTGCCGAAACCATGGCGTCAACGACTTCACCTTCAACTCGGTTTGAAAGATGCCGACTATCTGCAATATCTTCGAAATGATGCCAACGATCTGATATTTCCTTATCTTTTGCTAGCGTGTTTGTGATGAGGGTAAATATTCGAATATTTTCTTGGAAAGTTTTTGAAAGTGCCTCCGCCGCCTGACGACGAATTTCTCCATCAGCATCCTGCAACTTATTCAAAATTGGTTCGATTGAGAGGCTTTCTTCGCCAAATTGAAACCTAAGCGAAGCTATTGTTTCGTCAAACAAGCGGTTCCAAGCGGAGGCGCTACTGGTAGATTTTTCCAGAAATAGTTGTTCAATTTTATCGTCGAGCTGATGTGGTTTATCTCGGCGAATATCGGATAACCATGGGGCATAATGGTTCAGAGGCAGTGTTTGAGCGGCCTTGTCCAGAAGAAGATCATCAATCCGATTGAGTTCCAATTGGAAAAACAGGATTTCAGATGTCATAGATGTAACTTGGTCCTGAGTATCACCGTAAAATTTCGAGTTGATGGGATTTGTGGAATCGTCGGCATAGAGCAAACCGGCATAGGAAATAATTTTCCCGATTATGTCATCAATCATTTCATATCGCTGGATCGCTACCGCTAGTAGCGAAGAGGCATCCTGGTTTGACGCGATCTCGGCAAGCTTGCCGCGATAATCCCGCACAAGGTTACGGCATTCCGTTCGTGCTCTCTCGATGTCCGCCTTTAACTCGCTGCATTCCATTGACGGATAAAGATCGGAAAGGTTCCATGTCGGTAATGCTCCAATTGCCGAACTTCCAGTGGTTGCTGGCGATGAAGCCTCTGCATGAGGTGAGAGATATTGGTTCGTAATGGAAAAAGGTTCTTTTATTAATCTCATCGCAAAATCCAGCTTGGTTGGGAATGACGGTTAAATTTGGTTTGGCACACCAACAGACAATAGGCGCGCCGATCACTGTCAATCAACTATTCTTATGAGCTTATGATAAATCAAGGCATTTATGCCACCGCATTAAGTGCCTCTTTACTATCCTCGCCGAATATGGAGCGAATCGGCGGATGTGCCGTTGGTAGAGTATGTGTAAGAGTTTGATGCCACGCACTGTTCTTATAGTTGATGACGATACCGAGCATTGCGCTTCGATTAGGCGTATTGTGTTGAATTTGGGCTATTCAGCCGTTTGTGTTTCATCCGGAGCTGACGCTCTTTCCCGAATGACTGATACAAATGCGTCAGCAATCGATGCCATAATTCTTGATTTGATCATGCCGGACCTTGATGGGATGGCTGTTCTTGATCGCATGCGTAAAGCACGGCTTTCAATCCCCGTGATTATACAGACTACATCAGCAGCGATTGATTGTGTTGAGTCTGCCATTCGTGCAGGTGCCAGCGACTTTATTGTCAAGCCAGTTGGGCGTGAGCGCCTTGGCATGGTCCTGGAGAATTCTCTGCAACGGAAAAGTCTCGAACAAGAACTTGATTTTGCGCGAAGAAAGCTGCTCTTTTTAAATGATATCGAGGATTTCTTAGAGATAAATCCTTCCCTCAAAAACAATCGCTCGCAGTATAAAAAGGCAGCGTGTTCGGATTATCCGATACTCATTGATGGGCCGCTAGGTGTTGGCAAGGCGATGTTTGCGGGTGCCTTGCATGGATCGTCGGCCCGACGTGGAAAGAGATTTGTCAGCATCGACTGCAAGACAACAGGTTTTAGATCCGGCATTTCTTCAATAGTTGAACAATTCCAGTTTCAACGTGTTGCGGAGGGCGGGACGCTGTTTTTTCGGAACGTGGATTGCCTCTCGAACAGTGATCAAATCTTGTTACAGAACTTCCTTCTAGAGCAGGGATCCTCATTAAGTTCGCGCATCAAACAACAATACCGAATAATGAGCTCTGTAACCGGCTCGGCAATTAACGCTGTGAAGTTTGGCAAATTAAGAGAAGATTTGTTTTATACACTTTCTATTTTCCCGATCACGATACCACCGTTCTGTATTCGCCCTCAAGACATAGAGCCCTCTGCGATCCGGATCACCGCCCGTCTTTCTGCTGAAATGGATTTATACATTCGATCCATCGGTTCCGACACGATTGAACTTCTTAAATCTCATCCTTGGCATGGCAATGCACAAGAACTTGAGCGGGCGATTTTTCAGGCAATCACTATTTGTTCCGGAGATCGACTCAAAATTGATGATTTTTCGATGCTGCTTGATGCCAATAACGCTTCGGTCAGGCCTCGTTCAGATGCTATTGCCCGCGATCTTGTTGATTTGGGGTCAAGATCGCCCAACGGCGAGGACCTCGCGTTTCAAAACGGGATGTTAGGCCTACTTGGTCATGGCGGCGAATTGCGCACTTTGGAGCAATTAGAAGCGATGGTGCTGAAATTTGCATTCGAGCATTATGGCGGCTGCATTGCGGAAATTGCACGTTATCTAGGAATTGGACGGTCGACACTTTACCGCAAGCTTCGACTTGCCGGCATCATTCAGCCGCCCGAGATTTCGACCTTTCGAATTGAGCAGGCGGCATGAAATCAATGAGTAGAGAAATGCAGTTTAGGGGCGTGGATCTTATGGGGTTTAATTACATTTACCGACCTCGTTGGTTATTGTCGGGGACCTTCTTGATGATCTTTTGCACGGGCGCATTTGCCACGGAGGATTACGGTATTTCAGGGCGGCCGACACTATCAGAGCCTTATTTTGATTTGGCCCGTCCGGTAGAAGTCTGGCAACCATCAACAGGTAAGGATCAACCGCAATTAGGAACCGTTACGTCGAATGCTAATGAAGAAATTAGGCAAATTTTACAGAAATCGCTTACGATTTCTAATCTAAAAGAAATATTTCCGCAGGTTTCTGATGCAAATCGGAGAGGATTTGCGGCATTCTATGCGGAACGAGACTACCAACCGCTTTGGATAGAGGGAGGAAACTGGTCGTCACGCGCCGTCAGAGTGATCAATCGCCTTGATCGGGCCGATGAGGATGCGTTAGAGCCTGATACTTATCGTGTTTCAAAGTTGCAGAGTGACAATCTCGATGCAAAAACGCTGGCTTATGCTGATCTTGCTCTATCTCAGGCGGTGGTTTCCTATGCCCGCGATGCTCGAGGTGCGAGAATTAATCTCGCCCAGCTTTCAAAGCTAATCACTCCGAAATTAGAATTACCTGATGTAGAAGCCATTCTTAGCCATCTTGCAACTGATCCCGACACTGAAAACGCACTTGCCAGTTATAACCCCCAACATCAAGGTTATTTGGCACTTAAAGAAAAACTCACCGAATTCAGGGACTACACCGCATCTATAGCCCCCGACAGCGATAGCCGTGATTCCGTCAATCAGAATCCGAATACTGATATACTTAAGAAAAATTCCGAAAAATCACCAAATATTGCCGAGATAATTGCGAATATGGAGCGTTGGCGATGGCTGCCAAGCGATCTTGGTGATGATCGGATTGAGGTTAATCTACCAGAATATACTGCACGCGTAATTCGCAATGGTCAGCTTGTTCACGAAACCCGTGTGATTATTGGCAAGCAATCAACGCCAACGCCGCTGTTTTCAAATAAAATGGTTCACTTGATTGTAAATCCATCTTGGCATGTTCCTGCTTCGATCGTTAACAAGGAAATTCTTCCAAAGTTGGCGGAAGATCCAGAGTATGCAGTTCGAAACGGATACGAAATTACTGAACTTGATTCTGGCAAGATGTCGATTCGGCAGCCGCCCGGTGGAGGAAACGCTCTCGGGTTCATTAAATTCATGTTCCCCAATGAACATGCGGTATATTTGCATGACACGCCCTCGAGGAAATTATTTGCGAATTTTCAGCGGGCTTACAGTCATGGATGTGTTCGAGTTGAAAATCCGTTCGAATTAGCTGCCATACTTCTTGATAGGCCCGAATATTCGGAGCCAAGGTTGAAAGCAATGATAGGTAAGGGCGAGCGATTAATTCGTCTTAAGGAGCCACTTCCTATCCACATTACCTATTTTACGCTTTCAGTTGATGAAAGTGGCGCGATAAGAAAGCTGGCTGATGTCTATGGATATGATAAATCTGTTGCATATGCCCTGCGAAAGCAGCCTTCCAAGGCTGTTGCAGCGCTTCGCAGAACAGTTGAATAATCACCTGTCTGCTTTAGTCAGTGCAGTGTAATATTTGGCTCTATTCATCACTATTGTCTGCAATCTGAATGTCCATGCTGGGGTTAATTTATGACGCTCTCCCCCCTGAGATCTCTGGGGATTACTGAATGGATGCTGCTAGTTGGCCTATCGATCCTCTGGGGAGGATCTTATCTTTTTATGAAATTGGCGGTTCTTACAGTACCTCTTTTTACAATTGTTTTAGGTAGAGTTTCGATTGCCGCATTAGCACTTTTGATTGTTCTCACCATATCAGGAACCGGAATTCCGAAAGGCCGTCGAATATGGTTGGCGTTTTTCGGAATGGGCATTTTCAATAATGTCATTCCAATGAGTCTGATTGTTTTTAGTCAAAACTCGATCAGTGTCGGTCTTGCTTCGATTCTCAACTCGATAACGCCACTTTTTACGATTCTCGTTGCTCACATGACGACGAATGATGAGCGTCTGACATTCAGAAAGCTTGTTGGTATTAGTTTTGGCTTTATGGGTGTCGTGATGCTCATGGGACCGGAACTCGTCGATAATTTTGGAGTTGCCGCACTCGGAGAGTGGGCTTGTCTGGGTGCTGCCCTCTCTTATGCCTGCGCAAACACGTTTGGAAGGCGTTTTGTTCAACTGGGAACGAAACCAATGCAGACAGCATTCGGGCAGGTTGTTGCCTCAACGGTCATATTGGGTCCACTCGTTATTGTTGTCGATCAACCATGGACCATTTCGGATCCGGGGTTTTTGCCCGTTCTTTCAATTCTTGCATTAGGTCTCTTCTGCACGGCGCTCGCCTATGTGATCTATTTCCAAATTCTTGCACGATCTGGAGCAACAGCAATAGCGCTTGTGACGTTCATGATCCCCCCGAGCGCTATTCTGATGGGCTGGCTCGCTCTCGGGGAACAGATTTCGTCTCAGGATTTTTTAGGTTTGTCCCTGATTGGAGTTGGGCTTTTCAGCGTCAACCGACAGTCTAACAGGAAGGCATAATTGCCAATCTTCGGTCCCTATCTCGTACAGAGAGGCCCAAAAATATCGACGACTTGTTCGTAGACTGCGCGTTTGAATGGGATAATCAAAGACGTGATTTGATTTATTGGAACCCATTTCCATGCATCAAATTCCGGCTTATGCCCGCCCGCTGGCGCCAAAATATTGATTTCCGACTCGTCGCCATTAAATCGAAAAGCAAACCACTTTTGTGTTTGACCTCTATATCGACCCTTCCACGCTTCCATTGCTACGTCGGGAGGAAGGTCATAGGTGAGCCATCCTGGTGCCTCAGCCAAGAGTGATATTGATACTATACCTGTCTCTTCTTGCAGCTCACGTACAGCTGCGGCATACGGATCTTCGTCCTCATCAATGCCGCCTTGCGGCATTTGCCAGGAATGAATATCATCGACGTGTTCCGGTCCAGAATCGCTTTTCCGACGTCCCATGAAGATAAAACCGTCATGATTTAATAACATGATCCCGACATTCCGCCGGTAAGGGAGAGCGTCGTATCTCATTGTGGTTCAGCTTGGTTTAGAAGGATCGAACTTACCGGAACCAAATCGATTCCTTTGTCGGCAAGACCCTTTATCCACGTCTCTAGTTGCCGAATAGTCAGATTAACGGGACGCATTGTACCGATGGCATAGCCATTCTTTTTAGCGGATTTTTCTAAATCAGTCAGCTTGTTACGAACTGATAGTATGTCGAGTTCAGCGTCGATTTGGAGTGTGGTCTGTACGAAAGGAAGTTGGAAAGCGAGCGAAAGTTCTTCAATTATTGGGCTCTCCGTCGCACTAACAATCGCCAATCCCCGATCCGACAAATCTTGTAGAATTGGAGAAAGTTTTTCTGGCTGAGAAAGAAATCTCTCCCCCATGACTGGGATTGCTGCAAAATAGCCGGAAAAACGGCTCATTACCCATGAGAGTCGTTCCAGATTTTGTCCGGTTTCTAACTCGGTCAAGAGCGCCATCCGGCCTGGATCCTGAAGTCTTGGGTTCAAAGAGTCCATCGGGATTTCCAGCATGATCTCGTGGCCATCACGACGTGCGTCAGCAGCCTGGCTGCCAACATTGTTTGCGTAAGGCGAAAATGCGAAGGTAATATTGGCCGGCAGGGCGATCAAGGCCTCAACGGTTGCCAAATAGCCCAATCCTGCGCCCGTTATAATAATGCCAATTTTTGGATTGGCAGGTTGAAGCGGCTTTATGTTTGTTTGGCTTGGTGATTGGCCAGCAATTTGGCTCCAGACCATCGGGCGCGAATACATTTCCCGCGGTTTGAGGCCTTCTGAACTTATTTTAGGTATGATACCAAATCGTGACTGCTCAATTAAGCGGGGATCGGGTGCTAGTGTAAGGGGGTCTGCAGCACGGTCATTGGCAATTTGCGATCTGTTGTCCTCTATTGCTCTCTGGTTCACGCTCGGGTCTTCGCGGACAATCGGAACCACGAGTGCCTCGGAAGGAACTTTGGGGATTAGTCGCCCCTGAAAGATCAAGATAGATAAGCCTATCAGTATAAGGACAAGAACTACTGTTACGACCGAGATCAGACTTTTTGATCGGCGTCGCTTATCGGGCGATTGGTCCGAAACTAACTGCTCCTTTTGTATATTATTTGAATCCAAAGATCCAACCGCCTCGACGTTCAAATTTGTTTCCTTAATAGCTTGTCAAAAAGTATCCGAATAGCGTTCGATGGTGATGATAGACCCTGACAGAATAGGCACACTTGGAAGTGGTGCTCGCGCGATCCGGGTATGTTAGTTAGACGCCGGTTCAGGTGACTTTTTACTCGTGAAACCCTCAGTTTTGATGCCACGCAACGTATCAAATGCGCTATTTAATTGTTTGTCATCTTTCGGATCCAATGGAACATAAGCGGAAGATCCGCCCTGTTCGTCGTCGCCATTTTTCAGATGGCCACGCAGACTAGCCTCCCCCTTGGTTTCGTCTTTTCCTTTCAGGTCTTCGGGCACATCTGGAATGACATTTACGTCCGGTTCAATTCCCTTGGCTTGGATTGAACGACCTGAGGGGGTGTAATATCGTGCAGTGGTAAGCCTTAGCGCGCCGCTCGAACCGAGTGGAATTATGGTTTGAACTGAGCCCTTCCCAAATGACCGGGTGCCCATGACTGTCGCGCGCTTATGATCTTGGAGGGCGCCCGCTACAATCTCTGATGCGGAAGCCGATCCGCCATTAATCAAAATGATAACAGGCTTTCCGTTTGCAAGGTCACCTGCCCGAGCAACGTATCGTTGCGCGTCATCTGCATTCCGACTGCGTGTTGATACGATTTCACCGCGATCAAGAAATGCGTCAGATACAGAAATCGCCTGATCTAGTAGTCCACCAGGATTGTTTCGCAGGTCGAGGACGTAACCTTTTAAGGTGTCAGCCGGAAGCTCTTTGCCTATGGTATCGAAGGCATTTTTTAGCCCGTCGAATGTCTTCTCGGTAAACTGTGTGATCCGAATATAGCCAATATCTTTTTCAGATCGGAATTTAACGGAAGAAATCCGAATAACGTCTCGTGTCAATTTGATCTCGAGCGGGTCGGACGAGCCTTTACGAGAAATCCGAAGTGAAACAACGCTTTTTACGGCGCCACGCATTTTTTCAACTGCCTGATTCAGAGTTAGACCCTGAACACTTTCGCCATCGATGTGTGTGATCAAATCACCGGAGAGAATACCAGCCTTGGATGCGGGCGTGTCATCTATAGGCGTGACCACTTTGACATAGCCGTCTTCCTGGGTAACTTCGATACCGAGGCCGCCAAACTCGCCGCGTGTTTGTACCTGCATATCTCGGAAACTTTTTGAGTCCATGTAACTCGAGTGCGGATCAAGGCTCGTCAGCATGCCGCTAATGGCGGCTTCCACAAGCTTTGCATCATCCGGCTTTTCAACGTAATCCGTTCGGATTTTCTCGAAAACATCACCAAAAAGATTTAATTGGCGATAAATATCCGAGCCTGCCGCATTTGCGCCAATTGAGCCAAGAGTTAAGCCATTCAGACCCAGCGACGTAATGCCTCCGCCGAGGACTGCTCCAAGTAAAAGATATGAAATCTTACGCATCATCCTCGAACTTTCTCGTTCGATCCTGACACCCACCAAGGTGCCGGATCTATTGAAGTTCCGTCTTTTCGGAACTCTATATAAAGAATCGGTTCAGGCTTGTCAGTTCCCGCAAGACCAGATTCTATCCCGCCTTTTGGCAAACCACCCATAACCGCTAACGGTTCCCCCGCCAGAACAAACTGTCCAAGGGTCACGTTTGCTCGTTCCATCCCTGCGAGAAGCACATAATAGCCTCCCCCTGCGTTGATAATCAACAGTTGCCCATATGATCGGAAGGGGCCAGAAAATGCAATCCAGCCGTCACACGGTGCCGAAACAATCGTTCCGGGGCGCGTAGCGACCGAAATTCCTTTAGACGAATTTCCAAGCGAATCAGGGACATTAAAACCTTTTACCATCGTTCCGGAAACAGGGTGAGGAAGAAGTCCTTTTAATTCGTTAAAGGATACTTTTGGTGACATCCGTGCCGGATCTTTGAAGGCCAAGGCGGCAAATCGGCTTCGTGCTTCGCGAGCGGCCGGGTCGTTTGCAATCCTAGCCTCCATATCGGTCCGGGCGGCCGCCTTTTTTGCTTCATCTGCTACTTTTGAGGACGTATCGAGCTCTTTTTCAAGGCGTCCCAACAGTTCTTTCAGATTCTGTGCTTTTGCAGCGAGAGCTTCCGATTTCCCGATTTCCTCGTTAATTTTACTCTCTGTCCCTATTAGCTCTTTCTGTCGCGCGTCGATCAGGACAGCTAAATCTTCCTGATCCCGGTTCAGTGAGCCTTGATCGAGCGCGAGTTTTTCGCGTTCCGAGGCTGTGGCGAGTTTAACCCTGACTAGTGCTCCTAGGTCCTCGGCAAGAACATCAGTCTCTTCCCGCAAATCGGGCAGAATAGCGCCCAGTGCCAAGGCGGCACGAATGGCGGCAAGCATGTCCTCTGGGGCAAATAGAATTGCTGGTTGCGGCGTTTTTCCCATTCGCTGAAGGGCGGCGAGGACCTCGCTGATCAATTGCTGCCGCGTATTCAAAGAGTTGCGGATTTTTGCCTCCGCCTCTGATAAGGATGCCAATTGCTTTTCAATCGCGGAAATCCGTAATTCCGTCGCCCGTAAACGGTCTGTGGTATCGATTAGTCTTTGGTTAAGACGCGCGCGATCGGTTCGCAGTAGCTCAATTTCATCGGCAAGTCTTTCTCGGCTCTCTATTCCGGACTGAAGCTTTTGTTCCGTCGCCCTCAGTTCATCTTCACGTTTGGCCTTTTCAGCCGGAGCCTCAGGCTGATCTTGGGCCTGACTGGCAAGTGAAGTGACCACGATCGCGAAAATCGCGATCAGTTTTGTGATCTTTCCTGTATTTTGAAACGAAAAATGTCCCAAATTGGTGCTCAAACGCGATGATACGGATGTCCTGACAGGATTGTCAGGGCGCGATAAATCTGCTCCGAAAGTACGATTCGCGCAATCTGATGGGGCAGTGTCATGGCTCCGAAGGCGATTGTTTCGATGGCTTTTGCGCGGATTGTTTCGTCAAGCCCGTCGGGGCCGCCGATGACGAAGCATAGACTGCTATTGCCAGCATCACGGAGTCGGGCGAGCGTTTCGGCGAAAGCAGCGCTATTTAGCGTTTTTCCACGTTCATCGAGCGAAATCAGGACGGATTCGCCTAGTTTTGCGATTATTTCTCGGGATTCTTCGGCCTTTCGGTCTTGTGATCTCGATGCGCGACTTTCGGAAAGTTCGATGTTGTTGAACCCGCTGAATCCTAGAGCTCTTCCGCTGGCTGCTGCGCGGGACAAATAGCGCTCCGCGAGCTCGCGTTCCGGGCCATTTTTCAGGCGGCCGACAGAAAAAAGGGTGATTCGCACCAGAATCCTAAGTCAAGAAGGCGAAAATTCGCTCGGGCGGTCCGCACCCCACATTTTTTCCAGATTGTAAAAACTGCGGACTTCGGGCCGGAAAACGTGCAAAATAATGTCTCCAGCGTCGATCAGGACCCAATCGCACTGGGGTTGGCCTTCGACGCGGATGTTCTTATGACCGGCGATTTTGAGTGCCTCCACGACTTGATCAGCGATGGCGCTGACATGGCGATTTGAGCGCCCGGTTGTAACAACCATGGCGTCAGCCAGCGACGTTTTTCCAATTAAATCAATGGCTAAGGTGTTTTCCGCCTTGGCGTCATCAAGTGTGTCCTGGATCATTTTCAGCAGATTTGCCGAGGAATCTTCCAGCGGGGCGGCGGCGACTGGCGGCGCGGAAGCCGGAGTGGCAGCGTGCGTTATAGCTCGTGTCAGTTTCAATTTCCTTCTCGATCCGGAGGACGAAAGGGGTTCTCCGTGAAGGAGACCATGCCTGATTTTGAATGGATTTTCAATGATTTTATAAGGGTTTGCCGATCAGGGCTTTGCCGCATGCCGGCGCAGCTCGGTGGAGGACAGGGATGAGCGCGTATCGTGCAGGAAAACCCATGCTGGCGGGCGCTTTAGAGCGAGTTTCGGGGCGGCGGATTCGGGTAGACGACGGCTTGAGAAGGTGAGCGCAGCCTTGCCCCGGGCGGCTGTGAAGGTGGCGCCGGGGCGATCCATGACAGCGACAGGAATGAGGCGGAATAAGGCTTTCCAGCGATTCCAGCGATGGAATCCGGCGAGGTTGTCGGCGCCCATGAGCCAGACGAAGCGGACCCCGGGATGGCGGCGGACGAGCCAGGCCAGCGTGTCATAGGTGTAGCGCGTATGGATTGCGGATTCGAAGCCTGTGACGTCGATGCGGGGATGGCGGGCGAGATTTCGGGCAGCGTGCATCCGCTCGGCAACGGGAGGCAAAAGAGTGTTGTTTTTCAGAGGGTTACCCGGCGTCACGAGCCACCAGACGCGATCCAGCTTGAGGCGTTTGAGGGCGATGAGACTGATGAGCAAATGGGCCTGATGGGGCGGGTTGAACGTGCCGCCGACAAGGCCGATGCGCATGCCGCGGGCGTGCCGCGGAAGCGTTTTTGTTGGAGGATTTGTTGGAGTGTTGGAGGCTTTTATTACCGCTCCAACCGGAAAAGAAGCGGACATTGGAGGCCTCACAGGTGGTTAATGTCCAGCACTTCATGGGAATGTGCGAATTGGAGCTGAAAGAGGCGCGCATAAATGCCGTTTTCTGCGAGGAGGGAGGCGTGCGTCCCCGTCTCGGCGATGCGCCCGTGATCGAGCACGAGGATGGAATCGGCATTGGCGACGGTGGCGAGGCGATGGGCGATGATGAGCGTGGTGCGCCCGTGCATGAGGCGGGCGAGGGCCTGCTGGATGAGGGCATCTGATTCGGCATCGAGCGCGGAGGTTGGTTCGTCGAGCAGGAGGATCGCGGCGTTCTTGAGGAAGGCGCGGGCAATGGCGATGCGCTGGCGCTGGCCGCCGGACAATTGGCTGCCGAACTCGCCGACCCGCGTCTGGTAGCCCTGCGGCAAGGTGAGGATGAAGCTGTGGGCGGCGGCGGATTTGGCGGCCTCGACCATTTCGGCCTCGGTGGCGCCGGGGCGGCCGCGCAGGATGTTTTCGGCCACGGTGCCATCGAACAGGAAGGTATCCTGACTGACAAGGGCGATGCGATCATAGAGCGAGGCGGAGGTGATGGCGGCGAGATCGTGCCCGTCGATCAGGACGCGGCCTTGCTGCGGCAGCCAGAAGCGGAGCAGGAGATTGAACAGGGTGGATTTGCCGCTGCCGGACAGGCCGACCAAAGCGGTGATGCTGCCGGCGGGAACCGACAGGCTGACCCCGTGCAGCACGGGCTTTGCCGGATCATACCCGAAGGTGACCTCCTCGAACCGGACGGCGCCGGGGCCGGGCGGGAGCGGCGCGGCATCGGGCTTGTCGCGCAGATCGGGCACGCGGTCGATGAGCTCGTAGAGCATGCCGACGCCGACGGCGGAGGCTGCGAGCGAGAGATGCAGGCGGGCGAGGCGGCGGGCAGGATCTGTCATCATCAAGAGGGAGGCGATGAAGGCGAAGAACTCGCCGGGTGTGGCGCCATTATAGATGACGCGCCAGCCGCCATAGAAAATAACGCTCGAGACCGCGAAGCCGCCCAGCGTATCGATAAGCGGCACGGTGCCGGCCTGCACGGTGGCCATGCGGTTGGAGAGGTGCTCGACGGCGGAGACAGCGTCAGCCATGCGGGCGCGCATCGCCTCCTCGAGCCGGAACGCCTTGATGACGCGGACGCCGTGGATTGTCTCCTGCATGGCGCCGACAATGCTGGCCATGGAGCGCACCTCGCTGGCGAACAGCTTGCGCATTTGGCGCAACAGGCGGGTGACCGCCGCAAACACCAGAGGCACGCCGATGAGCGCGACAAAGGTGAGGATGACATCCTGCGAGAGCATGACGACGAGCAGGCCCACAATGGTGAACAGATCGCGCCCGAGCGAGGTGGCGATGAGGTTGAGGGCGCTGGAGGCGGCATTGGCATTATAGGTGATGCGGGTGACGAGATCGGACGATTCGGTGCGCTGGAAAAACGCCATATCCTGCGACAGGATGGCCTCGAAAATCCGCTTCTGGGTGCGGGCGACAATGTTGTTGCCGATGCGGGAGAGCAGCACCTCCTGCCCGTAAGTGGCGAGGCCCTTGGCGGTATAGAGCACGAACACCGAGCCGCAGATGAACACCATGGTGGCGGCATCGCGCTCGAGAAACACCTTGTTGACGAGATCCTTCATGAACCAGGCGCTGAGTGCTGTGGCCGCGGCGGTGACGGCCATGAGCACTAGGGCCACGGCATATTGCGGCGCGAACAGGCGCATATTTTCGGCAACGAGCCGCTTGAGCACGGCAAAATCTGTGAACCGGAGGGAAAAACGAGACAAAAGACGCATGCGGACCCGTATCCTGCTGCCGAGGGCCGGAAAAACCGCCCGCGCCGCGCGGCCCGCCGGGACGATCTGCCAGCAGCCACCACAGAGGGGTGATACAAAACCCCCCGCCCGAACGCAAGAGCAACGAATTTGCAGATTGGGCAAACTAAATCGGCGTCAAATATTCAACTGTTTTATTTTTGAGCTGCCGTCTGAAACTGGAGCTTCCGCAACAGATAACATCACAATGCCGACCATGATGGCGGTAATCCACCAAGCTTGCCAAGCACCGTGACTGATAAGCGCTACCAAAGCTGTTGATGTTGAAAAAGCGAAAGTTTCATTTTCGTAGCCTCTCTCATGCTTTATCAGTAAATATGTAATACCAAGTATAAAAATCCAAAAAATCCCAACACCAACAACCCCCAATTCTAGCCAGATTTGCAAGAAATTGTTGTGTGGGTGAGGATGATTTACATTTTTTCTATATTTTTCTTCAATCGAATAATAGGAAGGGGCTTTTGATATATTTTTCGAACCGCCAAACCCAATGCCGAAGATTGGACTTTCTATCACCATTGCCCCAGTGCTTTGCCATATCTGCACGCGCTCAAACGCTGAAAATTTCAATTTTTCAAATACTGAGTTCGGAATGCTCCGATAAAGTAAATCTCCCCAAATAGGCTGAATAAAAATTAGACCAGTTAAAATTAAACCAAAAATGAGGTAGGACTTTTTCTTCAATAAAAATACCTAGATTCACACACGAAGTGCAACTTCCTTTAACCTGTTGAGGTGGCTGAGATTGCGTTAAGCTCTTGGTCCCCTTGACCTGGCAGTCGAAGAAGCA
>Ga0209033_1000502_pt1 | contig 22949 bp, 18 predicted proteins | sample LauGreFa1BDMLBDN_2_FD_188218 | JGI IMG/M metagenome (GOLD analysis project Ga0209033, IMG submission 188218) | Freshwater lake microbial communities from Lake Michigan, USA - Fa13.BD.MLB.DN (SPAdes) (version 2) | ecosystem: Environmental > Aquatic > Freshwater > Lake | place: Lake Michigan, USA...
GTCCAGATGTACTGCCGTGCTCTCCAGATCCAGGCTCTCGTCGGCGTGGAACTTGGTGGTGACTGCGGGAAATATGCCTTTCCAGCGGGGATTTTTCATGGCGCGCACTCCTTCGATAGTTGGCAGCTCGTCGGTCTAAATATGTTCTTAATATATTTGGAGTGTAGGCCGGAAGCAGGGGCTGTCAAGCCACTTTTTACTAGGGTTTTCACGGGGTTGGGGACGGCTAGTTGATGCGTGCGGCAGCCTTGCACAAGGGCGCTGCATGTAGAGCCGAGTCAATCAATATAAAAAAATGGTTTATATTATGGCGATGGATTACGGACCCATCTATCCCGCACAACAAAGGCCGCTCACAGGTTCAACCGCGGCGCGTGGTGTTGCTAGGGCGGGTAAGCAGTAAGCCATACCATTTCTCGATTGGGTCAACAAGCCGCAGGCCACGCGCAACTCGCAGGAGGTGCCCTACCACCTGCTACGCCGGGTCAGCGCGCATGGTGATGTCGATGGCCCGTATGCTGACAATTTGCTGGTGCAGGGCGACAACCTGCTGGCCCTCAAGGCGCTGCTGCCCTTTTACCGGGGGCAGGTCAAGTGCATATTCATCGACCCGCCGTACAACACGCAAAGCGCCTTCGAGCACTACGACGACCGGCTGGAACACAGCCAATGGCTGAGCATCATTGACTCGGTACGAGTGCTAAGACCTCTGTTCGGTGGGTACAATAACCACCATGAGTAGCAGGGAGCTGATTAAGCAGCTAGAAGCCGATGGATGGTTTTTGCGCGCTTCTAAAGGAAGTCACCATATATTTGTGCATCCGTACAAGCCCGGCCACATCAGCGTTCCGCACCCTAAAAAAGACCTGGGGGTAGGTTTACTGCACAAGCTATAGAAGCAGGCTGGCCTGCGCTGAAAGGAAAGCCCGATGAAATTCATGATTGCCTTAGAGCCCGGAACCGATACCACTGCGTGGGGCGTGGCGGTGCCCGACGTGCCAGGATGTTTTTCGGCCGGCGACACCATGGAAGAGGCCATGGAAAACGCCCGCCAGGCAATTGAGCAGCATGTAGAGGTGTTGATTGAAGATGGTGCGCACATTCCAGCCCCGCGCGGCTTGGCGCATTGGCAAGCCGACCCAGACTATGTGGGTTGGGTTTGGGCGGTGGTGGATGTGCCAGTCGAAAAATACCTGGGGCCAGCCGAAAAAATAAACATCACCGTGCCGCGATTGATGCTGACGCGTATCGACGACTACGCCAAATCCCAGGGCATGAGCCGCAGCGGCTTTTTGGTCGAGGCCGCCCGCTCTGCGATGCGCTAGCGCCTAGCGCGGTTCACCCCGCCTGCGTCACATCCACCCCAAACTCCAGCGCCGCATCGGCCAGCAAATCAATTTGCCCGCGTGCATAGGTAGTGAAGTAGTAAGCATGAAAGTGCTGCGCATCCAGGCGGTGCAGCAGGCAGGGGATGTGGTGGTGGCCGGTCAGGGCGAAGCTATTGGGGGCGAAGGCGGCTGGCCTAAAGTCCAGCGCATAGAGTTTGGACAAAGCCTCTACCGCTTTGTCGCCGTGCACGCTCACACGCACGCGGGCGTGACTCAGGTCTAGTACCGAGCCAATGTCGGCGCTGATGTGCTGGCGCAGCAGGGCGACGCGATCGCTGGAGGCCTGGTCGGCGTCACCGACTAACAAAAACTCAAACGGGCCACTGCGCATCAAGGTGCCCAGCGCGCAGGGCACCAGCTGGCCGGTGTGCAGTGGTACTTCGCAGTCCAGTGCGCGGTGTAGCGCGCTGCTGAGCGCGCCTATGCTGCTAGACCAGGTGCTGATTTGCGTGAGGTTGGAGAGTTTTTGCACGCGCAAATGCACTTGCAGTTGGCCGCTGCGCGTGGGCTGGCTGCGGGTGGCGGGGGCTGCGGTGGTGGCGATGGAATCAGACACGGTAACGCACTCCTTGCGGGTCGATAAAGCAGGGCTCGACCACGCGCAGCCGGTATTGGCGGCCTGTGGCCGGCGATGCGGCCACCACTTCTTGGCCCACATGCGCGGTGCCGCCTTGCAGCAGGCCTAGCGCAATGGCCTTGCCCACGGTTTTGCTAAAGGTGGTAGAGGTCACGTGCCCGCGCCCGTGGCCTTGGATTGCGTCATCAGCGAAGAACAAGATAGCGCCATTGCTCGGCGGCTGCGCCGGGTCCACCGCTTCCAGGCCGACCAAGCTAGGCCGATCCGGCTTTTGCAAATGCGGGCTGTGGCTGAGCGCCTTGCCCCAAAAGTCTTTGGTTTGGCTGGCCATACGGCCTGCGCCCATATCGCCTAGCGTGGTGCGGCCATCCATCTCCGAGCCGACCACATGGCCTTTTTCGATGCGCAGCGAGCCCAGCGCTTCCAGCCCGTAAGGGCGCAGTTGCCAGGGCTTGCCCGCTGCCATCAGGTGTTCCCATACCGCCAGGCCGTGGTGCGTGGGCACGAAAATTTCGTACGCCAGTTCGCCCGAGAAAGTGAGGCGCAGTATGCGCAGCGCCACGCCTTCTAACGGGCCATTGCCGTGGGTATCTAACAAGCCCATAAAGGGCAGGGAAGCGTCCGCAAAGTCCAGGTGCGGGAAGGCTGCTTGCAGCACCTCGCGCGTGCGCGGCCCTGCAATACTCATGGCCGCCCATTGGTCGGTGACCGATGCCACCGTCACGCGCAATTCGGGCCAGACCACTTGCAGCAAAAATTCCAGATGGCTCATCACCTTGGCCGCTTGTGCGGTGGTGGTGGTCATGAAAAACTGGGTCTCGCTAATGCGCGTGGTGGTGCCGTCGTCCATGACGATGCCATCCTCGCGCAGCATGAAGCCGTAGCGCGCTTTGCCTATGGCCAGTTTGGAATAGCCGTTCACATACACGCGGTCCAAAAACTCGGCGGCGTCCGGGCCTTGCACATCGATCTTGCCCAAGGTAGACGTATCGGCAATACCCACGGCTTCGCGCACAAATTCCATTTCGGCTTTGTAGGCCTCGGACAGCGTGGCGCCGTGGGTGCGGTACCAAAGCGTGCGCAGCCAATAGCCTGCTTCCATCTTGACGCCGCCGTGGGCCAGATGCCAATCGTGCATAGCCGTCAGCCGCTCGGGCTGGAAGTGGCCGCGCACATTGCGTCCGGCCAGCGCGCCCAGCGCTGCCGGGGTGTAGGGCGGCCTAAAGGTAGTGGTGCCAGCCAGCGACACATCCAGGCCGCGGGCAGTGGCCATGACGCCCATGCCATTGAGATTAGACGTTTTGCCCTGGTCGGTGCCCATGCCCAGTGTGGTGTAGCGCTTGAGGTGCTCGACCGATACATAGCCTTCGCGGTGCGCCAGCTCTACGTCGTCCACCGTCACGTCATGCTGAAAATCGACAAACAATTTGCCGCCGGATTGGTCTGAGCGCAGCGGCCCGGCGGGCACAAAAGCCATGCCAAAGCCGTCTTGCAGCGTGGGTGCATCCCCGCTGCTGTGCAGGCTGAGCACACCAGCCGCTTGCGCGCCCGCAGTCCAGCCAGATGCAATAGCGCCGTCCCATGTTTGTTCGCCCACCATGCTGCCCGCGCCAAACTGCGCGCGGTCAAAAGCGCCGGGCACAAAGCAGGCTATATCGCTGCGGTACACCGGCTTGACATTGCGGTGCGAGCTCAGGTGTACCGTCGGCGTCCAGCCGCCGGACATGGCGACCAAGTCCACCTCGTGGTGCGCGGCGCCGCCCATCACGCGGCCTGTGTTGCTGTCAAAACCTTCGATGCGCACCGTGTTGGCGCGCTGAAAGCCGCTTACTTGGGTGATGGCGCTGCCGTGGTGGACGGTAATGCCCACGCTATTGGCCGCAGTCAGCAAGGCCGGGGCCGTAGTGGGCCGAAGATCGACCAACTGCACCTGTGCGCCAGATTGCGCCAGGCTCATTGCATCCGCATACGCCGCGTCGTTATTCACGCAAAACAGCGCGCGTCGGCCCGGTGCCACCGCATAGCGATTCACATACGCGCCCACTGCACTACTGAGCATGACGGCCGGTTTGTCATTACCGCCAAACACCAAGGGCCGCTCGATGGCGCCGCAGGCCATGACGATGGCTTTGGCGCGCACGGTGCGCATGCGCTGGCGCGGAACACCAAAATCGGGGTCGGCGATGCCGGGCGCACTGCGCTCGATCACGCCTACGGTGTTGCCGTCATAGATGCCAAATGCGCTGCTGCGGGTGAACAGTCGCACACGGCCCGTAGCCTTGATTTCTTGCAGCATATGGGCCAAGCACTGCGCTTGCGCGCTGGCGGCGGGACAGTTGAGCAAGGCGCCACCGAGTTCAAAATCTTGCTCGACCAGCATCACATCAGCACCGGCGCGCGCCGCTTGCAGCGCGGCGGCCAGACCGGCAGCGCCTGAGCCTATGACCAGCACATCGACATAGTCGTTGTGGTAGTCGTAGCGGTGGATATCAAAGTCCGCCACCGATGCGCCCAGGCCTGCGGCTTTGCGGATGAAGTGTTCGTACAACATCCAGGCCTTGCGCGTCGGGCCCATAAAGGTTTTGTAATAAAACCCAGCCACAAACACCGGCGAGAGCAGGGAGTTGATGGCCATGAAATCCAGGCTGACCGAGGGCCAGGCGTTTTGCGTGCGGGCGCGCAGGCCTTGCTCTAGCTCCGTGGTCGTGGCAGCGATATTGGGCTCGCGCGTGCCGCCGTCGCCCAGCGTGAACAGCGCATTAGGCTCTTCCACACCAGAGCCCAGAATGCCGCGTGGCCGGTGGTATTTGAACGACCGGCCCACCAAATGCACGTTGTGCGCCAGCAGGGTAGAGGCCAAAGTGTCGCCCGCAAAACCTTGGAAGGGCGAACCGTCCAGGGTGAAAGTCAGCGGCTTACTGCGGTCTATGCGGCCACCGCTGGCGATGCGCTGCTTGCCACCTTGGGCTGTGTGGGGCGCATTCATGCCACGCTCCTTTGCGCGGCAGGTACCACCGATTCAATGTCGTGCGTCACCGTATGGCGCTTGACCACCAACCAGCGGCGGCAGCCCAAAGTATGTTGCCAAAACTCGCTATGAATGCCGCGCGGATTGGGGCGGGTGTAAACGGTGCTCACCCAGGCGTCGTGGTTTTCTACGCCTAAATCGGGGTAGGCTTGGGTGGCGTCACCGAAGTAGCTGAACTCTTCGTGGTCGCGGGTGCCGCAGTAGGGGCAGGCGATGCGTAGCATGGTATGTCTGCCCTTTCTATTGCAAATGGTTATAGGGGCCGGTGCCCGCTTCGTCGATGTAGCGGCCCTGGGAAAAGCGCTCTAGCGTGAAGCCGGCGTTGTAGGCGTGGGGCGCGTCGTTGGCGATCGTGTGCGCAAAACACCAGCCCGATGCCGGGGTAGCTTTAAAGCCGCCATAGCACCAACCGGTATTGAGGTAGAGCCCATCGACCTGGGTTTTGGTGATGATGGGGCTGCCGTCCGGTGTCATGTCCATGATGCCGCCCCAGTGCCGCAGCACGCGCAGGCGCGCAGCGCTGGGCATGGCGCTGACCAGGGCTTGGCTTACTTCGCTGACATTGGCCAGATTGCCGCGCTGGGCATAGGAGTTGTAGCGGTCGATATGGCCGCCAAACACCAGACCGCCTTTGTCCGACTGCGAGAAATAAAAATATGAAGCCGACCAGACCACCACATGGTTGACGATGGGCTTAATGGACTCGGTGACATAGGCTTGTAGCACATGGCTGTCGATGGGCAATTGCAGCCCGGCCTTTTGCGCCAGCGGCGAGGTGTTGCCCGCCACTGCCATACCTACTTTGCCTGCGCTGATGGTGCCGCGCGAAGTGTGTACGCCGGTGATGCGTTCGCCCGACCACTCAAAGTCGCGCACTTCGCAGTTTTGGATGATGTCTACGCCCAGCGCATTGGCTGCGCGGGCGTAAGCCCATACCACCGCGTCGTGGCGCGCAGTGCCCGCGTCCGGCTGCAACATGGCACCGTAAATCGGAAAGCGCGCTTCGTCAGAAAAGTCCAGGTAGGGCGCTTCTTTCATCACGTCTTCGCGGCTCAAGATGTCGGCGCGGATGCCGTTCAGGCGCATGATGTTGGCGCGGCGGATTTGCGCGTCGTGCCCGCTGGGCGACATGGTGACGTACAAATAACCACGCGGCGAAAACATGACGTTGTAGTTCAACTCTTGCGACATGCCGCGCCATAAGGACATGGAGTGTTCGTAAAACGCGGTGTTGTCCTGCATCATGTAGTTGGAGCGCACGATGGTGGTGTTGCGCCCCGCATTGCCAGAACCGATATAGCCTTTTTCTAGTACCGCGATGTTTTTGATACCGTGGTTTTTAGCCAGGTAATAGGCAGTGGCTAAGCCATGCCCGCCGCCTCCGATGATGATGACGTCATAGCTTTTGCGCGGCTCGGGGTCGCGCCAGGCGCGGTCCCAATGTTTATGGCCGCCAAGGGCGTTGCGCAGCAGCGCCCAGGCCGAGTAGTGCGTCATCGGGTGGGCTCCTTACATGCGCATGCGCTTGGCTTCGGGGTCGAAGGGCGGGTCCATCTGCAAGTGTGCCGCCCTGCGCTCGCCCAAAATTTCGATTTCGAGCTTCATATTGGTTTGGAAGCATTCGGTGGGGATATAGCCCTGCGCCAGCGATTGGTTCACATAGTGGCCAAAGCCGCCCGAGGTGACCCAGCCCACCACTTTGCCGTCGACCCATATCGGCTCGTCTCCCATCACGTCGCAGTCCATCGCGTCCACCACCATGAAGATACGGGTCTTCTTGGGACCTTCTTGTTTTTCTTTGATGGCTGCAGCTTTGCCGATGTACTCGTGTTTGTCGAGTTTGACAAAGCGGTCCAGGCCCGCTTCGAAGGGGCCGTAGATCGGGCGGAACTCGCGGAACCAGGTACCGAAGTTTTTCTCCAAACGCAGGCAAAGCAGGGCGCGCATGCCGAAGTTTTTGATGCCCAGATCTGCGCCTGCTGCCATGATGCTTTCGTACAAGCGGCGCTGGTACTCGGGCGCTACCCAAATTTCATAACCCAGGTCGCCGGTGTAGGTCACGCGGTTGATTTTGGCCTGCACGGTGGCGATTTCCATTTCGCGGTAGTCCATGAATTTAAAGGCTTCATTGGACACGTCCTCATCGGTCAAGCGCTGCAGCACTTCGCGCGACTTGGGGCCTGCGATGGACAAGCCAATCAGCTTCATGCCGTAGGGCGTGATGCGCACCGAGCCGTCTTTGGGCAAGGTCTGCTCAAACCAGCGCATGTGGTAGACCTGCGCTTGGCTAGAGCCCCACATCATGAAGCGGCCTTCTTCGGCTTTGGCAATGGTGAAGTCGCCAATGATCTTGCCCTGGTGGTTGAGCATGGGGCACAGCTGCAAGCGGCCGGTTTTGGGCAGGGTGTTGGTCATCAGGCCTTGCAGCCAGGCCTCAGCACCGGGCCCAGTAATTTCGTACTTGGCAAAGTTGGCCACTTCGGTGACGCCGACGGCTTCACGCACGGCATTGCATTCGGCTTTGATGGGCTCAAAGTCATTGGAGCGGTGGAAAGAAACAATGTCTTTGGCCTGCGTGCCTTTAGGCGCAAACCACAGCGGGGTTTCCATGCCCCAGGAGTCGCCCATGACCGCGCCTTGGGCGATGAATGTGTCGTACAAGGGCGTGGTTTGCAGTGGACGGCCTGCGGGCAGTTCTTCGTTGGGGAAGCGGATACGGAAGCGGCGCGAATAGTTTTCGCGCACTTTGGCGTTGGTATAGGTGCGCGTGGCCCAGTCGCCATAACGCGCCACGTCCATACCCCAGATATCAAAGCCGGGGTCGCCATCGACCATCCAGTTGGACAGCGCCAGGCCCACGCCGCCGCCTTGGCTGAAACCAGCCATCACGCCGCAAGCGGACCAGAAGTTGGTGCGGCCCTGCACTGGGCCGACCAGCGGGTTGCCATCGGGTGCAAAGGTGAAAGGCCCGTTGATCACGCGCTTGATACCAGCGTGCTCTAGCGTGGGGAAATGCTTGAAGGCGATTTCTAGCGAAGGCGCGATGCGGTCCAGGTCGGGCTGCAGCAGCTCCTGGCCAAAGCTCCAGGGCGTGGTCTTGGTGGACCAAGGCTTGCCTGCTTGTTCGTACACGCCCAACACCATGCCTTTGCCTTCTTGGCGTAAATAGCTTTCGGCACCGAAATCGATGACGTGGCCGATCTCTTTGCCCGCGCTTTTGTTAAAGGCTTCCACTTCGGGAATATCGTCTGTGACCAAATACATGTGCTCCATGGCCAGCACCGGCAGTTCGATGCCGACCATGCGGCCCACTTCGCGCGCCCACAGACCGCCGGCGTTGACCACATGCTCGCACTCAACCACACCTTTGTTGGTGATGACGCGCCAGGTGCCGTCGGGTTTTTGCTCTAGGCTTTCCACCTTGGTTTGCACTTCGATGGTGGCGCCGCCTAAACGCGCCGCTTTGGCGTAGGCGTAGGTCGTGCCGCTGGGGTCTAAGTGGCCTTCGTTAGGGTCTAGTAGCGCGCCTAAAAAGTATTTTTCTTCGATGAAAGGAAAGTAGTTCAGCGCCTCTTTGATGGAGATGATTTCGGTTTCCATGCCCAGGTAGCGGCCGCGCGCCACCGTCATCTTCAAAAACTCCATGCGTTCGGGCGTGTCAGCCAGCATGATGCCGGGCGATTTGTGCAGGCCGCAGGATTGGCCGGAGATACGTTCTAACTCTTCGTACAGGCTCACGGTGTAGCTTTGCAGCATGGCGACATTGGGGTCGCCGTTGAGAGTGTGAAAACCGCCTGCGGCATGCCAGGTAGAACCCGAGGTGAGCTGGTCGCGCTCGAGCAACATCACATCGCTCCAGCCTTTTTTGGTCAGGTGGTAAAGCACCGAACATCCGACGACACCGCCGCCGATGATGACTACCCGTGCTGTTGTTTTCATATCTGTAAATCCTTTTTGCAGAGCAAAACAAAAAATTAAAAATCGGTGGGTGCGCCGCCCTGCGATTTACGCAGGTTGACAAAGGCATCGAGTTCTTCTTCGATCGCCGCGTCCATGGGCGGGCGCTCGTAGGCTTCGAGTTCTTTTTGCCAAATGGTATTGGCCTTTTGGTAGGCCGTGGGGCGACCGCCTTCGTCCCATGATTCGAAATTGCGCCAGTCCGAAATAATGGGCGAATAAAACGCCGTCTCAAAACGCTCTAGCGTGTGCGCGGTACCGAAGTAGTGGCCGCCGGGGCCTACATCGCGTATGGCGTCCAGCGCTAAACCGGCAGGGCTGACGTCCAGCGGTGTCAGAAACTCGGCGACCATTTGCAAGAGGTCGCAGTCGAGAATGAATTTTTCAAACGAGGCGGTGAGGCCGCCTTCCATCCAACCGGCGCTGTGCATGATGAAGTTGCCACCGGCTTGCGTCAGCGCCCACAAAGAAAACACTGATTCATAAGCCGCTTGCGAATCGACGGTGTTGGCGGCGTTCACATTGCTGGTGCGGTAGGGAATGCCGTATTTGCGGCACAGCTGCCCGCCTACCAAAACCGCCTTCATGTACTCGGGCGTACCAAAGGCCGGTGCGCCGCTTTTCATATCGACATTCGAAGTAAAGCCGCCATACACCACCGGCGCTCCGGGGCGCACCAGTTGGGTCAGCGTGATACCGGCCAAGGCTTCGGCGTTTTGCTGCGCCAAAGCACCAGCAATCGTCACCGGCGCCATCGCACCAGCCAGCGTAAAGGGCGTGAGCATGATGATCTGGTTGCGCGAGGACATTTCCAAAATGCCTTGCAACATCGGCGTATCCAGCCGCAGCGGCGAAGAACTGTTGATGATGGAAAACAGCGAAGGCTCGCGCTCTAGCTGCTCATGGCTGATGCCGCGCACGATGCGCACGATTTCAAGCGCGTCCTGGTTACGCTCTTTGCCCAGGGAATAGGCGTGGAATGCTTTGTCGGTGAGTTTGGCGATGTCGGATAAGCAATCCAGGTGGCGCACCGAGGCATGCAAATCCACCGGCTCTACGGGATAGCCGCCGGTGCAATGAATAATGTCGTAGCGCTGCGCCAGTTTCACTAAATTGCGAAAGTCTTGTTGGTTACCGGCGCGGCGCCCACCTTGCATGTCCGAGCAATTAGGCGGGCTGGCCACTTGCGCAAAAGCTAAGTTTTTACCGCCGATACGGATATTGCGTTCCGGGTTGCGCGCATGCAGCGTGAATTCGGACGGGCAGGACTTGATGCTTTGCAAAATCAGGTTGCGGTCAAAGCGCACGCGCTCGGAACCTTCGCGTACATCGGCCCCGGCTTTTTTCAAAATCTCGCGGGCACCGGGATGCATGAAGTCCATGCCCATCTCTTCGAGGATGGTGAGCGATGCGTTGTGGATCGCTTCTAGCTCGTCCTCGGACACCATGGGCGTGGGCGGCAGGCGGTGCTTCAAGCTGCGGTATTTGGTGGTCGAGGGTGCAACGCGGATGGTGCCGCTGCCGCGACCCGCGCGACGCCGTGCCGGCGAGCTGGGCGCTGTTGCTTCTTCTGTCATGTGGGGTGTCTCCGCGTAATACCGATGCAGGAATGTGCGTTTGCCGGCCAGGTCGCTAAGCCTTGGTGGGCGGCGCTCGGCCGATCCCGTCAATTCTATGCAGTTCACCCTGGTTAAACGGTTTGGGCTGCCGCGCGTCGGGGGCATCTTGTAGCCTACCCCATCCTCGGTCCGCCCATTGGAATGCCGACCGCGCTGCGGTCTACATGCGCACGCACAGGGGGAAAAGGCGGCAGATTTGTTTATTTACAAACCTTGTACGCAATCGCGTGGTGCCGCGATGGTGGCATTAGGAGACGCAATTTTATAAATTGCCCGATGGCGCAGCGCCCACAATGGCCCCCTATTGCCCAAGCAATTTCTGCCGGAGAGCCCTATGAGCGAAGAGGATAAATATGCTGCGCGCGCCCAGCGCATGGTGACCCGTTGGTCTGGGCAGCGCATGCCAGTCAGCCGACGTGAAACGGTAGAAGGCGACGTGCTGCGCCACGCGCCGCCAGCCGTGGGCCAGCTCGATGCGAGCGCGCAGGTTTACCACGAACCGGCCAAAGCTTTGCCGGTGCTGACCAGTTGCGACGTGCTGGTGGTGGGGGCCGGGCCCGCGGGTATTTCCGCTGCGTTGGCCGCACGCCGCGCTGGGGCCGACACGGTATTGCTGGAGCGCTATGGCTGCCTGGGCGGGGTGATTACCACCGTCGGTATGGAAACCCTGGCCTGGTACCGCTACGAGGGCACGGTGGAAGGCGAGGGTATTGGCATCGAAATGGAGCGCATCGCCGCGCAAATGGGTGGCGCCATCAAATGGCCCTATAACGACAGCCAGTGTCTGGACGCCGATTTTTTCAAGGTGGTGGCCGACCACTTGATTACCGAGGCCGGGGTGCGCCCCATATTGCATTGCATGGCGGTAGATGTGATTTTTGAGGAGGACGGCAAGCGCTTGCGCGGCATCGTGACCGAAAGCAAATCGGGCCGCCAGGTGGTGCTCGCCAAGCGGATTGTCGATTGCTCAGGCGATGCAGACATTGCCCACTTGGCCGGGGCCAGCTACCGCAAAACCCCTAAAGACAAGATGCTGGGCATGACCACGGTGTTTAACGCGTCGGGCGTGGATACGCAGGCCTTTTTGGACTACACCGAAAGTCAGCCCGCGACCTATGCCGACTGGAGTCGTACATGGTCGCAGGAAACGACGGGTAAAGAGGATGCGCTGCGCAGTCCTTATCTGGACAAAGAATTTGATACCGCGCGTGAGATGGGTGTGATTCCGGCGGACAGCACCAATATCGGCGGCTCTTGGTCCGCATTGACGCCTGCCGGTGAGGCGACCAATTTAAATTTGGCACACATGTATGGTTTTGACCCGACCGATGTCATGGACTTGACGCGCGCCGAAATGCAAGGTCGCCAAGAAGCGATGCATGCTTTGATGGCTTTGAAAAAAGTAGTGCCCGGGTTTGAAAGCGCCAAGCTGCGCAACTTTGGCATGACGCTGGGCGTTCGCGATTCGCGCAAGATTATGGGCCGCTACAACTTGTGCAGCGAAGACGTGCGCAGCCAGGCTAAGTTTGCCGATAGCATTGGCATCTTTCCGGAGTTCATCGATGGTTACAACATTTTGATTTTGCCTACTACGGGCCGTTATTTTGAAGTGCCTTACGGCTGCATGGTGCCGCTGGAAGTAGACAACCTACTGGTGGCTGGTCGCTGCGTGGCCGGAGATATGGTCTCGCACGCGGCCATGCGCAATATGATGGCCTGCACGGTGACGGGGCAGGGCGCGGGTGTGGCAGCTGCCGTGTCCCTGCAGCAGGACAAGAGCACCGCGCAGGTGGACATCGCGGCTGTGCAAGCGGAGTTGGAACGCCAGGGTGTGCGTTTGCATTGAGATATTTGCACCCATAAAAAAAGGCCGGATAAACCGGCCTTTTTTTATGCTTGGGAGCAGAGTGCGAAGTACTTCGCACCGCTCGCATCACGAAAGGTGCTTGCCGATCAGGCCAGCCATTTCGAACATGCTGACTTGGGCTTTGCCAAACACGTCTTTGAGCTTGGCATCGGCATTGATGTTGCGCTTGTTGGCGGTGTCTTGCAGCTTGTGCTTCTTGATGTAGACCCACAGTTGCTTGACCACTTCAGTACGGGCCAATGGCTTGGCGCCAACCACAGCAGCCAACGCGGCGCTCGGGGTCAGGGGCTTCATGAACGCGGCGTTCACAGCGCGCTTTTTAGCCGGCGCTTTTTTTGCATCTGGTGCGGATTTAGTGATTGCTTTTTTTGCGGGAGCCGCTTTTTTTGCGGGCGCTTTCTTTGCAGTTGCCATTGTGAGGAGGTCCTTCAAGGGGTTAGTTGATTGCCAACGATAAACTTTACGCTGGGCATGCGGATGCTACTGGAGAAATTAGCGCTTTCAAAGGGAAAAACCGAATTTTTTCCTCTTGGCATCTCAATTTCTTGTGTTTTTTTAGCCCTTTAAAGCCTTTATCAAGCACTTAAATCGCTCAACTCATGCCAAAAACCAGCTCCTAGACGGATATTTGCGACTATTTTTTACGCCTCTTGCATAGCGATTTTGACGTTTTACCTGCGGTTTTTCGCTATTTTGGTGGTCGTCGCGCGTTTCACGGACCGATGCGTAAGGTCCGATGTTTTCAATACTCAAGCCGTTTTGTTTTCGGATTGAGTTGCCAGGCCAAGGCTTGCGCGTGATGGCAGCGTCGCCAAGAGCAGGCTGAGCAAGGCCAATCCAAAAGCTAGTGCTTGCAGGGCGCTAAAGCTTTCGCCAAAACCCAAAATACCAATCAGGGCGGTAGTGAGCGGCAGCATCACCGCAAATACACCGGCCTGCGAGGCAGGGATCGTTTTGAGCCCGGTCATCCACAGCCATACCATCCAGACGCTGGCGGCTAGCGCATAAAACACCAGCAGGCCCCACGCGCTGAGACTCAGGGCTGTAAAGTCAAATTGCCAGGCGATATACAGGCCCATCGGGGTGGACAGTGCAAAGCCGTTGAGGTTGATGATGGCCGCAATCCGCTTGGGGCTGATGGTGGCCGAAAGGCGTTTGCCGATCACCACAAACGCCGATTCGCACAGCACCGCGCCAAACATCAGCAGATTGCCCAAGAGCATATTCACGGGGGCCTGCGTCGATGCGGCGTCCGGCGTCGTCGGTGGCGCTTTTGCCAGAGTCAGCAGCGCCAGACCGGTGGCCGCTAGTACAACGGCCAGCCACATGCGCGTATGCATTTTCTCTTTCAAGAAATACCAGCCCATCAAGGCCGATGTGGCCGGGATGGCCGACAAAATCACACCGGCCGACACGGTGCTGGTCATGCTCACACCGTAAAGCATGCAAATGGAAAAAAGAAAATTTCCTAAGAAAGATTCCAAAAACAAAAATACCCGGGTACGCCGGTCGATCGGCGCTTCGTCAGCGGGCTTTTTCATCCACGATGCCATGGCCAGTGCGGCAATGCCAAAGCGCATCCAGGCTAATAAAAATACCGGAATGACCGCTACCAGGGGCTTGCACATGGCCACGTACACGCCCACCAGCGTCATGCTCAGGGCCAGGCTGGCGTAGGCCAACGGTTTTTGGAATCGGGTACTCACAAAAGCGGGATTGCGGAGGTAGAAAGAGGGGTCGTCATATCGGCCATGGGTGATCACCTCTTAAGTATGGAAGGGTTACCATGACAGCCTTGGAGGTTACACGATGCGTACCACTACCTTTGCCTACGCGAGCAATAGCAATCGGTTTTTGGCCAGCGATGAACTGACAGAGCAGCCTTTTGCCATTGCAGGCATTCCTTTTGACGGCGCCGTTACCAACCGCCCGGGGGCGCGCTTCGGGCCGCAGGAAATCCGCCGTGCCAGCTTGATGCTGTGTGATGGCATTCATCCCTATTTTGAGGTTTCACCGCTGGGATTTTTGGGCGATGCTGGCGATATGGCGCTACCTAACGCAAGTGCCCTCGATGAAGTGCGTCGCCGCATTGAATTGCAGGCTAGCGCGCTGATGGCGCAGCACCATTGCGTTTTCCTGGGCGGTGACCATTCGGTCACCTTAGCTTTGTTGCGTGCGGCTAAAGCGCGCTTTGGTCAACTAGCCTTGGTGCACTTTGATGCCCATTGCGATACCTGGACGGATCATTTTGGCGAGGCCTCGGGTCACGGAACTTGGACCTATGAGGCCATCCAAGAAGGTCTGGTCAGTGCGCCGCACACCGTGCAAATTGGCCTGCGTTCGGGCGGCGAAAGGGCTGCGCGCACCTATGTGGCGGACCAAGGCGGTCTGATTTTTGATGCCCGTTCGATGCGCGGTTTGGACGGCGCAGGGCTGCAAGATTGCATTGCCCAGGTGCGCGATCGAATCGGCGCCATGCCGGTCTACCTTACCTTGGATATCGATTGTCTTGACCCCGCATTTGCGCCGGGCACAGGGACCCCCGAGCCCGGTGGCATGAGCAGTAGCCAATTGATGACTTGGCTGGAGGCTTTGGCGCCATTGAACTGCGTGGCTATGGACTGCGTGGAAGTGGCACCGGCTTATGACCATGCCGAACTGACCAGCCATGCGGCGGCCACCATGGTCTGGACTTATTTATGCGGACAAATTGCCAAAAATGCACCCTGACTTCGACTGCGCCCAAGCCGTTCCACACAGCATGCATTGAGACCTATGGTTGCTCTACTCCAATCGGACGCTTTGCTCAAGCGCCAGAGTTATTACGAAGCTAGCGTGACGCGGGCAGCGCTGCAGCCCTCGCTGAATGGGGAGGTAAAGACCGATGTGGTGGTAGTGGGCGCTGGCTTTGCTGGACTGTCGGCGGCTATAGAGCTGGCACAGCGCGGCTTTAAGGTCGCGGTTGTGGAGGCTGATCGCGTGTGCAGCGGCGCCTCGGGTCGCAATGGCGGGCAGGTCATCGTCGGCTTTGCCAGCGGACAGCAGGTGTTCGAGCAACAGTTGGGGCGAGGCGCAGCGCGCCAGGCTTGGGATATGTCCCTGGAAGCGATTGATCTGATTGATCAGCGCATCGCACATTTTGGTATCGACTGTGAGCGTAAAAATGGCTATTTGTATGTTGCCGATTCGGTACGCAAGGCGAAGGCACTGGACGCCGAAATGGACGCCATGGAGAAAAGCTACGGGCTGGCCACTGTGCGTGCGCATGGGGCTGCGGTGCGTAGTTTCATCGACAGCCCACGCTATGTCGCCAGCGCTTACGAAACGCGTTCCGGTCATTTGCATCCATTGAAATATGGACTCGGCCTGGCGCAAGCGGCGCTAGGCATGGGCGTGCAGATCTATGAAAACACAGCGGCCCTATCCATGACGCAAGATGCGGGCGTATGCTTGCGCACCGAACACGGGCAAGTGCGTGCGCGCTACGCGTTGCTAGCGGGTAATTGCACTTTGCCCGCCTTCGGGCCGCAGCTGGCGCCCTCGATTGCGGCGCGCGTCATGCCGGTGGGCACCTATATCGTGGCCACGGAACGTTTGGACCCAGCCCTGGTGCAGCGCCTGATTCCCAGTGGCGCGGCGGCTTGTGACAACAATGTGGTGCTGGACTATTTCCGCTTCAGCCAGGATGCGCGATTGCTGTTCGGCGGGCGCGTCAGTTATTCCAGCCGCACACCGGCGCGTTTGCAGCAGCGCATGGCAGAGCGCATGGCTACGGTATTCCCGCAGTTGCGCGGTACACCGATTGAATTTACCTGGGGCGGCTTTGTTGATATCAGCATGAACCGCGCACCGGATTTCGGTCGTCTGGGCAAAAACGTCTATTACTTGCAAGGCTTTAGCGGTCACGGTGTGGCGCTGACGGGTCTGGCCGGGCAACTGGTGGCGCAGGCTATGGCCGGTGAGGCCGCGCGTTTTGAATTGTTTTCCCGCCTGCAACATCGGGATTTCCCCGGCGGCGCCTTGCTGCGCGCCCCCAGTCTGGTGCTGGGCATGCTGTACCACCGCATTAAGGACTATTTATAAGGCTCTGCCAAACCGGTGCAAAATAGGTGCCCATAACGATAGAGCGCCAGGCTGGCCTTGCAGGCTCGCCCGCAGCGGAGGCAAAACACCATGTCCGAACCCAAAAATATGACTTTCAATGACCTGGAGCAGTGGCTCAACGAGCGCCGCGTGACTGAAGTCGAATGCTTGGTACCTGATTTAACCGGCGTGGCGCGCGGCAAAATTTTGCCTCGAGCCAAATTCACCGAAGACCGGGGTATGCGCCTGCCGCAAGCCATTGTTGCGATGGGCGTGACCGGCGAGTTTCCGGAAAGCGGGCCCTATTACGACGTGATCGAACCCACCGACCGCGACATGCAGTTGCGGCCCGACCCTTCCACCGTGCGCATCGTTCCCTGGGCGACCGACCCGACAGCCCAGGTGATTCATGACTGCTTTGACCACCAGGGCAAGTTAGTGCCTTTTGCGCCACGCAGCGTGCTGCGCAAAGTGTGTGATTTGTTTGCCGCCGAAGGGCTCAAACCGATCGTGGCGCCGGAGCTGGAGTTTTACCTGACCGCGCGCAACACCGACCCCAATACCTTGCTCAAAGCGCCCATTGGCCGCAGTGGCCGCGCTGAAACTTCGCGTCAGGCCTACAGCATCGACGCGGTCAATGAGTTCGATCCGCTGTTTGAAGAAATTTACGATTACTGCGAGAAGATGGAACTCAATGTCGATACCTTGATCCACGAAGTAGGCGCAGGACAAATGGAAATTAATTTTTTCCATAACGAGCCTCTGGGCCTGGCCGACGAGGTGTTTTTCTTTAAACGTACGGTGCGCGAAGCGGCATTGCGCCACGATATGTACGCCACCTTCATGGCCAAACCCATTGCCGGTGAGCCGGGTAGTGCCATGCACGTGCACCAGAGTTTGGTGGATGTGCAAACCGGCAAAAACGTGTTTAGCAAAGAAGACGGCAGCGCCTCCGACATGTTTATGCATTACATCGGCGGCTTGCAGCGCTATATCCCTGCGGCCATGGCTTTGGTGGCGCCCTATGTGAATAGCTACCGCCGCCTAACCCGCCATTCGGCAGCGCCCATCAATATCGAATGGGGTTATGACAACCGCTCGGTAGGCATACGCTCCCCCATTTCCGAACCCTCGGCGCGCCGGGTGGAAAACCGCGTGATCGGCTCGGACGCCAACCCCTATGTCGCTATGGCCATGACCCTGGCTTGCGGTTACCTGGGCATCAAGAACAAAATTGCCCCCAAACCCGAGATGAAGGGCGATGCCTATTTGTCGCCTTACGCATTGCCGCGCAGCCTGGGCGAGGCGCTGGACTGGTTGCGCCGCGAATCTGATTTGCACGAAGTGCTGGGCAAAGAGTTCATCACGGTGTATTCTGAAATCAAAGAACTGGAATTCGAAGAGTTCATGAAGGTGATTTCGCCCTGGGAGCGCGAGCATTTGCTGTTGCACGTGTAGCGCGCAGTCTGCTCAAATGCCGCTGCCGCTTATTTTTTACTGATTCAACCTTGTCTTGTCTACGGAAGCTGTCATGAATTCCATTGTCGATACCAGTCATATCCAAGCCCTCGATAGCGCGCATTTTTTGCATCCCTTTACTGATTTCAAAGACCTCAATGCGCGCGGTGCGCGCGTGATGACCGAGGCTAAAGATATTTATGTGTGGGACTCCGAAGGCAACCGTGTGCTGGACGCGATGAGCGGCCTGTGGTGCGTGAACGTGGGCTATGGCCGTAAGGAATTGGCCGATGCGGCGCATGCGCAAATGCTCAAGCTGCCTTACTACAACAGTTTTTTCCAAACCACCAACGTGCCTGCGGCCACGCTAGCGGCCCGGCTGGCTTCGCTAGCGCCCACGGTGGGTGGGCGTAGTTTTGAGCATGTGTTTTATTCGTCCAGCGGCAGCGAGAGCAATGACTCCAATGTGCGCATGGTGCGCCGCTACTGGGATTTGCTGGGTCAGTCCGAGCGAAAAATAATTATCAGCCGCACTAACGCTTACCACGGCAGCACCATGGCTGGCGCGTCTTTGGGCGGTATGAGCGGCATGCATGCGCAGGGCGATTTGCCCATTCCCAATATCAGCCATATTGGCCAGCCCTATTTTTTTGAGAATGCAGAGCCTGGCGAGTCGGCGCATGATTTTGGTATCCGTGCCGCTGGATGGCTGGAAGAGCGCATTTTGGCCCTGGGTGCGCACAAAGTGGCGGCGTTTATTGCTGAGCCGGTGCAGGGTGCTGGTGGCGTCATCATCCCGCCCGCCAGTTATTGGCCCGAGATTCAGCGCATTGTGGACAAGTACGGCATCTTGCTGATCAGCGACGAAGTGATTTGCGCTTTCGGCCGCTTGGGGCATTGGTTTGCATATGAAAAATTTGGATACCGGCCCGATCTGATTACGTTTGCCAAAGCGGTGACCAGCGGCTACATCCCTTTGGGTGGCGTGATGGTGGGCGACCGCGTGGCCAAGGTCTTGATAGAGCAGGGCGGCGAGTTCAACCACGGCTACACCTATAGCGGCCATCCGGTGGCCTGCGCGGTAGCGCTGGCGAACCTGGACATCATGGAAAGGGAAAACCTGGTGAGCCGGGTGCGCGACGACGTGGGCCCCTATTTGGCGGCGCAGTTTGCTACGCTGCTCGATCATCCCTTAGTGGGCGAGGCCGAGACCTGCGGGCTGATGGCCGGGCTGGTACTGGTCAAGGACAAGGCCTCCCGCACCGTATTCCCCGCCGAGCTATCGGTGGGCATGGTGTGCCGCGGACATTGCTTTGCCAATGGGCTGATCATGCGCGCCGTAGGCGACCGCATGATTATTGCGCCGCCCCTGACCATTACGCGTGCCCAGATCGATGAAATGATGGGCTTGATCCGCCTTGCCTTGGATAAAACCCTTGCCGATGCAAGGCGCTTTGGCTGGCTCTAGCCAAACCTATAATTTCGGCTCACCGCCTGTTGGCGTCCGCCGCGTGGCTACATTCTTTTTTTAAATCGCCTTTTTGTGGAGGTTTTCTCGATGTCCAAATACCTATTTAGCCTGACCCTGGTGGCGCTGGCGCTTGCTGCATGCGGCAAGAAAGAAGAAGCAGCACCCGCACCGGCGCCAGCTGCCAGTGCCCCGGCGGAGGAAAAAGTCCTCAATATCTACAACTGGCCGGACTACATCCCTGAAGGCATGATCGCTGCCTTCGAAAAAGAAACCGGCATCAAGGTCAATTACGACACCTTTGAAACCAACGAAGCGCTCAATGCCAAACTGGTCGCCGGCAACACGGGTTACGACATCGTGGTGCCAGGCACGGCATTTAGCCCTGCCCAGGTCGAAGCAGGGTTTTTCCAGCCGCTGGACCGCGCCCAGCTGAAAAACTACGGCAACCTTGATAGCGACATCATGGCAGCCCTTGCCAATGCCGACCCAGGCAACAAGCATTTGGTCCCGTGGGCCTGGGGCTTCACCACCGTGGGCATCAACCGCACCAAAGTGGAGAAAGCACTGGGCAAGATGCCCATGCCGGAAAACGCCTGGGACCTGGTCTTCAAGCCCGAGTACACCTCCAAGCTCAAGTCCTGTGGCATAGCCTACCTGGACTCGCCCACCGAGATCATTCCTCCTGCTTTGCATTACATCGGCAAAGACGCGTATTCCAATGACCCGGCAGACCACAAAGCGGCGGTGGACATGTTGTCCAAAGTACGCAAAGACGTTCGCATCTTTAGCTCTACCATGATTGACGACATCGCCGGTGGCAAGGCTTGTGCTGTGGTGGGCTGGTCCGGCGACATCAATATCGCGGCCGGTCGCGCCAAGGAAAATGGCTCCAAAGACGTGATCGAAGCCTTGCTGCCTAGCACCGGCGGCATGATCTTCTTTGACACTATGGCCATTACCAAAGACGCCAAGCACCCCGGCAATGCGCATGCCTTCATCGACTTCTACCTGCGTGCCGAAAGCGGTGCCCAGGTGTCCAATGAAATGAGCTACCCCACCGGCAACAAAGCCGCTATGGAAAAGATGAAACCTGAGGTTTCCGGCAACAAGACCATCTTCATCGAGCCGGCCGTAGCCGCCAAAATGGTTAAGCCCGGCAAGTTCACCAACGAGGGCCGCGAAGGTATGTCCAACGCATTTACCAGCTTCAAAAAAGGCAAATAATTGCGCGTGCCCTAGGCATCAGGACTGTTCTATGCGCTGCGTGAACAGTCCTTTTTTATTGCCTGCGGCCTGAAGCCTTGCCATGCACATGTTCACCGGCTTACTTCAACGCCTGCCCGCACCTGGCAGGCGTTTTGTCATTGGCGTGCCCATGGCCTGGATGCTGTTTTTCTTTATGCTGCCTTTTTTGGTCTTGCTCTACATCAGCTTTGTGGATATGGGCAAGGACATCCATCCCTTCAAGCCCTTGTGGGACGCACAAGCCGGTGTGCTGCGCCTGAAGTACGAAAACTACAGCAGTATTTTTGCCCATGCCGAAGGCAGCGGCTTGGTGCAAACCATCTATGTCGAAGCCTACTTACGCTCTTTGGCGTATGCCTTGTGTACCGCCTTCCTGTGTCTTTTTCTGGGCTACCCCTTTGCCTACGCGATTGCCCGCTCGTCCCCCGCCGTGCGCCCGGCGCTGCTGATGATGGTGATGCTGCCTTTTTGGACTTCATTTTTGTTGCGTGTGTATGCCTGGAAAGGCATATTGGCTGACCAAGGCGTGCTCAATCGCTTGTTGATGGCGCTAGGAGTGGTGGATGAGCCGGTGCAAATGCTCTACACCAATGTGTCCATGCTGGTGGGCATGACTTATGTCTATTTGCCTTTTATGGTGTTGCCTTTGTATGCGACCCTGGTCAAGCTGGACATGCGTTTGCTGGAGGCGGCGCACGACCTGGGCGCCTCGCCCTTCAAAGCTTTTTGGCTGGTGACCGTACCGCTTTCACGCGCCGGCATCATCGCCGGTTTTATGCTGGTGTTTATCCCGGCAGTGGGTGAGTTTGTGATTCCTTCGCTGCTGGGCGGGCCGGAAAACATGATGGTGGGCCGTGTGGTCTGGGACGAAATGTTCACCAGCAACAATTGGCCGCGCGCCAGCGCACTTGCGGTGAGCATGATCGCCCTGATCGTCGTGCCGCTGGCCCTGTACTACCGCTCCGCGGCGCAGGCCGCGCCCGGGAAGGCCTAAGCATGTATCGCCTTGTACAAGATTACTTTGGCCGCGCCTGGATGGTCCTGATCTTCCTGTTCCTCTACCTGCCGCTGTTGTTCATGGTAGTGTTTTCCTTCAATGGTACCCGCCAGGATGCGGTGTTCACCGGTTTTTCCCTGCGCTGGTACGAGGCATTGGGCCGGGACAACAAAATTGTGGAGGGTTTCTGGCTGTCCCTGCAGATCGCCCTGGCCACAGGAATATTGTCAGCGGTGCTCGGTACCTTTGCCGCCTTCGTGTTGGTGCGCTACCAGCGCTTTGCCGGGCGCACCGTGTTCTCTGGCATGGTCAATGCGCCCTTGGTCATGCCTGAAGTGGTGATCGGCCTCTCGCTGCTGTTGCTGATGGTCGGCATCCAGAACGTATTTGGCTGGCCCGAGCGGGGCTTGCTCACCATTATTCTGGGTCACACGCTCTTGGGTATGGCCTATGCCATGGTGGTCGTCCAATCGCGTCTGCTGGAAGTGGATCGATCCATCGAAGAAGCCGCCATGGATCTGGGCGCGCGCCCGGCGCAGGTGTTTTTTCTGGTGACCCTGCCCAATATCGCCCAGGCGATCGTGGCCGGTTTTTTGCTGTCCTTCACACTTTCTTTTGACGATGTGGTGATTTCCGAGTTTCTGTCCGGTCCCGGCGTCAATACCTTGCCCCAGGTGATATTCGGGTACGCTAGGAGAGGTATCAACCCGACGATTTACGCCGCAGCGACTTTGCTTATCAGTGCGATCACGATTGCTGTAATCGTTTACAGTCTTCGGGTGGCGCGTCAAGCGCGGCGGCGGGCGCAAGAGGCCCAGCAGGCATTTTCCGAATCGGCAGCGCCGGTTTGAATGGGTTCAGAAACGTATTTTTTTCGCGTATGCCAGGTGCTTGCTTGGCGGCCGGGGGCGCCAAAGCGCATTACTATGGTGGGCGCTCGTAGCTGGCGGGCCCTCGCTTCGCTGTGTTTTTGATTGTTGTAAAGGAGATTGTTGTGGCTAAACCTCATGATTTCGCATTCGGGCGCACGTTGGCACTCGGCCTGACCCTAGCGTGCAGCGTCTTCGCTGTGGCAGTCCCGGCGCAAGCCGAAGAGGAAAAGGTCCTCAATATTTATAACTGGTCGGACTACCTGGCTGAAGACACCATTCCCAATTTTGAAAAAGAGACCGGCATCAAGGTGCGCTACGACACCTATGACAACAATGAAATCCTGCACGCCAAGTTGGTCGCCGGTAAAACGGGTTATGACATCGTGG
>Ga0209033_1000517_pt1 | contig 22579 bp, 19 predicted proteins | sample LauGreFa1BDMLBDN_2_FD_188218 | JGI IMG/M metagenome (GOLD analysis project Ga0209033, IMG submission 188218) | Freshwater lake microbial communities from Lake Michigan, USA - Fa13.BD.MLB.DN (SPAdes) (version 2) | ecosystem: Environmental > Aquatic > Freshwater > Lake | place: Lake Michigan, USA...
TCATGTTTTGGCCGATGGACAGGCCTGCGGCGTCGTCCTTGGCGGCATTGATACGGTTACCCGTGGCAAGCTGCTGCATGGCGGTGCTCATGGTCTTGGAATTGATCTTGAGCGCATCCTGGGCTAACTGGGACGACGTGTTGGTATTGATAACTGGCATAACGGTTCTCCAAAAAATAACGGTAGATAAAATCAAACTTGTCAAACAAGGTAGAGAGAGAGATCTCTTTTTCTACCGTCACAAAAAGTTTTTTCTTTCTGTTACTAAAGCATCGACTGCTGTTTTAAAAACTTTAATTCTTTTTGCGAAATATTTACGCAATCTTGTTGTAAAGCGTGCCTTTGACAGCATCAATATGATGGGCCATCTTTAGTATTGCTTCTGTAGGTATCTGGCGTATCACTTCCCCGCTATTTACATCGGTCACCTTAATGACGGCGGTTTTCTTTGATTCGTCGTAGGAGAAGCCCAGTCCGCGTTTAGTCGACTCCATTTGCTTGTTGAGCATGCTGATAGCAGTACTCAAATTTTCCCGAGCCTTATTAGGATCAAAATTAATCTCGGGCGATTTGGGAACTTCCAGCTTGGGGCGGGCCACGGGCTCAGGCTTAGCTGCCGTCTGGGCAACAGCCGGTGCCGCCGAGGCAGCTTTCTTAGATGGTGCCTGCGCGCCTGCGCCTGCGTTTGCAATAGGTTGGATGTCGGAAGCCATGGTGTACCGTCCTTTCGAATAATCCGGCGAACCGGAGAAAAGGAGGAGGCCCTAGCTAAAGGATACAAAAACCCCCTCTTACCGAGGGAATCGGCATCAACTTGCCAAACTTGAGGGTCTAGCGGCTGATTTTTTTAAGCCAGCTTATTTATTCGTATACATCGCCATCATGCCGGCGAAGGTACTGGTCAGGCCTGTTTGGGTGTTTTTGGACTCGCCCACAATGCTGTCCATAGCCGCAAATTGTTTCTGGTAGCGCAATAAAAGTTTCGCCATCCGGTCATTGAGCGAAGTCAGGTCGTCCTGGAACTTGGTAATGCGGGTGTTGGCATTGGCTGTTTCTGTGGTCAAGGACCCGCTGGTTCCGATCATGGAATTGAGCAGTTTGCTTGCATCTCCGGCCAGTCCTGAAGCCGTGGTGTCAAAGCCTGGCTGGTTTTCCTGGTTCCCGGAAAGCAGGGTTACCGTGTCATCAAACTTGAAATTCAGCGCCAAGTCCATGGTCACCGAATTGACTTTCAAATTCCCGGATTTGTCGATTTCAACGCCAATATCGCGCAGCGCATTGAGCGTATGCGCCGGGCCGGTGCCATTGGAGCCACCGGCTGTGGAGGAATTCCCCGTAATCATGGAGCGCAGCTGGTCGCGCAGGGAGCGTACGGTGGAGTTGTTGGACAGTGTTCCCCCATAGGTCTCCATTTTGGACTTGGGGTTCGAGACCTCACTGAGCAGGCTGTTGGCGTCGTTAAAAGCATTGACCAGCGCCAGCAGCTTAGTTTTTGCCGCGCTGGTGTCGTTGCTCAAGTTCAGGCTGGCCGCGCTACCGCTGGCCTGAGCGGCGCCATTTATCAATCTCGCATTGGTGCCAATGAGGTTGAGCGTGACGCCTGAGATCACGTCGCTTATGCTGTTGCTGCTGTTTTTGACCGGAATGCCATTGACTTGCAACAAGGCGTCTTTTGCATCTTGCAAGGTGGTCGTCATGGACGCGTCCTGCGCCGATTGCTTCTCTCCAAAATCCAGTGCAGTGCCGTTGTCTGTATAGAGCGTAAATGCGTTCGTACTGCCCGAGGGCCCCGTCACCGAGAGCTTCCCACCGAAAAACGTGGCGCGCAGCCCGGTCGTGGAGTTATTGATAGCAGTAACGAAATTGGTCGGGGTAGGTGGGTCAACCACAATCGGGTTGGCCGTATCGCCATTGAAGGTCAGGTTGATGGCGCTGGACGCCATGGAGGTGTCGCCGCTTGCAAAACTTTGCGAAGACTCGCTGATTTGGGGCTTAGAGGCGGAAATTCCCCCAAAGTCCAGCTGGGCCGCATCGGAAGAAATCGTAAAGGAGTTGCTCTTTCCGGTCGCCCCGGCGACCATCACCTTGTAGCCGTTTCCGGTGTTGACCAGTTGGGCACTAATTCCTTTGCCTGCCTTGTTGATGGCCTCTACCACACCTGCTGGGGAGGAGGTGCCCACCGCAATCGGGTTATTGGTGTCGCCGTTCAGGTAAATATTGCCAAGGCCGGGAATGTCTTCGTCGACTGTGGTGTAGCTGCGGGTGGAGCTGCTTCGTTGCTCCTGGGCTAGCTGCGTAACCAAGATGGAATGGTTGGCCGGCATAGCGCTGCTGGTGGCCGTAGCGGTAAATACATTGCTCTGGTTGGTACTGGCATTGATCGAAATGAAGTCGCTTTTATCTTTCAGATCATCAAAGGCCGCCTTCACATTGGTCAGTGCATATTTCACAGCGGCGAAGCCGGAAATAGTCGCCTGGTTTTTACTTATGTTCTTGTTAATGGCATCGGCTCGAGGCGCTTTTTCCGCATCGACCAGGCTTTGGGCCAGCGTGGTCACATCGATCCCTGAGCCGCTGCCCAACTTAGTGATGATGCTGGCCTTAGCGGTGGCCCCGGCTGCAGTCGTGCTCGACGTTGAACTGCTACTGCTGCTCGTCGTGGACCCCGAGGTATTGCTGGTGCTACTGGTGGTCGTAGTCGAGCTCGCCGTCGAGGGTGTGGAGGAGGATACGGAGGTGACCATGACCTTAACTTATTCGATGTGTAATCGGTATCAGGTGGTAAAACTTGAGCGCCAGGCCCGATTAGCCTAAAAACTTGAATAGCGACATCTGCGAGGTTTTCGCAAACGTACTCTGTGCCGCCTCAAGCGACAGCATGAGTTTTTGCATATTCGTCACGGCTGTGGTCATATCCAGGTCCTCTATATTGGAGAGCGCCACCTTCAGGCTCAATTTGGTATCGTCCACCACCGCACCTTGCTGCTCCACGACCTTCATCGCGGTGCCGACCTCGGCTTGTGCCATGATCACACCGCTGTTTAAGGCGTCCATTTCGGTCAAGCCGCGTTGCATTTTGCTGATGTCTTTGTTTTTCACGCCATCAATCAAATCGTCGACGGCAGTGAAAAACCCAACGCCTTGCTCCGATTGATCGGGGTTGATACGCACCACTCGGACAAAGGCATTGGTTCCGGGCCGGTTCATGGGCAAGGTGCGCTGCTCACCCACCGCCACATACATGCGCGTCTGGTCACCGGTGTATTCGACGTGGCCCCCGGAGTCTTCGGCAAACGCTTTTGTACGGACTTTGCTGCCGGAGAATATAAAATTTCCGCCGGGGTCTGTGCTATTGGCCAAGCTCAGCAGCTGATCGCGCAGCCCCTTCATTTCTGTAGCAATGGCCTGACGGCTGACCGTTCCCTGGGTGCCGTTATTGGCCTGAATAGCCAATTCCTTGATCCGCACCAGTACATCGCTGGCACTGGTCAGGTTAGCGGTTTCCGAATCCAGGCGGGCTTGCAACTGATTTAAGGCGTTGGAGTAGGTGTCCTGCCGTGCAATCACCGATTTAAAGCGCGTGATAGTTGCAGCCTGATTAGGCGCGTCGCTCGGATTGAGCACCTGTTTTTGGGCCGCAATCTCCTGTTGTGATTTGGCCAAGTCATTTTGTATATTGACCATTTGCTTGCTCGCGCGGTCAAATAGGTAGCTGGTAGATATTTGCATATGAGTGTTTCCTTGCTTACACGCGTAAGACGGCTTCGAATAATTGGCTAGCAATCTGCAGTACCTTGGCTGAGGCTTGGTAGGCCTGCTGGTAGCGAATCAGGTCAGCCGCCTCTTTGTCAAGGCTGACGCCAGAAATCTCGTCTCGCGACTTAATCGCCTGCTCGTTGACTACTTTCAGGGCAGTTTGCGAAATCGCCGCTTGCCGGGCGATATTGCCCATCTCGTTGACCTGATCGATGTAGGAATTGGTCATCGTCTTGCTGCCGACGACAGCCTTGGTTTCCAGATCCGCAATGACGAGCAAATTGTCGTTGTTGCCTAGACCGTCTTTATTACCATCTAACTTAAATACGTCATTGGCTTTAGGGACGCCCGTAAATGCAATGTTCAGCCCCTGAAAGCTTACACCTGGGTTGAGCATTTCCGGATTGAATATGCGCTCGGCGACCACGGTAGCCCCTTGCGCTGGTTTGGTCAGGTCTGTGGAGGAGATGGTGTAGTACAGCGCGCCGTTGTGCTTGGCGGGATTCTGGAAAAATTGGACATTCAGGGATTGGGCACGCAAATTCTGCTTGGCATCAGCCGCTTGCCCTGAGTAGGTTGCCGACACGGCAGCGTTGCCCGGGCCGGTCACAAAAATCAAGAGATCGTCTTTGACTTCACCAGTTACAAAAGCGCCTGTGCGAAAGCCCAATTGCGCCAACTGGGTGGGTGAACCTGCGCCAAAGCCTAATTGAATCGCCCCCGAGGGCTTGAAGTCGTACTTCACCCTGAAGGTCGTGGCAATTTGGCCCAGGGCCGTGACCAATGAGGTCCCGGTGGCATCCGAGGCAACAGCCGAAGTACGGATGTCTTGGCCTCGGTGCTGTTCGTCATTGCTGACCTCTAAATCACCCAGGGCGTTTACTGTAGCTTTCACACCCGCACCGCTGTTGGTAATGTTTGTGGCCATGTCTTCCAACGTTTCCACGTTGAACATGCTCACTTTTTTCCAGACGCCCGAGTCCTTGATGTACAAGGGCTTGTCGAAATTGACCTGGTCTCTTTTAATGGTTACCGTGTTGATGGGCTCTGCTGGCCACGACCCATTGCCTATCCCAAACACATTGTCCTGGTAGGTGTATTGGTCGTCCGAGTTTTTGACGCTGTCTTGGCCCAGGTTATTTCCTGACTGCGGGACACTCGCGAGAGGATCCTTGTTGCTAACCGGGACACCGTTACTATCTGTTGCGAAGTTACCAGTAATGCGTATTTTTGGATTCGCGTCGTTGGCGATACTGCCTAGGATGAGATTCCTGCTGTCATCGCTCAGTCGGGCCGTTACCTGGGTTGTGCCTGCCTTGTCATTGATGGCCTTGGCGATGTTCAGCATCGCCGTTCTATAGGCCGGCATGGCCGCTATCAGCGCCTGGTTATAAGTTTCCTTGACTTGCGCTGTTGCGGACGCAGCAGGTGGCGTGGGCAAGGGAGGGATTCGGACCGATGCCAGATCGATTGTCTGTCCGTTGATCATCAGGCCCTTGGTGTTCTTCGTTGTGCTGTCCTGGTTAGTCACCGTGCCCAGATCGATGCTGGATGTAGTGATTGTTACCGCGTCCACCGCTGGCTTTATCAATTCCACTTGTCCATGGAAGGTGGTGGAACTGATACCCAAGGCGGTGATCGAAGTCACGCCAGGACTATCAGAAAGCGTGGCCGAAACACTGATGTCATCGCCTGCATTCGCCACTTTGAAGGTTCGTGGTGGGATCCCCAGGGCCGTCGTCGAGTTACCTTGCGGGGCGGCACTGGCCTCCGTTGAAATAGTGATTTCCTCACCGGCCCGGCTTGCTGTTCTACTGATGATGAGATCAAACCCACTCAATCGCGCCTGGACTCCGGCCGCGGCGTCGTTAATTGCTACAACCAATTGCTCGGGCGTGCTGATCGATCCGGTCTGGATTTGCTTCCATGTGCTGCCATCCTTGATATAAAGCGGCAGACCGGTCGCGCCATTGTTCAAAGGTAGTTGGCTGATATTGATAGAAATATCATTGGACTTCACGTTGTTGGTGATGATCAATTCGCCCGTCGAATTGACTACCGCTTCCACGCCTGCATTAGCCTGGTTGATGGCCTTGGCCAGCGCGGCAGGTGTATCCGTATTCTTGGTTTGTACTGCCTGCCCTTGGATGTAAAGCGGCATACCAAACCGGATATTTTGTGGTTTGATCACAATGACATTACTTGCCTTCGCAGTTATGCCGGTGAGCTCTGTCGATTGGTTAATCCAATGGGCGACGGCCGATGATTGCAGCGCAGTGCCATTGCTGGGTGGGTTCAAATTCCCCAGTGCGTGCCCATTGAGCGTAAATGAACCTTCTGGGAAGGACCCGTTGGGCGGGGGCGGCATGTTGTTTTTCGTCAGGGTGGCGATACGGTTTCCGCTCAAGACCGCGGGCAGATAGTTGTATCCGCTTACTTCATCATTGCTGTCTAAGATGGGTTGCGCCGGAACGACTGCTTGAGCACCGTAGAAAATTTCCATGCCCTTGTAACCAATGACTTGCTTGCCGTCGGCCGAGATACCAGATTTGTTAAGGTAAGCATCGCTAAGTGTGGCGCCTGGCGCAAAGCCGTTTTCCTGTTTCACCAGGTTGTCCTCAGCAAGCGCACTGATATCGCTTGATCCCAATAAATGCCTGCCGTCGCGTGTGTAAATTTGCAGTTGCTGGCCGGGCTGCATATTGTCCAGATACACACTCACATCTTGCATACCCAGGTCCACCGCGGCCACGCTGGTCACGCCCAGGCTCGAGCTGACGTTAATTTGCCTTGCAATACCGACACTTGCGTTGTTCAGTAAAACGGTTTGCAGTGCCGGCGGCCCCGCTACAGCAACAGCGTCTTTGTTACCGGTGGTGGCTGCCGGGCTTAAATCATAGACGACCTTGGCATTGGTGCCGCTGGGGTTTTCTGCCCCCTCAACTACCCTGAATTGGGCGCCTGCTGCCACCATCAGCGGGTCATCGAAGGTGACCTGCATACCGCCAGCGAGGTTAGGAATTTCAGGGTCAAAAGTAAAAAGTGCCTGCCCGGCGTTGCCGTAGCCGTCTACGCCCTCTTTGTGGACGGTGTTCACCTCATTAGCAAAGGTTTGCGCAAGTCCATCCAGCGCAGTACGAGAGCCGCCCAGCACTTGCGACCTGAAGGCCAAAATGCCTGAAAGTGACCCGCTGGTTATCCTGCTTAGCGTGCTAGGTTTTCCGTAGGGGTCCAGGATGAGTGCCACTTTCTCCGACGAGGCTGAATCGTAATTTGCCTCGATCATGTAAGATTTTTGGTTGTTCACCAATATGTCTGAATTGATGGTTGGCCCCGCACTGACCGCGACGATACCGCTGACTTCAAACCGGGTGTTGATACGTGCGAATACGGACAACTGTTTCAGCAATAAATCCCGCTGATCCAGCAAATCCGGTGGCTGCGAAGCCTCCGTTTTTTGCTTAGCCAATTGGATATTCACCTTGGCAATTTGATCGGTCAGTGTGTTGATCTGATTGACCGAGCTATCCAGATCCTGCTGCGTCTGCTGTTGCACCAGATCGAGCTGCGACGAAAGCTGACCAAAGCGGTCTGCCACACCCTGGGAGTCACGGATAAAACTGCTGCGAAGCACGGTAGATGCCGGGTCCCCAGAAAGATTGCGCGCTGATGCGAAAAAAGCATCTAGGGCCGTATTGAGGCCCATGGTGGAGCTGCCCATCACATCCACCACCCGGTTTGCATAGTTCACCATCGGGCCCTGGGCTTCCAGGTCGCTGGTGGTATTGCGCAAATTGGATTCGACAAAGGCGTCGTATTGACGCTTGATTCTGTCTAAGCCGACGCCAGAGCCAAGAAAGGCGGCGCCATATTTGGTCACCGGTAAGGCGGACAGCGAGACGTCTTGGCGTGAATAGCCGTCCGTCGATACGTTGGCAATGTTGTTACTGACGGTGGTCAGCGCCTGTTGGTAGACCGAGACCGCGTTTCCGGCAATGCCGGCCATATCGGTCATGGTTTGGCTCCGTCAGAGGATGTGCTGTCGTATACGCGCAGGCCGCTTGGCGAAGCGGCGGCATTGCCCGTCAATGGCATAGCGCCTTGCGGCTTGGGCAGGGGCGCTAGGGCAGGCGGCACTGCTTGTAATGGCATAGCGGCTGCAGGTGCTGGCTGCAATGGAATGGCTTTGGACTTTCGCGCCTCCAGCATCTGCGCGGTGCTCGGTTGTGTATTGGCGTCGGGCATGTGCTTGACCAGCATGTCAGCAAGTCCCAGCGAATTGCGCTTGGACATGGCGATGGAAACCTCTTTGTCAAACATGGCCTGGAAGGTTTCTTCTGCCTGTGACTCGTTCATGCCGCTTTTGGGGATAGCGTCGCGCATGGACTTCATCATCATCTGCAAAAACATGGCTTCAAACTGCTGCGCCGTCTCGCGCGTGGCTGCCTTGGCGTCGGTCCGCGCCTGACCCTTGAGCTTGCCCAAACCACCAAAGTCCAAGTAGGACCCTGTCATGGCGGCGGCAGAGGGGGGGAGGGCGTTCGAGAGCGGGTCCATGGCGAAAGCTTTTGTATTAAATGACCAGTAACTCGGCGCGTAAGCTGCCCGAACTCTTGAGTGCTTCCAAAATCGCGATCAAGGCCGATGGCGTTGCGCCCACTTGGTTGACAGCATCCACGATCTGGCGCAGGTCCACTCCCGGCTGGAACAGGAACATCGGTTTGTTGGGCTCGCCCACTTTGATCTCGGCGTTCTGTACATCTTTGGTGGTACCGCCTGAAAGCGCACCGGGCTGGGATACTTCATTGGTCATAGACACCGAGACGGTGATCGTGCCGTGGGTAACCGCTGCGGCGGTCACTTTGACGTTGCGGCTGATCACCACTGTGCCAGTGCGCGCGTTGACCACGACGCGTGCCGGAGGCTCGCCAGGCTGCACGTCGATGTTCTCGATCATGCTCATGAAGGACACGCGCTGGCTGATATCCATCGGTGCGCGAACCACGATGGATACGCCGTCCAGCGCATTGGCCACATCGCCGCCAAACTTGGCGTTGATCGCTTGCATGATGCTGTTGGCGGTAGTGAAATCACTTTCGCGCAAGTTCAGCAACACGTTGTCTGATTTGTCAAAGGAGTTGGATACCGCGCGTTCCACCGTAGCGCCGCCCGGGATGCGCGCCGAAGTGGTCACCCCCACCGATACTTTGGAACCCGCACCGCCGGCATCAATACCGGTAGAGGTTAGTGCCCCTTGGGCCAGCGCATAAATTTGCCCGTCTACGCCGCGCAGGCTAGTGAGTAGCAGATTACCGCCACGCAGGCTGCTGGCAGCACCGATGGCCGAGACATTGATGTCGATACGCTGCCCTGGCTTGGCCATACCGGGCAAGTCTGCCGTAATCATGACCGCAGCCACATTGGCTAGCTCATCGCTGCCACTAGCCACCGCGTTACTGAACTTGTCGATGTCATTGTCCTGATTCAAGCCCATGCGGTTGAGCAAGGTCTTCATACTCTGGCTGGTAAAACTGGCCTTCTTATCGCCGGTTCCTTGCAAGCCCACTACCAGGCCGTAGCCGATCAACTGGTTGCCACGCATCGCAGCCATGCTGGTCAGGTCTTTGATGCGGTCCGCTTGCGCCGTGGAAAGGCAAAGCGCCCAAATGGCCGTCAGGCAGAGGAATCGGATGAAGTGTTGCATGGTGCTTCCTGCGTGGGTATGCCGACCTTAGAAGGGCATGAATTTGAGGATGGCGCTGGTGCCCCAACCGGCGCGGCTGGCGGCGGATTCGTCGCCGATACCGCGGTAGCTGATCTGGGCGTTGGCCAGGCGGCGCGAGAGCACGGTGTTATTGGGCGCAATGTCCTCCGGGCGCACGATGCCCGAGACTTGGATCAGCTCGCTGCCTTCGGACAGGGCCACCTGTTTTTCGCCACGCAACACCAAATTGCCATTGGGCATGATCTCGATGACCGAGACCGTCACCGAGCCGGTCAGTGACTGCTCCTGATTCGCTTGTCCGGAGCCATCGTGGTTCACGGTGCTGCCCAATTCCGGACCTAACTCGCCAAATATATTGAGCAAACCCTTGGAGCTGACTTTGGCGCCGGCGGTCTTCTTCAAGGTCGCGTTTTGCGAACGGTTGGCGCTTGTGTTCTCAGCCAACAACACGGACACCAGGTCGCCAACCACGTAGCTGCGCCCCACCCCGAAAAAGGCTTCGCTGCGCTGGCTGTTAAAGATGGAGCCGGTAGCCTCCTTGGGCTGCGCTTCGGTCACCGGGTAGACGGGTTTAAAGCCCTCGGAATGCGCCATCGGCTGCGGCGGTATCACCGAGCAGGCGCTCAAAACGCCCACCAGCAGTACCAGGGCCAGGCGCCGGATGAATGTGGGGGTGGACATCGCAGTTCTCCGAAAATGAATAGGGTGGCGGGACTTCATAGCTTCGCCTTGCCTGTCGCGTTTTCGGACAACCGGCAAGATATTGCCATGATTCGCAATAAATGTGCCAGTGCAACTGTCGCTTTGTTTGCCGCGCCCCATGCAAAACGGCCTCTGTAAGCAGAGGCCGTCAGGGCGTAAGGGCCGGCTTGGAGGATTACATGTTCTGGTTGATGTACTTGAGCATGCCGTCGACTGCGGAAATCGCCTTGGAGTTGATTTCGTAGGCGCGCTGGGTCTCGATCATGTTGACCATCTCCTCCACCACGTTGACGTTGGAGGCTTCCAAAGTGCCTTGCATCAGGTTACCAGCGCCACCGGTGCCGGGTGCGCTTACAGTCGGTGCACCGCTGGCCGGGGTCTGTTTCATCAGGTTCTGGCCCACGGGTGTCAAACCGGCTGGGTTGAGAAAACGCGCAATTTGAATTTGTCCCAATACGGCTTGTCCGCCGGTGTTGAGCTCCACGGAGACGGTTCCATCGCGGCCAATCGTAATGGTCTGGGCATTAGGGGGAATCGTCAGAGCCGGTGATAGTAGGGAACCGCTGGAGGTCACCAATTGTCCGGTGGCCGAAACCTTGAAGCCACCGTCACGCGTGTAGGCGGTGGTGCCATCGGGTTGGGTCACCTGGAAATGGCCTTCACCCGAAATCGCTACGTCCAGCGGGTTCTGGCTGTTAATCATATTGCCCTGCACATTGAGCTTTTCGGTAGCAACAATGCGCACACCGGTACCCAGCATCAGGCCGGTGGGGGCTTGCGTGTTGGTGCTGGTCTGGCCGCCCGCTTGGCGGATGTTTTGATACAGCAGGTCTTCGAAGACGGCACGGTCGCGCTTGAAGCCGGTGGTGTTGACGTTGGCCAGGTTGTTCGAGATCACGTTCATACGTGTCTGCTGGGCGTCTAGGCCGGTTTTGGCCACCCACATTGATGCGTCCATGGTGCGCTCCTTGGAAAATTAAATGACTATTCGCTAACAAGCAATGTTCAGGCCAGATAAAACCGTCAGCTGGCCTTCATCATGGTCGCGCCTGACTCATCGCAGGATTTGCTTTCCTTGATCATGTTCACTTGCTGCTCAAACGAGCGTGCTTGGTCCATCATCTTGACCATCACACTGATGGCATTGACGTTGCTGCCCTCCAAAGCGCCCGAGGTCAGCCCGGGTGCGATGGGCCCCGGGGTAATGTCCTGGCCCTTAGGTGCACCTGCCACAGCAAACAATCCGTCTTCGCGTCGTTGCAGTGGCGTTGTACTCGCGTCGCGCAACAGCAGGTTGGCAATCAATACAGGCGCCACCGTACCGGCTTGTGCCGGGTCAATGCCGTAGACCGAGCCATCCGCGTTAATAGTGACCTTCACACCTAATGGGACCGTCAATGCACCACCGCTTTGGGAGCGCACCACATTACCGTTGCCGGTTTCCAGCGCACCGGCGGCATTGACCCGCAAGTCGCCACGCCGGGTAAAGGCCAAGGTGCCATCCGGGGCGGTGACGCCCATCACACTGTGGGCGCTTAAAGATATGTCCAGGTCATTACCTGTCACTATCACGGGGCCAGCCTTCATGCTGATGAAATCCTCGGTGAAGGATTGCGGCTGGAAGCGGGTTTTCAAACCTGGGCCGTCCACCTCAATGGCCCGAACCGATGACTCAAAGCTACGTTTAAACCCCACCGTGGTGGCGTTGGCCATTTCGTTGGTTGCCATCTGACGCGCCACGCGCTGCTCATTGATGGCGGCCACCGCGTTAAAGGCTAAACGATCCATGGTGCAGGCTCCTTACGATGTCAATGACCTAGGGCTTAGGAACGCAGATTAATAATCGCCGACGTCATCGTCGAGCTGGTTTCAATCGCTTTGGCATTAGCCTGGAAGTTACGCTGAGCGGTAATCAAGTCCACCAATTCTTGCGTCAAGTCCACGTTCGCCCGTTCGGTGGCACCAGCACGCAGCGTTCCAAAGCCCGCACTACCGGCAGTACCCAGAATAGGGTTGCCCGAAGCGGCAGAAGCCAAGAAGCTCGAGTCACCAATCTGACGCAAACCAGACGGGCTGGAGAAGTTGGTCAAGAGAATCTTGGCCAATGACTTTTGAGTACCGTTAGAGAACGAAGCGCTCACCAAACCGTCGTTTCCGATGGTCACACCCACCAGCGAGCCTTCTGGCGCACCGTCCTGGGATTGCGAGAGCACCGCAAAAGGCGAGGTGTATTGGGTCGAAGCCGCGTAGTTCACGTTAATTGTCAAAGCACCTTTACCACCTGCCAGATATACCGTCTCGAGCTGGGTACCTTTGATAGGAGAGTACAACTTACCGGCCGTGTTAAAGGTCAGCTCGCCTTTGTCCAGGTAAATCGGCGACCAGGCGGGCAGCCCCGTAAAGCCGTCGCCGTTGGTGGTTTCCTTACCATCTTTGTCAATGAACTTGGCCTGCGGGGCACCGCCCACAATGTCATAGTGCTGCGAAGGCTTAATCCACGTCGAGGTGGCACCGCGACCGGCTTCCACCTGATCCAGGCCCCAGGCGGTATCGCCAGAGATTTTGATAAAGGAATCCGAGCCCGTGGTGCCGGAGGTGAACACAAAGCGGTTATTGGTGTAATCGAAGGTCACCTTCACACCGTTTACGGTGGCAGGCGAGGTAAGCTCCGGATCATTAGGATCGGGCTCATCGCCGGCCAGGTTGTTGATACCGCGCTGCAATTCGCGCATAAAGGACTCCAGCGAATAGGTCGAGCTAGGCGGAATCCGCACAGTACCCTTGATACCGTCCACCGTGACCACAAAACTGTTATTGGTCTCGTCCACGTTAAAGTTATTGGTCACGTTCACTGTCGGCGGTTTGCCCACGGCGACTGCCGGTAGCGAGGTGATACCGCGCAGGGCGACTGGCGACTTCGCGATTTCCGATTTCTTCAGTCCCATCAGTTTCAGGCCATCGGCGCTGACATCGGTGATGGATATGGAAGAGTAATCGCCCGTGGTTCCGGATTTCACGCTAAAGGTCTTGCTTACCGCGTCATAGCTGACGGACATGCCATAGCGCTGGTCGCTTTGCGAACGCAGCGGATTTTTGTTGTTGGGCAACATCTTCACGCCCGACAAGCCATTGCCGTCCAGCGTCTTGGGTGTACCGGTCAGGTTCAAGATGGTGTTGGTCGCCAAGAACGCGCCGGTCGTTCGGTTGACGCCCGCGCCAATAGTGATGGTGTTGGCGCCCGCGTTGGTGCTGTCGGTAATCTTGAAGCTCTGGGTGTTGTAGTCGTAAACCACTTTCATCGGAGATTCGGCCAGGTTGGCGTTCAGCAACAGCGGCGTGCCCGGTGTGATGCCACCACCCACGATGTCGGTGGGCAGCAGGTCGGGTGTACCCTGACCGCCGGCAAACTTCACGTTGATGATCGCATCCGAAGGGCCAGGGCCGGGGTGGTAGTCCGTGACCTTCGCGAAGGTCGAGGCCACGGTTGGTGACGCGCCTCCAACTTGGGTGAATGTACTGCTAGGGCTATAGGCGCGCATTTCCGGTGCGCTATTCAAATAGGTAAAAACAAGCTTGGAACTGTCTAGTGGGTCCAAGGTGATATCTGTGATGGAGTGGGTCTTGGCGAACCCTCCCACGAGGTTTATTATTTCTGCTTTCTTGGCCACAACGGCTGCGGCAAGGCCTGCAGGTGTGGTCGTTGCAAGTACCGGAGGGTCGGCATCGGGGTCTGCATCCGCAGGCGCGACGAGTGTCAAGGCCACGCCCATAAAGCTTGCGCTGGTGGCGGCGACATCCAATCCGGTCGTAATTTTGGTAGTCGCCTGGGGTGACCAGCTTAAGATTTCTGAAGAAATACCATTTTGCGTAACACCCTCTGGCTCATGGCCGCTGAAAGTAAGAGCCTTCGTCAGGGCCACCGGTTCTCCAGCTACTGATTGGTTGTAGATCAATACCAGGGTTGTGCCGTCTGGATCTGTAGGGTCGATTTGAATATCCTTGACGCCCTGCAGCGAGAGGGAGGTCAGCGGCGCTTGGTCTGCCAGGATGGCTTTTTTGTTGGCGATGATAAGCAAAGCTGTCTTGGCTGCAGAGTCCCCTGGCGCAGAGCCATCTAGTTTGACGCCTTGGAACTTGGTCGGCTCTTCGCCCGAGCCCATGGTGCCTTTGATTTTGAAATAGGTCTTTGGAAACTGGTTGTACTCCAGCACCACCGACTGGCCGTCGGCGCCCAGCGTGATATCGCTGATGCCACGTTCAATCAGTTTAGGGTTGACCAAGAGATCCGCTTTGTTGTTGACTATTTTTTGTGCGGTTTGCAATGCGGTGTCGCCTACCAGTTGGCCTGGCTCAGAAGGCAATTGATGGCCGAAAAACGTTGCAGCGGTAATAAGGGTAGCCCCGACAGTGGTGGGAGTAAACGGTATCACGGCACCACTCAAATCGATACGCTGGCGTGCATGTCCGCCCAGCACTGAGTTATCTACCTGAGTTTGGAAAATTTGTTGTAGTTCTTCGATGCCGACGTTAGACGGGTCTTGGAAGCCAGCCAGCGTGAGGGGAACTTTGATTTCGCTACCAATGCGCGAGTTGGTCAGCGTCAAATTGGTATCGGGGTTAGTGAAAAGCGATGTGGTGGAGGTGAAGTTAAAGCTGGTTTCATCGCCAAATTTGCGATTCAAATACTTGGTCGCTTCGGCGGCGACGGCGGTACCGTTCAGTATTTTTCCGGAGTCCTTGAGGTAGCTCAAATCTACGGTGACCGGCTGTGTCGATCCATCGACTTTCACGGTAAACAATTTGCTCAGATCCAGCTGCGAACTCTCCACAATTTTGGCGAAGGTGTTGTCACCCCCGGAAAGATCCACTTGCGAGGGAATGCCCGTAATGGCAGCCGGTGCGGAGATACGCTTGTCCGTCAATTCGTCCAGGGAGATCAACTGGGTTTTTGCGGTAGTCAGTTCGTCTTTTACTTCTTTGTACGACTTAATCTGGCCGTACTGGTTGACGTATTGCAGATCGCCACTGAGGTCGGTGGACTGGGCCAAAGCGGCAGACACCTGGTCTTCACCCACATACACATAGGTTTGCCATTTGTTAAACGGGCTGTTCTGGTTCGCGTTTTGGGTTTTTGCGTAGTAAATCGTGGCCAAGTAGCCGTTACCACCGTTGTCATACACGGTAAAGGCAGTGGACTTGTTGTAGCTGGACGGGTTGGTACGGTTAAAGGGCACGTCGATAACGGCCGCGTCCGCAGGGAAGTTCAGGCCCAGGGACACCAAAGAGGTTTGTTTGGCTTCGCCGGATGTCTTTTGCGGGATGGTCAGCACCACCCGGTCATTCACGTTCGCACTACCAGTCGAGTCCACCGTCGCCGCCATCAAACGCTGGCCTGCCGAGTTCACCACGTTGAACTGCTCGTTCAGCGAGAAAGATCCGTTACGGGTATAGGTGTCTGTCAAGCCGTCTGCAGAGCGCAGCGGGAAGAAGCCGTCACCGGTAATGGCCAAGTCCAGCGCGTTGGACGAGAAGGAAATATTACCCTGGCTGAACTCCTGGCTCACTTGTTTCAGCGACACACCCTGACCGACGGTACTGGATGATTTCTGCAGCGGTGAAGTCGCAAAAATGTCGCCGAAGTCAGCGCGTGAGCGTTTGAAACCGGTGGTACCCACGTTGGAGATGTTGTTAGCTGTCACGCCCAACATAGCGGTCGCAGCGTTCAGTCCGGTTAGCGAGGTATAAAAAGACATGGTGAGGTTCTCCGGGTGTTGCTAGGGTTATTTGTTAGTGGATGGGGTCGATGTTTAGCCGTAGATGCGCAGCGCGTCGGCCAGCTTCATGGTTTTGCCACCGTTAAATTGCAGCAATACAGTTTTGTCTGGCTGCTGGCTTACGCCAATCACGCTGGCCATAGTGCTCACCACCGGTGTGGTTTGCACGCCTTGGCTCACTGCTGTGGCCTTGAAGCTGTAAATACCATCAGGCAATGGGTTGCCGGCCTGGTCTTTACCGTCCCAAGCCCAGGTCATATCGCCCGCCACTTGCGGGCCGGCAGTTACCTTGCTGACCAAAATACCTTTGGCGTCGTACACATTCATGGTGATGCCGCTGGCGCCTTCGGGCAGGCTGATGATGCCTTGCACCGGCTGGCCGCCGGTCAGTTGCGCCGGGCCATCGGCCACCGACACTTTTTTCCCGATGAGGTTGGCACCACTGAGCATTTGGCTGCTGGACATGCTGCCCACAAAAGTAGCCAGCGAATTAGACATATTGGTCGTCGCTTCCAGCTGCGAGAACTGTGCCAGCTGAGCCACAAAGGCCTCGTTTTTTACCGGGTCTAACGGGTCCTGGTTTTTCAGCTGGGTGGTAAATAGCGTCAGAAAATCTTTCTGGCCCATGGCACCCTGGCCGACGTTAGCGGCCAGCTTGGCTTGCGCATCTTGCGCGGTGGTGCGCAGGCTGTTGGGCACCGCTGAGGCCCATGCGTCATTCGTTGCCGCCGAGGTGTTAAGCAGGTTGAGGTTGGCCATATTGGTCTTCGTGGGTTAATCAGCTTTTGATGATGTCCAGCGTACGCAGCGTGAGCTGGCGCGCGGTGTTCACCACTTCGACGTTGTTTTGGTAGGAGCGGGCTGAAGCCATCATCTCCACCATCTCGGTCATTTCATTGACGTTGGCCAAATAGACATAGCCGTCTTTGTCAGCCGCCGGGTTGCCCGGGTCGGACATACGGGAGATGGGCTTGGGGTCGTCCATGATGCCGGCCACCTTCACTCCGCCCTTATTGATTTCGGGCGAGTTCATTTGCTGTTCCATGATGGTTTTAAACACCGTGCGCTTGGCGCGAAAGGCGCCCGCCTCGGTGCTAGCGACCGCCCCGGCATTGGCCAGGTTGGACGCGGTGGCGTTCATGCGCGCGGTCTGCGCGTTGAGCGCCGAGCCTGCGATACCAAAGATGTTATCCAGTGACATATTTACTCTCCCCGCAATGCTTTGCGAATGCCGCTGATGCGGCTTTCCAGAATGCTTAATGTGGTTTGGTATTCGGCAGCGTACTGACCGAATTTGGCCTGCTCCACCGGCAATTCCACGGTGTTTCCGTCGAAGGAGACGTTGAAAGGGATGCGGTATTTCAAGCCATCACTGGTTTGGTCTGGGCCTTCAGTGATGTGCATCGGGTTAGTAGGAATCACCGCGCCTTCGCTGGCGCCCTTCATCACACTTTTAAAGTCGATGTCCTGGGCTTTGAATTGCGGCGTATCGGCATTGGCAATATTGCGCGACAGCACTTCCATACGCTGGGCGCGCACGTTCAACGATTTCTCGTTGAGGCTGAAGGCTTTGTCAATAAAGTTCATACCGCATGCTCCATTGCATATTAGTTTTCCGCCGGAATGCCGACACTGAAAGTGCGAAGGCATGCCGTATTGAATGGGTACTTGCAAACTTCGTGCCATTCAAGGATTGCCGCTTTGCTCTCTGTGTGCCTGCACTGCGCTCCATCCGGTCTCGGGTGCGCGGCAGTTTTGACCGGCAAAGGTTTGCCGCTTCTTGGGCTGTATCGGGCCATGGCTTGGACCAAGGTGTGTCAAAGGTCGACACGGTTGTCGACTACCCGGACGTAGGAGGAAATGTGAAATAGCCCGGGCTTTGGAGGCGCCGGGCTGCAGATGCGCGAGGCATCAGGGAAGGGTGGCTTCTACGTATTGCTGTGCCCGCTGCGCTTGAACCCGCAGGTGTTGGGGCAGCATATGCCCTAGGCGAGCCGCTGCGTTTTGCAACAAGCCTTGGCGCAAGGATTGGCGTGTTATGGGCGCGGAGCTATCGCTGTCCACATGCAAGCTGCGCGCCTGCGGCCCCGGAATTTTGAGCGGCGCGTCGATCTTGTTTTCCGCGCGGGACGCTGGATTGAGGACCGAGAGATATAAATCCTCCAGGCCGGCCGGTCCTTGGTTTTTCAGGCCTACGTCGTCAAAGTACTTGTCCACCAAGCCAAGTTGGGTGTGCACACTCAAGTCCAAAATGGCTTTGGGGTTGGCGGCGTAACCGGCCGATGCGGCGCCGCGTGCAGGGCCATCGCAAAATTGGATGATGCCATGGCAGCGCTGGTTGCTGGCACGCGGGTTCATGCCGTCGCTCTCCATCAGCGTCATGCGCGCAAAATCATCCGGTGCGAAGCGGTGGTTCTTGGCCATGTCCAAAATCTTGTCGTAAACAGCCGTTTTTTCATCGGGCGGGATGAAGCCCTTGGCCACGGCCCGGTCTAGCGTCTTGGCCAGGACCGGATGCGGCTGGTCCGCGCTGGCATTCAAACTTGCCGGCACCAATGGGCCAACCTGGCGCTGCGCTTTGAGTACCCGGCTCATACTCATTTGGGCGGGCGTTTGCAGGCGCTCTACATTTTGTAAGACCGGCTTGGCTGCGGCCGGTGTAGCGGGTTGAGCCGCAGCAACAGGCGTTGCAGCGCCAGTGGCTTTAGCCAGGCTGGCACCCCCCGGGGATGCCATTTCGCGGTCGATCAGGGATAAATCTATTTTCTGGCCTACAAAAATCCGATTGGCATCGCCAATACCGTTGGCGCTGGCCACTTGTTGCGCTAGCTGAAATTCTTGCCCGGCATTGAAGGACTGGCCGCGTGCGCGGGCGTAGTCGCGAATCATGCCGATCAGCGTGTCGCCAGACCCGACCTTCACGGCGGCTCCGCCTTGGGCCACGTCCAGGGCTTGTGAGAACCCCGGTGAGATCATGCCTCGCCCCGCGTTGGCGTTGCGCGAGGTTCGGACTGCGCCGGCGGCCGTCGGGTCAGCTACACCGGGATGGGGTCTAAGGGTGTTGCGATCAAGCATGGTGCGATGAAATCCAGGTTGAAGATGTCAATAGGGCGGGCTGCTGCTGTGGGTCAATAGTTGTGTCGGTGGCACTTTTCTTGCGGACAAGTGATAAATGTTCCAAACTGTCGAAAATCCAACGCTTCCTCAAATATCTATGCAATTGCTGTGCCATTGGTTAGGGAATTTGTCTGCAGGCCGGGGCTTGTTACGCCTGTTACGCGGCTTGGTGCTGATTGCGCTGCCCCTGCTCTGCTTTGGACCCTTGGCCCATGCGCAAACCCCCCAGGCGGCGCCGGACAAATTGTTGGCCGAAGTGGGGCAGTGGGTTCAGCAAAGTTACCGTCTTGGGGCTGAGCAATTTAGTTTTGCCCCCATGGATGCCCGGGTGCAAATGCAAAGCTGCGATCGCCCGCTGGTCATAGACGCCCCCTTTGCGACCCGGGAGACGGTCAGGGTACGCTGTTTGGGCAATCCCTCCTGGCAGTTGTACCTGCGGGTGACACTCAAGCCCGGGGTGACGCTCGTTGTGACGCCCGCTACACCGGCACCGCCCGCCAGTGCCCCGCTTGTGCTAGCGCCAGCGGCGCCCAAAGCCGCTGCGGCCAGCGCGCCGCCGACGCTGCGTAAAGTGGTGGTGGGGCGGCAGTTTCTGCGCTATGGAACGGCGCTGTCGCCGGAAATGCTCGAAGAGCAGGAAATTTCGGCCTCAGGGGTAGATTTGCTCGCGGTCTCGTCCATAAAAGACCTGGAATACGGTGAAATGGTGCGTGATATGCAGGCCGGAGTCCCCCTGCGTAGCCATGATGTGCGGCGCGCCACCTTGGTAAAACAGGGCCAGGCGGTGTTACTGACCATAGGCCAAAGTGGCGGTTTTGCCATCAGTGCGCGCGTGGAGGCCTTGCAAGATGGCAAAATGGGTGAACAAATTCGCTTAAAAAATCCGGAGTCGGGCCGAATCATTACAGGAGTGGTGACCGGAACCGGCACGGCGCGCGGTTTTTAAAAATAAATTTGAAAAAGCCCTCAAGTTTTATTTAGTACTGACGATTCACCTGTGAGAGAAGCCCCGTAAATGACTTCCATACATGAAGTGAGCCAACTATGACTGATTCGATTTCAAACAACTCGCGCCCGGTGCCGACAGATTTGTCCCCCCGTAAAGCGCTGGAGAAGGCTGCAGCCAAGGCGGGTGGTTTTGCGGGAGCGATCACCACTGCACCGAGCTCGGAGGCGGAGATCGCCGCGAGCCGTTCTGCTGCTGCTGACCGGGGCGCTGAGGTGCCCGGGTTCAAGAAAATCACCGAGCGCCTGAAAAAAGAGCCCGAGTTTGACCGCGCCAAGGTGGACTCCATCCGCCAAGCCATTCAAAATGGCCAGTACCCGCTCAACCCTCGGCGTATTGCCGAGAGTTTCGTGGCTTTGGAAAACTTAATCGCCCAGTGATCGGGCGTTTTCTTCCTTCTTTGAGGGCGTGCATTGACCGAACCGACTGAACAAGCCAACGAACTCGCGCGCCAGCTTGCCGAAATTCTGGAGTCGGAGTTCGATGCTTTACGCGTTCAGGATCTGGACCAATTTGAGCAACTCCAACCCATTAAAAACGAGTTATTAACAGAGTTAACGCGTCTGTCACCTCCGGCGCACGAGGTGCAGACCCTGCCACAGTGGCAGGGATTTCGCGAACTGATGCTGGCCTGCCGCGATGCCCACCGTCGCAATGCGGTACTCATGGAGCGCAAACTCGAAGCCATTCGAGGTACTTTGCAAAGTCTGCGTTTGGAGGATCCCAGCAGTTCGGTCGAGGTGTACGACCGCCTAGGCCATATTTCCCGCTTTTCGCGCAATACAGGCTATAGCGACGCCTGAGCGCTATCGGCCGCCGTCTCGGCGTCCGTCATCTCTTCAGGGTTAGTTTGCGGCATGTCCGTGCCAGCGCTTGGCGCCGAAGGGTTTTGTTCGTCACCCGGCCGCATGCCCTTGAGCCAATACACCCAGGACAGAATCACCGAGACTGCGGTAAACAGTTCAGCTGGAATTTCCTGGTCCACTTTCAAGCGGCTGAGCAAGGCCAAGAGCTTGGGATCTTCGGTTACATACACGCCGTATTCGCGCGCTTGGGCAATCATTTCCAAGGCCGCCTCCTCCTCACCCTTGGCGGTCACTACGGGTGCACGGTTTTTGCCGTATTCCAGCGCAATGGCTTTTTTGACGAGTTTCATGCCCGCAAGTCCAGTACTTCACCGGGCAATGCCATCGGTTCGATCTGGGGCTCGGGGGGCGGCCGGGCGCCCAGATGCGCCGTAAAGGAGCGCAGGGTCAGGCCGGCTTCGCCCAAGGTCTTGCCCAGCTCCTCGCGGCCCTGACGCGCAAATTCAATCACCGCAGGCCGCACCGCCCACATGGAGACGGACACACTGTCGCCGGCCATCAAGTCCGCTTGCAGCCACAGCTCGCCATAGTCGCGGCTGTTGGAATGCATATTGACGATGTAATGTGCCTCCTCGTCCTCGGCGCTGCGTTTGCGTTCAAAGGCGAGTTCGACCGGCGCATGGTCCGCAAAGGGCAGCACCACCGACATCGACATCGCCCCCATGTGCTGTGCTTGTACTGCAGCGAGTTGGGCTGCATCCAGGTCGGCCAGGGCCCGCTTGACCTGGTGAATGTTGTCTGTGTCCTCTTGGGTTTTGTCGTCCATCAATGCCAGCAGTTTGTGCAGCAAGGGCTTGAGGTCATTGGGCGCAGGGTTGCGTATCCGGGGCAGGCTGGTTTCCGAACCGATGGCCGCGCGCAAGGCGGCACTAATTTCCTCGGGGCTGAGCTTTTGCATTGCCAAGCGCATGTTTTGTAGCTGTGACTGCAACTGGCTTTGCACTTCCGGTTGATTGGCCACCTTGGCTAAGAGGGCGTCGAGTCCGCCGGTCTTGAGCAGTGCACGTACATCGGCCATGCCCGGCTCGCGGTAGACCAGACTGCCAATCCGGGAGAACTTGGTCGCGGTGCTGCTGGTCGGGGTCCAGGCCAGGCCGGCCAGTGCGCTGGCTTGCAGGTTCTGCACCGCCACTACCGCGGTGCTTGCAGGTGTGGGTGGTGCGGACAGGCCGGGTGGCGCTTGTTCTTGCCCTTGTCTTGTCGCGGGATTGGGGTTCGGGTTGGTCGTGGCCGGATTGGCATCCGGGTGCGGCTGCCCTTCGATCAGCGTGGGCAGACCGGGGTTGCTGTAGGCGCTGGCCTTGCCGGTGACGGGGACCAAGTTGATGCTGCCGTCGGGATTAGCCTGGGTTCTGAAGCTGAGCCGCTGCCCAGTTTCCCAACCCGGGACGTTAGCAATGCCGATTTGTCGCCCGCGCAGCATCAGCACCATGTCATCGCCGCGCGATTGCACCATGGCCTGGACGACCTGGCCATCGCGCAGGCTCAAGGCGCGTGCTGTCACCGCTTCGATTAAGGTCGGAGAGGCAGCGCCTTGCGGGAAGAGCGGGTTGATACGTAAGGGCTGTGCCGACGCATCGCCAACGGGTATCACGGGTATTGGATCCAGCGCTTGCGATCTTCCGGCGTAGGG
>Ga0209033_1000518_pt1 | contig 22546 bp, 24 predicted proteins | sample LauGreFa1BDMLBDN_2_FD_188218 | JGI IMG/M metagenome (GOLD analysis project Ga0209033, IMG submission 188218) | Freshwater lake microbial communities from Lake Michigan, USA - Fa13.BD.MLB.DN (SPAdes) (version 2) | ecosystem: Environmental > Aquatic > Freshwater > Lake | place: Lake Michigan, USA...
CGACGATATGGAACCAGCTCGGTGGCAACAATCTCACCTTCGTCGGTCTCGTGGAAAGTTGGAACATCATTGTCTGGACCATATTCGTTGACCAAAGTTGTTGTATCAATGCCAAACTCTTCAACAGTTTTAGCTTCAAGTGTCTCGATACGCAGTCTTTGCTCTGCGCGAGCAATTTCATCTTTGTGAACACTTGTCGTTAATTGCTCAAGTTCTAATGTTAATTCGCGACCTCGTGTGCGAACGGTCAAAGTTTCACCTTCACGTGCGGCGCGAGACTCTTCAAGGCGTCCACGCTCAACAGCGGCCTTTGCAATCGAACGCTCGATGTGAATCAGGGCTTCATATGCAGCTTCTGCAACAGCTTGTGAAATCACAGCAGCACGTGCACGAGCACTGCGACGAATGATTGCGCGCTCTGATGCATCGCGTTCGGCTTGAGCTGATTGCTCAAGTGCCAACGCGCGTGCACCAACTGAATCAACGCGCTCTTCAGTTGTGCGAACAGCCAAACGAGCTTCAACTTCAGCGGTGCGTGCAACTGAAACTTGATTACGTAATTCTTCTGCATGTGAGTGATCAGGCTCGACTACTTCACCACGTTGTTGCAGTTGATTTTGAGCAATAACGATTTCGCCTTCATCGCGAGACTTTGCTGCAGTTGCTTCAGTTATCGAAGTGTTGAGGCGCTCAACTTCTGCTACTGCCGACTTCATGTTTTGACCAGATACTGCCAACTGCTCAGTCAGAGCTGCAATGCGAGCATCTGATTCATTGAGCTTTGACAGAGCGACATCAAAATCACTTTGACGTGAAGAGAGCTCTGTTGTTGCAGTTGAGATTTCAAACTTTAAGCGATCGCAGTTGTGCGTAATGTCCTGCAACTTGCTCTCTAGTCCTTCAATAAGGGCCTTGATTTCAATCAATGAAGATGAAGATTTTGAACCACCGCGGGCACGGCCACGAGAAATTACATCTCCATCTCGCGTAACAACTGTTACGCCCGGATGAGATCTCAAGATCGCCTCGGCTGCATTGGCATTATCTGCAACAACAGTTGATGCAAGCAATGAAGCTAGTAGATCCCCAATAGAACTTGAGCGAATGTGTGACGAAAGTGGAGTTAGTCCTGCAGGAATATTGCCATTGCCTGTTTGCCCTGGCTCATAAACCAAAACATCTGCTTGACCGAGGTTTTCATTGCGCAATGTTGTCAACGCTGTAACGGCAGATGAAAGATCCTGCACGACTACAGCATCAGCCAAACTTCCAAGTGCGGCGGCTGCTGCAGACTCCCAACCACTATCAATTTCAATCAAGCCTGCAATGCTTCCAAGGATAGAAACTCCACGTGAATCACGAAGTAGTGCCGACGCTCCATCGCGATTTTGTGAAGTCAATTTCATCGCTTCAAGCTTTGCCTCAACAGCATTGCGCTCACGATCTGCAGCGCGTTCTGCTTCAACTAATTCATTGACTTTAGATTTAGCAGCATCTAGTTGATTCTTGGCACCTTCGAACTGTGAATCCAGCCCGAGTTCGCCTGAGTCTGCGCTAGCAATTTCTAATTCATATGATGCATGTTCGCGCTGAGCTTTATCTGCTCTGGCTTGTGCATCATCCCGAGACTTAGTCAGACGTTCAATCTCTTCTGCAATAGCTTCTAGGCGAGCATGCAAAGACTTGATGTGACCTTCTTGGCGCGCTGTTCCTTCGCGGGCATCTGCAATTGCGCGCATAGCTGCAGCAATTGTGTCTTCATCACTTTTCAGAGCAGCCTCTGCTGCAAGTAACTGTGATGAGGCTTGTGCCAATGCTTGCTGTGCGGAAATCACATTTGAACGTAGAGCACTTTCTTCAAGTCGCAATGCCGCTGCTTCTCTATCTAAGCTTTCTGGATCGCGCCCAGATGTGCGGGCCTCTTCTGCTTCTTCATTAAGAAAACGAGATCGCTCTTGGGCAAGGCTTTGGGTTCCGCGGAATTTTTCACGCAAAGAGTTGAGGTTGTAATAAGTCTCTTGGGCTGCAACCAACAATGGACCCTCATGTGCTGCCTGTGCATCAAGTGCTTCTTCGCGACGACGAACAGAATCAACTTCAGCCTCAACTGCAGAGCGTTTGTCACGTAGTGCAGTTTCATCAGCAACTTCAAGTTCAAGAGTTTTTGACATCGAAATAAAATCATCTGCAAGCAAACGAAGTTTTGCATCTCGCAAATCTGCCTGAATCGTTGCAGCTTTCTTAGCAACTTCTGCCTGCTTGCCCAGTGGACGTAGTTGACGACGAAGTTCAACTGTTAAATCTTGAATACGCGCAAGGTTTGCTTGCATTGAATCTAATTTACGAAGCGCTTTCTCTTTGCGCTTACGGTGCTTGAGCACACCAGCTGCCTCTTCAATAAATCCGCGGCGCTCTTCAGGAGTTGCCATCAAGATTGCATCTAGTTGACCCTGACCAACGATCACGTGCATTTCGCGGCCAATACCTGAATCGCTGAGCAGTTCTTGAATGTCTAACAAGCGCGATGCTTCACCATTGATTTGGTATTCACTTTGTCCATTACGGAAAAGAATTCTAGAAATAGTTACTTCGGTGTAATCGATCGGTAGTGCGCCATCTGAGTTATCAATTGTTAATGAAACTTCAGCACGACCAAGTGGTGCTCGACCACTTGTTCCAGCAAAGATGACATCTTCCATCTTTCCGCCGCGCAGTGATTTTGCGCCTTGCTCTCCCATAACCCAGGTGAGTGCGTCTACAACGTTTGATTTTCCTGAACCGTTAGGACCGACCACGCAGGTGATCCCGGGCTCTAAACGAAGAGTGGTCGCAGAGGCAAAGGACTTAAAGCCCTTAAGCGTCATACTCTTCAAATACACGCGGTAAACCTATCGCTTCAGGAGCGTGTTTTTAGTGAATTTAGGCTTGCGGAAAGGCGGTTTTTAACGCTTCATAGGCTGCGCGGGCGGCTACTTGTTCGGCCTCTCGCTTGCTCTTTCCAGTTCCTTCGCTCATAACTTGACCACTTAACATTGCAACTGCGGTGAAGTTCTTATCGTGATCTGGACCTTCTTCGCTAACAACGTATTCCGGTGCACCTTTACCAAGTGATGCCGCTAATTCTTGAAGTGCAGTTTTTCCGTCTAGGCCGGCACCGCGTGCAACAGCTGAATCCATAGTGGGAGTAATCAACTTTCGAACTATCTCCGTGCATTGGGCAAAACCAAATTGCATGTAAATAGCGCCAATCAATGCTTCGAGAGCATCTGCGAGCAATGAGTTTTTGTCGCGTCCGTTAGTTACTTCCTCGCCTTTTCCAAGACGGATGTATTGGCCAAGTTGTAATCCGCGAGCAATGTCTGCGAGCGCGCGCATGTTGACAACACCAGAACGCAACGGAGATAGACGACTTTCATCAAAATCTGGATAACGTTTGTAAAGTTCTTCGGTAACAATCAAACCAAGAACTGAATCACCAAGAAATTCAAGGCGCTCATTAGTTTCTTTACTTCCAGATTCATACGCATATGAACGATGGGTAAAGGCTAACTCGAGCAAAGCTGGATCGAGTGTTACTCCCAGCTGCTCACTGAGCATTGAACTCAGATCAGACCTCTAATACCTGGCGACGGTTGTATGTACCGCACGTTGGGCATGCTGTGTGCTGCAACTTAGGCTGCTGGCACTGACCGCATGTTGATAGAGAGGCTGCAGTAGTTTTCCACTGGCTACGACGTGAGCGCGTCTTTGAACGCGACATTTTTCGCTTTGGTACTGGCACTGTTCGAACCTCTTCTCAATCCTTGAGCAGCCACTGGGCTGCAGAGGGTAAGTATCCCTTAAAAGGGCTAAATCTTGAAATCGGGATCCTCGAGGGTTAAACCCCCAAGGCTGGCCCAGCGAGCATCAATTACTTCATGGGCGTGGTCCTCAGGCAGATCAGCCCACTTGCCCCCACATTCGGGGCACAGGCCCAGGCAATCCTGACTGCACAAAGGGTTGCTCGGCAATGACAGGACAATCGCATCTCGCACAGGGGTCTCTAGATCAAGAATGTCCCCATCCATCATGAACTCATCTGCCACATCTAAATCTTCACTAGTTAAGTCCTCTGTTGAACTCTTTCGCTTTTTCTTCCCACGCTCATTTGTTGGTTCATAGTTATAGAGCTCTTGGATTTTGCGTTCAATAACAATTTCAACGGGATCCAGGCAACGGATGCATTCGCCTTGTGCCACGGCATAGACATCAGCGCTGAGCAAAATGCCTTCGGTAACAGATTCCAAACGGGCATCAATTTCAATAAGTTCACCAGCAGGCACGGAAATTAACTCAACGCCAAACTTTTCTTTAACAACAATATCTAATTCATACTCCTTCATTTCACCCGCACGACGAGGTAACTCGTAGGTATTGAGTTTGAAAGAGTCTGGGGTTTTACTCATCGGCTAGCTGTGACAAGACATCCTTGTCATTAGCTCCGGCTAGTCGATCGCGTCCACGAGAGACTGCATCCATCGTCTTATTAAGGATTACCTCAAGAGTTGCAAGGCGTCCATCGATGTACTCCTCAACCTCTTGCTTTTCCAACTCAGCAGTTTCGCGAGCATCATCTAATATCTTGCGCGCTTCGTCACGAGCGATTTGAACGATTGATGTTTGCTCAACCATTTGAGCCACATCTTCGCGAGCTATAGAAATCAATTGCTCTGCACTAACACGTGCCTCTTCAATTATTGCGTCTCTAGTCTCAATAATCTTTCGTGCAGATTCAAAATCCGTCGGCAACGCTTCACGGGCATCATCTAGAATTTCAAGCATCTCAGCACGGTGCACTACACAGCTTGCAGATAGTGGAACCCCACGAGCTTCTTCAACCAAAGTAATCGCTGAAGTTAACTTCTCTACTGAATCCATAATCTACTTCCCCGCTACTCGTGCTTTAAGTGCTTCATTAATTGATGGTGGAACCATTGTTGAGACATCACCGTTGTAATGGGCGAGCTCTTTAACAAGTGATGAAGATAAAAATGAATGAGCTGGCGATGTCGCCATGAACATCGTTTCAACACCTGAGCCTTGCAGATTGACCTGAGCCATCTGCAATTCGTAATCAAAGTCAGTAACCGCTCTCAAACCCTTAACGATCGCTTGGATTGAGTTGCTCTTGCAGTACTCAACCAGCAGTCCGCTCCAAGAATCTACTGAAACATTAGGAAACTTCTTTGTAACTTCTGTGATCATTCCAATGCGTTCAGTAACGGTGAAAAGACTTGATTTGGTGCGATTTTCCAGAACGGCCACAACTACATGATCGAACTGCTGGGCAGCACGCTCAATGATGTCTAAGTGCCCATAAGTGATGGGATCAAAGGATCCTGGGCATACCGCGCGCTTCATGTGCCAAACGCTAGCAATACTGAGCCCAGTTATCCATTCTTAGGGCTGGTAATTAGCGTAATAAATGGTTGCCTGTCCATATTTTCGCTCTCGCGCAGGCACAAATGCATCTGGCCAGATAAATTGCGCGCCACGCGTCGTTCGCTCTACTGCAACAAATGCATCACTATTGAGAAATTCATAGTCGTGGAGCGCACTCAAAACATCTTCAACAGCTTGATTAGAAAAATCATAGGGTGGATCAACGTAAACAAGATGATATTTATCCTTTGGTGCATCTTTCAAAAATCGCTCTGCGCTCATTCCATACAAATGAAAACTTCCCGCTGGATTGGACTTCTTCACTATCTCAAAGTTAGTTTCGATTGTTTTCTGCGCTTCATCATCTTTTTCAACAATATGAACAGAGGTTGCGCCTCGAGATAATGATTCCAATCCAATTGCACCAGATCCACCAAACAGATCTAGAACATGTAATCCCTCGAAAGTTCCAAACTCAGATGTCAATGAAGAAAACAAACCCTCACGGGCTCGATCAGATGTTGGCCTTGTGGCTCCTGCAACAGCGCCAAGTATTCGACCCTTTGCAACACCAGCAATGATTCTCAATTGATTAACCCTTATCCAAATAGTCAACGGCTTGATCGCGCTGAAGCTGGGCGAGTTCTGCCCTGAGTGCAGGATAGTCTGATAAATCATTATCAGTTGCAATCAGTGATTCTGCATCATCACGGGCCTGCTCGATCAACGCTTCATCTCGCAAAACACGTAGCAATCGCAAATGAGATTGTGTGCCAGATTGACTTGCTCCCAGAACATCTCCTTCTCGTCGTTGCTCAAGGTCGATTCGGGATAACTCGAAACCATCCAACGTGCCTGCAACAGCATTTAATCTTTCACGAGCAGGTGTTTCTTCTTCGCACTGTGTCACCAAAAGACAGAGCCCAGGTGATGTTCCGCGACCAACACGACCACGCAGCTGATGTAGTTGTGACACGCCAAAACGATCAGCGTCCATAATCACCATGATCGTTGCATTCGGCACATCAACACCGACCTCAATAACTGTCGTTGAAACTAAAACATCGATATCGCCCTTGGTAAAAGCCTGCATCGTTGTGTCTTTTTCATCGGCAGACAGGCGTCCATGCAGGATTGCAATTCTTAAGCCCTTAAGTGGACCGGCATGCAGGGTTGGCGCTAGCTCTTCAACAGAGGTAATTTCAGATGATTCTTCCCCAAACAGGAAGTCAATGTCAGCGTTTGCATCAGAATCAGCGCTAATACGAGGGGCGACGATGTATGCCTGATGGCCTTGGGCAACCTCTTCAATAATTCTTTGCCATGCTCGCTCTAAAAAGGTTGGCTTCTCTTTCACCGGAACAACATGAGTAGTAATCGGTTGTCGACCTAACGGCAGCTCTCGCAAAGTTGAAACATCTAAATCACCGAAGACAGTCATCGCAACCGTTCGCGGAATTGGTGTTGCAGTCATGACAAGTAAATGTGGGGGCAGGATTGCCTTTTCTTTCAAAGCATCTCGTTGTTCAACACCAAAACGGTGCTGCTCATCGACAACAATTAATCCCAAATCTTTAAATTCAACTTTTTCACCAAGCAAAGCATGCGTACCAATCACGATGCCGGCAGTTCCATTTGCAGCCATAGCCAATGCTTCTTTACGCGCTGCAGCATTTTGTGAACCAGTAATCAATGTTACTTGTGTGGCCTTTTCCGAACCACCCAACATTCCACCTTGACCAAGTTCGCCCAATAACTTCTGGATAGTTCGTAGATGCTGGGCAGCTAAAACTTCAGTTGGTGCAAGCAGGGCAGCCTGTCCCCCGCTATCAACGACAGCCAACATGGCTCTTAATGCAACAATTGTTTTACCGGAACCAACTTCACCTTGCAATAAACGGTGCATTGGATGTGGCTGCGATAAATCTGATTCAATCTCTTTGCAAACTGCCAGCTGACCAGCAGTTAATTCAAACGGTAGCGTTGCATCAAATGCATCGAGCAATCCCCCACTGATCCGTTTTCTAGATGTTGAATTCAACTTCTTTAATTCAATCCTGCGCATTACCAACAGAGATTGCAGAAGAAAAGCTTCGTCAAAGGTTAAACGCTCTCGGGAAAGTTCAGCGTGGTCTAAATCTGCTGGCTGGTGCAACTGTACTAACGCTTGATGAAGTGAAGGGTATTTGTGTTTTTCACGAATCGAAATTGGTAAGAAATCTTGGATTTCTTCAAGAGATCCAATTGCTAACTGTGCACATTGTGAAATCTTCCACGATGGCAATTTCGCCGAAGCGGGATAGACAGGTAAATACTTGCCGGCAAAGCCTTCGACTGCGCTATCAACATCTGAGCCATCAGGAATCATTTCGTAATCTGGATGGGCAAGTTGTTTCTTATTATTAAAAACTCCTACTTTTCCTGCAAACAGCCCCTGGCGTCCGACCTTTAAATCTTTCTCGCGCCACGCTTGATTGAAAAATGTTAAGGACAACTTGTCGGTTCCATCTGTGACTACAACTTCAAGCATGCTGCCTTTGCGCCCACGCATGGGCCTAGTCGACGCCGAATACACCTGCGCCAAAATTGTTGTCTCGTCCCCTTCATGAAGGGCGGAGATGTCGGAGAGCTCGCCACGGACCATGTAACGACGTGGGTAGTGGCGCATCAGATCGCCAATAGTTTTTATGCCAAAAGTGGTCTCTAGAACTTTGGCGGTGCGGTCACCAACGACCGCCGAAACCTTGTTCTCAAGTTGTGCCACACGGGCATTCTCTCTCTAATTCCCCTGAATTTCCCTTAACAAGCGTGAATTGGCATTGAACCCCGCCTACGGGGTACCCTTACGCTCTGTTCCCACTGGAACGAGATCAATAGAAAAGTTAAAAGGAGTACCGCTGTGGCATCAACATGCGATATCTGTGCCAAAGGGCCCAGCTTCGGAAACAATGTTTCTCACTCACAGGTCAAGACCCGTCGTCGTTGGAATCCAAACATTCAGCGTGTTCGCACCCTTGTTAATGGAACACCAAAGCGTCAAAACGTTTGTACTTCATGCCTGAAGGCTGGAAAAGTAACTCGTTAATTTTTGTTAATTGAAATGGCGCCAGGTATCTGGCGCTTTTTTCATTTCTACCCCAAGAACACCACTACCTTCAACAACTGTTCCAACACAGAAACCATCTAAATCAATTCCTGTAGCAAGAAAAACATGGTCCTCTCCACCTGCAAAAATCCATTGCCACACATCAACACCCTGACTATCGGCAAACTCTTTCAAAGTCACAAACTCTGGGTGCTGAGCAAATAAACCTTGGTCAAACTTCAAAGCAACACCTGATGCATTGGCCAGTTGATTTGCTTGAATTATTAACGCATCGCTGACATCACACATCGCATGTGCTCGATTGTTTGAAAACTGAATTGCTGAAACATAATCCACGGTAGGACAATTGTGCTCAGAGACTGCATGAACGGCTAGATCATCATCTAAATCTTTTTCAATTACTGAAAGACCAGCTGCAGACCAGCCAGGCAAGGACGAGATATAAATAGAATCTCCAACCTGAGCGCCAGAGCGTGTAATTGGATTATCCACTTCTCCGATTGCAGTTATCGAAATAACTATGCAAGGACCCTTGGCTAAATCCCCTCCCACAACAAATGCACCACAACTACTTGCTTCGTGGGCTATTCCCTCTGCGAGTTCTTCAATCCACTCCATGCTTTCTTGACCCGTAAGGGTTACTGCAGCTACTAGGTACTTTGGAGACCCACCCATTGCATAGACATCTGCCAAATTTGCTGCTGCAATTTTGCGACCAATATCAAAAGCGCTGCTCCATTTGGTTGAAAAATGAGTCCCCTCAACAGCCATATCGGTTGTGATGACCGTTCGATCGGTTGTTGCAACTACCGCCCCGTCATCACCGATTCCTATTTCTACCCCACGATGAGTCGCTCCAAATATGCGCGTTAAAGCAGAAATCACGCCCGCCTCATCGAAGTTCATAGCACCTAGCCTAATCGACTAGTGAGTAAGGGATGTTCTGCGGTAGCGTTTGAGCCTCGACCAGAAAGGACCTCACATGTCAGTACAAGCTTTCATTCTGATTCAAACTGAAGTTGGCAAGGCAACAGGAGTTGCAGATGCAGTTGCAAAGATTCCTGGAGTCACACTGTCAGAAGGTGTCACTGGTCCCTACGATGTAATCATGCGTGCTGAGTCAGCAAGCATGGAAGATTTTGGGCGCTTAGTGCTTTCTAAGGTTCAGGCTGTGCCAGGAATTACTCGCACATTGACCTGCCCTGTTACACACCTAAGCTAAGAAGACAGCGCAGTATCAATTAGCGCTGAAATCAACTCTGTGTAAGAAACCCCTGAGGCCTGCCATAACTTTGGATATACCGAAGTACCAGTGAATCCAGGCATGGTGTTGACTTCATTGATAATTATTTCGCCATCTTGTGTGTAGAAAAAGTCACAACGCGCTAAACCAGAACATCCCAAGACGTGAAATGCCGCAACAGCCAAACGGCGAATCTCATCTGCATCTAGCTCTGGAATCTCAGCAGGAATTCTTACGGTAGTTGCATCATCTAAATACTTAGCTTCAAAATCATAGAATTCAAATTTCGGGTTAACAATGATTTCGCCAACAATGGATGCTTCAACCTTGCCATCTCGCTCAAGGACGGCACACTCGATTTCACGCCCCTTTATGGCAGTTTCAATTAACACTTTACTGTCATAGAGCAAGGCATCGGTGATCGCCGGCTTCAATTCGCCAGAACTCTTAACTTTATGAGTCCCGCGACTTGATCCTCCGCTTGCTGGCTTTACAAAAACCGGATAACTCAAAGAATCAGCCGCGCTCTGCCAATCCTGCTCAGTAACGGCAACACCATCTGCAATCTTCATGCCACTAGATGCAAATAGCAGCTTTGCAACAGCCTTATCCATCGCTTGTGCCGATGCACTAACGCCACTGCCGACATAAGCCATCTCTGCTTCATCGAGTAAATTTTGGATCTGTCCATCTTCGCCAAATTCACCGTGCAACACCGGGAATACACAATCAATATCTAGCAATTGTCCGTCGATTGAAAATCCTGACTGACTCACTTGAATATGTCGCCCATTATCTTCAACTACGGGCATCTGCTTGTTAACGATCTCTAGCTGATAATCATTTGGAAGTTCGACCCAAACACCCGACTTAGTAATACCAATTAACAATGGTTCAAATCGTTGTCTATCCAAACCTTTGAGCACTCCCCCTGCTGACACGCACGAAACCTCGTGCTCGCTACTAGGGCCTCCGCAAATGATTGCGACTATTTGTTTACTCATCGAATAAAGTTTTCAGCTTTGGTAGTAATTTCCATCAAGCGATCAAGGGCTTCTGTTGGTGTAATCATCCCTGAAACCACATCTGCAACAGCCTCTATAACCGGCACTTCCACGCCAACTCGGTGCGCAATTTCAAGAATTGCACTAGATGATGCAACACCTTCCACAGTCTTTGCCACCTCTGTGCGAGCAACATCCATGGAACCACTTCGTCCTAGGACTTCTCCAAAAGTTCGATTTCTAGACAACGGAGAACCACAACTTGCAACGAGATCACCCATGCCAGCCAAGCCAGCTGCGCTGAGTGGATCTGCGTTATGTGCCGCGCACAATCGTGCGACCTCATTAAGGCCACGAGTTATCAACATGGCTTGAGTATTTTCACCAAAACCAAGACCAATCGAAATTCCAACCGCAAGTGCAATCACGCTCTTGATGGCACCAGCTAACTCGCATCCCAAAACATCTACTGATGTATAAACGCGGTAGTAAGGAGTTGCAAAAAGTTGCTGAACTTTCTCAGCCAAAACCATATTTGAAGCTGCTGCAACCGCCCCTGCTGGCTGACGCAGAATCAACTCATTGGCAAGGTTGGGGCCGGTAATAATTGCAATGTTTTCCGTCTCCATAACATCATGGATGATTTCCGTCATCCGAGACATCGTGCTTACCTCAATGCCCTTTAATGAACTGACATAGATGGCACCTGGCTGCACCAACGGCTTCCAGCTCTTTAGATTCTCACGCAAAGTCTGAGCTGGAACCGCCAAAACGTAAATATTTGAATAATCAAATGCCTCTTGTAGATCACTAGTTGCTTTGAGGCCAACCGGAAGTGCGTTGTCATCTAAATAGTATCTGTTGGTGTGTTTGTTGTTGATCTCATCGACAACTTCTTGATTTCGACCCCACAACAACACATGGTTGCCCGCATCGCATAACACTTGAGCAAGGGTGCTTCCCCACTGTCCAGCACCCAGTACTACTACCTTGCTCACTTCTTCTTGCCTTTCTTGAAATTGCCGGTGCGTGGCAGAGCAGAATTGTGTGGATCAAATATTTCTACTGGGCGTTTTTCTCCTCGAAGCTCTTCCAAGAGATTAGTCAGCTCCCGCATCACAAAAGCTGTGGCTTCACGTAAGGCTTCTTGATCATTCTCTTTTCCATACCAGGCAGACAAATCCAAAGGTTTGCCAACCAGCACCTTAATCGGAGTGCGCGGGAAGAATTTAATCTTCTTCTCATAGGTTGGCATAACAATCTGCGAACCCCATTGAGCAATAGGAACGATCGGAGTGCGTGTGGCAATAGCTAGTCGAGCAAGGCCTGTTTTTGCAACCATCGGCCATCCGTTTGCATCCCTAGTTAATGTTCCTTCTGGATAAACACCAACACAGTGACCCATCTCAAGGAGACGTAGTGCGTGATCTAAAGCTTTGGAGGCGTCTTTACTTTCACGGGCCACGGGAACCATGCCAGCGGCAAGAACAATTTTTCCAATGACAGGAACTTTAAAAACGCCTTCTTTACCGATGTAACGAGGAGCCCGCCCATTGCGATAGAGAAAATGAGTTAGAAACAAAACATCTAAGTAAGAAACATGGTTGCTGGCAACTATTGCCTTGCCACTCTTAGGGATATTTTCTCCCCCACGCCAAACCTTTTTTCCCACCAGATTAAGAAGTGGAATAACTACCTTTGTGCCGACCTTAAATGCAAGATTAGTTCCGAGGGGATTTCCCTTAGGTGGAGCATATGAAATCTTGTACTCCGTCATGGCATTAATAATAGTGCCGTATATGCAAAAACGGGGCTAGCGTTAGCCAGCCCCGCTTTATAAGCAAGAGAATTATTTTCTCTTTGCCTTCTTTACAACCTTCTTCGCTGCTGGCTTCTTCTTAGCAGGAGACTTCTTTGCAACCTTCTTAGCTGTCTTCTTGACAACCTTCTTAGCTGCCTTCTTTGGCGCTGCCTTCTTAGCTGCTGGCTTAGCAACTACCTTTGGCTCTGGCTTTGGTGCTGGAGCAAGCTTGCGATCTCCAGCAATAACTTCCTTTAGTGCCTTTGCAGGTAGGAAGCGTGCCTTCTTTGAAGCCTTGATCTTGATTGTCTCGCCAGTAAATGGGTTACGTCCCATACGTGCCTTGCGATCAACCTTCTTGAACTTACCGAAATCGTTGATCATTACATCTTCACCCTTTGCAAGGTTACGGATGATTGTGTCAAAAACGATATCTACAGCGTGAGCTGCTTCTTTCTTGCTGTCGTTGAAGTGTGGTGCTAACGCAGCAATGAATTGGGCCTTATTCATTGAATTCCCCTTATTTACGCGTAAATGTTAAGCAACTGCTTAACGTGTTCATAAACTTACGCGCATATAAGGGGTGATGCGGTTATTGAATTGCGCGTGTCGCATTTTTTATTTTTGCGAAAAATACTCAAAAAGCATGATTTTTATGCGTAGAAAACCCTCAATCTCTTATCTAGGGTTTAATCAAAGCATACTCACCCATGCGTAAAAGTAAGGATTTACGCTTGTTTTAAACCCTTACGAACGAATTGGAAGAGTTGTTGGCTTGTATACCGGACGAGATTTCTCAAAAGAATCAATGGAATCAGTCTGTTTTAGAGTCAAACCAATGTCATCCAATCCTTCCATCAAGCGCCAGCGGGTGTAGTCATCGATTTCAAATGACAAACTCTTTGATCCATAGCCAACAGTGCGAGTCTCTAGATCAACTGTGATTGATGTTGCTGGATCTGCTTCCACGGCAGCCCACATCGCTTCTACCTCTGCCTGATCCAGAATGATCGTTAGCAATCCGCCTTTTAGAGAATTACCACGGAAGATATCTGCAAAGCGGCTAGAAATAACGACCTTGAAACCATAGTTCTGTAGCGCCCATACTGCGTGCTCTCGCGAAGAACCAGTTCCAAAATCCGCTCCTGCAATAAGAACTGTGCCCTTTTTGTAGGCGTCGATATTTAAGACAAACTCAGGGTCATTACGCCAAGCTGCAAATAGACCATCTTCAAAGCCACTGCGTGTGACTCGCTTTAAATAAACAGCAGGGATTATCTGATCTGTATCAACATTGCTGCGACGCAGTGGAACTCCGGTGCCGATGTGCTTGATGAATTTTTCCATGACTTGGCTCCTTACAGATCCGCAGGTGAAGACAGTGTTCCACGCAGCGCTGTTGCAGCTGCGACAAGTGGACTTACTAAGTGTGTGCGGCCGCCCTTGCCTTGGCGACCTTCAAAGTTACGGTTTGAAGTTGAGGCAGAGCGCTCTCCCACTGCTAACTGATCAGGATTCATGCCAAGACACATTGAGCATCCTGCATTTCGCCATTCGGCACCAGCATCAAGAAAGACCTTGTCTAGTCCTTCAGCTTCTGCTTCCAAGCGCACACGTGCAGATCCTGGAACAACCAACATACGCAACGTTGAAGCGATCTTCTTGCCCTTTAAGATATCTGCTGCTGCACGCAAATCTTCAATGCGACCGTTAGTGCATGAGCCCAAGAAAACAGTGTCAATGGCTATCTTTTTAAGTGGTGTGCCAGCCTCAAGACCCATGTATACAAGTGCTCGTTCTGCTGCTGTGCGAGCCTCTGTATCTGCAATATCTGCAGGGTTTGGAACAACAGAGTTAAGCGGCAAACCTTGGCCTGGGTTAGTTCCCCATGTAACAAATGGCTCTAGCTCATCTGCATTCAGATTTACCTCAACATCAAACTTGGCATCGGCATCTGTAAATAGTGTTTTCCAATAAGAAACAGCAGCATCAAAATCCTCAGGTGCATGAGGCTTGCCCTTGATGTAATCAAATGTTGTTTGATCAGGTGCAATCAGTCCTGCTCTTGCTCCTGCTTCAATAGACATGTTGCAAACTGTCATGCGTGATTCCATTGACAGGGCACGGATTGCACTACCTCGGTATTCAATGACATATCCCTGGCCACCGCCTGTGTCAATCTTTGCAATGATTGCAAGGATGATGTCCTTGGAGGTCACACCTGGCTTGAGCGAGCCTTCTACATTAATCGCCATTGTCTTTGGTCGTTGCAAAGGCAAAGTTTGTGTGGCAAGAACATGTTCAACTTCAGAGGTACCAATACCAAAAGCAAGTGCTCCAAAAGCACCATGGGTGGATGTGTGAGAATCTCCGCACACAATCGTCATGCCGGGTTGGGTAACACCAAGTTGTGGCCCAACAACGTGAACAACTCCCTGATCCTTGTCTCCCAGTGAGTGAATACGAACGCCAAACTCTTTACAGTTTGCGCGCAAGGTATCAACCTGCAGCTTTGAAACTGGATCTGCGATCGGCAGATTAATATTTTGTGTCGGCACATTGTGATCTTCTGTTGCAATTGTTAGATCAGGGCGGCGAACTGGGCGGCCTGCAAGGCGCAGACCATCAAATGCTTGTGGGCTTGTTACTTCGTGGATTAAATGTAGATCGATATAAATCAGATCTGGTTCGCCATCTGCTGCGCGAACAACATGCTCTGCCCAAATTTTCTCGGCTAGCGTTTTACCCACGATGTACTGCTCCTTACCTATCCAGTTTGTGATATCAGATAATGAGATGCTAATATCACTCTATGAACAAGAAGAATAGCGGAGTTGGTGTATTAGACAAAGCCATAGCGATTTTAAGCACGCTAGAAGCCGGCCCGCATTCACTTGCCGAACTTGTCGCCGCCACCGGCATCGCCCGCCCCACCGCTCACCGTTTAGCTGTGGCACTTGAGTTCCACCGTTTAGTTGCTCGTGATTTAACGGGACGGTTTGTTTTAGGACCACGTTCAGGTGAATTAGGCGCTGCTGCCGGTGAAGATCGTTTATTAGCCGCTGCAGCCCCTGCTCTGGCCGCTTTGCGCGATGCAACTGGTGAGAGTGCGCAGTTATATCGCCGTCAAGGAGATCTACGCATCTGTGTGGCTGTGGCAGAGCGCTTATCTGGATTGCGTGACTCAGTTCCTGTTGGCGCAGCGCTAACAATGCATGCAGGCTCTGCTGCGCAAATTCTTCTTGCCTGGGAAGAGTCCGAAAAGATTCACCGTGGTTTAACCAACGCGCGCTTTACCGCCGCACAACTATCTGCTGACCGTCGTCGCGGTTGGGCGCAATCTGTGGGAGAGCGCGAAGCCGGTGTTGCATCTGTGTCAGCACCTGTGCGCGCACCTAATGGGAAAGTAATTGCTGCTGTAAGCATAAGCGGCCCGATCGAACGTCTAGGACGTCAACCTGGCCGCATTCATGCTGCTGCTGTAGTTGCTACTGCAGCTCGTCTGACTGAACATCTAGCTCGCGAATAACGCGAGCAATTGTAGGAAAAGAAAAACCTTTTCGCTGTAGCAGAGATTGAATTCTGCGAATCTGAACCTCTGGCTCGAGCCGACTCATAGTGTTGTACTTCTTCATACCCAATGAAAACGCAGTTCGATACTCAGACTCATCATCAATTTCATCCAGTGCTACATCAATACTGGACTGATCTACTCCCCTGGTGCGAAGCTCTCCAGCAATGATTCGCTTAGATAACTTCTTGGAGGTATGACGAGATTGAGTCCACGCCTTTGCAAACTCTGCATCGTTGATCAAACCGTTTTCTTGAAGACGAAAGATGGTGGCCTGAGCAACATCATCTTCTACTCCACGCTTTTTTAAGTGAGCCAGAAGCTCACCCTTACTCTTAGCACGAGCAACCAGAGCATTTAGTGCAATGGTGTTTGCGATTGAGTAAGGGTCAGCCTCCTGGTCAACCTTTACATATTCAAGCATTGGAGCTTAGAAATCCACCTCTGCGGCAGCTTCATCAATGGCAGCAACTAGTGCTGGATCGACCTCAACTGGAACAAAGTGCTCGCGGATCTTGTTTTCAATCTCATTGGCTAGATCTGGGTTATCAAGCAGGAATGCGCGTGCATTTTCCTTGCCCTGACCAAGCTGATCTGCTTCGTATGTGTACCAAGCACCAGACTTCTTAACCACACCGATTTCAACACCCATATCAATCAATGAGCCTTCGCGTGAAATACCTGTGCCGTAAATAATGTCGAACTCTGCCTGCTTGAAAGGTGGAGCCATCTTGTTCTTGACTACCTTTACGCGGGTACGGTTACCAACAGATTCTTGGCCATCTTTAAGCGTTTCAATACGACGGATATCTAGGCGAACAGAGGCGTAGAACTTGAGCGCCTTTCCACCTGTAGTTGTCTCTGGTGAACCAAAGAAAACTCCGATCTTGTCACGCAACTGGTTGATGAAGATCGCTGTTGTCTTTGATTGGTGCAGCGCTCCTGTGATCTTACGAAGTGCTTGCGACATCAAACGAGCTTGTAGACCCATATGTGAATCACCCATCTCGCCTTCGATTTCTGCGCGAGGAACAAGTGCTGCAACTGAGTCAACTACAACTAGATCAAGAGCACCTGAACGAATAAGCATGTCCATGATTTCTAGAGCTTGCTCACCTGTGTCTGGCTGTGACACCAACAGTGCATCAATATCAACACCAAGCTTCTTTGCATACTCTGAATCAAATGCGTGCTCTGCATCGATGAATGCACAGATGCCGCCAGCCTTTTGAGCATTAGCAATTGCATGCAATGTAAGAGTTGTCTTACCTGAAGACTCTGGTCCGTAAATTTCAACAACACGACCTCGTGGAAGTCCACCAATACCAAGTGCGATATCTAGTGCAATTGAACCAGTTGGAATAACTTCGATCACTGTGTTCTGTCGCTCTGACATCTTCATTACTGCGCCCTTACCAAATTGACGTTCGATCTGGGCTAGGGCTGTGTCTAACGCCTTGTGGCGTTCAACGTTGGCTTTGTCTTGTGCTGCATCGTTTGCTTTGTTACTTTTTTCAGTAGCCACGTACATTCCTTTCGATAGAACGTCCTGCGTTGTGCAGTTCGTTTGGTCTGGCCCAGAAGGTACGGAGACCCAACGACGGACTACAGAATCCCCACATCGAGTGTGGAGAAGAGCTGCAGGCGGAGGTTGGAACCGCTCTGGTTGTACTCGCAAAGTTTATCCGAACATCTGTTCGAAAGGTAACAGGTGGCACTGACAGATTTAGGCGTGTCGCCCCACCATACTGAGCCGGTGTTAATCCTGCTGCCGCCCTCTGAGAAGAAATCAGCCACCCCAGGGCCAGCTATCGAGGTCTATACGGGTGTTCTCTACGCCGCCCTAGGGTGGAGCACCCTTACCAAAGCCCAGCAGAAGCTGGGCCAATCATCCATCGCCATCATCTCGGCCAAATATGGGGTGGTGCGCCCATTGGATCTGATCGAGCCGTATAAAGAAAAAATTAAGAACAAAAAGATGGCTGCCCAGGTTGCACACGCATTAGATGGGATCGAATCAGAGTTAATTATCGATTGCCGCTCATCGACGTATCAAACAGTGTGGCCATCCCCCGTTGCGATAACGGTTGAGATCAAGGTCTTCACCAAAGTAGCTGGTGTGAAAAAAGTGATTACTCACATGTCCAAAAAGACTCGCGGTGAAGTAAGCCATCACATTCTAAAGTCAAAAAAAGTTCCAAGTAACCCTCATGAATTAGAAGCAATAGTTTCTCGCAAATTTGAATGCGAATTACTTGAAGGAAATAAGAAAAACCCTTGGGTCCTAGAGGTGTATTGCTAAGGTGTTTCTATGAGGCCAGCAGGGCCGTCTTTTTGATCAGCTCTACAGTAAGTGTTGGATAGTTCCACATAATTACATGTGCGCAGTTATCTACAACTATCCATCGTGAATGAGGTGGGGCAACGCTTTTTTCTTGGGCAATTTCCTCCGGCAAAGTTAGATCTTCATCTCCAAAGACCACCGAAAGTTTCACCTTTTCGGGCACAACAGATTCAAACCTGCGTCCATTTGCACCATGCCACATAGGCATATAGCCCTTTGATCTAGCCATCGCAATTACAGAATCCCGACATGACTCAAAACTTAATTCTCGCCACAGGTGTGTGATCTTCTTATACCCAATAGCTTTTAGGAGTGGGATTCGATAGGCAGTCTTCATGAAGTATTGGGAAATTTTGGCAAGAATTCTTGCATCAAGACTTGGGGGGAACTTACGAGGTGGTAATTCATGCCAAAGACCAGCTGGAGCTAATGCGGTAACGCTTAAAACTTTATCTGGAGCAACCGCTGCCATCTCTAGTGCAATCCACCCTCCAAGGGAGTTTCCGGCAACGTGCATGGTTTCAACACCTACCTCAGAAACCATGTAATCAACTATCGCCTGAGCAAGAGATTGTGGATCCATTTCTTCATCATCTTTAAGTGGTGCATCACCATGACCAGGTAGGTCAATTGCATAGACCGCAAAACTTTCAATTAACTCTGGAACCAGAGTTTTCCAAATGCTTCCGGCAGAACCTAGCCCATGCACGAGCACAAGTGCGGGTTTGTTCTGGTCTTGTATATAACGATGGGAGCTAACGGGCATCTTAGTACTTGTACTTTTCTGTCTCGTTTGGATGTGCCTTGCAAACCGCTTTCCAAATAACATCTGGCTCAAACCCAGCCGCTAAAGCTTCATTCACACTTTTGCTTCCTAATTCAGATAATGCGATATCTGCAGAAAATGAAGGCGCCCAGGCATCACCAAATGACAAGGTGATGCGTTCGCGCAGATCAGAGATTCGCAATTTTAGTAATGGCTTCTGCTTGTGCACGTGATTGTGCAGGAGTAATTGGATGTAAGGCCTGTCCGATTAACCAACGTGTTACAAGCTCGCTCTTTTCTTTCCCCAACAAGTGAGCCATGGCAATAGCAAACGCTTTCCAGAACGTGTCGCTCTGAGCAGATAATGCGATTGTCAATGATTCAGGATCCTGTGTGCGCATTGCAGCTAAAGCTTTATCAGTCGAAATTTGAATTGATACCTGTTCAAGAGCAGTGGTTGCATCAGGGGCAGCTTGTGCTATCTCAACTAACCGCTGCATCTCTGATTCGCACAGGCTGCGTATAACGCTTTCTTTGTCTCTGTAATGGTTATACAAAGTTGCGCGGGAAACCTCTGACACATCCGCAATTTCAATCATGGACATTTTTCGCAAACCCGTAGTTGAAATTAACTGCTTGGTTGCTTCAAGGATTGCGTTTTGTGTACGGCGGTGAGTTGCTACTTGTGGCGCGTACTTATTAAGCGGCATCGACAACAGTGAGAGTTACGCCCTCACGGCTCTTGAGCTCTGCAGATACATCGCTGAAAACGCCGGATAGAGAAAGTCCCAATGCGACGCAAATTGCATTAAGTAATTCAGAGGATGCTTCTTTTTGTCCGCGCTCAACTTCAGATAGATATCCAAGTGAGACACGTGCATCGCGAGCAACATCGCGCAATGTGCGACCTTGGGCGGTACGTGCAGAACGAAGGGTTTGGCCAATAGCTTCACGAACTAGAACCATTGTCATACTCCCTTCAATTGTCGATCTTTAAACGCGATGTCTAAGGATACGCGCAAAGGTGGCAATCGCGCTTGATGTAGCTGCGTTTCGCACAGATTCACGTTCACCGGAAAGGGCTAATTCGATTGTCTGGCTAACTGGGCCTTCGATGGCAACCCACACAACTCCTACCGGATGGCCATCTAGCGGGTTGGGACCGGCAACTCCTGTTGTTCCAATCGCCCATGTTGTTCCAAAGGATTTGATTGCACCCTTGGCCATCGCAACGGCAACCTCTTCACTAATCGAACTATGTTTTTCAAGGATCGCCGGATCAACACTTAAATGAGAGGTTTTAATTTCATCTCGGTAGGCAGTTGTGCCTCCCACAAAAACATCTGATGCACCAGCGATCGTAACTATTGCTGAACTGACGGATCCGGCAGTTAAAGACTCAGCGGTACTAATTGTTTCCCCGCGTTGGCGCAGATGATCAACGATCTCGGCGGCAAAGCCAAGAATCTCATTTGATAACGCCATCTGCGTAACCTTTCTTAAATCATCCTTTGTGCGTGAAAGCTGATTTTACATAATACGCACCAGTAACGATAGTGAGTATTACTGCAATATACATAAATCCATCACGGAACCAATAGAGATCTGTGCTTAATGGCAAAACATAGAATCCAACACCAAAGTTCTGCATCGTTGCCTTTATCTTGCCACCTTTATTGGCCGGAATCACTCCCCGCTTAATGACAGAGAGTCTAAAGAGCGTGATACCAATTTCACGGAACAAGATCACACATGTGATCCACCATGGCATTCTGCCCAAAATAGACAATGAAACCATCGCCGTACCAAGCATGAACTTGTCGGCAACTGGATCTAGAAACTCACCAAACTTTGTAATCGCTCCGCGACTTCTGGCTAGTTTTCCATCCAAAATATCTGATAGTCCAAGAACAAAGAAAACGCACCAAGAGATGTATTGCCAGGTTGGGTCATCGCCACCATTTTTAAAAAGGGTATATGCACCAACTGGAACAAACAACAAACGCAATACAGTAATGAAATTTGGAGTTACAAAAGCTGGGAGATTCATAGAGGTTTTGCCACCAAATCTGCACCCATCGAGTCAATTACGACGGCGTCAACATACTGGCCAACTTTGTAATTAGTGCCAATGAAGGAGGTTGTGCCATCTACTTCAGGTCCTTGATGTGCTGCGCGACCTTCTTGTAAATCCTCATCCTCAATCAAAACCCGCACACTCTCACCAATTCGCCCCTGTGCTCGCAATGAAACCATCTCATCGGCTAGAGAGGACAATGTCTCAACCCGCTGAGCAATAACATCTGCATCAACCTTGCCAGCAAGATTTAGCGCCTCAGTGTTGTCTTCATCTGAGTATCCAAACACGCCGACCGCATCTAGCTTTGCCTTAGTAATAAAGTCAGCCAAATCATCAAAGTCTTCTTGCGTTTCACCTGGAAAACCAACAATAAAGTTTGAGCGAATACCAGCCTCTGGTGAAACCGCACGGACTTGGCTAATCAGATGTAAAAACTTCTCACTGTCTCCAAAGCGACGCATCCGGCGAAGCACTGTTGGACTTGTGTGCTGGAAAGATAAATCAAAGTACGGAGCTGTTTTATCTGTAGCAATCATCGCTTGAATCAACGTAGGACGCATCTCTGCTGGCTGTAAATAAGAAAGGCGGACTCTTTCTACGCCTGGTAGTGCTGCGATATCTGGCAATATCTTTTCCATTAACTGCAGATCGCCTAGATCTTTTCCGTAAGAAGTCGTGTTCTCACTCACCAAGAACAGTTCAGAGACACCATTTTCAGCAAGCCAACGTGCCTCTTTGATAATGTCAGTTGGGCGTCTAGAAATGAACGAGCCACGGAAATAAGGAATCGCACAGAATGAACATCGGCGATCACAACCTGATGCAATTTTCAGTGGAGCCCAAGGCGCATCACCTAATCGCTTTCTTGAAAACTCTTCGCTCTCACGCGCATCTGCCCGATCAGCTGGTGCAATAGGTAGCAGTGCTCGACGATCCCGTGGGATGTGTGCTTTATGAGATTCACCGGCAACAATAGATTGCAAGCGCGCAGAAATATCCTTGTAGTCATCAAAACCTAGAATTGCATCTGTTTCAGGCAGTTCCTCAGCCAATAGATTTCCATAACGCTCAGCCATGCAACCGACGGCAACAACTGCGCGTGTCACCCCATGACCTTTGAGGGAATTTGCCTCAAGCAATGTATCAATAGAATCTTTCTTTGCGGATTCGATAAAACCACATGTGTTTACGAGTGCGACTTCGGCTGATT
>Ga0209033_1000525_pt1 | contig 22392 bp, 27 predicted proteins | sample LauGreFa1BDMLBDN_2_FD_188218 | JGI IMG/M metagenome (GOLD analysis project Ga0209033, IMG submission 188218) | Freshwater lake microbial communities from Lake Michigan, USA - Fa13.BD.MLB.DN (SPAdes) (version 2) | ecosystem: Environmental > Aquatic > Freshwater > Lake | place: Lake Michigan, USA...
TTAGGCTATACTTTGCCCCTCATGCGGGAGTAGCTCAGTTGGTAGAGCGCAACCTTGCCAAGGTTGAGGTCGCGAGTTCGAGACTCGTCTCCCGCTCCATATTGAAAGGGAAGCATCCGCTTCCCTTTTTTCTCGATACGGCGCGATAGCAAAGCGGTTATGCACCGGATTGCAAATCCGTGTAGGTCGGTTCGACTCCGGCTCGCGCCTCCATTATTCAAAACCATCGTGCTACTTCGGTTTTTAGGTGTCAGCTGTGCGTAAAGCAGAACGTTATTTTCCAAAGTATTGTTCTCTAAAATGGCTGAACAACGCTGAGGATAAATATGGTTACCAAACTCATCTCAACAACATGGCGAAAAAAACTTGAAAACGCTGTGATGCATCCAAAGGTACAATCTGTATTGGTTTTTTTAATTATTATCAATGCAATTTTGATGGGTCTAGAGACCAACCAATACATACGCAAACACTATAGCACCCCATTACAAATAGGCGACCAAATGATTTTGGGCGTTTTTGTTGTAGAAATTTTGGCATTGCTTTTGGCGCGTGGCTTTGCTTTTTTCAGGGATGGCTGGGCCGTGTTTGATTTTGTAGTTATCGCTATTGCTTTGATTCCTGCCTCAGGGCCCTTTGCAGTTCTCAGAGCGCTTAGGGTACTGCGTGTTTTGCGATTGGCTACCAAAGTCCCAAGCTTACACAAAGTCATTGCTGGATTATTAGCCGCCATTCCAGGTTTGAGTTCTGTAGGTATTGTCATGTGTTTGATTTTTTATGTTTCGGCGGTGTTGGCGACAAATTTATTTGGTCCCGAGTTCCCTGAGACTTTTGGCACCTTGGGATTAAGCTTGTACACCTTGTTTCAAGTAATGACGGGTGACGGTTGGTCGGACAGTGTTGCGCGACCCATCATGGAGGTTTTTCCATATGCTTGGATTTTCTTCATCATATTTATTTTGATTTCTACCTTTGTTATTTTGAATCTATTTATTGCGGTGATTGTGGATGCAAGCAACGACGAAGCAGAAGCCAAAGCTCGCGCAGAACGTGATGGTTTGCGCATGCGTTTGGACAAGTTGTTGCAAGATGTTGATGAAATAAAAAGTAAACTCAAAAATTGACTGCTTTTGCTCTTCTGTCGAGACTTATTGGTCTGACGTCGTTGCTGAGTGCAGGCGCAAAGCATATTTAGGTGATTACATACCCCTTAAAATACGATAAAAGTAACAGATTAATTGATTAAATAATTATTTAATATCTAACTGGTTTATATCTTGTCAGCTACCATCGCTTTGTAAATACATTGCAAAGCGTGGTTTATATGTACTCCCAAAATTCATCAACTAAGTCAATGTCAAAGTATCTATTTGATTTGCTGTTCAATGAAAACAATCCCCATGGTTTTCATGCCTCTGTTAGCCGGTGGTCGACATCATTGATTTTGCTTAACCTGGTTGCCATGGTGCTTGAAACCGGTGAAGGTTTTGCTGCCAGCTATGCCGCAGAGTTGGATTTATTTGAAACTTTTTCTGTCATTGTTTTCACAGTTGAGTATGTGTTGCGGTGGATTGTTGCACCTGCTGATCCTGAATTTTCATCGTCACGTTTTGCACGGTTTCGGTATGTGACCAATCGCTATGCCATCATTGATCTGTTGGCAATTTTGCCGTTTTATATAGCCAGTCTGGTCAGCATAGATCTGCGACTGTTGCGTGCCTTGCGCTTGTTTCGAATATTCAAAGTCACCGCAACTTTGTTACCAGCTTATAAGGCCTTCAAAGAAGCTACTGCAGGAATGACGCGCCGCCAAAAAGTGCATGCTCTTTTATTTCCCGCAGACGATTCACGTGCTGGTTTGCCGTTGATGTTGGATTTGTTTTTGATTTTTTGGATTGTTGTTTCGACCTTGTCCATTGTTTTGGAATCAGTTGACAGCATTCGCGCTGCGTTTGAATTGCATTTTCTGATCTTAGATAGCGTTGCATTTTTTATCTTTTTCTTTGAGTATGCTTTGCGGGTGTATTCTGTTGCTGAAAACAATCCCCAGCGTACCGCTGCTTCTCGTTGGAAATTTTGCAGTTCATTCAATGGCTTGATCGATTTGATTTCGATTTTGCCTTTCTTGCTAGAAGCTGTACTTTCTCAGTTTATTGACTTGCGTTTTTTACGGATTGTGAGGCTCACACGTTTACTAAAACTCAGTCGATATAGCAAATCAACTGGCACCATGTTCATGGTCATCAGGCGTGAAATGCCTGTGCTCATGGCTTCATCGTTCATCATGATGCTATTGGTGTTTATCACTGCGGCTGTGGGATATTTGCTTGAAAGCCGAGCGCAACCTGACAAGTTTGAAAACATTCCCACAGCCATGTATTGGGCGGTGATCACATTGGCCAGTGTGGGCTACGGAGATATTACCCCCGTCACGGCGGGTGGACGGTTCTTGACCGTCGTGCTGGCTTTGTTGGGTATTGGCGTATTTGCGATCCCCGCTGCCATCATGTCGTCTGCTTTCACGGACCAACTCCGTGCTGAGCGAGAAGAAGCATTGAAACTTGAAAACAACGGTGCTGCCAATCCCCAAAACCATGATCTTCAACTTATGGCGCGTAATCCAGACTTTGCTTTAGCGCGATACCGTAATTTGCTGAGCCAAATGCGTGAGCTTGCTGCAGTCAGCGACCAATCGCATATCAGCCATCGGTTAGAAACCGAAGGCTTGGACACTGAGAAAGAAGTGTGGAAGTATTTACGCTCGTCAAAACCGTGAGAAACCAGCTAAGGTTACTCACATTAAATACCGTTGAGCTTCGCGTTTACCAACCTTCCTCTGCATAGGAGCAGTGCATGGCTATTTCATGGTTATCCGCTCTCAAGGTAGTCCCTTGGGAGAAGGTTCTCGAACACGCGCCGGGGGTGCTGGACAAAGCTCGCGGGTTCATAGACAAACACCGCACTGGCGGGGTTGACGCACCCACAGAGTTGGTTCAACTGGCACAGGCCCAGCGACAAATGGCGCAGGCACTGGCAGAGTTGGCTGAACAAAACGCCGCCTTGATTGTCGCCGTCAGACGTTTGCAGGTGCGGTTGCGGTGGCTGAGCATGGGGTTGGTTTTCGCCTTTTGCGCCGGTGTGGCTATGGTTGTGCTTTTGGGGAAGTAAAGAAATCTGTACCTAAGACTATGAAGTAGTCGTCTCAGTGTCGGTAACGCGCTTAAAAAATTCTGACGATCAACTTACCTCAACCCCAGCAATGCCGCCATCAACTTATTTTGGTCAATATGGGTGGCAAATGCACCGATTTCTTTATTCACTTCTGGGTTGGACAGCAGTTCTTTGATCAATTGTTGAGACTGAGCTTCCAAGACGCCTTGCAATCCAGGAAGTCCTTCTGTTTGCAAGGTATCAATCGTTTGTTTTTTACAGTCGGTGATCAGAATTTTTTCAACATAAGCCGCAAAGTCGCGGTCAATATTGGTTTTGTCGGCAGGTTTTATGGCGGGAATTTCAGTCAATGCCGGATGTGCCACTAAAGCTTTTGTGACCCACTTTATCAAGGTGACGTTGTCTTTGCTGCTGGAGGATTGCGCAAAACATTTCTTCAGATCCTCAGATGCGGTGGCAGACAAGGCCCACCCATGAAATATGCATAAACAAAGACTCAACAAAATGGCTCGCATGATGGGTTCCTTGGGGCAATGGCTTGTGAAATGATCAGTTGTCAGGGCGCTTCAATTTCAACCATGATCTCGTTGCGCCTCCACATGGGCAGTGTCCATGGGGGGTCGTACCTTGCAAGCTGTGGCGGGCCTTTGGCCACCAAGGACGAGGTCTTCGCCCATTGCAGCAGTTCATCGGTTTTGTCTTGCACGCGCTGCAAAGTGTTGAGCCCCGAGTAACTGTGCACAGCCACATATTTTTCGGGCACTTCAGACAAGGTGACCGCTGCATTTTTCGGTTGAGGGATGTTGGCCAAGGTGTATTGGCGGGGCATGGCAAATTGCACACGCCAGCGTTGTGCGGATTTCATGCCACTGGTGTTGTCGCTGGGCTCCATGGCAACAGGAGCGGTCATGGCGATCTTGGCAGACTGTGGCTCCATGGTCACGGGCGCCGTCATGGCGATCTTGCCAGAAGCTTGTCCGCCCGGCAATTGGTTGTTGCCAAAAATAAAATCAGCAATTCGTCGGAAGCCTTGGCTACCTGCATCATCCATGTCGCCTTCCACCCAAGTTTGGGCGATCAAGTAAGGCGCGTATTGCCGAATTTCAAACTTCCCCGTTTTGGAGATGACTTTGAAAGCTGGTTCTTCAATGGCCATGGCAAAGGGTGTAAATAGAAAAATGTAGGTAAAAATTAACAGTCTTTTCATGGTGTCTGGGGGTCAATCTCACATCAATTATTTGAAACTAGAATCCGCGTATGCATTCACTGAGACAAGCCAAATTTGTTGCCCGCCTTTTGCTGGTGTGGTTTGTCTTTTCCATAGGGATTGCTTCAGCATCTCCTTTGGTGTCTCCCAAGGCCATGGAGTTGGTGTGTTCCTCGGGCGGTGTGATGAAGTTGGTGTCCAGCGATAACAATAACGCAGACAAACACCACAACTTAATGCCCGATTGTGCCATGTGCATGTTGGCTGCGTTGCCTTCTGCACCCCTTGGCACCACCTTTGATAAGCCCTCTGATTTGTCTCATGCCCTGCATCCCATAGCAGCGGCTCATATTTCAGCGGCCACTGCGCCGCCATTACCCTCTCGCGGCCCGCCCGCACTCTGAACTTCATTTGACGACTGCGCCAAGTCTGTCTTGGCGTGTTTTGTTATTTTGATTTTCAGAGGTTCGTATGCATAAAGCGCGTATTTCATCGGCGGTAGCCGCATTTTTTATTTGTTCGCCATGGGTGATGGCGCAAGAATCCACTGCGGTGTTGGGTGCGGTGGAGGTAACCGCACAGAAGGAGGGTGCATTGCCAGCCTCTGCTGTTTTGACATCTGTGGACCTGATGGGTGCAGATATGGTGGAAGACAAAAACGTCAAAAACAGTTGGGAGTTATTGGGGCAAATGCCGGGTATTTCCTTGAAGTCTTGGCAGATGGGATTGGAGTCTGGCAAGCCAGCGCTTCGCGGTTTCAACGGTGAGGGTTACATCAGCGGTGTAAAACTGCTGATTGATGGCGTACCGGCCAATACCAATGCGGGGCATATGCGTCAATTGGACATGATTTTCCCATTGGACATTGACTACATTGAAGTGGTGCGCGGAACCAATGACCCGCGCTATGGTTTGCACAGCATTGGTGGAAATATCAATGTAGCCACCAAACAGGGCGGCAATTACCGAGACGCAAGATTGTCTTTAGGGAGTTGGAATACCACTGATTTGCAAGCGGTGCTTGGCAGTCAAACCGATGAACTGTCGTCAAATTATTTTTTTGCAAAATACAAATCTGACGGTTTTCGTGACCATTCCGATACCGATAAATACGGTTTTGGTGCGAAGTGGTTTTATCGCGCAACCGGCAGCGACATGAAACTGGGCTTGGTCGTCAGGGGTTTTCACGGGACCGCAGATGAGGCGGGTTACCTCACCCAGTCCGAATACGACGCATCACCACAGCAGCATGTGTCCACCAGAAGTGGCGCTGATACAGACAGTCGTCAGATGAAAACAGTGAGTGGGCATTTGGAATATGCCCTGACACCCAGCACTTTTCTATCGACCAAACTCTACTACAGCGGTTTAACGGATGACCGAAATGTGACGTACCCCGCAGACAGCAGTGCAAATATTTATTCGCAAAAAAGAATCTGGAATGAGGACCACTTTGGTTGGATGGGTTCAATGACGTGGGAGGCGAGTCAAGCGTTAACGCTTGAAACAGGCTTGAATGCAGAGAAGCAAGACAACCACTACAAAAGACATTTTTGGGCTGCGACTGGTGCGTATGTAGGCACTGTGAGCACTTGTACATCCTATCGATTAACCGCGGCCGGGGCTGCAACCTCGCGGTACAGCGAATGCTGGGATTACACCGTTGAAAACACAGGTGCATATGTGCAAGCCATCTTTCGACCGTTCCAAAGTTTGAAGATCGTTCCTGCATGGCGTGTCGACCATTTTTCAGGGTCTTCATCAGGCCACAAAAACAATACCGCCGCCTACTCGAACAACGACATGACAGACTACGGTTGGATCAACCAACCGAAGTTAAGCGTGGTTTACAACTTCAGTGAGAACAACAGTGTGTATGCAAATTGGGGCAAGACATTTCAATTGCTCACAGGCGGCGCATACACTTCCGGGCCTTATGCATCCAGCTTGGCCAGTGCGTCGGTGAATACGGGTGAAGAGTTGGGATATAAGTTCAACAATGGTTCCGGTTTGGACGGCCGCATTGCTGTGTGGCAACAAGACTCGCCAGACGAAGTGGCGAATTTGGCAGCGGCCGGAACCTTCAGCCGCCTAGGATCCACCCGAAGAAAAGGGCTTGATTTTCAAATGAACAGCCAAGTCAATCGTTCGGTAAAAGTCTGGTTGTCCCACTCTGTGCAAGAGGCAAAAATAATTTCAGGCTACACCTCTTCGTTGACCGGTAAGCAAGTGTTTGGCACGCCAGAGTACATGACGACACTTGGCGCTGAATATGCTGTGAACGAGCAAACCAGCCTTGGCTTGCAGGGCAGGGCGCAAGGTGATTACTACATCAATACGTACAACACCAATGGCAAGTTCGGCGAGTACGCGTTGCTCGACACCCATGTGAAATTCCAACCAGCCAAAAGCATCACGCTCGATTTTCAGGTCCGCAATCTGCTTAACAAGGTGTATGCCTCCGATGTGTGGGATTACAACGCTGACAGTTCTGGCGGCTCATCTGTACCTTTCTTTTCTGCAGGCGCGCCTCGCTCATTTTTCTTAACTGCTATCGTGAAGTTTTAAACCTTGAAACACATGCTGATGCGCCGCTATCTCTTGAAGGTTCACCTGTGTCTGGGATTGTTACTCGGCGGGGCATTTGCCCTGCTCGGGTTGACAGGCAGTTTTTTGGTGTTCTATCCTGAGATAGACAGAGGCTTGAACCCTGAGTTGGTGAATCCTTCTGTCATGCATTCGCCTCCCTCTGTACAAGCATGGTTTGACCATTTGCATGCACAGTTTCCGCAGAGAAAAGGACCTTGGCGTATTGAAATCCCACGCAGCACAGACCAAGTGGTGTTTGCCAGGTATTTGAAACCCGAAGAAACAGACCCGAATGTTTTTGCGCCCATGGTCGTCGCCTTGGATCCCAATTCTGGCGCTGTGCTCAATGCCCGTATGTGGGGTGATTATTTGGTGACTTGGGTATATGACCTTCACTACTCCTTATTGATGGGTAAATTGGGAACGGTTCTTGTCAGTCTGCTGGGCATGGCTTTGCTGGTCAGTGTGGTGTTGGGTGTTTACTTGTGGTTACCGCGCGGTAAGCAACGCCTCATCAAAGCCGTTCCCAAAGTTCGCACAGGCAGCAAAAAAGCCATTTACGACATGCACAGTTACACCGGCGCTTACGGCGCGGTGTTGTTGCTGTTGATGGTGGTCACAGGCGTGGGGCTGGCTACGCCGCAATGGGTAGAGCCAGTGGTGAATCTTTTTTCTGTGCGAATGGAAAAACAAACCGTGTATTCAGCCATTCCCATGCCAGGCGCAAAACGCATCACGGCTGACCAGGCAATATCTGCAGGACTTGCGGTTTTTCCAACTGCTAAATTGCGCTGGATTGAAGCGCCCATCAAAGTGGAAGATGTCTATGTCTTGCGTCTTCAACAGCCCGCTGAACCCAGTCAAAGATTTCCCAAAACCTTTGTCTGGATCGACCAGTTTTCCGGCCAAGTGCTCGCCAACCGCGATGCGTTGAAGGTGAGTTCAGGAGACGTATTTTTTGATTGGTTGCATCCCCTGCACAATGGAGAAGCATTTGGTTTGACAGGACGCATACTTGCATTTTTCTCGGGATTGTTGCCTTTGGCATTGTTGTTGACCGGCTGGATACGCTGGCGGCAAAAGCGCAAAGCCAAAGGGATAGCGAATCAGAAACAGGCACGCAAGCATTGTTCTGTGGATTAGTATGATGTGCCTTCAGTCGTTGAGCCCATTGATTTGCCAAGGAGAACAAGATGCGTCGATTGCTTCACTCGTTATTTTTCATGGTGGGTTTTACTTTCAGTCTTGTCTCATGGTCTATGACCGAAGAACAAATCATCGCAGCCTTGTCGTTGCCAGAAAACAGCACAGGTAATATTGCTGATGCGATTGAAGAGGCCACCGGTGCACGCGGCTGGATGTCGGCTGACATGAAGCCGATTTTTGATTCGCGCGTGGTGGGACGCGCTGCCACCGCAGTGTTGCGCCCTGTGTTGAAGAACGATGCCCGCAAGTACCCGAACCTGGCTTTGGAATTGCTCGACCAAGCCCCTGCAGGATCCATCTTGGTCTATGTGATGCAAGACGGCATCGATATCGCCGCCATGGGTAACCTCATGGGCACCACCGCCAAGGTGCGCGGTCTGGCGGGTGCGGTGATCGATGGTGCGGTGCGCGATGTGGCCGAATTGCGCCGCATCGGTTTTCCTGTGTGGTCACGCCGCGTTACGCCTGCCACGTCTGTGGGTCGCATGGTCGGTGTCGAAAAACAAGTGCCTGTGAAATGCGGCGATATTTGGGTCAACCCAGGTGACTATATTGTTGGCGACACCGACGGTGTGGTGGTGGTGCCTGCCGCTGCTGCAGAAAAGGTCATTGCTTTGCTCAAGCAATACGACGACAAAGAATCCAAAATGCTTCCCATCATTGAGCGCGAAAAATCTATGCTCAAGGCCATAGAAATTTATAACCGATACTGACACTGTTAAATCAACCGGTGAGAGGATCAGGCCATGAGTCAATCAACGCGTTGGAAGCACAGACCGCCTGGCTCAACCTGGGGCGATTTCGGCCCAGATGACCAAGCCGGGCGCATGAATTTATTGACGCCCGACAAAGTCATGCAAGGCATGGCCGAGGTCAAGCACGGCCTCACGTTCAACCTGAGTTTGCCCTTGGATTTTCCGGGTGGCAGTGTGCTCAACCCCAGGCGCAGCGCGCCCGTGCTGCGTCCCACGGTGCGCAATGGCAAACCCAATATGAACTACCAATTGTGGTGCGACGACCCTGCCTGCACCGATGTGATGAGTGACGATTTGGTCATCATGCATTTGCAATACAGCACCCAATGGGACAGTTTGGCGCATGCAGGTTCCATGTTCGATGCCGATGGGGACGGCGTGCCTGAACCGCTTTACTACAACGGATTTCGCGCCGGCGTTGATGTGGTTGGTCCCGACAAACCTGAAGGTGCGGGTATTTTTGATTTCATCCAGATTCCCAAGGCGTCCACTTCGTATGCCAAGGCGCTGGGTATAGAAGTCATGGCCGAGCGCTGCGTGCAGGGGCGCGCTGTGATGGTGGATTTGCACGCGCATCTCGGGCACACCGGCGAGGCGGTGGGTTATGACACATGGATGCGTGTCTTAGAAAAAGACCGCATCGAGATTGAAAGCGGAGACATGGTCTGCATACACACCGGCTTTGGTCAGGTGCTTTTGGGCATGAACCGCCAGCCCGATCCGCAGTTGTTGTCACGCACAGGCTGTGCATTGGATGGACGCGACGAAAAGCTCAAGCAATGGATCACTGACAGTGGTCTGATTGCCTTGATCGCGGATAACTACGCCGTCGAGGCCCATCCTGCATCGCCTGGTGATGGCCGGTGTTCCAGCTTGCCTCTGCACGAACACTGCCTATTTAAACTGGGCGTGCATTTAGGCGAGCTATGGCATTTGACGCCATTGGCCGAGTGGTTGCGAGCGCACCAGCGCAACCATTTTTTGCTGACAGCGCCGCCTTTGCGTCTGCCAGGCGCCATTGGCTCGCCAGCAGCGCCTGTTGCCACGGTTTGAATATTTATCAAAATAGACAGTAAATATGTTTATAGGGTGGTCAGAAAAAAGCATGTTGGGGCTTTTTCGGTGAAAAACTTTTGATCAGCATCAAGCTTTAAGCCCTGCATCCGATCCACAATAGGGCAAGTAAAAATCCTGTGTCTGGTTTGGAGAATAGGTGTCTGACCGCCGAATCATTCGATAAGATTCTGAGGTGTGTTTTTTATAGGGACTGTGGGAGATTATGGTCGTTCGTACAGAAGCAGAATTCAAGGAAAAGATCGAATACGGTTTCGAACTTTTCTACAAAGACGTGCTTGAAAAGAAAGACATACGGCATTTTTTCTTTGGCATCACTTTGCAAAAAATCATTGAGGACTACCACCTGTACAAAGATTTTGTGATGGCCAAGCCTGAGCGCTATTACAAAGAAATGGTGATGCAAACCGCGCCGTCGGCGGTACAAATCAAAGCCCCCCAGTTTGATGAGATTCAAATTGCACTGCAAAACAATTTGCGTTTGGCGGGATTTCTCAAAGTTGAAATTCCGAAACTGTCGGTCCATGCACTCGAAGTCATGGAAGAAACCCGTGCGCAAAAAGCCGATGCTGACAGTCCCAAGGTATGGAAGCCTTTTGAAGTCAATAACCAGCTGGTGTGTGATTTTTTCAACGCCAACCGAACCGATGCACGCTTGGAAAAAAACGGTGACATTTACTGTTCACGGGGTTTTCTTTATCCGTTTTGGGTGCGTGTCGTGCCAGAAACGAAGCAAATCATTTTCATAGGCCAAGCGTTTCCCACCAGTACCATGACGCCATTGGCCGAGGTGCAAAAGTTGTGCGAGCAAATCAATGAAAAACTGACGCAGCAAAAATTTGCGGTGCGCGAAACCCCCAATGGCCCGGTATTGTTTGCCAGACATTCTTTTGCCTATGGCAACGGTTTGCCCGTGCGTATGTTGTTGCGCGGTGCCAAGCAGTTTGCGTCCAGCTTTGAATCTGCGATCAATATGGATACCAACCAGCTGCTGATCAAAAAACTCAGTTAGGTCTTTGCGTTGACCCCGCTGGGGCCTGCTTTAGACATGCCCCGGGCACCTGCCAGGCAGAGCTGATATCGGTACAGCTCAAAGCGTGATCCCAAATTCCGCCAGTATGTTGTCGGTGTGTTCGCCCACGCTGGGTATGGCACCCATGGTGTAAGTGAAGGCATCGCTTTGACCGGGAGGCAACAAGGCAGGCAATTTGCCCACCGGTGAATCGATGTCTACCCAACGCTTGCGTGCTTGCAATTGGGGATGCGCCCACACATCTGCCATGTTATTCATGCGGGCGTTGGCGATTTGCGCTTGGTCCAGTTTTTCAATCACTTGCGCCACAGTCATGCGGGCAAACACGTTGAGGATGATGGCCTCGAGGGTGTGGCGATTTTCATGGCGCAAACGGTTGTTGTTGAAACGCGGGTCACTGGCCAATGCACTGTCTTGCATGACCACTTCGCAAAACTGCAACCACTCGCGTTCGTTTTGCAAACCCAGCATCACACTGTTTCCATCACCGGCTATAAACGGCCCGTAGGGATAAATCGTGGCATGCGAAGCACCGTTGCGCGGGGGTGGCGTTGCATTGTCGGTGGCGTAGTACATGGGAAAACCCATCCACTCTGTCAGCGCTTCGAGCATGGAAACATCGATATGCGCACCTTCACCGGTTTTGTCTCGGTGCACCAAGGCCGCCAATATGCTGCTGTAGGCGTACATGCCAGCAGCAATGTCGGCGATGGAGTTGCCACTCTTGCTGGGTTGCTCGGGCGTGCCGGTGATGGATAAATAACCCGCTTCGCTTTGTATCAACAGGTCATAGGCTTTTTTGTCGCGGTAGGGGCCATCAAGTCCATAGCCGGAGATGTCACACACAATCAGGCGCGGGTGCAGTGCTCGCAAGCTGGCCGCATCCAAACCCATTCGCGCAGTCGCACCTGGGGCCAGGTTTTGCACCAGCACATCGGCATGGCCGAGTATGTGTTTCAACGCGGACAAGTGGGTGGGTTGTTTCAAATCCAGCGCCAGGCTTTCTTTGGATCGGTTGACCCACACAAAATGCGATGAAGCACCGCGTGCGCGTTTGTCGTAGCCACGGGCAAAGTCGCCTTCACCGGGGCGCTCCACTTTGATGACGCGTGCGCCTAAGTCGGCAAGTTGTCGGGTGCAAAACGGCGCGGCGATGGCGTGTTCTAAAGACACCACGGTCACGTGGTCCAGCGGTTGAGAGGATGGGGTGTGAGACATCAGTAAGACTTCGGTAGGCCCAGCACGTGTTCGGCGACATAGGCGTAAATCAAATTGGTCGACACAGGTGCCACTTGGTACAGCCTTGTCTCGCGGAATTTTCGCTCGATATCGTATTCGCTTGCAAAACCAAAACCCCCATGTGTTTGCAAGCACACATTGGCCGCTTCCCACGAGGCTTTGGCTGCCAAGTACTTGGCCATGTTGGCTTGTGTGCCGCAGGCTTGGTGTGCATCAAAGCGTTTGCATGCTTCATACCGCATCAGGTTGGCGGCTTCGGTTTCAATCAAGTTGTCGGCAATCGGAAATTGCACGCCTTGGTTCATGCCGATGGGGCGACCGAAAACCTGGCGTGTGTTGGCATAGTCGCGGGCTTTGCGAACGAACCAATAAGCGTCGCCTATGCATTCAGCCGCAATCAACGCGCGTTCTGCGTTGAGGCCATCCAGTATGTATGCAAAGCCTTCGCCTTCCTTGCCGATCAGGTTGTCCTCTGGGATTTCCAAGTTCTCAAAAAACACTTCGTTGGTTTCATGGTTGGGCATGTTGCGAATCGGCTTGAGTACCATGCCTTGCGACAAGGCTTGTTTCACATCCACGATAAACACCGACAAGCCTTGGCTTTTGCGCGTCACTTCAGCCAACGGCGTGGTGCGTGCCAGTAACACCATGAAGTCGGAATGCTGCACCCGAGATATCCAAACTTTTTGACCATTGACTAGGTAGCGGTCGCCGCGTTTGGTCGCGGTGGTTTTCAATCGCGTGGTGTCGCTTCCCGTGTCAGGCTCTGTCACCGCCATCGACTGCATGCGCCATTCACCACTGGCGATGCGGGGCAGGTAAGTTTGTTTTTGCTGTTCAGAACCATGGCGCAGCACGGTACCCATGTTGTACATCTGACCGTGACACGACCCGGCATTGCCGCCAGAGAGGTTGATTTCTTCCATGATCACCGACGCCTGAGTGAGGCTCAAGCCTGAACCACCGTATTCCGTGGGGATGAGTGCGGCCAGCCATCCCGCTTGGGTCAGCGCTTCGACAAAGGCTTGTGGGTAAGCGCGTTGTTCGTCAACGCTTTGCCAATAGGTGCTGTCAAACCCTGCGCACAGTTGTCGCAGGGCATCGCGTATTTCTTGGTGTTCGTCTGACGCTGGTAAGTCGTGTGTCATGGCGTAGCAGCTTGTGTGGACCAATGGGCAACAGCTTGCATGCACACATGGCCTTCGTGGTCTTGAACCCATGCGTGTACTTCTTCCGATGGGGTTGCGGCACACAAACGCAGCGACCGTTGGTCGGCGCATTCAAAGACAGGCTTGAGTGCTTTGAAGGCAAAGGTAGACAACATACGGTCACTGTGTCTGCGCAGCAAATCGATCAATAAACTGGCCATCAACGGCCCGTGCACCACCAAACCCGGGTAGCCCTCGTTGTGCATGGCATAGCGGCGGTCATAGTGAATGCGGTGGCTATTGAACGTCAAGGCCGAATAGCGAAACAGCAGCACATCATCGGGCACCAGCTCACGTTGCCATTCGGCTGTGAGAGATGGTGAGATGCCTGCGCCCATTGGTTCATGGCCCAAAGCCAAGGGCTTGTACACGATGTCATGTGTTTCTTCCAAACACAATCCTTGCGGCCCACGGTAGCTGTGTTGAACTTGCACGAACAACAGTTCACCACTGCGTCCGGTTTTGTGTTGCACTTGGTCGATGCGTGAAGTACGTTGTATCTGGTCACCCAATCGCATGGGTTGGTGCCACTGCAACCGACCGCCTGCCCACATGCGTCTGGGAAAAGGCACTGGGGGTAAAAAACTACCCCTTTTGGGGTGGCCATCCTCACCCAGTTCGGACTGTGCGGTGGTCGGCCAAAAATACAACCAATGCCATAACGCTGGTAATACATCGCCCAAGCGCGGTTCGGCATCGGTGCGGTCCAGCAGGGCAGACATGGCACGAACCGGCGCCACACTGATGATGTCATGGCGAATTTCAGTTCTGCCTTGCCAACTTTGCAAATGCGCCAGGGTGGTTGCGTCTAATGCATTCACCAATAGAGGTTCCAAGGATGGCGTGTCAAAAGTGGTGCTGGCCTCAAACCGTGCGTCCACCATCCACAGGCATTTCAAGCCCAGTGAAAAACTCGGCGGCATCGCTGGCCAGAAACACCGCAGCGGCGGCCACATCGCTGGCTTGAGAAAACCGGCCCAAGGGGATCGTGCCTAAAAATTTGGCGCGGTTGGTGGGGGTGTCAGGCAGACCCATGAAATCTTCAAACAAACCGGTCACACCCATGACGGGGCAAATCGCATTGACGCGGATATTTTCCGGACCGAGTTCAACCGCCATGGATTTGGACAGCACGTTGACCGCACCTTTGGAGGCGTTGTACCAAGACAAGCCGGGTCTGGGGCGAATGCCTGCGACCGACCCGATGTTCAAAATCACGCCCTGCTTTTGTTGGCGCATCAGCGGTACCACTGCATGCGCCATATGGAAAATAGATTTCACATTGACAGCGAATACTTTGTCGAACATGGCTTCGTCCACTTCCAGCATGGGACGGTTTTTGTGCGTGGTGCCTGCGTTGTTCACCACAATATCAGGGATACCAAACGTGGCCACACAATACGCGACCAGCGCTTGCACTTGGTCGGCACGGGTGACATCGCAGGTGAATGCGCTGGCTTGTGCGCCCATGGACTCTGCCACGCGGTTTGCGGCTTGGCCATTGATATCGGCGACGATCACTTTGGCCCCTTCGCGCACATAGGCTTGCGCAATGCCTTCGCCAAATCCGTTTCCTGCGCCGGTGACGATGGCAATTTTTTTGTTCAACTGTGTCATGGTGTGGCTTTCACTCTCAAGATTTATCCGTGGAAATGCACCACGGTTTTGGTGGTGCTCATTTCTTCCAATGCAAGAAATCCTTTTTCGCGACCGTGGCCGCTGCGTTTGACGCCGCCAAAGGGTAACTCCACGCCACCGCCTGCGCCAAAAGAATTGACAAACACTTGCCCGCATTTCAAAGCTTTGGCAACACGTTGTTGGCGTCCGCCGTTTTCGGTCCACACAGCCGCCAGCAGCCCGTAGTCGGTGCCGTTGGCCAAGGCAATCGCGTGTGCTTCATCGGTGAAAGGCATGGCCGCGAGTACAGGCCCGAAGACTTCTTGGTGCGCCAGAGGATGGTCTGGTGGCACCGCGCCAAAAAATGTGGGCGTCACATAGTATCCATCGGCAGGCACGCCCGGATCGATCTGTCCTTGCGCAAGCACAGGCAAGCCACTGGCTTGGGCTTGTTCAATGAAGCGGTTGACGCGTTGCTGTTGGGTGGGGTTGACCACCGGCCCACAGTCCAAGTTCATCTCGGGCGTACCAACACGCACTTGTTTGAATTTTTCTGCCACCAGCGCAACGAATTTGTCATGTATGGATTGCTGCACCAGCAAGCGACTGCCCGCTGTACAGGTTTGCCCGGTGTTTTGGATGATGCCACGCACCACCGTAGAAGCGGCGAGTTCTAGGTTGGCATCTTCAAACACCAAATGCGGCGATTTGCCACCCAACTCCAAGGTGCATTTCACCGCATGTTTGGCAGCGGCTTGTTGAATCAACACACCCACTTCATTGGAACCGGTGAAGCTGATGAAATTGATGTCAGGATGGTTGGCCAATGCGGCACCCGCTTCTTCGCCCAGACCACTCACGATGTTCAATGCACCTTGCGGAAAACCTGCGTGCAGGGCGAGTTCTGCAACACGCAAACAACTCAAGCAAGCATCTTCGGCAGGCTTGACCACTACCGCGTTGCCCATGGCCAAAGCCGGTGCAATGCTGCGCCCCATCATTTGCGCGGGGTAATTCCAAGGAATGATGTGGGCCGTGACACCCAAAGGTTCACGCAACAAATTGACCTGGTAGCCGTTCAAAAAGGGAATGACTTCGCCATGCACCTTGTCAGCGGCACCGCCATAAAACTCGAAATAGCGTGACAACACCACCATGTCGTTGCGCGCGGTGGTCATGGGTTTGCCGGTGTCGCGCGCTTCAAGTTGCGCCAGTTCTTCCGCGTGTGTGGTGACCAGTTGGCCAAGCTTTTGCATCAAACGGCCACGCTCGGTGGCGCTCAACTGCCCCCATGCACCCGATAACGCCGCACGCGCAGCACGCACCGCCAGATCGATGTCACGGGCGTCCGCGCGAGGGATCTGCTCAAACACCTTACCGTCGACAGGGGAGCGAACTTCTAATGTGTTGCCGCTGATGGCCTGACAAGCTTTGCCATCGATGATCATGTGCGCCATGCTGCTTTTTTCCTAAACCTGTATCCGTCGATTGTGGCCGAGTTGGCCGTCGTTTTTTGGGCGCGACTAGGGAAATTACTTAGTCAATTCCCTCGGAAAGCTCAGCCTCTTTATGCCTTGATTCAAAAAATAACGCAGCGCAAAGGCCGAGGCCATCATTCGGTGACTTTGACGCCTTTCCAAAACGCGACGCGGCCACGAATTTCTTCGGCCTGTGGTTTCGGATCGGCGTAGTACCAGACCGCATCGTTATTCAATTCGCCGTTCACCAAGAGCGACAAATAGCTGGCTTGGCCTTTCCAAGCGCACATGGTTTTGTGGTTGCTGGGTGAGACGTAATCTGGTTTGAGCGAATCTCTTGGGAAATAGTGGTTACCTTCAACCAAAACTGTGTCGTTGCTTTCGGCAACCACGGTGTCGTTCCAAATAGCTCTCATGATGAAGTCTCCTGTGTGTGGGGAATGTCCAGCCAAAGCAGGCCGAAAAGATGTTGCGGGTCGGTCCACACCGTAGCGGCTTGCAGACCCGCTGATTGTGCAGCCTGTTGCACACCAGTGATGGTGAACTTGTGCGAATACTCGGTATGCAAAGTTTCGCCTTCATTGAACGAATACGCCTGACCATTTAAATGCACGGTTTGCGAACGCAAGCTGAGCAAATGCATTTCAATGCGTTGCAGCGGCGCGTTGTAAAAAGCGCTGTGCGCGAATTGCGTGACATCAAAGTCGCTACCCAGCTCGCGGTTGGCGCGTGCCAGCAAGTTGAGGTTGAAGGCCGCGGTCACGCCTTGCGCGTCGTTGTATGCCGCGTGCAAAACATCGGGCGACTTGATCAAGTCCACACCCAGCAGCAATGCGCCGCCTTTCAGGTGTTGGGCGCAGTTTTGAAAAAATGTTTTCGCTTGCTGTGGCGAAAAATTGCCAATGGTTGAACCCGGGAAAAACGCCACGCGTTTGCCCGCATGGGGCAAAGGTGTGGGCAATTGCCAATCGCAGGTGTAGTCGCCCACCATCGGTTGTATGTGCAATGCGGGAAACTCGTTTTGCAGCACCGCACTGGCAGCTTGCAAATGCGCACCTGAAATATCCATCGGAACATAGCGGGCAGGTTTTGATGCGGCGTTCAACAGCAAGCGGATTTTGTGCAACGAGCCCGCGCCAAATTCGATGATGTCAGCGTGTTCGCCCATGTGCTTTGCCATATCGTCTGCGTGCGTTTGCAAAATGGACAACTCGGTGCGCGTGGGGTAGTACTCGGGCAAGTCGCAGATGCAGTCAAACAGCGCAGAGCCTGCTTGGTCATAAAAATATTTCGGTGAAATGCTTTTGGGCGTGTGCGACAAAGCCGCTTGCATATCTTGCATGAATTGCAGTCGTTCAGTATCGGGGACGGTCATGTTCTAAGTTTTTATAAATCTTTGGCCAGACGCAAACCGCTGAATTGCCAGCGAGCTGACGGCGGGAAAAAATTGCGATAGGTGTCGCGGCTGTGTTGCGCCGGCGTGGCCAAACTGCTGCCGCGTAACACCTGTTGGCCGACCATGAATTTGCCGTTGTACTCGCGCACTGCGCCGCTGGCCGGTACAAAACCGGGGTAGGGCTCGTAAGCGGAGCGGGTCCATTGCCACACTTGCGCATGCATGTCGTGCATGCCTGCGTGGCTGCTTGCCACTTCCCACTCAAACTCGGTGGGCAAACGTGCACCGGCCCATTGCGCGTAGGCAGAGGCTTCGTAAAAACTCAGGTTGGCCACTGGCGCTTGCGGGTCGAGCGCTTGCACGCCGTTTAAGCCGAGCACCTGCCATTGGTCTGACGGTGCACGCGGGTCATGCGGGGCCAGCCAATACAGCGGGCATTGCCAATCGTTTTGCTGCACTTGTGCGCGACCTTCGGACAACCACAGGTCTGGGTTGTCATAGCCACCGTCATTGATAAACGCCAAGTACTCGCCGCAGGTCACCAAACGGTTGGCAATGTGAAAGCCTTGCACAAAGCGCTGGTGCGCCGGGCTTTCGTTGTCGAACGCAAAACCTGTTTCATTCACGTGTCGGCCTAAAGTGCGAAGGCCTTCGTCAAAGCTCAGCCATTGCACATTGGCGTGGCTGGCGCTTGCGTGTTTGAAATGGGCATCGTAGGTGGGCAACAGCGGGTTGCAGGACAGCAAATGCAATGCATCGGTGAGCAGCAGCTCTTGGTGTTGTTGTTCGTGGTTCAGACCGAGTTCAATCAAAGCCAATGCCTCAACAGACAGTTTGCTTTCATTCAAAAGCAGTTGCTGCATGCCGACGTTCACGTGCTCGCGAAAGGCCAGCACTTGCGAAAGCGCCGGGCGGGTCAACAAGCCGCGTTGCGGGCGCGGGTGGCGCGGCCCCAGCGCTTCGTAATACGAATTGAACAGGTAAGCGAAGGCATCATCAAACACCTGATAGCCCGGCAGGTAAGGCAGCAGCACCACGTTTTCAAAAAACCAACTGGTGTGCGCCAAATGCCATTTGGTTGGGCTGGTGTCGGGCATGGATTGCACGCACTGGTCCTCGGCGCTGAGTGGCGCGGCGAGCTTTAAGGTGTGTTGACGAACAGCGGCGTAGCGGGAGGACAAAGAATTCAAAAACATTCAACCCATCTTATGCGTCAAGCGGTTTTCTTCAATTCACCCGAGGCGATCAGGGCTTTCACGTCTTTGGCACCACCGATGAGTACTTGGTTCACAAACACCATGGGAAACGTGGGCCAGCCGGTCCACATCTTCAAGGCATTGCGACGACGCCATTGGCTGAGGTAGCTGCCGTACTCTAGGTAATGCACCGCAAAACCTGCATCTGCCAAGGCTTTGCGCGCTCTGGTGACCATGGGGTTTTGCGCCATGCCGACCACCACCACTGCGTGCTGCTGTACCGCTTGTTGCACTTCGGTGACGATGTCTTGCTGGTGCTGAGCGATGGTGTCGCGGATGGCGGGGTGGATGTAGTCGGTGGCGAGGATGGGGCGGTTCATGGGGGGACGCAGAGTGGGGATGAGGGGAGTCTACGCTGAAGGGTAAGCGGTGAATTTATAAGGTGGCGATCGATGCACTTAGTGTTTCAGCTCCAAATAACCCATGCCAAGCGCAATAGTCATTTGATGCAAACGCTTGTCTCGTGACCACAACTTTGCACCACGTCGCTCTAAAAAGTGTATAGCCTCTTCGTCGCTTGCCTGTGTTGCAGCGGGCATGCCCATCAGCAATTCCAAGGTTTTCAATCGGTCTTTTAAATGGCCACAAGCCAATTCGCCAATGACAAAAGAATGAACCAGCACCTGTGATTTTTTTCAGCAAGTCGACCAGATGAGGCTCACCCGTGCGAAAGTGGTCCATCCAAACGGATGTGTCAACCAGAATCATGCGCGCTTGGATTGGCGACGACGATTGGGTTGCAAATCGGGGGCGGACCCGCCCAAGGCCGCCAAGCGAGCTGCACTTTCACGCTGAATCAAGGCCAGCAGTGTCTCGCGAATCAACTGTCCGCGTTTGGTCAGTCCGCTGAGCTGTTGTGCTTTTTGCAATAGAGCGGCTTGCGCTGTAGTTTTGGGTTTATCTGGCCATGGCCGCACGAAAAGCCACTGCTGCTGCGTGAACCACGGTCGCATGCAGAGTACCCATTTTGGGGGAATTGCCAAAAGGGCTGCGTGGCGGCGGCTTGAAATAGCGATCGGACCAAGGCAAATCCAGTATCCGTTTGAAATCAAATTTGGTGTCGTAAGCGAGTCCTGCGAGTGCATATGCTGCCGGATGTATCGCTCGCTCGATGACCATTTCACCAGTTTTCAGGCGCTTGACGTTTTGTGAAGTGCCATACACCACAGAGACGATAGCGCCGTCTTCTCGTTCTTCCATTTGAACAACCAGGACAGGTCTTGGTTTAGGGCCAGGTTCCAACTCGGGAATATGAGGAAATAAACACCACACGATATCCCCAGGCGCCGGCAGTGCCCAGTTGTTCTTCATTCAAACAATGAAGCTTTGGACAGGGTTTTGCCTGATGGCAAATGTGCTTTTGCATCCCTGCGCAATGCCTTGATTTGTGTGGCTGTCAGTGGTCCATCATCAGGCTCATAAGCTGGCAAAACATCGTTGGCCAATTTGGACAAAGCCATGTGTATGACTTGTGTTTCGTTCATATCCAATTCCTTGGCCATGGCTTTGACCGTTCCTCGTGTGACTCCGGATTGTGTGTCCTTGGACCGGAATTTAACCAATAGGCTGTCGTTAGCTGTTGTCATGCGCACCTCGTTCGTATATATCGAATATATATTAATTTATCTAATCTGCCAAGGCATCTCCTATCGTTGCGATCATAAAAAAACAATCAAGTCATCGCCCCAGTTGGTGATGCAAATTCCATATCACTGTCTTCTATTCACGGCTCTTTTTTTGAAGTATTACAATAATTTTAAAAGTAATACTAGGAGCCAATATGTCAACAACCATGACCCTCAAGGGGCAAGTCACCATACCCAAACACATACGAGATTCGCTGGGTCTCAAGCCTGGTGCGCAATTGGACTTTGCGGTCAACAGCGATGGGGATGTGGTGTTGCATCGAACAGATACATCCCAACCGCATAAAGCAGATCGCTTTGAATCAGTGCGCGGCAAGGCTGACGTGAAGTGGCGCACCCAGGAATTGATGGCTTTATTGCGGGGCGATGACTGATGCTGGTTGACACCAATGTGCTGGTGGATGTTTTACAAAACGATCCGCAATGGGCCGATTGGTCTATAGCCCAATTACAGGCGCAATCCAAGGTGCATCGCTTGAGCATCAATCCGATCATTTATGCTGAACTCTCGCTGAACTTTTCCACGGTAGAAGCCTTGGACGCTGTGATCAGCCGCATGGAACTGGACTTGCTTGATATCCCGAAGCCAGCCCTTTTTTTGGCTGGCAAGGCGTTTATGCAGTACCGCCGAGGCGGTGGACTGAAAACCAATGTGCTTGCTGATTTTTTCATCGGTGCACATGCCGCCGTCAGTGGATTGCCTGTGCTGACACGCGATACGCGTCGCTATCAAAGCTATTTCCCCAGTATCAATCTCGTCACGCCCAAATAAAGCAGCTTTATGAGAAGGTGGTTTTTTTCTCATCAAACCTTGGCATGAACGGCAAATCCGTAGAACCCACATCAACCCCTTGCTGTGTCAGTAGGGTGGTCAACTGTCACACAGACGTTGATCTAACTGCGGACGCTGAACGCTGAACGCTTGAAAGCGCCGAACAAATCTTCATCCAGTGGTGGCACAGCAATTGCTAAATGCATATCTTTGATGACCGACATATGCCAACGAGAGCCAAAGTGACCATCCCGCCGCCGCCGCTATGCCAGAGCTGCAGTTACCTGATGCCTTCCGAGTCATCCAAGACGGGTTTGCGCTGCGGCTTTAACTACTTCAAGGCATCGGAGATCGCGCGCAAATTCAAATTGATGACGCACTATCCCGAGGTAAAGCCGCACAACGCCTGCGAGAAATGGTTTCCAAAATAGTGCCTGATTGCGAAGGCAGCACCGTCTTGGTGCTTGACAACCGCAAAGCCGCTTAAAGCACTTTGGGGTCGAGCTGAAACGCTTCTTTGCGCTCGCTGTACCTGTCCACCAAATAGTCAGACACCGAACGCGTCAGCAAGGTGAATTTCACCAACTCTTCCATCACATCCACTACCCTGTCGAAATATGCAGAAGGCTTCATGCGCCCGCTTTCATCAAACTCTTTATAGGCCATGGCCACCGACGATTGGTTGGGTATGGTGACCATGCGCATCCAACGACCCAGCACGCGCATTTGGTTGACCGCGTTGAAC
>Ga0209033_1000526_pt1 | contig 22385 bp, 17 predicted proteins | sample LauGreFa1BDMLBDN_2_FD_188218 | JGI IMG/M metagenome (GOLD analysis project Ga0209033, IMG submission 188218) | Freshwater lake microbial communities from Lake Michigan, USA - Fa13.BD.MLB.DN (SPAdes) (version 2) | ecosystem: Environmental > Aquatic > Freshwater > Lake | place: Lake Michigan, USA...
CTTTTCCTATGACAATTATATCTAACTTTATAAAAAAAATTTATGGAAAGTCCACTTTTAATTGCTCTCGGAGTTATTGCTTTAATAATCTTCAGCTCCCTACTAACAGTAACACAAGGAACCATTGCTGTTGTTACCCTGTTTGGTAAATACCGCAGAATATTGCAGCCTGGCTTACGTTTTAAAATCCCAATAATTGAACAAATTTACCGCAGGGTTTCCATTCAAAACCAAAGTATCGAAATGGAATTTCAAGCAGTAACAATTGACCAAGCAAATGTTTACTTTAAAAGTATGTTGCTCTACAGCGTTTTAGACTCCGAAGAAGAAACCATTAAAAAAGTTGCCTTTAAATTTATCAGTAACAAAGATTTAATGCAGGCCTTGATCCGCACAATTGAAGGTTCAATTCGCGCCTATGTAGCAAGTCAAAAACAGTCTGAAATTCTCGGTCGTCGACATGAATTAGTAGACAGTGTAAAAAATCAAATAGACAACACCTTAGAAATGTGGGGTTACCATTTAATTGACTTGCAAATTAACGACATTACATTTGATCAAGCTATTATTGAGAGCATGAGTAGAGTTGTTGCTTCAAACAATTTAAAAGCTGCTGCTGAAAATGAAGGTCAAGCGCTATTAATCACAAAAACAAAAGCTGCGGAAGCTGATGGAAATGCTACAAAAATTGCTGCACTAGCTGAAAAAGAAGCAGCAATGCTTCGTGGACAAGGAGTTGCATTATTCCGTCAAGAAGTAGCAAAAGGTATGAGTGAAGCTGCAGATGAAATGAAAGCAGCAAACTTGGACACCAATGTTATTTTGTTTTCAATGTGGACAGAAGCAATTAAGAACTTCGCAGAATATGGAAATGGAAATACAATATTTCTCGATGGAAGTGCTGAAGGAATGCAAAGAACTATGAAGCAAATCCAGGCAATGATTTCAACAAAAGAAAAAGACGCCTAAATTTTTGGAGAAGTAATCGCGAGAACAATACGCGCAACTGCAGGGCAAATCAATGAATTTTCCGCTGTAATTTCCAGTACTTGAAACATGTTTTTTCTATCTGTGTGAGGGTATTCTCTGCATGCTAGTGGCCGAACATCATAAATAGAACAACTATTGTCTTTTTCCAAAAATGAACAAGGAGAACTTTTTAAAACATAATCTTCTTCCTCGTCCATTCTTAAGTAATCTGAGATAAACTTTCCTTCCTTAACACGAAGATGCTTAGAAATACGACGAATATCAGCATCTCTAAAAATTGGACTGGTTGTTTTACAGCAATTTGCACAACTTAAGCAATCCATCTTTTTAAATTCAGCTTCATGACCTTTGTGAAACTTTTGATCTAAATCATTCGGTTTTGCCTGTTTCATTTTGCGAAAAACCTTTTTCGTGGCGTGAATTGCCAATTTTGCACTATCCAAAGAGGATTGGTCGTTTTCTTTCATAATCTTATTGCAGCAAAATTACAAAGCCTATTCAACAAGTCTCGTTATATTTGCAGAAAATATATTATCCATGCAAAAATTTATAAATCAAGAGCACGAAAAAGCATATAATTTAATGCTGGAGAAGGATTATCAACAAGCATTAAAAATCTTTGATGATTTAATTTACCTCTTTCCAAATGAAGCAAATTTATTAAGTGATCGTGGAGTAATTTTTATACACCAAAATAAAAAAGAAGCAGCCCTGAAAGATTTTGATCAAGCAGTTTTTTTAGAAAATACTTACGGATATCGCTATGCTTCTAGAGCTTATGCTAGAGATTTTTTTGGCGATACAGAGGCTGCAATCTTAGATTACGAAAAAGCAATTAAACTCGATCCAGAAGATGCAGTTTCATACAATAATATTGGTCTTCTTCAAGAAAAATTAGGGTATAAGCAAAAGGCACAAAAAAACTTTGAGCTTGCTGATGAAATTTCTAAAGAACAGGAAGAAAATTTTATTAAACAAACTCCTATTTCAGAAAATACTGCGCCAAAAATAAAAGAAGAATCTGGAATTCAAAAGAAATCGTTTTTTAGTGAATTTTTAAAAGTGTTTAAATCGAAGAAGCAATTCAAGGAATTTATTGGTTTCATTAAAAAAGGTGGTAAATTGAAATGAATCAAACTATATTTCCATGCTATAGAAAATTAAGAAATGACAAATCGTTTTATAAAATTTCAGGCGAACGAACTTTTACTGAAATTCAATGTGTCGGAAATCAATACTTTAAAATTGAAATTATTGCAAATAAATATCCTGAAATTATTCTGATACAAGATATGTTAAATAAAAGAGAAATCTACGAAATTAGCACTGAAGAGGAATTCAACACTATTGAAGATAAACTCGCCGATAAATAATGCTTTTTTCGTAATTTTATAGCATTCAGAAAAAGAGATCTAAAAAGATGGAACAAGTTGCACCATACAAACCAATTAATAAGATAAGAATTGTAACTGCTGCTTCGCTTTTTGATGGCCATGATGCTGCAATCAATATTATGCGAAGAATCATTCAAGCAACTGGTTGTGAAGTAATTCATCTCGGTCACGATCGATCAGTTGAAGAAGTTGTAGATTGTGCAATACAAGAAGATGCTCAAGCAATAGCAATGACATCCTATCAAGGTGGTCATATCGAGTATTTTAAATACATGTGTGATTTATTGAAAGAAAAAGGAGCACCTCACATTAAAATTTTTGGTGGAGGTGGAGGAACAATTCTTCCCTCAGAAATCAAAGAATTACACGACTACGGAATTACGCGTATTTATCACCCAGACGACGGTAGAACGATGGGCTTACAAGGAATGATTAATAATCTCGTTCAACAATGTGATTTTCCAGTTGGTGAAAATATAACTAATGCAATTAAGGAAATAGTAGTAAAAAATATCCCTTCCATTGCACGTGCTATTTCTGCAGCCGAAAATTTTCCTGAAGAAAATAAAGTCGTTTTAAATGATCTTAGAGCACTTGCCAAAACAAAGTCTATTCCTGTATTAGGAATTACTGGAACTGGCGGTTCAGGAAAATCATCACTCGTAGATGAACTAGTGCGGCGCTTTCTTGTAGATTTTGGCGATAAACAAATTGCAGTTGTGTCAGTTGATCCCTCAAAACGAAAAACAGGCGGTGCACTCTTGGGTGATAGAATCAGAATGAATTCAATAAAAAGCAATCGGGTATACATGCGTTCTTTAGCAACTCGGCAATCAAACCTTGCACTTTCAAAGCATGTTGCTGAAGCTATTAGTATTCTAAAAGTTGCGAATTACGACCTCATCATTCTTGAAACTTCAGGAATTGGTCAATCTGATACTGAAATTCTAGACCATTCAGATGTGTCTTTGTATGTTATGACACCAGAATACGGTGCAGCAACGCAATTAGAAAAAATTGATATGCTTGATTTTGCAGATGTTATAGCACTCAATAAATTTGATAAGCGAGGAGCTCTTGATGCTTTACGTGATGTTAGAAAACAATACCAACGAAACCATAATTTATGGGAAACTGCGGTTGATGAAATGCCTGTTCATGGAACAATTGCTTCACAATTCAACGATCCAGGAATGAATTCCTTGTACAAGGTAATTATGGATAAAGTTGTAGAGAAAACAGGAATGGATTTAAATTCAACCTTTGAAATCACACGAGAAATGTCTGAAAAGATTTTTGTGATTCCACCTGATAGAACGCGCTATTTATCTGAAATTTCTGAAAATAATCGCTCTTATGATAAATGGGTAAATGAGCAAGTGCTTGTTGCAGAAAAATTATATGGTTTGAATAGTGCTATTGATACAATGCAAAATGCGAAGTTCGAGGATAAAGATAGATTAGTAAAAAGTTTACAAGAAACCTTTGAAATAGAAAAATTAAATTTTGATCCTAAAAATTGGGCGATAATTCAAACTTGGAAAGATAAAAAACAGCTATTTAAGAATCCAAATTTTGAATTTAAAGTACGAGAAAAAATTGTTAAAATTGAGACGCACACTGAATCACTTTCTCACTCACAAATTCCAAAAGTTTCTTCACCGAAATACAGTAGTTGGGGCGATATTTTAAGATGGGTTTTACAAGAAAATTATCCTGGAGAATTTCCCTATACAGCAGGTTTATTTCCATTTAAAAGAGAAGGTGAAGATCCAACACGAATGTTTGCAGGTGAAGGCGGTCCAGAAAGGACAAACAAGCGTTTTCATTATGTAAGTCTTGGATTACGTGCAAAAAGACTTTCAACTGCCTTCGATTCTGTAACACTTTATGGAAATGACCCGGATTTAAGGCCCGATATTTATGGTAAAATCGGCAATTCTGGTGTCTCAATTTGCTGCTTAGACGATGCAAAAAAATTGTACTCAGGATTTGACTTAAGTAACCCATCTACATCTGTTTCTATGACAATTAACGGTCCAGCACCAATGCTTCTTGGGTTTTTTATGAACGCTGCCATTGATCAAAACTGTGAGAAATATATTACTGAGAATTCTTTAGAAGCTGATATAGAAAAGAAAATTGAAGCTATTTACAAGAAAACTGGTACTGAGCGACCAAAATATCAAGGAGAACTTCCCGAGGGAAACAATGGTTTGGGATTAATGTTGCTTGGTGTAACAGGAGATCAAGTTTTAGATACTGAAATTTACAGTAAAATAAAGACTGAGACTTTAAAAATGGTTCGAGGAACAGTTCAAGCTGATATTTTAAAAGAAGATCAAGCGCAAAACACCTGTATTTTCTCGACAGAATTTGCCCTTCGATTAATGGGAGATGTGCAGCAGTATTTTATTGATAATGGAATTCGAAACTTCTATTCTGTTTCAATTTCAGGATATCACATTGCAGAAGCAGGTGCAAACCCAATCACTCAATTAGCTTTTACATTGGCAAATGGTTTTACCTATGTAGAATATTATTTGAGTCGCGGAATGAATATCAATGATTTTGGACCGAACTTATCTTTCTTCTTTTCAAATGGAATCGATCCGGAATATGCAGTTATTGGTCGCGTAGCAAGAAGAATTTGGGCAAAAGCACTAGCCAAGAAATATGGTGCAAATTCTCGAGCACAAATGTTAAAATACCACATTCAAACCTCAGGAAGATCATTACATGCCCAAGAAATTGACTTTAATGATATTCGTACAACCTTACAAGCGCTATACGCGATTTATGATAATTGTAACTCACTGCATACAAATGCATACGACGAAGCAATAACAACACCAACAGAAGAATCAGTTAGAAGAGCAATGGCAATACAATTAATCATAAATAGAGAACTTGGATTAACAAAAAATGAAAATCCGCTACAAGGTTCTTTTATAATTGATGATTTAACGGATTTAGTAGAAGAAGCTGTATTATTAGAATTTGATCGTATAACTGAACGTGGTGGTGTTTTAGGTGCAATGGAAACCATGTACCAGCGTTCTAAGATTCAAGAAGAATCATTGTATTACGAAACATTAAAGCACACTGGGGAATTTCCAATTATTGGTGTAAACACCTTTCTAAGTTCAAAAGGATCTCCTACAATTCTTCCGAAAGAAGTAATTCGAGCAACGGAAGAAGAAAAAGAATATCAAATTAAAATGCTAAAACAGCTTCAAGAAAAAAATACCTTATCTTCAAAAAAAGGAATTGAAAGTATTCAAGATGCAGCAATAAATAATCGGAATATGTTTGAAGAATTAATGGAAACATGCAAATATTCTTCCCTTGGTCAAATTACAGAAGCCTTGTTTTCTGTGGGTGGCCAATACCGTAGAAATATGTGATTTCCACAAGTCTAATTTAATAACTTGCGATATAAAATAATAAAAGCTAAAAACTTGTTGTTAAATTTGTAAAAAAAATTAATTGAGATAGTAAATGAATGCCGATTTAATTATTCTTTGTGTTGCTTTTTCTCTTTTTGGGATTGAACTTTTTGTCCTTAAACTTAAAAAGAGAAAAATAACTTTAGACCAAACTGTTCTAAACTTAGGACTTGGAATGATTGAAAGATTAATAGGTATTCTAACTATTAATTTTGGCTTGTATTTTTTCACTTTTCTAATTCATTGGAGATTTATTGACCCTTTTGGACCGCCCTGGCTTGCTTTCGCTGTCGCTTTTATTGCTGTAGATTTAATGTGGTATGTCTACCATCGTATATCTCACCGTGTATCAATGATTTGGGCTGCCCACATGATACATCATCAAAGTAAAGAATACAATTTCTCTGTAAATTTTGCAATATCACCATTGGGATTTGTAGCCCGAATTTTTGTTTATGGAATACTTATATTTTTTGGAATTACCCCTGAGAATATTATTATTGCAAATGCTGTAAATGCTTTATATCAATACCTATTGCACAGCGAATTATGGCCTGAATTTAAGGGTTGGGAACGTATTTTTGTAACACCTAAATTTCATCAATTACATCATTCTTCCGTGCATGAGCATTTAGACGTTAATTATGGTGGTGTTTTTACAATATGGGATAGAATTTTTAGAAGCTATAGAATAGATGATATTCCTGTAGTTTATGGCTTAACAAAAGAAATTGAGCAGCAAGATCCATTTCATACTCAAGCATTATTCTTTCTGAAGCTGATTCAAAATTTCAGGAAACTACCTTTTAAAAGAGCCGTGGCATTATTGTTTCTTGGACCTGAAGCACAAAGCTCAGAAATGCCAAGAATATACAAAGTTCCAATAAAGCATAATATTCCACGAATAATATTTGGTTTTCTTATTTTTATTGCGGGCTACATATTTCTTAGCCGGGAAGAATATCCAGATTGGCTATCATTTACCATTGGTTTTTTTGGTATTTTTATTATGAGTGGTCTTATTCTTAGATACAGACATAATTATAAAGAAGAAGTATAATCTTCTCATCCTAAAAATTAATTTTAGTCGCTTATTACTATATTTGTATAGATTTTCTTTAAGAAATGAATCTATAAAATTGTAAATGAAATCTTTTTTTTTAATTGGGTGCTTATTCTTATCATCTCTTGTAGTTTGTCAGAAAAACACACACATTCTACCAAGTCCAGTTGTTTGCATAGAACAAGAAGATAAACTGTATTTTGATAGTACTATTTCAGTTGATTTTTCTAAAATTTCCCCAAATTTAATTGAACAATTAAAAATTCTTGGAAGCGTCTTTCACAAACTAACATTCAAAAATGACACGAATTCTCTTATTAAATTTATTAAATTAAAAAATGTAATTGAAGATTCTTATACGATCACAATTAATAAGGACATACGCATTTCCTATTCGAGTGATCAATCGTGTTTCTATGCGCTGCAATCTCTCATGCAAATGATAGAAAAAGAAGGTGAAGACTACTTTATTCATAAAACCTTTGTGAGTGATTTCCCAAAATACCAATGGCGAGGTTTGCATTTAGATGTTTCACGTCATTTTTTTTCTGTTGATGAAGTCAAAAAATTTATTGATTTAATGGCAATCTATAAGTTCAACAACTTTCATTGGCATCTCACAGACGATCAAGGTTGGCGTGTAGAAATTAAAAAATATCCAAAACTCACAGAAATTGGGGCTTGGAGGGATAGCACAGTTGAAAATCATTATACGAGCTCGCCTCGAAGCTATAAAAAGGAACGCTACGGAGGTTTTTACACGCAAGAACAAATAAAAGAAATTGTAAAATACGCAGGAGAAAAGTACATAACTGTAGTTCCTGAAATAGAAATGCCAGGACATAGCCGCGCTGCACTTAGCGCCTATCCTGAATTCTCCTGTAATGGAAAGCAACAAGAAGTACCTGGACTCTGGGGTATTTTTGACGATATCCTTTGTGCGAAAGAAGAAAGCATTCTGTTTATGCAAGCTATTTTAGACGAGATTGTACCATTATTTCCCGGAGAATACATACATATTGGTGGCGATGAAGCACCAAAAACAAGATGGAAAAAATGTCAAAAATGTCAAAATATTATTCGAGAAAACAAGCTAAAAGATGAGCATGAACTTCAAAGTTATTTTATTCAAAGAATGGATAATTACCTAACTCAAAAAGGGAAGAAAATCATTGGATGGGACGAAATTTTAGAAGGTGGATTATCTAAAAATGCTGCTGTAATGTCCTGGCGAGGATTTGATGGTGGATTAGAAGCAGCAAAACAAGAACATTATGTCGTTATGTCGCCCGGTTCACATTGTTATTTTGACCATTACCAAGGAAAAGGAAAAAATGAACCCTTAGCAATTGGCGGATTCACTCCCTTGGAAAAAGTATATGCTTTTAGTCCTATACCACAAGGAATGAAAACAGAACACGCAGCTTATGTTCTTGGAGCTCAAGCGAATCTTTGGACAGAATACATTCCGACCTTTGATAAATTAATGTACATGGCTTATCCTAGAGCAATTGCATTGGCTCAAGTTCTCTGGTGTTCAGAAAAACCAAGTTTTGAGGAATTCTCTACCGTTCTTCACAACAAACATTTCAGCTTACTCGAAAAACAAAATATTCCTTTTTCAAAAACTTCACTTCTTCCCATATTAAACTTTAATCGTTCAGAAAAAGGACTAAAATTTTGGATTGAATCAAAAAAGGAAACCGAACAATTTATAATTCAATCATCATTAAAAGATGAATTTATTTTGAATTCCAAACAAGCCATTACCTTTGAAAGAACGAGTGGAAAGAACTTTGAAAATACCATTCTTATAAGCTCTGAAACTACAGGTTTGAGTTCAAATTTTGTAATTCACAATTCTCCATCACTCGGAGTTCCTGTAAAACTAATTACACAAGCAAGTCCAAGCTACAATAGCGGAGATTTAACTCTTGTTGACGGTCAATTTGGATCAAGACCGTGGAAAGGTCACGAATGGCTTGGATTTGATACTTCTTATATTGAAATTGAGCTCGATCTTCTTCAAAAACAAAAAATTAAAAGCGTAGAACTTTCTTTTTTGAAAGATCAAAATTCATGGATTCACTTACCAGTAAAAATTGAGCTTGAAGCAGTGAATAAAACCAAAAAATATACAAGTAGCGAAACATCAATTAAAAAAGAAAAAGTGATAATATCCTTTTCACATAAAACACAAAAAATTAAAATTAAAATCTACTCATTGTCTAAAATCCCAAATGGAATACCTGGTGAAGGAACGCAACCATGGACTTTTATAGATGAAATTAGCATTCAGAAATAGAAAAATAATTTTATCTTCTTCCGTAATAACTTTGTTTTGTCCGAGGAGGACGAGTATCTGGAGATTTAACTTTCACTTTTCCTGTAGCGGGAAATGGGTGTTCATTTACAACAGGAACAGTTAAACCAATCAATTTTTGGATGTCTTTTAAATAAGCTCTTTCTTCTGTATCACAAAAAGAAATTGCTTTTCCACTTGCTCCTGCCCTCCCCGTTCTTCCAATTCTATGAACATAGGTTTCAGGAATATTTGGGAGATCATAGTTAAAAACATACTCTAAATCATCAATGTCAATTCCTCTGGCTGCAATATCTGTCGCCACAAGGACACGTAATGTTCTTTCCTTAAAACTATTTAAGGCATTTTGACGCGCATTTTGTGATTTATTACCATGTATTGCTGCAGCATTAATCTTTTCGCGACTTAAAATCTTAACAATTTTATCAGCTCCGTGCTTGGTTCTAGAAAATACTAGTGCATTAGAAATTTTTTGTTCTGCCAATAAATGCAATAACAATTCTTTTTTCTGGTCCGTATCAACGTAATACAACTCTTGTTGAATTGTTTCTGCTGTTGAAGAGACAGGGCTAACTTCCACATGACTTGGATTTGTCAAAATAGAATTTGCCAAGCTTGTAATTTCTTTTGGCATTGTTGCTGAGAAAAAGAGGGTTTGTCTCTTTTCTGGAATAATCTTGATGATTTTCTTAACATCGTGAATAAAACCCATGTCTAGCATTCGATCTGCCTCATCCAAAACAAAAATCTCAAGTGACTTTAAATTAATGAACCCCTGTTGTACAAGATCTAAAAGTCGACCTGGTGTTGCAATTAAGATATCCACACCATTTTTTAAGCGATTCACTTGAGATGCTTGATTTACACCACCAAAAACTACTGCATGCTTTAAAGGAAGATTTGCTCCATAACTCTTAAAACTATCTTCAATTTGAATTGCTAATTCGCGTGTTGGTGTTACTATCAAAGAGCGAATACTTCTATTGCCAGATGTTCGTGGAATTTGTGTTAATCGCTGTAAAATCGGAATTGCAAAAGCTGCTGTTTTTCCAGTCCCAGTCTGAGCGCAGCCCATAATATCTCTACCAGCTAATAAAATTGGAATTGCTTTTTCTTGAATTGGAGTTGGGTTGGTATAACCCTCCGAGGTAAGAGCGTTTAAAATCGGCTCTAAAAGATTTAGTTCTTTAAATGTCATAATCGTAAATAATTCTACGCTTGACAAATATTTTAATTGAAAGACCTAGAATTTGTGTAAAGATAGACCAAAAAATAAGAAGAATATTTCTTTTTAATATTATTAAACTTTTCTAATTAGATATCTAACAGAAATAAGCACTGTAGGGTATTAAAATCTTAATTTAACAGCAAATTACTGCTTTAATTGAATCCCTTTCGCTTTATATTTTGGTGAAAACCTATTGCTTAAGTCTAGAAAAAAATTAATCTTACAAATTCTCAAGCCAAGCCATCGTATCAATATTATCTGCGTAATCTGTTAAAGCTGGCGCTTGTGCTTTGCCAAAAGGTATAAAATTAGAACCAACAATACATTGGATGTTTCCTTCATGCTTAGTTATGAAATCCTTTGCTTCATTTTCATTGCTGTAAAATGAATAATAAATCATTGCAAGCGGAGAAAATAATTCTTGGCTTTCTTTTATTAAAACAAAGTTGTTATCTAAAAACTTTTCAAGATTCATCAAATGAATGGATTTGTAATAATCATAGTTATTACCGTATTTTTTATTGTTAACTACTTCTCCATAATTTACAATCGCCTCAAAAATTTTATTCAGACTATAATTTTCCGGAAGAAGAAGATGCGAAACATTCCGACAACCACGACCATAATAGTGAAATAAATCCTTTCCTAATTCGACTAATTCCTCGTCTGATTCACTTCCTGTTATTACTGCTAAAGAAGTTCGGCTTCCGCGAAACAAATGAGGGCATTTTGAAAAATACTGAATAAAATGATCCAATGAATTTGTACTTCCAGTAGCAATTACAGCATCAAAATTTGAAATATTACCTTCCGAAAAAGAAATATACCCTTCAAAATCAGAATCTAAATGAATTAATATATTAGAAAGTGCAGGAAGTAACAACTCATCTTCTGAACTCAATTTACAAAGTATTCTATTTCCAGAAAGGAGGACACACAAAAAATCATGAAAACCAACTAGCGGGATATTTCCAGCCATTATAACTGCAATAGTCAAGGGTTTTTCATTGAATTTATAGTTCTTTGCCCAAGCCTCCAATTTTTCTTTTTCTAACATATCAGCTAAGGAACAGAATGCTTTACGGACCATGTCTTCAGAAAACCAACCATTGTGATGAACTTGACGACTTATTAAACTATTAAGGTTTTCCCATTCTAAGGGTGTAATTCCCAATTCAAAATCTGAAATTGCATGGTTTTGGCCCAAGCAGTTCATTATTTTTCCAAGTTGAGCAAAAGCACTGATAATTCTATCTTTATTCACCTTGCAAAGATAAGAATGTTCTTATTTTTATGAATAGAAAACAAAAGAATCACAAAGCATGTTTATATTTGCAGTTAAATAGAAGAGATATGGCCATAATGATTACTGATGAATGTATTAATTGCGGGGCTTGCGAACCTGAATGTCCGAATAATGCAATCTATGAAGGTGGAGCCGAATGGAAGTATTCCGATGGCACAAGTTTAAAAGGAATAATTTCCACTTTAAATGGCGATGAGATTTTAGCAGACAATGCATTTGAACCCGTAAATTTAGATGTCTATTATATAACGCATGATAAATGCACAGAATGTGTTGGATTTCATGATGAACCTCAATGCGCTGCAGTTTGCCCAGTAGACTGTTGTGTTGACGATCCAGATTACAGAGAATCAAATGATGAATTATTAGCAAAAAAGAGTTTTATGCATTTGTAGTGCTCACTTAAAAATTTCTTATGAAATTAAAAATCTTGATTTCGTGTTATTTAATATGTTTAATCAATCAAGTTTTTTTAAGTCAACAAAACGATTCCCTTCGATTTGATTCCTTATCTTTTTCTACTAAAAAAATAAATGTCTACATAATTCCGGTAGGCATAAAATTAAAACGAGCAGAAGTAAATCTTCTCCCCTCCTATTTCCAAAAAGCAAAAATTCATTTAAACCCCTATATTTTAGCTGAATTTAATACTAAATCTAAAGAAAAATGGGCTAATCCAAGTTCTGATGAAAATCGCTATACAGAACAGATGAAAAAGATAAGGGATAGCTATTTTAGCTCATTTAAAAATAGAGAACCAAATGCTTTTTATGTTTTTGTAATTCCCGGATTTAATAACCCAGCACTTAGTGGTTTCTCAATTCCAACGAAAGGCTTGATGTTTGTTTCTAGTTCTCCATCAGGAAACCTATCTTCTTCAATTGCAGAACAATTAAAGAATTCATTTGGAATAAAACGAGAGAAAGATTCTGTAGGGCAAGAAATCGATTCAAGCATATTTTTAAGCTGGAAAGAATGCATTGAATTAAGGAATAATAGTATCCATTTCGGAATTCATGACGATTATGAATTTGTAAGAACAAATAACGGCTTAATTGCATATTATTTCTGGGAAGAAAATGAAAATAAAGAAATTAGTATAGATCCATTAAACCCTTTAAAAGCACTAATTCGGCCTTTTAAAACCAATACAGTTTATCGTTATTTAGATATCTCAAACTGGTTTTTCAAACCCAAATTTTCTGTATTTAAAAAGCAAATTTGTATTGCGCATTTGACAGGTATTTCCCTAACACTTATATTACTCTTGTTTTTTCGAAGAAAAATAAATCTAAAAATCACTAAAAGTCCATTTATTCAAAGAATGTCGTTTAGACTAGTAAAACTTGTCATTTGGGGTATCGGAATTCTTCTCGTTTACAGCTCCTTTTTAGCAGTAAATTACTACTATAGAAATAGTTATCTTAAATCGCGTAAAATACCTGCTTTAAATACATTTTCTCTAAATAAATTAATAGCTAATCTAAAAAATACCGCACTTTTTTCCAATGAAGGAACTACAGAAATTCAGAGTCAAATTTACATTAAAAAGCAAAAGCATTATTTAGTTCTAAAAGGTGAAAAAGTCTTGTATTTCAATCAGATTTCTGCATCAAAAATGAAATTTTCTAGTTCTTCCAACATTTTAAAAATACAAGGGAAGAAAATAAAAAAAGTTGTAGGAACTCATTACATTGTTATACGAAAAAAAAACAAGCAGGGTAAAATTATTTCCGAGCGTATTTTTAATCATTTAGGAATAGAAATCACTAGACACCTTCTTCAACAAGATCCAATTAAACGAATTTTAATTTTTGTTAATGGTTACCGTCCAGTTTCAATTAGTAGCGACTTTGAAAAAAACATGGATGACATTAAGCAAAAAGGCTTAGAATATCCAAATTCTGAAAATCATCTTTTTAATTTTGATCGTTACAGTTATTGGCGACCTTGGAGTGAAATTGATTTACTTTTTCAAGCTCGCCTAAATGCAGATGATATTTGGTATGCAGACGGACATCATTCTGTAGCTTCGTCAAATCATCGATCGCTTCTTAATTTTTCAACTAATTTAGTTGTCTATCCTAAACCTTGCGAAAATTTAAAGAAACATCAATGTAGATTCTCAGAAAATGCAACAAAACAAAAAGTAAATAGCTATGAACTTCTTGCAACAAATAGTAATGTTGAGGGATTTGCATTACGAAAAAAAAATGGTCAGATTGCTGGTAAAAATCTTCTGCAGATTTTAAATGAACTCCCCAATAAATCTAAAAATGACAGCCTTTTCATTGTTGCTCATAGTATGGGTTTTGCCTATTCATTAGGTCTTTTAGATGAATTAAGGAGAAAAATAAATTTTGGCGGCTTTTATATTATTGCTCCAGAAAACGCAGAAGCTGGAAAAGTGAATGTTTCAGAATGGGAGGATGTTGTTCATTATGGCTGTAATTTAAGTGGAAAAAATAAGGCTCCTGCCTGTCTGCAAGATGGAATTGCTCCACAAAGTAATATTCTGGGATTAAGTTCAAAAGAGCATGTTTATTTTCCAATGGAACTTCAGAAAAGAATGGGATACCTTGGTAGCCATTTTATTGGCAATTATTTGTGGACTTTAGAAATTCCCGAGAATCAAAAAGGGCACATTCGGCAGCATTAAATTTTATGGAACGCAAATAAGCGTATCATACCACGGTGAAAAACCAGCCCAAACACCAAGAGCACCTCCTTCTATGTTTGATGGAATATTCGTTGGAGTAGCAAAAGGATTTCCACCAGAATAAATCTGATTGTATTTTTTTTCAAAAAATTGGTATTCTTTTTTTCCAAGTTTAGAGAATTTTACAACAATTGTATCACCTAATTTATAATATCCCTTGTATTGATTTTCAATTGTCTCATCCTTAAAACTCATGGGATTTTCAACTGAAAACTCAAAAGTTTTACCATTGTAAAAACGATCGTCCGTAAAGGGTTGAAATGGTTTTGAATAAAATAAATCACTAAGATTCTTTACTTCCCAGCGATATGCATCTCCCATTACAGGAGAATCTGTTATTTTCGCCCAAGAAAAACCATATCCCGGAAGATTAGCTTGCTCTCTCCAAAATAGATTGTCTAAGGCCGTTGGATTTTCAATTTTTGTGGATGAGGTATAAGTTTTATTATTGTGAATTACCTTCAAGACATATGTTTTTCCGATTTCTCCTACTAATCCTGTAGAAACATAGGCACACAGATGTAAATTAATTAATTGTTCTATGGGAAGGCCAAAAAATGCTGCAGCAATGGATTCAAAACCTACCGGAAGATTATCAGTACATATCTCCATTAAAGTATCGGTAATCGTTCCATTTGATACTGTTACAGTTGCTCCAGAAATGAATCCGCTTAAATAAGAATTAATATCTGTTGGAGCATAAATATCTTTCGAGTTTGATAAAAAAATAATTGCTGGTGCCCCTGTTTCAATTGAACCATCAATTACAATTTGTTCATCAAAACCAGGAATATCAATTTTAACTTCCTTGGAACAAGAATTTAGTCCCACAATAAGAAATGATAAAAAAGCTATTTTCTGAATAAAAGATGTCATATTTTATTTTATTTAAAATTCAAAATTCCATGTTACACTGGGTATTATTGGAAATAGCGAAACTTGTTTTACCGCTAACTTAAAATCTCCATCTAATAATTCTCCATCTTGATCGACAAACAAGAAAAATGGATTCGCTCTGTTATAAACATTGTAAATAGAAAAAGCCCAATTTTGTCTAAATCTCTTTTTTACTTTTATTTCCTGACCTGTAATAGCATCTGTTTTGATTTTAAAAGCTTTATCATACCAGGTTGCAGAAATATCTAAGCGATGATAAGGGGCCATTCTAGTAGAGTTGCGAGCACCATAATTCAACAATAAATTTTGTTCTTGAACATACCACGAAGTTGGTAATGTCAATGTATTTCCTGTGGCATAAATAAATGCTGAACTAAATGTCCAACGTTCATTTAAAGTGTAAGTTCCAACGATGCTTAAATCATGCCTTCTATCATATTTTGCAGGAAAAATATTTCCTTGATTTAAATCTGGGAATTTTCGTTCTGTTTTCGACCAGGTATAACCAATCCACCCGGTAAATTTACCAACTGTTCTCTTTACAAAAAATTCTATTCCATAGGCCCAACCTTTTCCATAAACCAAGAGATTATCTGTATTATCATTTATATTATCTCCCGGCAAAGCACCTTCTTTATATTCTATTAAATTATTCATTCCCTTGTAATAAATTTCCACCGAAGTTTCCCATTTATCATCGTCAAAATTCTTGAAATATCCAACAGAACCTTGCCAACCAGTTTGTGGTTTTGCTTTATCAGTAGAGGGAAACCAAATATCTGTTGGTAGAGAAACGGCACTTAAAGATGTTAAGTGGACATATTGATAATTATATGCGTAACCTGCTTTTATGGAACTTTTATCGGGTAACATCCATCGAAAAGATAGACGAGGTTCAAATCCTTGATAATTTTTTATTAAACTTCCAGGTGCGTAATTAATTGCTGTGTCTTGTGAGCCTATTCCACCTTTAATAAAACGAGTAAAAGGTCCGACTTGCTGATACATGCTATAGCGTAATCCCACATTAAATTTCAATGCTTCATTTACATCAAATTCATCCAAGAAATAAAGTGCTTCCTCATGAGAAAATAATTGCTGTGGGCTTCCTGTATCAAAGACAACGCTATCAGATTGTGCTGAGACACTTGATGGAGTAAACGTATGAAAAATATAGTTTGCGCCAAACTTTATTTTGTGTTTCGTATTAGGGAAATAGGAGAAATCTAATTTTGATCCGATATCTCTAACTCCAGATGTTAGGCCAAATCGAAACTGATCTTGATTTGAAATAAATTGAAATTTATAATCTGTGGCTGTAGCTGTAAGATTCATGAATAATTTACTGCTAAATAAATGATTCCAACGGAGTGCTGCAATCCCATTTCCCCACGGCATTTGAACACCAAAATCACTTTCTTTATTGGCAAACGAAAAAACATCTTTTCCATAATATCCACTCAAGAAAACTCGGTCTTTTTTACTTAGCGTGTAATTCATTTTTAAATTCAAATCATAAAAGAAATAACCAGAACCTGCAAAAGGAGATGTATCTGGAATTAATGCTTTCGCTAAAACATCAATATACGTTCTGCGACCTGAAATAATAAAAGAACCTTTGTTTTTAACAATTGGGCCTTCAACTGTCAAACGAGAAGAAATAGCACCAATACCACCTGTTACTTTAAATTGCTTGTTATTTCCTTCGTTCATGTTTACTTCAAGAACAGAAGATAGTCTACCGCCAAAATTAGCAGGCATTCCACCTTTTGTGAGCGTAACACTTTTTACGGCATCGGAATTAAACACAGAGAAAAAACCAAAAAGATGTGCGGCATTGTAAACAACTGCCTCATCTAATAAAACAAGATTTTGGTCAGGACCACCGCCACGGACATAAAATCCCTGTCCACCCTCAGAAACGGAGGAAACTCCAGGAAGTAATTGAATAATTTTTATGACATCAACTTCTCCCATAAAAGCAGGTAAAGTTTTGATTTTATCCATCTCTAATTCTACCTGTCCCATTTTTGTAGAATTGGTGTTTTCGCCTTTTTTTCCGTTAATGACTACTTCATTTAAATCTTGAACAGCATCAGCAGCAATTTCAATGTTGTAAACTAAATTTTTAGATAAATCAACACTTTTAGTTACTGTAGGAAATATCCCTGATCTAAACTCAACCTGATAAGTTCCAGATGGTACAGACAAAGAATAAAAACCATAATTATTAGAAACGGTTCCTTGATTTATACTTGGTATAAAGATTTTTGTCCCAACTAATACTTCACCATTTTTTGCGTCAGTTATATATCCGCTTAGCGTATATTTTGACTGAGAATAACTTAAAAAAGTGAAGAAAATAGAGAGAAAAAATAAAAATAATTTCATTGGTGTTTTAAAGTGCTGTAAAATTAAGAACAAGTATTGAATATAAAGGTTCGCAAAGACATCTATTTTTTGTTAATAGCAAAAATTTTAAGCGCTGACTTCAATAATTCATTTTAAATTTGACAAAAAATATTTTTTGAAAAAAACTATTTGTTTCTTAAACAGCAACAACAACAGCGGAATTTTCACTTTTGGAAGCGAAGCGTGCATTTATGATTCATCTGAACTTGCATTAGCAAAACTTCAAGTTTTTTTAGATGAAAACAAAGGCAACTTTATTTTTGGTTGTTTGAACTACAATTTAAAAAACGAAATTGAGCTAATTCAGTGTAAAAATGATGACCCTCTTAGATTTCCTTTGGTGAATTTTTGGATTCCTGAATTTGTTATTAAAATAGAAAATGGAAGTCGTCACTATCTCAAAGGCAATAAAACATCAGAGTCAGAAGAATTACTCAATGATTTTTTTAATCAGGATAAGAAAGAAACCTTATTATCAGAAACCATTAAATTTTCAGCTCGAACAAATAAAGAAAATTACTTAAAAAATGTTGTGAAGATTAAATCTTTGCTGCAACAAGGAGAAATTTACGAAATGAATTATTGTCAAGAATATTTTGCTGAAAACATCAAAATCAATAATCCAGTTGAACTGTATTTCAAACTCAATAATATCACTAAAGCACCTTTTTCTGCTTTTTTAAATACCGAAAATCATCAAGTGTTTTGCGGAAGTCCTGAGCGATTTCTTCAAAAAAAAGGAAATAAACTTATTTCGCAACCAATTAAAGGCACTGCAGCAAGAGGAAACTCAGAAAAAGAAGATTTGGCGAATAAAGAAACACTTCAAAACAAGCAGAAAGAAAGAAGCGAAAATATAATGATTGTTGACTTGGTGAGAAATGACTTTTCGAAAATAGCTCAAAAAAACAGTGTTAAAGTAGATGAATTATGTGCGATATACAGCTTTGAAACTGTTCACCAAATGATTTCTACCGTTAGTTCTGAAGTAAAAGAAAATACAAGTTTTACAGATATTATTCGCGCTACATTTCCTATGGGATCTATGACTGGTGCTCCAAAGCTAAATGCAATGAAATATATTGATGAACTAGAAGATTTTTCACGCGGTATTTATGCTGGATCAATTGGATACATAGAACCAAATGGAGATTTTGATTTTAATGTAATCATTCGTAGTTTGTTATTCAATAAAGAAGATAAGTATTTATCCTGTGCAGTTGGTGGGGCAATTACCATTCTTTCTGAACCTGAAGAAGAATATGCCGAATGCCAGACAAAAATTGGAAAAATTATAAATGCTTTCAATGAATCCTAATATTCAAGGTCTTCTTTCTGATTTTTTTAAAAAACAAAGCGCCCCACTCTATTTTGTAGCCGTGAGTGGCGGATTGGATTCGATGTGCTTGCTTTGGGTCTTAAACAAACTCAAATTACCGCTACACGTCTTACACGTCAATTATAATCTTCGAGGAACAGAAAGCATTGAAGATGCAAATTTAGTAAAGGATTATTGCAAAAAAATAGGAGTGCCACTTTCTATTCACACTATTGACTTCAAAGAATTCTTAAAAAAAAATGGTGGAAATCTTCAGCAAGAGGCACGAAAAACACGCTATGCTTTTTTTAATGAAATAAGTGAAAAATATCCCAAATCCAAAGTTGTTTTGGCGCATCATTTTGACGATCAAATGGAAACCTTTTGGTTACAACTATTTCGTCAAGCTGGAATGTCAGGACTTTCTGGAATGAAAGCTGTAAATGATCGCTATCTCCGGCCATTTTTAAGTCTTCCGAAAGAGGAACTTAAAACACTTGCAGAAACAAATGAAATTCCATGGAGAGAAGATAGCAGTAATGCAAAAAATGATTATTCGCGCAATAGATGGCGAAACGAATACCTGCCATTTTTAAATGCTAAAATTCCAACACTTTCAACATCGGTTAATTTGATTCAGGATATTTTTCAAAAACAACTAGATACCGATAAAATCCAAAATGATAAATGGAGAAAAAAGATTCTTAAAACTTCTCAGTTTACTTTAAATGAAATTAATGAACTTCCAATATATCAATTAGTTGAAATTTTTAAATTGCTTGAAATTCCACTGTATAATTTACCTGCAATTTTAGCACTCGTAAACTCTCAAAAAGGAAGTAAGAGAAGCTGGACTAGTTTAAGTGGCTCATATAATTCTGTAATTCGAGAAGCTGACAACCTAGTTTTTCATACAACAAACACACAAAAATTTAAGCTTCCGAGCATAGAAATATGTAAAGTTATAGAAGTCCCTAAAGACTTTAATAAATATACTTTTTATTTAAATCCAGAAAAAATTTCAGGTGAAATCTCATTGCGAAAATGGGAAATTGGAGATAGAATTCATGCCATAGGTTTAAAAGGCTCGAAACTAATTTCTGATGTTTTAACAAGTGCCAAAGTGCCGAATTTGGAGCGGGAACAGCAACTTGTATTAGTAGACGAAGAAAAAATTATTGCCTGCCCCGGTTTTTGCATTGATAGAAGAGCAGTATCAAAAACTGGAGACCAAGAAATTATTCAGGTGAAAATAAAATAAACGGTTTTCAGCTACCCGAAGGGCGGAACATTTATCACAAAACTTGATTTGAAAAACTAATGTTTAGATAACCACAAAATTGTCTTTGGAACTCGAAACCCCGCCTTTTGGGTAGCTGCTGTTAGCATTAGCAATCCTCATTTCTTCGTGACTTTTAAGTCGTCAAGTATTAAGTAAACAATATCAATTCTTGAGCTTGCAAAGTCTTTGTTATTAAAGTCCTCTGACTGTATGCAATTCGTAAAGTAGTAAACATTGTCTTTTGTTTCTATGTAACCAATATACCAACCAACATCTTTGTTGTCTTGTCCACCCCAACCAGTCTTTGCTCTTACAACATAGTCCAAAGTGTCCGTTGCAATCATTATGTTTTTTACAATGTCAACTGACCGTTGAGAAAAAGGAAGTTGGTTGTCGTGAAGGCGTTTTAAAAAGTCAATTTGTTGTTCGGGTGAAATGCGTAGTCCACCTGTAAGCCAAAACTTATCTAAGCCGCCCTTAGTTTTAGCGTTACCATAATTTACTTTTTCAAGCCAGTATTTCATTTGTTGTCCTCCAATTCGTCTTGCAAGCTCTTGATAATACCAAACTGTAGAGTTTTTGAAAGCGGTCTTTAAGTCGTGGTTGGTGTTCCAGTTTGAATTTTGTCGAACTACACTGTCCCATGGAATTACAAAATTCTCGTCTTTTATAACTCCTGTTTCAAGTCCGATTAGAGAGTTACAAATTTTAAAAGTTGAAGCTGGTGTAAAGGTCTGCTTGGATTGCTCTTTGTTGTAGAAAATGTATTTGTCCTGTTTTTGGTTATAAAGAACAAATGAACCTTCAACGCTAAATTTGTCATAATACTTTTTAAAGTCGTCTCGAATTTCAAAGTTCTGTTTTTGTGCGCTACTCGTCAGTCTAAAAACTGCTAAGGTCAAAATTAAAATCGTATGTTTCATTGTCGTCATATTGTTACTGCTAACTATTCCGTATCGGAATCTATTTCCTCTTTGTATGTTTTAACTGAAGTTTCAACTAAGCGATTAAGCTCTTGCAATTCATCTGAAGAAAAGTAGCGCCATTTCCCCAGCGGAATGTCTAAGTTAATATTCATAATTCGAATCCTTTTAAGCGATACAACACGGTAATCTAGAAACTCACACATTCTTCGAATTTGCCGATTTAAACCTTGCGTTAAAATGATCTTAAATTCATCTTTTCCGGTTTGTTGAACAGCACATTTATTCGTTGTTGTCTCTAAAATTGGAACTCCATTTGATATTCTATGGATGAATTCAGAAGTTACCGGTCGATTTACGCGCACTACATACTCTTTTTCATGGTTATTACTCGCTCGTAAAATTTTATTAACAATATCGCCATCATTGGTAAGAAAAATAAGTCCGTGACTGTTTTTATCCAAGCGTCCAATTGGAAAGATGCGCGAAGGAAAATTAATATAGTCGATAATATTATCTTTCTCAACTCCTGTATCAGTTGTACAAACGATACCTATTGGCTTGTTAAAAGCAATATAAATAGGTTTTATATCCGTTTTTGTAATTCTTACACCATCAACAACAATCTCATCAGAATCAGAAACTTTTGTGCCCATTTCAGGAATTACTCCATTTACAAAAACACGTTTTTCTTCAATTAATTTATCTGCTGCTCTTCGCGAACAATAGCCAATTTCACTTAAGTATTTATTGATTCTTATCGCTTCTTTCTCTTTCATTGTTTTTTACTAAATACAAAGGTAGTTATATTAGAAAGAAATCATAAAGCACAAACCGAGCTTAATAATTGATCAAGAGAAGAGTTGTATCAAAAGGAACCGTCAGAACCTCGGAATATCCTTGCTGAAAAGTGCCAATATTCCAATAAAGAATGGAATACAATTCATTCGAATTATTAATACAAATTCGAGAAAAATAAGGGTTTGCGTAGATATTTTCTTCTGTATTTGAACAGCATTCTTCACAGCCTACAAGTCCAGCTTGTTTTATATACCGAAAGTGATCACTTGGCTGAACAACA
>Ga0209033_1000531_pt1 | contig 22319 bp, 19 predicted proteins | sample LauGreFa1BDMLBDN_2_FD_188218 | JGI IMG/M metagenome (GOLD analysis project Ga0209033, IMG submission 188218) | Freshwater lake microbial communities from Lake Michigan, USA - Fa13.BD.MLB.DN (SPAdes) (version 2) | ecosystem: Environmental > Aquatic > Freshwater > Lake | place: Lake Michigan, USA...
GCACAAGCAGACTCAACAGTTTCAGCTGCACAGCGTGGATTCGGTTCAGCCGCATCTCTAGCTGGAATTCCACAGATCGGCGCATTCCTAAACAGCAACAAGGGTGGCGCTAACTACTGGGATTCAGCACCTGCTTACTGGACAGCTGTTTTGATTGATGGCAAGGATGCGGTTAAAGAAGCATCAAAGCTTGCATCAATCTGGCGTGCAAACACAGATGGTGGCAAGGGCGATCTCTAATTAATTTGATTTACTCAAATTAAGGCCAAATAAAGGCGTTAGAGGAGTGATGCGGGCGGTTTTCCGCCCGCATCACTCATTTCCCAATATGTAATTACTAGCGATAGGACACAACAATGAGTTACTTGATAAGAGGCAAAATTGCACTCTTCATTAAAGTAATTGTTGTAACCCTTTTTGCTTCAGTTCTTCTACTGCTTGCCCAGAGCGCATTTGCTCAAAAAGAGTACGTAATCGCAACCTTCTTGCTTATCGCGGTATTACTTCTAGGTCTTACCTACCTCACTAAAATTTCAGTGCCTCTTAAGTTCTTTATTCCCGGAATCCTTTTGTTGACCGCTTTTGTAGTCGGTCCAATTTTGTACACCGTGGCGATGTCAGGTTTCAATTACAAAACCGGAAACATTATTTCTAAAGAGGAAGCGATTGTTCAGATCAAAGTGCGCGGAATTGAACCAGCGCCATCTGGACTTACCTTTGATATTAAATTAGGAACAGTTGAAGGCAAGCCAGCAATTCTCGCCTCAGACATCAACACTCCTGAATACTTTATTTCTACCCTCGAAGAGCGCATTCCACTTGTAGCCTCTTCATTAACCTTGAACGAATACGGTGTAGCTGTTGAAGCGCCTAACTTCACTCCACTAACGGATTCTGAATTTTCTACTGCGGACAAGCTCTTTACCGGTACCCGCTTTACCTTCGATGATCAGTACTTCATCGCCCTTGAAGGGTTTGAGGCAGGCGTTGTTTCACAGCAAATTTTGGAGTTTGTTCCAGAAGCAGATCACTTTAAAAACCTAGTAACTGGCGCTATCTATACCGATAATGGTCGCGGAAATTACGCACTAGCCGATGACAAGAGCGCGATCCTAGAACCTGGTTGGCGCGCACCAATCTGGTTTGAAAATTACTCAAACATTGTGACCGATTCTAGAGTTCGTGGACCTTTGATCCGTGTCTTTATCTGGACCGTTGTCTTTGCGCTGCTTACTGTTTTAACAACCTTTGCATTAGGTCTTTTACTTGCACTAGCGCTTAACAAGCCAATTCGTGGCCGCCGTATCTATCGCTCAATCTTGGTGCTTCCTTACGCGATGCCAAGTGTTATGAGTATTTTGATTTGGGGCGGTATGTTCAATACCGAATTCGGTGCGATCAATACCTTGCTTGGCACCGATATCGCTTGGTTCTCAGATCCAAACTTTGCTCGCACTGCGGTTATTTTAGTAAATCTGTGGCTTGGCTTCCCGTACTTCTATTTGATCTCTAGCGGATCTCTGCAAGCGATCCCAAGTGAGTTAATGGAAGCGGCAGCGATTGATGGTGCAAATCCTCGTCAAATCTTCCGAAAGATCACGCTTCCTTTGCTTCTGCAGATTCTTTCACCGCTACTAATCGCATCCTTTGCCTACAACTTCAACAACTTTAACTTGATCTATTTGCTGACCGGTGGCGGTCCGCGCAATGAACTAGATGGTGAAATCGCAGGTGCAACAGATATTTTGATCAGTTATACCTACAAGATCGCATTTGGTACAGGTACCCAAGATCTTGGTTTAGCGAGTGCTATTTCATTGATTATCTTCTTGCTCGTAGCCTCTATCTCGCTTTATAGCCTGAGAAAGTCCAAAGTATTGGAGACCTTCGCATGAATAAGTGGCTAAGGCAGGATTTATGGCGCCACGTGGTGGGTATTTCAATCTGCCTTTTTGCGCTATTTCCTCTGTATTTGGTGATTATCTCCTCTTTTAGCTCATCCGGAAGTCTGCAACTGAGCTCATTTATTCCACGCGAAATTTCATTTGCAAATTACAGCAAGCTGTTTAATGACCCAACGATTCCTTATCTAACTTGGGTGAAGAACTCATTACTTATCGCAGGCTCTGTCGCGGTGTTATCGGTAATGATCGGAACCGCATCAGCCTTTGCATTTAGTCGCTTAAAGTTCAAGGGCCGTAAGTTCGGTATTCAATTACTCTTGTTGGTTCAGATGTTCCCAGCGATCCTTGCAATCTCAGCTGTGTACGTGATTATGGAGCGTGTATACAACTTTGCTCCCGGAATCGGTTTAGGTACACAACCTGGACTCTTGCTTGTTTATCTTGGTGGAGCGATGGGTGTAAACATCTGGCTGCTCAAAGGCTTCGTGGATTCAATTCCAGCAGAGTTAGATGAAGCGGCAAAGATTGATGGAGCTTCTGAGGTTCAGACTTTCTGGTTAATCTTCGTTCCACTTGCGTCGCCCGTTCTAGCGGTAGTTGCGTTGCTCAGCTTCATCGGAACATTCAATGAGTTTATTCTCGCTCGCTTGTTCTTAGTTGATATGGAGAGCCGCACAGTTGCTGTAGGTCTACAGCAGTTCATCGGTGGACAGTATTCACAAAACTGGGGACCATTTGCGGCCGGCTCAATCCTTGCTTCAATTCCGATTGTCATCATCTTCTTATCGCTACAGAAGTACATCGTGAGTGGATTAACGGCAGGTTCGGTTAAGGGTTAATGCTCAACAAAAAGCTTCGCTTGGTAGTGGCACTTATTGCCAGCATTATTTGTGCAACAACATCGGTGGCGGCAACACCTGCAGCACCAGCTGATCAGGCAGGGCTTGCAAAAGACCTTATTTACTTTGTTTTTCCAGACCGTTATTTAAACGGTGACACCAGCAATGATAAGTACCCTGGCTACGATCCACGCGATACAGCTTTCTTTCATGGTGGAGATCTCAAAGGGCTAACCGGAACATGCGCTGCTGGTGATAATGGATTGGCTCGAATTAAAAAGCTTGGTTTTACCGCTGTATGGGTAACACCATTAGTTGTTCAACAAAAGCCAACACCATACGGTGCTGGGTATCACGGTTACTGGGGTGTTGATTTCCTCGATGTGGATCCACACCTAGGCACCAAGGCAGATCTTCTGGCATTTTCTGAATGCGCAAAGAAGCTTGGTTTGAAATTGATTTTAGATGTTGTAACAAATCACACCGGCGATGTGATTGCATACAAAGATAAAGATGCATACATCCCCGCTGATATGTTGAAAGCAAAGAGCCCTGCTTGGCTTAATGAGTTAAGTAATTACCATAACGTCGGCGACATGAACAGTTGCTGGGGCGAAGGTTCATGTATGCAGCTCGGTGATTTTTATGGACTCGATGACATCGCCACTGAAAAGCCCGTTGTCTACAACGGTTGGGCCGATGTCTATGGACAGTGGATCAAAGATTATGGATTGTCTGGATTCCGCGTAGATACAGCTAGACATGTGGATGACAACTTCTTTAAGAACTGGTCGCCACAGATAAATGCAGCTGCACAATCTGTCGGGATTAATAACTTTACGATCTTTGGCGAGGTCTGGGATGTAAACCCAATCAACTTGATGAATTACATTCGCCGAAACAAGATCCAAACTGTTTTAGATTTCCCATTCCAAAGATCAGCGGCAGAGTTTGCATCTGGATATTCAGATGCCAGCACCATTGAAAATCTCTTTAATTACGATGATTTGTACACGACTGCTACAACGAGTGCATCAAACATGGTTACCTTCTTGGGTAATCACGATATGGGCCGAGCTGGAAAAATCATTGAATCCAAGCGTATTAATCCAGCTTCAGAGCTGTTGCCCCGCACCTTATTGGGCCACTCATTGATGTATCTGACCCGTGGTATTCCATCGGTGTACTACGGCGATGAGGTTGGAATGACCGGTACAGGTTCCGGAAGTGATCAACTAGCTCGTCAAGATATGTTCTCAACAAAGGTCAATATCTGGAAAACAGAAAAACGAATCGGCTCCTCACCAATCGGGACCGGTAACGCCTTTGATGTGACAGACAAGCATCCAATCGCAAACCACCTAAAGGTTTTAGCTACTTTGCGTGCCGCCAACCCTGGTTTAGCAAATTCTTCAATGCAGATCCGTTACGCAAAAGATTATCTGCTAGCAATCTCAAAGAAGGATGATGCAGAAAATCGAGAGTACCTTGTCGCGTTTAATAACTCTAACAAGGCAATTAAGGCAACTATCAATACCGCGACCTCAAAAGGTGGATGGAAGTTGCTCATGGGAAAGACAACGGTTAAAGCTGTGGCTGAAAAGATCACCATTACCGTTCCGGCATTATCTACTGTGGTGTTGAAAGCAAATCAAAAGATAGATAAAACCGATGTAAAGGTCGGAAAGATCTCTTCTGAACTAGATTTCCTGACCGGGTATTACGAAACTAAAGCATCGGTTACAACTAAGGATTTAGCAAAGGTTACATTCTTCATCCGTACATCTGCGGGTCAAGAATGGAGTTCGCTCGGGACAGATACCAACTTCCCATACTCTGTGTATGTAGACCCTCTTGATTATGAAGGTAAGACCATAGAGATCAAGGCTGAAGCGGTTAATTCGAAGGGAGCAAAGTATGAGCTACCAAGTACAACCATCCTTATTCCCGCACCATGATGGTAGTGAGCTCTATGTAAGTAATAGCGCTCCTCGAATTGGTCAGAAGGTAGTTCTCAAGGTTCGAGTACCCCATGCATATACCTTTGAAAAGAGCTTTGTCCGTATCTACGAAGATGGTGAACCACGCAGCTATGAGGTGGTTTTAGGTACACGAGGAACAACTGAGGATTGGTACCAGGTGGAGGTCCCCATCATCAATACCCACACCTTGTATCGCTTTGTCTTTGTATCTCGCGATAAATACGACTGGCTTAATGCTTTTGGGTTAACCGATCATGATGTTCACACAAACAACGATTTCCAAATCGTTGCGGTGCCAGCCAACCCTGAATGGATTAAATCCTCAGTCTTTTACCAAATTTTTCCAGATCGTTTTGCAAAGTCAGCTAATACATATCCAATCCCTGATTGGGCACATCCTCGTGATTGGAATGAACTTCCACGTGGTCGAGGCGAGTTCACGAGTAGTGAGTTATATGGTGGAGACATCCCCGGAGTTGAGGAGCACCTCGATCACATCCGTGATTTAGGTGTCACGGGTATTTATTTCACCCCTTTCTTTTCATCTCGCTCCAATCACCGTTATGACGCCAGTAGCTTTACCGAGGTTGATCCAATCCTTGGTGGCAACAAAGCTCTATTTTCACTTGTTAAGAAGGCGAACAAGTTCGGAATCCGAATCATGGGTGATCTAACCTCCAATCACTGTGGTGCTGGACATCCCTGGCTTGCAAAAGCAAAGAAGAGTAAGACCGCAAAAGAGCGGAGCTATTTTTACTGGGACAAAACCGTTAAACATGGATATGTAGGTTGGTGGGGGTTGGCATCATTGCCAAAGTTAAACTTCAACTCCGTCGCCCTAAGAAATGAGATGTATAAGGGCAAGAACTCAATTGTTCGCAAATGGATCTCTCCTGCTTATGGAATGTCAGGGTGGCGAATCGATGTTGGCAATATGACGGGTCGCTTAGGTGCAGATGATTTACATGATGATGTTATGCATGGAATTCGACAAGCAATGGATGAGACAAATCCAGATGCTTGGCTAGTTGCAGAAAATGGTGATTTTGTTGCAAGTGATCTCAATGGCCTTGGTTGGCATGGAGCGATGAATTATCAAGGTTTTATGCGGCCCGTATGGAACTGGCTGAATCGAAACTCTGAAATTGGTGGAGGTTTTCAAGGGCTGCCCTTTGCAATGCCTCAAATCACCGGACAACAATTAATTAACAGCATGAAACAGTTCAACGCATCTGTTCCATGGAGAAGTGTGACCGCAAGCATGGTGTTGCTAGATAGCCATGACACCGCGCGTTTTCGCACAGTTGTGAAGGGGGATGTGCCTTCCCATCTATCCGCTATGACAATGGTTCTAACCTACCCAGGTGTTCCATCAATCTTTGCCGGAGATGAAATTGGCCTTGAAGGATCCTGGGGCGAGGATGGAAGACGCACGATCAACTGGGATGATCGTTCTGGTTGGGATCATAGATTTATGGGCCAAGTTCAAGATTTAATCTCAATCCGCAAAAGCAACGATGCTTTAATTAATGGAGGCTTACGTTGGATCGCTGCTGAAAAGGATTTTATAATTTATCTACGTGAGTCCAAGAAGCAATCAGTTCTAATCTTTGTCTCTCGTACAGGTGTTAATGCAAAGATTGATCTCTCAACTTTAGGCCTGCAGGTCACCAAGACCCTCTATGGAAAAGATGTCTCTGGTAGTAAATTTGCAATTAAATCAAAGGAAGCAACTCAAGGAATTTGGGTAGTTACCCGTTAAGCCAAAACCTTAATGGTTCATGTAGGTACTTAGCCCATGATCGTTCATTGTGACCGCTGCGCTTGTAAACCTTAGATTGATAATTATGTGTAAAGCCACGTTCACGCATCAAGGAGTCAACAAAGTTTTGCAATGGAACATACTCTTTATCTAATCCCTTATCTCCACGACTCATCCAAATTTTGTGGGTCAAGGGCAGTGCTTCAACCATTGATCGTGCAAAGCTTTCATTACTAATCACCCAATGTGGTGACAAAGCTAAAGCCGTTGTGAACTTATCTGGGTGCTGAATTGCGGCGTACAAAGTTGCTAAACCACCCATACTCGAGCCAATAACCGCGGTTTTTTCAGGGGAGTGAGCGCCGTAAATTGCGGGGATGATTTCACCAAATATGTGCTGCAAATAAGAATCAGAATGAAGGGTGATAGTTGGATCCTTAATCGCCCATCGTGGATCAACATATGTATCTGATGTAAAGAATTTTTCTGGTGCTAAATCCTTTGCTCGCCCCCAGGGATTGCTTTTCGTTGAGCTGTGCCACACAGCAATAATTGTTGGGGGCTTTATCCCTTGCTCATTAGCTACATCGATCGCAGCTTGAGCCATCTTCCAGGTCTGACGACGATGGGTACTGGTAGTTCCATCAAAGACATTTTGACCATCATGGGCGATGAGCAGGTGCTCACTCCCGCCACGAGGCGTCCAGTAATCGACCGTTCGATCACCAAAACGGGTACGCACCACCTCGCCCGGAACTCCTCGGATTTGGAAGCGCTTAATCTCCTGCATGGTGATTTAATCATCCCATGTCATCGCCGAAAACATCAATAATCTGGTTTCGTCGCGATCTGCGTATCAATGATCATCCAGCACTGCTAGCTGCGATTGAATCATCAGATCAAGTAATCCCACTCTTCATTCTTGATAAGCAACAGATAAAAGAAGCAGGATCAAAGTTATTGGCGTATATGGGTCAATCGCTGCGCGCATTAGATGAATCACTGGGAAATAAACTTCATATCATCGAGGGCGATCAAGTTGAAGTTCTATCAACCTTGATTAAAAAGTATGGCGTTGAGCAGGTTCATATCTCGGCAGAGTACGAAAGATATGGTGCAGCTCGCGATGCACGAGTAGAAGCGGCTGGAATTACCCTTGTCAGAACCGGTAGCCCGTACGCAGTTGCGCCAGGTCGAGTTTTAAAGCCATCTGATGCAACGCCGTACAAGGTGTACACCCCTTTCTACAAAGGTTGGCGCACTCATGGATACCGTGCACCAGCAATTACCCCCAAGAAATTCACCTGCGTTGAACCAACATCCGAGTATCGAGCATTCCCTGATTTTCCTATGCCAGATGGCGTCAATGTCATTCAAGCTGGCGAGGCAGCGGCATTAAAGCGATTCAAGGAGTTCACCAACAAAGGCTTGGATTCATATGATGAAAATAGAAACTTTGCGGGTATCGATGGAACCTCAAAGATGGGTTCGTATCTAAAGTTTGGTGAGATCCATCCACGAACTTTGCTTGCAGGTCTTGGAGAAAGCAAAGCACATGACACCTTTAGAAAAGAGATTGCTTGGCGAGAATTTTACGCCGATGTGTTATTTAACAATCCAATGACTGATGTTGAGTACTACGCACCTAAGTTTGCACAAATGCGGTATGACAAGCCTGGTGCGCAATTTAAAGCTTGGTGCGAAGGCAAGACCGGATATCCATTTGTTGATGCAGCGATGCGACAGCTTGTTCTTGAAGGGTGGATGCACAATCGAACACGTATGGTCGTAGCTTCATTCCTAGTTAAAGACTTGCACCTTGAATGGCAACTTGGTGAGCGTTTCTTTGCAGAACATTTAGTTGATTACGATGTTGCTTCAAATGCACATGGTTGGCAGTGGACGGCAGGATGTGGAACCGATGCATCACCGTATTACCGAGTGTTTAACCCGATCGAACAAGGTCGACGTTTTGATGAAAACGGTGATTACATTCGCAAGTATGTTCCAGAGCTTGCACACCTTTCTGCATCAGAGATTCACGAACCTTGGTTATTCCTCGATGGCTATAGCAAGAATTATCCAGAGCGTATTGTTGATCACGCGATCGAACGTCATGAGGCATTGGCGCGATTACAAGAGATCAAAGCTGACAAACCCCCAATGCCTGGCGCTTAGCCGCATACATCGCATTATCTGCTCGTAGCAATAAATCATCGGCTCCATCATTATCTGCAATTCCAATACTTACTCCGATACTGATTTCATGGCCATCGATTAAAAATGGATAGGAAAGTGTTCCCCGCAACGCCAAAGCGATCTCCATGACAGCGGGTTGGCTGCCATCAACTAAGACTCCAAATTCATCTCCACCCAATCTGGCGAGCAAGGATCCTGCGGGTAAAGCACGTGTAAAGCGCTGTGCAACCTGTTGCAAAACCCTGTCACCTGCTTCGTGCCCGTAGGTGTCATTAACTGGTTTAAATCCATCAAGATCCAAAAGAAGCAGTGAACCTTGTCGTGTCGCAAAGTTTTGAATCTCAGAAATTAAACGTCTGCGATTTGGCAACATCGTTAACTCATCGGTTCTTGCCAAAATTCTTTCATGTCCAATGTTTCGTGCATGATTAAGAGCGATACTCATTCTGATAAAAGCCAAAGCAAGGGTTCCAATCGCCGGAATCAAAATGAAATGCGGAAAGTTATCTGGAGCAATTGCTAGCAGTGCCAACAATGTGGCACTCAAGAAAACCGAGATAGTTATCAGTACCGGGCTAACCCCACCCTTGCTCTTATTGTCAGTGGAAGAATGCCAACAACTTTCAGCGATAAGCACAAATGCAAGCAACCATCCATAATCAAGCAAGGACCCAAATACATAACTTAGATTCAGGTTTTGCCATAAAAAGAGAAAATCAGTGGCGGCATAGACAGCAACTCCAATTGCCAAGAAAAACCCACGCCTAGAAAAACCTTGCATAGCAACTGTTGCAATAATGAAACACAGTAATACTAAATCTGCGACTGGATAGATGATCGCTAAAAAGGATTGATTGAAATCCCCATCAAAGTGGGGAAGTACTGGATGTAAGGCGAAGGCAGATCCCAAAGTGCTCAATCCCAATCCAACAATAGATGCGTCAACGATTTCCAAGACGGTTAACTTCTGCTGGTTAGATATCAAGAACTGCAACCCCAGAAGGGCTAATGGATAAAACAAGAGATACAAGCCATCAGAGGCGTTTTCAAAGGCCACCGGAAGTTCTCCGTATGAAACAACGGTCGCAACAATTGAACCCAAGCTCCAACTCCCGATTGCTAAAGCGGTTAGCGGTTGCGCCCATTTGTTGTTAATTCGCGGTGCGATTAATACCGAAATTAAGCAGAGGATTGCCACGCAATTGAAGGCGATGAGATCAACCCACAATCCATTCATCAATGTGTGTACGGAGATCTGAGCCGCCAATAGGACGGGTGGTAGGAAACGCGTAGCGCGCATATACAAAGGGTAAGAAGGTGTTAGCTCTTTAGGGATAGGGGTTCCCATAGATACAAAAAACCCGCTACCTGTGTGGCAGCGGGTTTTTTATAAAGATTTAAGAGTTAAGAACTAGAAGCCCTTGGTGCAGATCAACTTCGCGCTCTCGCGAGCATCAGCGATATTGGCTGCAAGCTCTGCTGGCTTATTGGTTGCTGCAAGCTTTGCCGCTTCCAACTTCTTAATTGTGATATCGATGTTGCGAATCTTGCTTGCATAGGCACGTGTTGCCGATGTCCATGATCCAACAGCTGTAGTTAAAATCTTTTTATCGGCATCTGTAGTTGCAGCCGCTAACTTTGCTTGAGCCGCAGTCAATCGCTTATTTGCCTCATCCAGCTTTACCTGAATCTCCGCCTTGTTTGCAGTCTCGGTTGTGATGCCAAGATCAATCACTGGTAGCTGTGCCTTGAAATTTGCTGCGGTAGTAACAGCTGCCTTCTGTGATTTAACCGCATCATTTGCTGCCGTTAAGCAATCAAGTGATAGCCAGGTTAATTTTGTACTGGAAACTAATGGATTTTTTGCGCAACGGTAGGTTCCGCCACTTGTCTTAGTAGTCTGACCTGACTTTGTGCATGCCACACCATTTGAAATCTTCACGGCGGCATCTGCAGGTACTGCGATCATGACGCCACCGGCGACAACGAGCGCTACTGAAAGTGATGCGATCTTGCGGAACATGTATGTGCCTTTCGTAGTAATGAGGTAATACTAACGATTAGGCACTTAGAAAAGGCTGATAACCCGCCGTGAGTCCGGTAGGTATGACCATTACTTGCGCTGTTTAGCCCTCATATTCATTCCGACCTTGCGAACAATCGACCGAGGAATCGCATTCACAATAAATACCAGCAGCTTGTACTGCCAACCCGGAACGCTGACCGCTTCACCCTTCATCGCATCTTTCCAGGATTGTTCAACCAATCGATCAGAGTTCAGCCACATGAAGTTAGGTAACCCCTTCATCGACATCTTTCCTCGTTGATGAAACTCGGTACGGGTAAAGCCTGGACATAGCGCGCTGACCTTCACATTGGTTCCAGAAAGCTCTGTATGCAGCGACTCAGATAGAACGGTCAGGTATGACTTTGAGGCGCTGTAGGTGCCACCTGCGATGTAACCAGCCACTGATGAAACATTGATCACAACACCGTTGTTACGTTGCTTCATCAATGGCAGGGCTACATGCATTAGACGCATCGGAGTACGAACCAAGACATCAAGCAGTTGCTGCTCGATTTCAAGGGTCGACATCGTGAAAGCTTTATTGGTTCCAAAACCAGCGTTGTTAATCAGTACATCAATCTGATTCTCAGAGATGTACTGCTCAACCTTCAGGCAGCCTTCATCGGTAGCAAGATCTGCCTGAATTACATGGGTCTTAACTCCGAACTTTTCTTCAAGAGCTTTTGCGCGCTCCTGAAGACGTGGCAAGTCGCGGGCCACCAAAACGATGTTGTATCGATTGGTAGCTAACAACCGAGAAAAACTCTCACCGATTCCTGCAGTTGCACCGGTTACTAAAGCCCATGAAGACATGTGTTCTCCTAACGAACGGTGAGTTCACCAACTGCACCTTTAGGTACAAATGGTGATTGTGGTGCAATTGGTGCCAGCTTTTCATACTTGCACCCTTGTGTCGGGCGTTGATCTTTTTCGTTCTTATTTGGCCATAATGAAAGTGCGCGCTCTGCTTGTGCTGTAATCGTCAGCGATGGATTGACGCCAAGGTTTGCGGTAATTGTTGACCCATCGACTATATGAAGTGTTGGGTAGTTCCATACTCGATGGTAAGGATCAACAACCCCTTCAGAAACATCTTGACCGATAACACATCCACCAACAAAGTGCGCGGTAAATGGGGCATCAATTAGATCTCCAATGTGTCCGGCAGCGAACCCTCCATGTTTTTCAGCAATACGACGAACAACTTCATTTGCAGTAGGAATGTACGTTGCGTTTGGATGTTCTAAATCATTTGTTGAAGTTAGGTGCCAACCAAACCAACTTCGCTTTGGTTTGACAGAAATAAAAGAATCTACATTTTGCATTGTTAGCGCAATTACCGTGCGTTCACTCCACTTGCGAACATCAAGGATGTTTTTCAAAAGTTTTGGGTTTGCCATGAAAGCTTTCCACCATTGCTTACGACGTAACTTTGAAGAACTACCGTCAGTCATAATCGTTTGAAGCAATCCCATTAAATTGCTGCCTTTGCCATAACGCACAGGTTCAATGTGGGTGTGCTCATCTGGGAAGAATGAGGATGTAATCGCACTTCCTTGACTAAAATCTATCGTTGAATTTTTCATAATTGCTCCGGTCAGCGCTTCACTGTTAGTTCTTGAGAGGTCACCTAATCGATCTGACAACAAAGGCAAAACACCAGAATCCTTCATCTTGTGAAGCAGTTTTTGCGTGTTGTAAGTTCCGGCAGCCACAATCACTTCATTAGCAAAGAAGGTCTTACCCCGTGATCCAAATGGGTCATTTGTCTTTTTCGTTTTGATCTTCCAACGCCCATCCTCAAGTTGTTGAACTTTAGTTACTGTAGTCATTGGAAAAACCTCTGCGCCTGCAGACTCTGCAAGCCCTAGGTAATTCTTAGGCAAAGTATTTTTCGCGTTGAATCGGCAGCCGGTCATACAGGAACCACATTGTTGACAACCGTTTCGATCAGGACCAACACCACCAAAGAAGGGATCCTTAGAATGCACTCCCATTCCCTCACCAAAGAAAACTCCTAGCGGGGCCATTTGAAAGGTGTGACCAACACCCATTTCAACTGCGACATCCTTCATTGCTTGATCGCTATTTGAAAAGTAAGGATTCTCTGTAACACCCAACATCCGTCGAGCTTGATCAAACCAAGGAGCAAGCTCTTTCTTCCAGTCAGTTATTGATGCCCATTGCTTGTCGTTGAAGTAATCATCTCCAGGTTGATACAAGGTATTTGCATAGACAAGAGAGCCACCGCCCACACCCGCTCCACTGAGAATCAAAACATCAGGCAAAGCATGAATTCGTTGAATTCCATACAGTCCGAGTTTGGGAGCAAAGAGAAACTTATCGAGCCGCCAAGAAGTCTTTGGAAAATCCTTATCTTCAAATCGACGCCCCGCTTCAAGCACAGCAACGGAGTAACCTTTTTCGCGCAGTCGAAGCGCAGAGACCGAACCACCAAAACCTGATCCGATCACTGCGACATCGAAAGTTTTTTTCATTTCATTACGCAGTGAGTCCCGCTGGATCTTCATCGCGAATGTGCCAACTGCTTCCGTACTGCTCAATTAGATCTAGGAATGGCTTTGGCTCCATCCATTCAGGACCAACAACACCACTTGGTTTCCAGGTGCCGTTAGCGATTAATTCCATAGCAATAACGGGGTTAATTGCTGTTTGCCAGACTACTGCCTGATCGCCGTAATTTTCCATGGACCATTTGTTATCAACGACGTTATAGATATAGCAGGCGTAAGGCTTTCCTTCTTTATCTAATCCCTTTACGTGTGCACCTGCACAAGTCTTACCGTGCATTAACGGACCAATCTTTGCCGGATCCGGAAGTAGCGAAGCTAAGAAATCGCGAGGAGCAATCTCCATTCCTCGGTAGTTCACCTTCTCCTTTTTTGATAGACCCAACAAGTGAATCGTCTTCAAGGTGTTAATAAAATCTGTTCCAAGTCCATACTTAAATGTGACTTGATTTGCTTTGATTTTCTGAGGAATCAAAATAACTTCCTCATGTTCAACATCTACACACTCAACAGGACCAATGCCATCAGGGAAATCAAATGTCACAGCCCCCGTAAATGGTTCCGCAGTGTGCCACTTTCCATCCTCCCAAATTAAGGGTGCGTTGAGACACTCTTCAATTGTTGTCCAAATTGAAAATGATGGAGCAAAAGCGTAACCATCAACAGTTAAATTTGAACCATCTAAGATTGTGATGGCATCGATTTCGCTAAACAAATAATCTTGAGCGTATCGAGCAAAGATGTCGCTCATACCTGGCTCAATACCCATTCCGATTAATGCGTACTTACCGTTTTTCTCCCATTGAGATGATTGCGAAAATTGCTCATCGCCCAACTTGATACCGGTCTTGTGAAATGGATCTGTTGGGTGAGCAACTGAAAGTGACATCGCCATATCGATGTAATTCACGCCAGCATTTTGCGAAGCGGTAAAGATCTGCATTACAAATCTAGGGTCAACAGCGTTTACAACGACATCAGGATTGACCTTACGGATCAATCCTTCGAGAGCCACCAGATCGCCGGCATCCACCTCCACTGAAGTAAATCGAGGGTCTTGGATCTTTTGGGTGACAGCGTGCGCCTTTGAAGCATCGTAATCAGCGATAACTAACTCAGTGATAAATGACTTGCGTGATGCGATATTTGCGATTGCACTGCCAACTCCGCCTGCGCCGATAACGAGCGCTCTCATGGTTGGCCTTTCAGTTTGTTCTTAACCTTCAATAGACCCGTGTCCATTGAATGGAATCCAACGTGGATTCAAGGGAAGGTTATCGATACCGCTAACCTTTGCCAAGCACCGCCAAACTATTGAAAGTATGTCTGGTGTAGTAAGTCCCCGTAGCTCAGTGGATAGAGCAACCGCCTCCTAAGCGGTAGGTCGCAGGTTCAACTCCCGCCGGGGACACTCAATTATCAATTAGTTCAGAGATTTATGAGAAAACAACGGTTCGCTTGCCGACAATGAAAATTTTGTCATCGGCGTATAACTTAACCGCTTTTGCAAGCACTCGACGCTCAATGTCACGTCCAATAGCAATCAACTCTTCAGCAGAAGCGTTGTGCGTCACATGCGCAACATCTTGTTCAATAATTGGACCTTCATCTAAATCACTTGTGACAAAGTGGGCACTTGCTCCAATTATTTTTACTCCGCGCTCATGTGCCTGGTGATACGGCTTTGCACCTTTAAAGCCAGGCAAGAATGAGTGATGGATGTTAATTATTTTACCTGGCATTGTGTTGCAGAAATCTGCTGAAAGAATCTGCATGTACCGAGCAAGGACAACAAAATCAATCTTTAGCTCTTCAATTTTCTTCAGAATCTCAGCTTCTTGTGCCGCCTTATTATCAGATGTAACTGGCAGGCATAGGAACTTAACTCCATGGGATTCAACTAATGAACGTAGATCTTCGCGGTTAGAAATAACTAATGGAATCTCAACATTAAGCTCGCCAAGCTCTTCTAAGTACAAAAGATCACGCAAGCAATGACTTTCTTTAGTAACCATAACAAGTGCACGTGGCTTTTGAGCTGTCGGGCGAATATGAAGAGCGGGATTGAACTTTGAAAGACCATCATTCAAACTTTTGTGCGCTCCATCGATTCCCTGTGAAGTTTCAAAACGGGTGCGCATAACAAATTGATTAGTGGTCGGATCTGTGAACTGCTGATTCTCAATAATGTTTCCACCACAGGCAAGAACCGCCGAAGTCATCGCATGAACGATGCCAGGCTGATCTGCACATTGCAGGGAAGCGATTAGATCCATGGTCTTAGGGTACGCGAAATTAGTGATGCAGCGTAAATCGCTTCATCCACTGAGGCGCCCACCAGTTGTTTTCGCCAAATAGTCGCATCAATGCTGGAACTAAAAGCCCTCGCACAATTGTTGCATCCAGAAGTACGGCAAGTGCAACACCAAAGCCCATTGTCTTAATGGATGTGACACCACTGGTTACAAAGGCAGCAAAGACCACAGCAAGCAAGACCGCAGCAGCTGTGATGATGCGTGCAGAACGTTGAAGTCCAACCGCTACAGATTCAACATTGGTTTTACCTGCAAGGTGTTCTTCACGGATGCGTGACAGCAAGAAGAGTTCGTAGTCCATCGATAAACCAAAAACCACTACTGCAATCAAGATAACAATTGAAGTGTCAAGGGTTCCGGTGAGAGTAAAAGAGCCAACAAGCCATTGAAGGTTTCCATCAATGAAGACCCATGTAAGTGCACCCATAGTTGCGCCGAGTGATAAGAAGTTCAGAATTACAGCCTTAATTGGCAGGATGATTGAACCTGTAAAGATAAAGATCAAAACAAGCACGCTCAGCACAATCCAACCAAGCGCCCACGGAAGTGTTCGGGCAATGCCATCTTGAGAATCTGTGTAATCAGCTGCAACTCCTCCCACCAATGTTCCGACAGGGGAGTCAACGTTGCGAACATTGTGAATCAACTCTTGCGATTCAGGGGTACGTGGCAACATCTCTTGGTATGCAACAACGCGTACATCGTTGCCAATTGTCACAGGCGGAACAACACCAACAATTCCATCTAACTGCCCGATTTTTGCGGCATAGGCATTAATCTCATCAATCTTGTTTGAACCATCTTTGATAATGATTTCAATTGGATTTCCAGTTTGTCCTGGGAATCTCTTGTCTTGAAGCGCTGTTGCGACAGCAGCTTTATTGTCAGCAGGCAACATACGTGAATCACCTTGTGAAAACTTAATATTTGTAATTGGTGCCGCCATGATTCCGAGAATTACAAGAGACAAGACGACAGCAGATACAGGACGCTTCATAACTAAGCGTGCGGTCTGTGCCCAACGACCATCTTCCTTCGGAGTAATTGCAGATTTACGAACAACTCCCTTATCAATGCGATCTCCCAGTAGCGCCAGAATTGGAGGCAAACCAAAGAGTGCGCCAATTACGGCAAGTGCTACAACTGAAACCCCGGCATAACCAAATGATTTTAAGAATGGAAGCGGGAAGAAGGTTAAAGAGAACAAGGTCACCAGAACGGTCATACCTGAATAGAAGACGGTCTTACCAGCACTTGCCATCGTTGCGACAATGGAATCTTCAACGTTCTTGCCACGATGGAGCTCTTCGCGGAATCGGTTAACAATTAATAGTGCGTAATCGATACCTAAGCCAAGCCCCATACCCGTTGTTAAGTTAAGGGCGTAAATACTCACGGTGGTAAACAAGGTAAAGAGGTAAAGAACAAAGAAGGCACCCAGAATCGCAGCAACTCCCACAATTAATGGCATTGCTGAAGCGGCAAGAGCACCAAATACAAGAACGAGCAATATGAAGGTCAAAGGAATGGAGATGAGTTCAGCGATCTTCAGATCTTCAGAGATCTTTTCAGTGATTGCATGCCCAACAACTCCGACACCACCTGCATACAAAGTTAAACCATCATATGGTCCATCGTAATTCTTTTGCATTCGCTTACCGAGCTCTTGGCTTTCGGGTGTAAATGCTTCTCCATCACCATACACAAGGATGTACGCAGCTTTTCCATCACTGGACTTCAGTGTTGCCTCGCCACCACTAGTCCAATAAGAAATTGTCTTTGTTACTCCTTCTTCCTGAGCAATCTTCTTTTCTAATGTAATTCCTTTTTGTGCGATAGCAGGATCTGTAACATCAGTTGCACCTGAATCAACAATTATCACTACAGCTGGATCGGATTGCTTGAGATCCTCCGTTAGATATTTGTACACCTTGTACGAATCACTGTTTGGATCGCTGTACCCACCTGAATCAAGGCGATTGAAAACGGTCGAACCGACGCCACCAGCAACAAGAATTCCCACAATAAAAAGAATTACCGCGCTTTTACGACGCTTAACGATCAGGTGACCGAGCTTTTCAAACATCTTTATCTCTTTTCCTTGTATTTATATTTTTCTAGCGGTAGTAGAATTAACACCATGAGCGATCTCTTCCCGAAGGTAACATCTGATGAAATTGATCTGGATGCTGCCTCCGAACAAGCTAAGCGCGAAGAAGAGTTACAGTCAGATCGTCCACCACATCACGAGGGTTAATCAGCCTTAGGTGCAGGCGCTGCCGCCGGCGTGCTCTTAGTTGAATCTGTTTTATAAAATCCTGAACCTTTGAATACAACTCCAACAGCGGTGTACACCTTACGGATTTCACCTTTGCATTCTGGACAAATCGTCAGAGAGTCATCTGAGAAGGATTGAATCGCTTCAAATTGATGGTCGCATGCGGTACATGCGTATTGATAGGTAGGCATCACGACTCCTCTTCTGGCAAAAATTCCGGTTGGACTATGTACTTAGTCTAAAGAGGTGAGAAGATTGGCGCGAATTGAGGCGCTTTCCTGGCGCCTCTCGAAAGGCAGATGTGAGGAAGTTCGCAGCCCGTAGCGCTTTAGTACTTCTATTAACTTTATTAGGAACAACTGCGACCTTTGCAAACTCGCTTGTCAGCACATCACCGATTAGCGGTTCAACATTGTCAGTTTCACCAACGAGTGTCACAGTCACAGGACAGCTTCCACTGCTTGCAGATGCCAATGAAATTTCAGTTACAGATCCCAATGGCGTGCGTGTCGATGATGGAACCATCATGGTTAACGATGTCAGTGCAACAGTTGGACTAAGACCACTCACTGAATCAGGTTTCTACACAGTTTCTTATATTTTATTTGCCGAAGCGGATGCGCCACTAGAAGGTAGCTATCGTTTTAAGTACCAAGCACCCAGCACGATTGCTCCAGAGAATCCAACTCCACAACCATCTGAGTCACACACTCCAGCTAGCAGCAGCTGGGGAACCAATGTTTTTGTCATCCTTCTTCTAGTTCTCGCAGTTGGCGTAACCATCGGATTGTCACTGTATGCACGCAAATTATTTAACAACCGATGAATCTCTTAACAACCACTTTTAAGTTTCTCAATTTACTGGGTGGTTTCTCTGTCGTTGGTGCGTTATTGGCTATGGCTTTTCTGCTAATTAATAACGAGGGTTTTCTTACTACATCTGGTGAAAAACTCAGAGGGTTTCTCAGAATTAGCGCACTCATCTGGGTCATAGGCGCTTTTGGAACCATCATCTTTACTTTGGCACAGATCTTAGGAACAACTTTTTCTGATGCCCTTGATCTGACGGTAATTCGATCATTCCTGACTCAGATCTCTCTTGGAAAGTACCTGGCGGTTCAAGCGGTGATGGCAACCGTTGTATTGATCTTCTCATTCGCAACAAGGAAGGTTGAGTCACTCATCATTTTGCTAGTGCTCTCAATCGCCGGCTTAGTTGCACCGGTGTTTGAGAGCCACTCGGCATCCAGCGGATCTCACTCTCTTGTAATTGGTTCACTTGTAGTTCACGTTATTGCGCTTTCGTTGTGGGTTGGTGGAGTAATCGCTTTAGCTTTCCTTTCCGCCAATGATCGACCAGTAGCAGTGCCGCGATTTAGTCAGCTCGCCTTGTGGTCGGCAATAGCGGTAGTTATCAGTGGTGCCGTAAATGCATGGGCACGCTTGAACTTTGTAGATGCTTGGAACTCGGCTTACGCATTTATTGTGCTGGGCAAGATTGTTGCAACCATTGTTTTGGTCTTTATTGGTTACCTTCACCGTAAAACTCTTGCAAAGAAGGATTCAATTAATTGGGTTGGCTTTGCAAAGTTGTTAACAGCAGAAGCTTTGATCATGGTTGTTACTGTCCTGATGGGTACTTGGTTGTCGACTAGTGCTTCACCTGATCGTCCAGGCTCTTCTGAATTTAGTCCAGCACTTTCTATTGTTGGCGTCGAAACTCCACCACCACCAACGCTGTCACGAATCTTGTTTAGCTACGAGCCCAATGCATTAATGATTGGAATCTTGACGTTAATGGTTGCGCTATACGTTAAAGGCGTAGTGGTGCTAACGAAACGTGGCGACAAGTGGCCAGTAGGGCGAACAGTTGCATTTGCATTAGGAATTACAGCAACGGATTTTGCAACCAGTGGAGGTCTAGGTCTGTATGCACAGTTCTCATTTTCGTATCACATGATTTCTCATATGGTTCTTGGAATGGTTGCACCGATTGGCTTAGTCCTTGGTGCTCCAATGACACTTGCATTACGAACCTTGCCTCAAGGTAGAAACCCTGAAGAGCGCGGTGTCCGTGGATCTTTACTTGCAGCGCTACATTCAAAGATTGGTGTGCTTTACACAAATCCAATTGTGGCCTTAGCAATTTTTGATGGCTCACTCTTTGCCCTTTATTTCACCGATTTGTTCGCGGTGTTAATGCAAAGCCACACCGGCCACCTATTTATGAGCCTTCACTTCTTAGCAGCTGGCTTCTTATTTTTCTTCATCATTATCGGTGTAGATCCAAATCCACGCAGAGTTCACCACCTAGTTCAAATAGTCATTTTGTTTGCAGCTATGAGCATCCACGCCTTCTTCTCAGTTGCACTTATGTCTACAACAACTCTGATTGATCAAGGTTTTTACACCTCACTTCAAACTCCATGGTTAGGTGATCCTCTCGCTGATCAAAAACTTGGCGGATCAATTGGCTGGGCAATGGGAGAGATCCCTATCTTGATCGCTTTGGTCGCGACATTTATCAACTGGATGCGAGATGATTCTCGCGAGGCAAAGAGGATTGATCGCAACACCGCTCGCCAAGCGGCTATGGGTCAGCCAGATGATCTAGCTAACTACAATCAGTATTTACAAGAGCTATCAAAGCGCGATAGGAATGAACCCTAATGGACAACTTATTTGATCTACCCGCAGAGTACAAAGAGCTGCGTACTAGTGTTCGCGCGCTTGCTGAAAAAGAGATTGCACCATTTGCACAAGCTGTAGATGAGGAACACCGTTTTCCTCTTGAGGCAAAAAATGCCTTAGTGAAAAATGGATTGTACGCAGCCCACGTTCCAACTGAGTTTGGCGGAGATGGCGCTGATGCTCTTGCCGCTGTTTTGATTATCGAGGAAGTTGCTCGTGTGTGCGGCTCATCATCATTAATTCCTGCGGTCAACAAACTTGGATCAGTGCCTTTGATTTTGGGTGGAAATGATGAACAGAAGAAGCGCTGGCTTCCACGGTTAGTTAAAGGCGAAGGTTTTTCATACTGTCTCTCTGAATCTGAAGCGGGCTCAGATGCATCAGCGCTCCGAACAAAGGTTGAACGCTCTGGAGATGGTTGGGTTCTCAATGGAAGTAAGAAATGGATTACAAACGCAGGTGAATCAGAGTTTTACTCAGTAATTGCCCAAGGTGATCCATCACTTGGCTCCAAGGGAATTACCGCATTTGTTGTTGAAAAATCTGATCCAGGAGTTTCTTTTGGCGCTCCAGAAAAGAAGATGGGTATGCGCGGTTCACCAACCCGCGAGGTGTACTTCGATAATGTTCAATTAAGTGATGACCGTCGAATTAGCGAAGTTGGTCAAGGATTTGCTTTAGCGATGAATACTTTGGATCACACACGCATCACAATTGCGGCGCAAGCTTTAGGTCTTGCACAAGGCGCGTTAGATGTTGCAACAAAGTACGCACACGAACGTCACCAATTTGGAAAGCCAATCTTTGATTTCCAGGCGGTTCAATTCATGCTTGCAGATATGGCGATGAATATTGAGGCGGCCCGTTTACTGACTTATTCAGCGGCTATTAAGAGTGAAAATGGCGAACGCGATCTTCGCTTCTTCTCTGCTGCAAGCAAGTGTTTTGCAAGCGACATGGCTATGAAGGTTACTCAGGATGCGATTCAAGTTCTGGGTGGCTATGGATATGTCACTGACTATCCAGTTGAGCGAATGATGCGCGATACAAAGTTGACTCAGATTTATGAAGGTACCAATCAGATTCAACGAATCGTGATGGCGCGTAATCTTCCTAACAGCTGATTACTAGCGATTAAATCGAACAACAATTGATGGAGTAGCTGCAGCATCTAGTGGTACATCATGTGCTTCGTGTGGCAGCATCTCGCTCGTTAATTCGCCTGCATAAACCAACCCAATTTTCCAAGCAGATAAATGCACAAGTGCGCGGTCGTAATACCCACCACCTTGACCTAATCTAAATCCAGCTTGATCCATCTTTAACGCCGGGACGATCACAGCTTGGATCTGAGATACATCTGGGACAACCGGACCAACTGGTTCTGAAATCTTTTTCTTCATAACAAGGTTTGCTGGATCTCCATCCCATCGAACCCATTCCAATTGATCACCTTTGATTCGAGGAAGCAGCAGGATCTTGCCTTGCTTTAAAAAGGCCTCATTGATCTCGACGGTACTTGGTTCAAATTCATAGGACAGGTAAGAAGCAATCGTTGTCGCGGACTCAATTTCAGGAGCTTTTAATATGACATTGAAATTAGAAGGCATGAACTTCTGAGAACGTTCGCGGCGGGCACGATCCCGCAAACTGGCTTTTTGATCTGTCATTTAAATCTCCCGTGAAATCCCAAAGATCAAACTGTTCAACAAGTAGGGTTCGATTATGTCAGAACACACTCGGGTAGATG
>Ga0209033_1000534_pt1 | contig 22249 bp, 22 predicted proteins | sample LauGreFa1BDMLBDN_2_FD_188218 | JGI IMG/M metagenome (GOLD analysis project Ga0209033, IMG submission 188218) | Freshwater lake microbial communities from Lake Michigan, USA - Fa13.BD.MLB.DN (SPAdes) (version 2) | ecosystem: Environmental > Aquatic > Freshwater > Lake | place: Lake Michigan, USA...
CATGCGGGGCAAGATCTTGTCATCGTGTCGCCCGATGCAGGTCGAGTAAAAGTTGCGGAACGATTCGCCCAACACTTGTCAGACAAAAATGCTGACGTTGCATTCATTAACAAGCGCCGTCCAAAAGGCACAGCAAATATTGCAATCGCAAAAGAAGTTATTGGTGACGTTGATGGTCGCTTGTGCATCCTTACCGACGACATGATTGACACCGGTGGCACCATCGTGTCGGCAGCAGAACTGTTGCTCGAGCGGGGCGCCAAAGAAGTGTGGGCTATGGCAACTCACGGCGTGTTGTCCCCGCCAGCTGTCGAGCGCCTCTCGAACTCACCCATTAGCCGGGTTGTTCTCACCAACACCTTGCCCCTCGCGCCCGAGAATCACTTCCCCAAAGTTGAAGTCCTCTCCGTGGCCAAAATCCTTGCCGACGCCCTCGCAGCGGTATTTGACGAGACCAGCGTCTCTGAATTGTTCGACGGCGAAAACCAGTCCTGACCCTGAGGCCATCTACCCCTGAAAGCGATTCGGGGGGCCGTGTGGCAGTTCAGGCATCTGCCCATAGACTCGTTAGCCGTGTCCAATACAGCAACTCTCTCCGCCGAAGTAGGCCGCACAACAGGAAGCCCAGCTTCACGTCGTTTGCGTGCCGCTGACCGCATTCCTGGCGTCCTTTATGGCCAAGGCATGCAACCTGTCGTTCTCTCTGTCGCTCGTCGTGACCTTCGCGTCGCCATCTCTGGCCCTGCAGGCCAAAACACCATCTTGAGCCTTTCGGTCGATGGCAAGTCATACAACGCAGTCATCAAAGATCTACAGCGTCACCCAGTGCGCCGCAACGTCAGCCACATCGACTTCATGCAAATCAACTTGTCAGAAGAAATCACCATGAGCGTGCCAGTGCATCTCTCCGGTGTTGCCAAAGCAGTTGTTGCCGCTGGTGGTTTGGTCGACGCAGCAGTTGACTTGCTCGAAGTACGCACCACTCCTGCAAACGTGCCAAACGAAATTCTTATCGACATCACAGACCTCACTCCTGAATCAGTGATTCACCTTTCAGACCTCAAGTTGCCTACAGGTGTAGTTGCAATGGGAGACCCAGACATGTTGATCGTCACTGTTCTCATGTCTCGTGGTTCAGCTGCAGATACACAAGCTGCTGCTACTGCCGAGGGCGAAGCACCAGCCGCTGATGGCGACGCGCCAGCAGCCGAAGCCTCTAACTGATTCCACGACCACTCGGTCGTGATTCATTGCCATCATGATTCGCCGCTCGGCTCCTCGCCAAGGCGACATGGAACGCATCCTTATTGTCGGACTCGGCAATCCCGGGAAGAAGTACGCACGCACACGCCACAACGTTGGCACTGATGCAATCGAAATTCTTGCGAAGCGCTTACATGCCTCACTAAAGGTTGGACGCGACCGCGCCCAAATTGCAGAGTGTCGCCTTGCAAACCAACCAGTAGTCATCGCTGTTCCCACCACTTGGATGAATGATTCAGGTGAAGCAGTTGGGCCGCTTGCTCGGCGCTACAAAATCACGAACCCAGCGCAAATCATCATCGTGCACGACGAGTTAGATCTTGAGCCAGGCATTGTGAAGATCAAAGTTGGTGGTGGTCTTGCTGGCCACAACGGACTGAAGTCCATTTCGGCTCACATCCACACCGATGACTACATTCGCGTTCGCATCGGCGTTGGGAAACCGCCGTCAAAAGAAGTCGGCGCCGATCATGTGTTGTCATCTATTCCGGCTGCGGAGCGCAAGATTCTCGACGTCTCAGTAGAAGTTGCTGTGGATGCAATTGAAGCAATAGTTACTCATGGCATTGCAAGCGCCATGCAGGATTTCAACGGACGGTGAGCGACTCCACCGCTCCCCTTTCGAGCCTGACCGATATTGCTCGTACGGAACCAGGCATTGAAGCAATCGCTGGTAAGCGTGACGCAGTGCTTGCTGTTCCCGAAGTAGCACGCGCCACCGTTCTTGCTGCACTCATTAACAACACATCACGTCGTCCAGTCATCGTTGCAGCACCCACTGGCACTATGGCGCAATCAATTGCAGATGACTTGATCTACTTTCTTGGCCCGGATGCTGTGGAATTCTTCCCGTCGTGGGAGACATTGCCATTTGAAAGAGTGAGCCCTGCGGTGTTCACCATGGGTTCTCGCATGCGCACTATGTGGCGTTTGCGTACTGAACACGAATCGCCCAAAGTCGTTGTTGCCGGAACGCGCGCACTGTTGCAGAAACTTGCACCTGGGGCCACAACCGTTGATCCCATCCGTGTTTCAGTAGGGACAAGCATGGACATCGACGCACTGTGCGAACAACTTGTTCACTTTGGATATCGCAGAGAAACAATTGCAGAACACCGCGGCGAGTTTGCGCGTCGTGGAGCAATTGTCGACATATTTCCCAGCACAGATGACGAACCCATTCGTATTGACATGTGGGGTGACGAAGTGGATCGCCTCTCGCATTTCACAGTTGCTGACCAACGCAGCACCACCGACATTGCAACCGCTCTTGTTTTCCCCGCACGCGAACTTCTATTTGTAGATGGCGTGAAGGAACGTGCCGGCGCACTAGTAGCGACCGACCCATGGGGACGTGAGCAGTGGGAGCGTTTGTCTGAGGGGCAAATTTTCGACGGCATGGAGAGTTGGCTCCCCTGGCTAACAGAAAAAGACGAACTGCTCACAGATCACATTGGTGACGACGCCTTAATGATCATGATTGAACCTCGACGCATGGGCGACCGTGCGCGCGATCTACTTGCCGAAGAAGATGACTTGGCGCGCGCGCTTGCTTCTTCATGGGCACGCGATGAAAATGTGACGTTCCCTCGCTTACACGTGGAAGCAGATCGACTTTTCTCCGACACCACGCGCACATCAACTATTTCGCTTGTTCCCACCGCTGAATCAGTCGATGGTCCTTCAGTGCCTGCGTCTGGTTGGGGCCCAATCGTGCATGAGCCCACTTCGTTTGCCCGACGCGTCAATGAAATGTTGAACGACAAATGGCGAGTCATTGTTGCAGCAGAGACACAAGAGTCTGTAGCGCGCCTTGTGGAACTCATGCGCACTCACGGCGTTGACTTTCGCTCATCACAAGACCCAGACATCATCGCGAAACCAGGTGCGTGGGTCACACTGGCGCCACAAGCACGTGGCGTCTCCATTCCTCATTCACGCATTGCAATCATCACTGAAGCAGAACTCAGTGGCCGTCGTCGTACGCGAAAGACTCGCGCAACACGTGGCAGATCATCTGGAACCGTGTTTGAAGATTTGCAACCCGGTGGTTATGTGGTCCACGCCCACCATGGTGTCGGTAAATACGAAGGCATGGTCAAACGTTCTATTGGTGGCGTGGAACGCGACTACTTGCTTATTGCGTATAAAGGCGGCGACAAGCTCTACGTACCAACAGAACAAATTGGTGTCATTCGTCAATATGTAGGCGGCGAGGCACCCACCTTGCACCGCATGGGCGGTTCCGACTTTGCTCGCGCAAAGTCTCGCGTTCGTTCAGCCGTGCAAGAAGTCGCGCAAGAACTCGTGGTGCTGTATCAGCGTCGTGTCACTGCACAAGGTCATGCATTCCCGCAAGACACTCCGTGGCAAGCAGAAATGGAAGGAGCGTTTCCATTTGTGGAAACGCCCGATCAACTCGAAGCAATCGAAGCCATCAAATCCGACATGGAACGAGAAGTACCAATGGACCGCCTGCTCTGTGGGGACGTTGGGTTCGGCAAAACAGAAGTCGCCGTTCGTGCTGCATTCAAAGCGATTCAAGACGGGATGCAAGTTGCAGTTCTTGTGCCCACCACACTGCTTGCAACGCAACACGGCAATACATTCTCCGACCGATTTGCCGGCTACCCCATCAAAGTAGAAGTTCTGTCGCGTTTCCTCACCAACGCAGAAGCAAAGAAGGTAATTGCTGGGCTCAAGTCTGGCGACATCGATTGCGTCATCGGCACACACCGGTTGTTGCAAGAAAGTGTTGAATTCAAGAATCTCGGATTACTCGTGGTGGACGAAGAGCAGCGCTTCGGCGTGCAACATAAAGAAGCGATGAAGCGTTTGCGAAACAACGTTGATGTTCTCTCAATGTCGGCAACCCCGATTCCGCGCACATTAGAGATGAGTCTTGTTGGTATTCGTGATTTGTCTCTGCTTCAAACCCCTCCTGCAGATCGCCAACCAATCCTTACTTTTGTCGGCGAACAAAGTGAACAAGTCGCAATTGAAGCCATCCGCCGTGAACTACTTCGCGAGGGTCAAGTGTTCTGGGTGCATAACCGAGTGCAATCAATTGAAGAGCGCGCAGCAGAAATTCGCGACTGGGTACCAGAGGCTCGCGTGGCTGTCGCACACGGCCAAATGGATGAGACGAAGCTTGAACAAATCGTTCTCGATTTCTGGGAAGGCAACTACGACGTTCTTGTCTGCACCACCATTATTGAAAGTGGCATCGACATGCCGACCGTCAATACTTTGGTTGTCGAACGTGCAGACCTTTTAGGTCTTGGACAAATGCATCAGTTGCGCGGTCGCGTCGGTCGCAGCGGACAACGCGCGTACGCATATCTCTTTCACCCGCGCGATAAGGCATTGTCAGAAGACGCGTATGAACGCCTGCGCACAATCGGTGAAACCACAGACCTTGGCAGCGGATTCAAAATCGCAATGCGTGACCTTGAGATTCGTGGTGCAGGAAACTTGCTGGGCGAAGCACAAAGTGGCCACATCGCTGCCGTGGGCTACGACCTCTATTGCCAACTTGTGACAGAAGCAGTCTCCGAGATGAAGGGTGAAACCGTTATTCACGATGTTCCCGACATCAAAGTTGACATTTCACTCGATGCGCACTTGCCAAATAATTATGTTCCAAGCGAAGACTTGCGCCTCGAGGCGTACCGTCGCCTTGCCATGGTCACTAACGCAACAGAACTCGCCGACATTCAAGCCGAATGGGAAGATCGTTTCGGACCTCTACCTCAACAAGCACAAGCACTCATTCAGGTGGGCGCCGTGCGTGTTGAATGCATTCGATTGGGCATCACCGAGATCTTGACCAATAACAACGACATCCGTATCTCTCCAATCGAATTGCGTGCCAGTCAGACCCTCACGCTTCGCAGAGTTGCGCCGCGTGCCACATTCAAGGAACAACAGAAACTGATTTCGTTGCCGATTACACGCGGTTCAAACCCCGCCACTGCGGTACTTGAACTGTTACGCGGGCTTTTTGACCCTTCGGACGATTAGAGTCTCTGCGTGACCAAGAGCCTGCGCCCCCTCCGAAAAATTGTTCCATTCGTCCTCACCGTTGCCGTTGCACTGTCTGCCTGCGGAACCTCCACCACCAACAATGCGTTCTCAATCGAGGGCACATCCTTTACTCGTGCTCAATTTGACGAGCTTGCAAATGCATTGGTGGACGCCGGTCAGTTTGCTTCAACCGATGGAAAAGTTGCTACATCCGATGCCGTCACAATCCTTCGCACTCTCATTCGCTACGAAGCCTTCGTCAAGTTCATCGCAAAGAACGACTTTGCAGTCGACGAAGCAGACCGTAAGACGCTCCTCACTCAAGCCGATGCCGATGCCGAGTTCGGTAAATACCCACAAATCTTGCAAGACACTCTCATCAATCTCAACCTGGCCGACATGACTCTCAAGAAGTTCAAAGCCCCCTCCGACAGCGTGATCGAGAAGCTCTACTCGGCTTCACCTGCATCTGCTGGAACACTATGCCTGAGCCACATCTTGGTAAAGACTGAAGCCGAAGCACGCGCTGTTCTGGCTGACCTTGAAAAGGGAACGGCATTTTCCGATGAGGCTGCAAAGAAGTCCATCGAGCCTGGTGCAGAAAAAAGTGGTGGCGCCCTCAAAGATGGCGAATCTGATTGCCAGACACTTGTGAAGTTGCAGGGCAGTTTCGACCCCGATTTCATGCGTGGTGCGGTCGATGCAAAGCCCGGAGTTCCTACAGGCCCAATTAAAAGCGCCTTTGGATATCACGTCATCCTGAGTCACCCATACGAAAAAGTGAAGACATCAGTTCTTGCAATTGTGAAGGACGATCCAGGCAACAACCTCTTGGCCGGATATCTCAGTTCTGCTGACATCACCGTTAATTCTGTGTATGGCACATGGGATGGCGCATTAGGCACCATTAAGTAATGCCTCGGATCGTTGTTGTTGGTCTTGGACCTGGCGATCCCTCACTCGTTACGGTCGGAACACTTCAAGCGATTGAAAACATTCCTGTTCGATTCATTCGAACACTTCAACATCCGAGTGCATCTCTTGTTTCTGAAGCTACTTCATTCGATGATGTGTATGACTCTGCCGATTCTTTCGACGAGGTGTACGCGTCTATCGTGCAACAACTCATTGCGGCCGCTCACCAACACAGCGAGATTCTGTACGCCGTTCCTGGTTCACCACTAGTTCTAGAACGAACCGTTGCGCTGCTTCGCTCGCATACCGAAATTGAAGTTGTTCTTCACTCCGCCATCTCATTTCTTGACGACGCATGGCGAGCATTAGAGATTGACCCAGTTGAATCTCGAGTGCAACTCATTGATGGTCATGTCTTTGCTGAAGCGATCCGCAATAGCAGTGGCCCATTCTTTGTAGCGCATACTCACGCCAACTGGGTGTTGTCAGACATCAAGCTCTCAGTGCCCGACCCAGACCCTTCAACTCCAGTTGTGCTTGTGCATCATGTGGGGCTTCCCGATGAACGCATTGTTCACACCACATGGTTTGAAATGGATCGCACTCTTGAAGCAGACCATCTCACATCGCTCTACATTCCCTCGCTTGTCTCATCCATCACTACCGAGTTAGAAAAGTTTCATGAACTCGCTCGCGTACTGCGAGCACAGTGTCCTTGGGATCAGGAACAAACACATGCATCACTAGTTCGCTACCTCATCGAAGAGACCTATGAATTGGTGGATGTCATCAATGCACTCGAGAAGAATGACGCAGACGATGCCGATCTCATTGAAGAACTTGGCGACGTGCTGTATCAAGTGGCATTCCATGCAGCTATCGCCGAAGAGCAAGGGCGATTCACTTTGGGGGATGTAGCACGCACTGTGCACGAAAAACTTGTCTCTCGTCATCCACATGTATTTGGAGACGTTGTCGTCGGGTCAGCCGGAGACGTTGAATCAAATTGGGAAACACTGAAGCGATCCGAGAAACCAGAACGCACCGGCATCTTTGACGGAATTGCCGAATCATCGCCATCTCTCATGTATGCCACCAAAGCGCAACAACGCGCATCTCGCATCGGCTTCGATTGGAAAGATATTTCCGGGCCAATTGCAAAGGTCACAGAAGAACTTCAAGAAGTACAAGAGGCCAACGCACTCGGCGATACATCTGCGGTGACTGCCGAGATTGGTGATCTGCTCTTTGCAGTCGTGAATGTGGCTCGCCATTTAGACATCGATCCAGAGAGCGCTCTACGGTCTGCTGTCCTAACCTTTCGCAGCCGGGTCGACGCTGTCAATGCCCTCGCAGTGCAGAATGGGCAAAACATCGCCGAGATGAGCCTTGTGGAACTTGACCAATTATGGGAAGTGGTCAAGAAGCACTCCACTCACTAGCGTTACAGCCATGAGTGAAATCGTCGAAGTTGTCGGACGCGAAGTACTGGATTCACGGGGTAACCCAACAGTCGAAGTTGAAGTAGTACTTGATAGTGGCGCAGTTGGCCGAGCCATCGTTCCATCAGGTGCCTCCACAGGCGAACACGAAGCAGTTGAACTACGCGATGGTGGTGCTCGTTACCTAGGCAAAGGCGTCAGCAAGGCCGTTGCAAATGTGAACAGCGCAATTGCCTCTCTCATCATCGGCATGGACGCCACCAACCAACGTGCGCTCGACACTGCACTTATCAATCTCGACGGAACCGAAAACAAATCGCGCCTTGGCGCCAACGCAATGTTAGGCGCAAGCATGGCCGTTGCTCATGCCGCAGCATCAGAACTTGAATTGCCGTTGTACCGCGCAGTGGGCGGCCCACACGCACATGTGCTGCCCGTGCCAATGATGAACGTCATTAATGGTGGCGCACACGCCGACAACAACGTGGACTTGCAAGAGTTCATGATCATGCCGATCGGTGCACCAAGTTTCCGTGAAGCGCTGCGCTGGGGCGTCGAGACATACCACACGTTGAAGAAAGTTCTTTCTGACCGTGGTCTATCAACTGCTGTTGGCGACGAAGGTGGATTCGCACCGAACTTGTCAAGCAATGAAGAAGCAGTCAAGGTTCTTGTAGAAGCAATTGAAAAAGCCGGTTACGCACCAGGCACCGACATTGCAATTGCACTCGACCCTGCAATGAGCGAGCTCTACCGTGACGGTGCGTACCACCTTTCCGGCGAAGGAAAAGTTCTTTCTGGTGGAGAGATGGTGCAGTGGTGGACTTCACTCGTTGATCGCTACCCCATTGTCAGTATTGAAGACGGCATGGCAGAAGACGACTGGGACGGCTGGGCACAACTCACCCAATCACTGGGCAAGCGCATCCAACTCGTAGGCGACGACCTCTTCGTAACAAATGCGCGACGCCTGCAGATGGGTATCGACCGCAAAGTTGCAAACAGTGTTCTCATCAAGGTGAACCAGATTGGAACACTCAGCGAAACTCTCGACACCGTTGAACTTGCGACACGCCATTCATATACAAGTGTCATGTCGCATCGCAGTGGCGAAACCGAAGACTCCACCATCGCCGACCTTGCAGTGGCTACAAACTGTGGCCAGATCAAGACTGGTGCACCAGCACGCAGCGACAGAGTGGCGAAGTACAACCAGTTACTTCGCATTGAAGAACAACTCGGTGACTCTGCCCGCTTCCGCGGTCGCAGTGCCCTTGCTCCCCTCTAAGGGAACATAAACGAACGAATGTTCGTGTGCCACGATGAGCGGCACAATCCACGCCACAATGGATACATGGCACCGCGCGTAAATAAAGACCTCCTTGCACGCCTATTTGGCTCGCAACAGTCTTCGTCTCGCACGTCCAAGAAATCCTCGAAAGACCTCCAGTCCATCTTTCGCCACAAAAGCGTCCGCTTTGCACTTCGTTTCACTGCGGCCTCAGTTGCAGTAGCAGCTGTTCTCTCTTTTGTTGTCGTACCTGCTTCACGCTTCTTTACCCAACGGTCGGCCATTGCCGAGAAATCGGCCGAATACGACGCCCTTGCTGACGCCAATGAACAGTTACAAATAGAGGTCAATGCACTGTCGACCCCAGAGGGCATTCGCAATGCTGCTCGCGCGCAACTGGGGTACGTACTCCCAGGTGAACAGCCACTGCAATTTGTTCAAATGCCTGACTTGCCTACAGATTTGCCCGATGAGTGGCCCTACACAATGGTGACCGACATCGTTCGCATTCAGACCAATAAGGCCGCCGCCAGCAGTGGCTCGCAATCGTTCATCCCGTAAGCCTTTCATTTCTTCACAACAGGCTGATTCGGCCATTCTCCATGCTGTGACCCCTATCTCACATCGCTAGTCTGTTTTGTAACCGGTACACGGACCAGGGGGTTTGAAATGGGCGGAAGCATTCTTGGAAACAGGGTTCTTCGTAAAGAAGATCCGAAATTCCTCACAACAGGAGGCGTCTACGTAGACGACTTGCTTGACGAGCCAGCACTAAACGGTGCATTGCACGTTACGTATGCGCGCAGTTCAGTTGCGCATGGCCTTATCACCGGTATTGATTATTCCGATGCTCTCTTGATGCCAGGTGTCGTTGCAATCTTCAGTGGAGCAGATCTTGGCCTTCAGCCTCAGCCATCTGCATACAACCCAATGGCAACTCGCACACTTCTTGCAATGGACAAAGTTCGTTATGTTGGCGAGCCGGTCGTTGCAATCGTTACAGAGACTCGTGAACAAGGCGAAGACGCCGCAGAAGCAGTCATCATTGATTACGACGTGCTCGAAGCACATGTTGACCTTGAAAAAGCGATGGCAAGTACGAACCTTCTTTTTGACGCATGCGGAAGCAACGTTGTATTCGATTCCATGGTTCTCGGATTGCCCGACAACACAGGTGACGCATATTTCGAAGGATGCGAAGTTGTTGTGAAAGGTCGCTACATCAACCAACGCGTTGCACCGTGCCCACTCGAAGTGCGTGGCGCAGCAGCCTCATGGGGAACAGACGGCCGACTCACACAGTGGCTCTCTACTCAGCACGCTCAGGGTGCAGTTGCACCAATCGCTGCAGCAAACGGTGTCGACGCAGCACAGATTCATGTGAAGACTCCAGACGTCGGTGGTGGCTTCGGAGCAAAAATCGGCGCATACCCTGAAGAGCTTTTGCTCGGCGTTATCGCAAAGAAAGTTGGCAAGGCAGTTCGTTGGCGTGAAACACGCAGCGAGTCAATGGTGGGCCTTGGTCACGGTCGCGCGCAATTGCAGTACGTCACCATTGGTGGAACACGTCAAGGCAAAGTAACGCACTACCAACTCTGGGCCATTCAAGACAGTGGCGCATGGGTCGACATGGGAACAATCCTTGCTCCATTCATGACACGCCCAATGTCTTCTGGCGTATACGACATTCCAAACATTGAGTGCCGCACAACATCAGTTGTTACAAACACCACTCCTACAGTTGCGTATCGCGGTGCGGGTCGTCCGGAAGCAACAGCTGCTATCGAGCGCGCCATGGACATGTTTGCTGCAGAAATCGGAATGGATGCTGCTGAAGTTCGTCGCATCAACCTCATTCCAAAGTTCCTTACGCCACACACCACAGTCGTCGGTCAGACCTACGACGTTGGTGACTATGAAACCTCACTCGACAAGGCACTAGTTGCAGCCGACTACAAGGGATGGCGTGAAAAGCAGAAAGCCCGCCGTGCAAGCGGAGATCCAAAGCAAATCGGTATCGGCGTCAGCGTCTACGTTGAAATCACCGGTGGTGTTGGCAACGGCGAATCAGCAAAAGTTGAAATCCAAGACAATGGTCATGCGCTTGTATACACAGGAACATCACCACACGGTCAAGGTCACGCAACATCGTGGGCAATGCTTGCCAGCGAACAAACCGGTATTCCCATTGAAGATATTGAACTCGTATGGGGCGACACAGACCTTGTACCAATCGGTACCGGAACAATGGGATCGCGTTCATTGCAACAGGGTGGAAACGCCGTGTTCGCAGTAGCTGCAGAACTTGTGAATAAAGCAAAGTCTGTTGCGGCTCGCCTGCTTGAAGCAAGTGAAGAAGACATCGTTCTCGATAAGGATGCGGCGTCATTCCATGTTGCTGGTACTCCTGCTGTTTCAAAGTCTTGGGCAGATCTCGCTGTTGCCGAAAAAGCAGCTGGTGGACTCGTGCACTCAGACGTCATCGGCGTTGCTGGCGCAACCTTCCCGTTCGGTGCTCACGTAGCAATTGTGGAAGTCGATATCGAAACCGGCAAAGTACGCCACATCGACCACACAGCGTGTGACGATGCAGGCACAGTGTTGAACCCAATGTTGTTGGAAGGCCAGATTCACGGCGGAGTTGCACAAGGTGCTGCTCAAGCATTGATGGAAGAAGTTCGTTACGACGACGATGCCAACCCAATTACATCGAACCTTGCTGATTACGCATTCATCTCGGCAGCCGAACTGCCAAGCGTTCGCGTCGTACACATGGAGACCCCAACACCTATCAACTTGATCGGTGCAAAGGGAATCGGTGAATCCGGAACCATTGGTTCAACACCTGCATTGCAATCTGCAGTCATCGATGCGTTGGCTCACCTCAACGTGCGCCACATCGATATGCCCACAACCGCCGAGAAGGTCTGGGCTGCTGTCCAGTCCGCACGATAGATACAACGAACGAAGAGAGAAGGAACCATCATGAAGGTCACAATTACCGTCAACGGAAAAACACACGAAAGCGAAGTAGAGCCAAGAACTCTGCTCGTGCAATACGTGCGCGACACCCTCGGACTTACCGGAACAAACATCGGCTGCGATACCTCAAGTTGTGGAGCATGTTCATTGCACCTCAACGGAGAATCTGTGAAGAGCTGCACACTTCTTGCAGCTCAAGCAGACGGCGGAACTGTTACCACCATCGAAGGCCTTGCCAACGGCGATGTGATGCACCCAATGCAGAAAGCTTTCATGGACAACCATGGCCTTCAGTGCGGGTTCTGCACACCAGGAATGGTTATGGCTGCAATTGGACTTCTCAACGAAAATCCAAACCCAACAGAAGAACAAGTGCGAATCGGACTCGAAGGCAACCTCTGCCGTTGCACCGGATACCACAACATCGTCAAGTCGGTGCTCGCATGCGCCAACGAGAAGTAAACAGGAGCCACTCATGATCCCTGCACCATTCGACTACAAGCGCGCATCATCTGCCGCAGAAGCAATCTCACTCATCGGCGAGTATGGCGACGAGTCAAAGTTCCTGGCTGGCGGACACAGTTTGTTGCCACTCATGAAACTTCGTCTTGCTCAACCATCCATGTTGATTGACATTGGTCGCATTCAAGACCTCTCCTACATTCGTGACGCTGGCGATCACATTGCAATCGGTGCTCTCACCCGCCACATGGACGTTGAGAAGTCTCCAGTCCTTGCCGAGCACGCACCATTGCTTGCCCATGCAGCAGGCCATGTTGGTGACCCACAGGTTCGCCACCGTGGAACCATCGGTGGTTCTATCGCGCACGCCGACTCAGCCTCAGACTTGCCTGCAACCACGCTTGCACTTGGCGCCACGTATGTTGCACAAGGTCCGAACGGAACTCGCGAAATTGCAGCTGCAGATTTTTACAAGGGATTCCTCGAGTCAGCCTTGGCACCAGATGAAATGCTCACAGAGATTCGCGTTCCAAAAATGAACGGCGCTTCATGGGGCTTCCAGAAATTCAATCGTCGTGCTCAAGACTGGGCAATCGTTGGTGTAGCTGCGTGGAAGCGTGGAACAGAGTCCGGTGTGGCACTTGTGAACATGGGTTCCGTTCCTGTGCTTGCAACGAGTGTTGCTGCAGCAATCGCGGGTGGAGCAAGCATCGCAGATGCCGCTCAACTTGCAGCTGCAGAAGCAGAACCACAGTCAGACTTGAATGCAAGTGCTGAGTACCGAGTACACCTCGCGCAAGTTCTTGTGCGTCGTGCACTTGAATCAAATAACGCGTAACTTTCGCCAATGCCCATGTCCGAGATTTCACTCGGATCTATACGACGCGTAGTTGTCTGTAGCTATGTCGGCGTTTTTCTCTGGAGCATCTTTGCTTTCGGCATTCCCGTTGATCGCATTGCTGTTCTTCTATGGATGTTGGGCGCATTCACTGCATCATCCATAGGTCGTACTCGCGCCGAAGTGAAGCAGATGGTGCGCGATTGGCTCATCTTGGTGGCCATGTACATGGCATACGACTACAGCCGAGGAACTGCCGACCAATGGGGTATTGGGGTCAACTACACACTGCTACGCGACATCGACAGATTTCTTACTTTCGGTCATGACCCAGTCATCGTGATGCAGAAACACTTCTACATACAGAACGATGTGAAGTGGTACGACGTCGTGGGTGCGATTCTGTACATGACACATTTTGTTGTTCCTGTGTTACCTCTCGTTCTATTGCGAATGCGCAACCGAGGTGTATGGATTCAATACGTCCGACGTTTTTCGCTCACCATTGGCATCGCAGTCTTTTGCTTCATTGTGTTTCCCGCAGCACCACCATGGATGATTGCAGAAAAGGGATACCTCTCATCTGTCTCACGCATAACCGGTCGCGGGTGGTGGGAACTTCACCTCAAGACAGTCTCTAAAACGTTGGATCGTGGCGCCGCAGTTCTGAACCCGGTTGCGGCCATGCCGTCGTTACACGCAGGTCTTTCGTTATTGGCCGCACTGTGGCTCGCACGAAACGCACAACGATGGGTGCGCATTGTTGTCCTGCTCTACCCTGCCGCCATGCTCACTGCATTGGTGTATTTCGGTGAGCATTTCATTATCGATGGGCTCATGGGCTGGCTCGTCGTGCTCATCGCATGGAGAGCATCAGCATGGTGGGAACAACGCCCCACACGAAAGTCTTAGCTTTCGAACTGAATCACCGAGCGTGTGGCTACATAAGGGCCAAACACTTCGGCACGTATCCGATTGTGTTCATCGGCAGTGTCGTACGCATGCCACGCCGCAACATCTTCGAATACGGCTGACACTGCAAAATCTGCGGCTGTAGGTGTATGACCAGCGTTTGGTCCGCAGTTGTAGGAAACAAGGCCGTCGAGCGTGCTGGCATATCTGCGCAACTCATTTGCCGCAATTACTGCATGGCCGGTGGGGACTTTGTCATTCCATGTAAACAAGACTATGTGGTGAAGCATGGCGAAAAACTACAGCAATCCGCCGTACGCGCCACCATCAACATGCAGTTGTACACCAGTCATGAACTTGGCAGAGTCGCTACACATGAATGCTGCAATACGCCCGAAATCATCTGCATCGCCCATTACCCCTGCCGGAATTCCCATTGACTTCACGTCAGGAGACGCTCCGTACAATTGAGTGATGCGATCTGTTGCATGAGTGCCTGGCTGAATTGTGTTTACAGTGACTCCGTCGCCAGCAACCTCGCGAGCAAGCGTTTTTAGAAATCCAGTTACACCGGCACGCGCAGTGTTCGACAAAATGAGGTTATTCATTGGTTGGCGAACAGCAACAGAAGTAATTGCGACAACTCGTCCCCACTTGCGTTGCTGCATTGCTGGCACTGCGGCTTGACACATTGCAACAACACTGAGCAAGTTCTTCTGCAGAGCCTCTAAATACATTTCTTCAGCCGTGTGAGCAAAACCACCGGGAGGAGGCCCGCCACCATTTGCAATCAAAATGTCTACAGAGCCCAGTAGGCCAATTGCCTTCTCTACAAATTCACGTCCACCACGGTCAGTTGATACATCACAGATAAACCCTTGAGCTCCATTGCCAATTTCTGTAATTGCCTTGTCAAGTTTTTGCTGATCGCGACCGCACACCACCACGCGAACGCCTTCTGCAGCAAGTGCTTTCGCTGTTCCAAGGCCCAAACCTGCAGTGCCCGCAGCAACAGCCGCAGTACGGCCCCGTATTCCTAATTCCATGTTTCTCACCCTAATCATGCAAGCGAGGTAGTCTGAAGGTCACAAGGTGGTGAGACCAATGGACGAGCGTCATCTCGACGCGATCGCCGACGCAGATACGTATCCCTACTGGTACGAAGACGTCGACGAACCCGATTCGAATCCCACACTGGTACGCACCGAGAGTTGCGACCTCTGCATTATTGGTGGTGGCTATACAGGACTATGGACCGCGATTCTTGCAAAAGAACGCGACCCTTCACGTGATGTCATATTGCTCGACGCACATGAGGTGGGTTCTGCAGCAAGCGGCCGCAACGGCGGCTTTGTTGATTCATCTCTCACACACGGAATTGCTAATGCGCAATCTCGTTTTCCCGACGAAGTTGCAGTACTCGAAGAATTAGGTCTCAAGAATTTCAATGCCATTGAAGAGGCCATCAAGAAATACAACATCGATTGTGACTGGGAAAGAACCGGCGCAATCGATGTTGCATCAACACTTCACCCTGCTTCTTATCTCGATGAACTTCGAGACGACTATGCAGATCTTCGCAAACTCGGCCAACGCGTTGAATGGCTCGATAAAGATGCAATGCAAGCGCAAGTCAATTCACCCACGTACATCGGCGGACTATGGAGAAAAGACACCGCAGCAGTTGTAGACCCGGCCCGACTTGTCTGGGGTCTGAAAGCTGCTGCCGAATCACTGGGCGTTCGTATCTACGAAGACTCAAAGGCACTCACAATCGAACGCGATGGTGTCGGCGTACTTGTGACTACTCCGCTTGGAAAAGTGCGAGCAGGAAAAGTTGCATTGGCTACGAATGCTTTCAAACCATTGTTGAAAAGATTGGGCAACTTTATTGCGCCGGTCTATGACTACTGCATGGTTACTGAACCACTCACTCCCGAACAACTCGAATCCATTGGTTGGAAAAATCGTCAAGGTCTCAGTGACATCCCTAACCAGTTTCACTACTACCGACTCACCGAAGACAATCGCATCTTGTGGGGCGGCTACGACGCTGTGTACTTCTTTCGTGGTCGTGTTCGTCAGGAAAATGAATCTCGCCCAGAATCTTGGGCGCTGTTGTCAAAACATTTCTTTGAAACGTTCCCTCAACTAGAAGGCGTGAAGTTCTCACATATGTGGGGCGGCGTTATCGACACCTGCAGTCGATTCTGTGTGTTCTGGGGCCGAGGGATGGGCGGGCGCGTCACATATGCACTTGGCTATACGGGTCTTGGCGTTGCTGCATCGCGCTTCGGAGCCGAAGTCATGCTCGACCTCATCGACGGACGACGCACACGAGCAACTGCCACAGAATTTGTGCGCTCTAAGCCGGTGCCCTTCCCGCCAGAACCATTCAGATTCATTGGTATTCAAGCCACTCGCTGGTCACTCGATCGCGAAGATAAGACAGGCAATCGCAATATCTGGCTACGCACGCTTGACCGTCTAGGTCTCGGGTGGGACTCCTAGGCCCTACGCCCCTACGCTCTATCTGTGCCTTCCGAGCCTTCTACCCCACACGACGTTGCTGCTGGCCTTGCTGCTAACGGATACCTCGCCGATGAAGGGTTGGTCACTGCGGTTTTTCTCGCCCTGTCACTTCATCGTCCACTATTCCTTGAAGGCGAAGCTGGAGTTGGCAAAACCGAACTAGCGAAAACAATTGCGCGTTGGCAAGGTACCGAACTCATTCGTCTGCAGTGCTACGAAGGCATCGACTCTGCGCAAGCTGTGTACGACTGGGACTATTCACGACAACTTCTTCACCTTCGTGCTGCTGAAGCATCCGGAGAAGCGCAAGGCAAAGGCACTGCCGAACTTGAAGGTCAGTTATATGACGAGCGATTCTTGTTGAAGCGCGCCCTATTGCGCGCAATTGATCACAAGAACACAACGCCACCTGTTTTGTTGATCGATGAAATTGATCGTGCTGACGATGAATTTGAAGCGTATTTGTTAGAGGTCTTGTCTGATTTCCAAATCACCGTTCCAGAAGTAGGCACGTTTACCGCAACAACTCCCCCCATCGTGATTCTCACAAGTAACCGCACCCGAGACGTTCACGACGCATTGAAGCGTCGTTGCCTGTACCACTGGGTCGAGCATCCCGGATTCGAACGTGAAGTCGACATTGTGAAGCTGCGAGTTCCACAAGCTTCGGAAACTCTTGCACGTCAAGTAGCCGGCGCTGTTGAAGCATTGCGTGGCATTAATTTGTACAAGCCACCGGGTGTTGCAGAAACAATCGACTGGGCTACCGCACTCGGACGTCTTGGCGTTACGGAAATCAATGAATACGTCGTGGAGCAAACACTCGGCACTGTGTTGAAATATCGCGAGGACCAAACCAGAGTTCGCGATCACGGAATCGCCGGAGTTGTACAGCACGCATTCGAGCGTGGACTGCTTCACGGGTAACCATGACTTTCACAGTCGAATCAGACGCTGAGCACCTTGCCGTCGGTTTCGCACGAGTATTGCGACAACTAGACATTCCAACTCCGCTTGATTCTGTGTTGACGTTCATTAATGCTCTCTCGCTTGTAGGTATCGACAACAGAGATTCCGTGTACTGGTCTGCTCGCGCAACACTTGTGCGCCGACCTGAAGACATTGCTGGTTTCAATAAAGCGTTTGCCGTGTTTTGGGAACACAAAGAATCTCCATATGCACCAGATGAAGAAGAACTGCACATCACTTTGGCAGTTGACACTGAAGAAGAGGGCGCCGAAGGCGGTACGGCAGAGATTTCAAATGAGCCATCGCTCACGCTGCGGTTCTCTGGCGTGGAAACTCTTCGCGATAAAGATTTTGCTGATTACACCGACGACGAGATGCGTCAAGCACAACACTTCATGGAATCACTCCGTCTTGCCGGTGCACTTCGACCAGCACTACGCATGACGCCCACTCGTTCTCGTGGCCGTCGTCCAGACATGCGTGCAACAGTTCGTGCATCACTTGCTGCTGGCGGCGAACCAATGCGTCGTCGTTGGACAACAAAGAGTGACCGCCCTCGCCGCATTGTTTTTCTTCTTGATGTCAGCGGTTCCATGGAGCCATACGCACGTGCATTGCTGCGTTTCGTTCATGCCGGCGTCGCAGGTCGTCAGCGCGTAGAAGCTTTCACATTGGGTACGCGTCTTACTCGCGTCACTCGAGAACTCTCATCGAAAGACCCAGACCGCGCATTGCGCGCCACAGGCGACCAAGTGCACGACTGGAGCGGTGGAACACGCCTTGGTGAAACACTGCGCCAATTCAATAACGAATGGGGTGTGCGCGGCATGGCTCGTGGCGCCATCGTCGTCATATTGTCAGACGGCTGGGACCGAGGCGATCCAGAAGTACTTGCAGAGCAAATGCAACGCCTGCAACGTGTGAGCTTTCGCACCGTGTGGGTAAACCCATTGAAAGTCACGCCGGGCTATGCACCTCTAGCGCGGGGAATGGCTGCTGCCCTACCCTATGTAGACAAGTTTGTTGAGGGCCACTCCCTTGACGCACTTGAACAACTGACAAAGGTCATTAATCATGCGTGAACTATTAGACGACATCGATCGCTGGAGAACAGCAGGTAAGCGCATTGCACTTGCGCGCGTCGTCGACATTCAAGGTTCAGGCCCACGTGGAGCAGGCGCCGCAATGGCCGTCAATGAAGATGGCGAAGTCATTGGCAGCGTCAGTGGTGGGTGCGTTGAAAGCGCAGTCGTAACGGAAGCACTCGCAATCTTGGCCGGCGAACAGCCAAGTCGAGTTGTCACGTTTGGTTACTCCGATGACGATGCGTTTGCTGTTGGTCTCACATGTGGCGGCATTATCCACCTTTTCATTCAGCCACTCGAATGGTGACCATGAATCCGTACGACATGTTTTCATCGCACGTTCGCGATAACTCCCCCGTAGCCCTCGTCACAATTATTGAAGGCCCAGGTGTAGGCGCACTTCTCGTTGTCACACCGCAAGGCATAGCAGCAGGCACTCTCGGCAATGCAGAGATCGATCGCGTTGTTTCACGTGATGCAGTTGGCGAACTTGAAGCAGGACGCACCATTGTTCGCCACTACGGACCACATGGTGAATCAACACCAGAAGATCTCAATGACACTCAAACGGTGCGAGTATTCATCGAGAGTTTTTCTCCACCACCACTCATGTGGATTTTTGGTGCGGTTGATTTCACTGCAGCTCTTGCACGCGTAGCCAAAATTCTCGGCTACCACGTCACCGTGTGCGACGCCAGAGAGATTTTTGCAACACGTCGTCGCTTCCCCATGGCAGACGAAGTGCGCGTTACGTGGCCAACCCCCATGTTTGAAGAACGTGGAATGCGTCTCGGACCTCGCGATGCTGTCTGCATCCTTACGCATGATCCAAAATTCGACGTGCCCGCTATTCAAGGTGCATTGGCAACCAGAGCCGGATACATAGGGGTTATGGGAAGTCGCAAGACCCACGCAAAGCGACTAGAGCGCATGGCTGAAGTAGGAATCACCTCAGCAGCAGATTTGGCTCGTGTTCATTCACCTATCGGGCTAGACCTCGGCGGCAGAACACCTGAAGAAACTGCAATATCAATTGTTGGCGAAATCATTGCTACGCGCACTGGGCGACAAGCATCGCCACTCAGTAGTTCAGACGGCGCAATTCACTAAACCGTCAGAGACGGTACGTAGCAATCAAACTGGGGTTTGCCCACACAACACGTGCTGCTTGTTCCTCAGACATCTTCTTGAACTTCACATACTTGCCGTTGAATGGCGCGTGAATCATTGCCAAGCCCATACCCAGGTAAATCTGAACATGCGTTCCTTCGCCCACAATGTCACCAAGTATCGCTTCGCTTCGCTTCACGCGCATGTGCGGATCCATCTGTGACACAGCCTGTCGCGGCATATCTACACCAGCAGTTCTCCACGCCAACCACAACAGTCCAGAACAATCAACACGGACATACGGATCTTCTTTGCCTGTTACGTAGCGAACATTCAATTGGGTGATAGCTGCAAGTGCTGCAATCTGATGATCGCGTGGCGCACGACTCCAATTTTTGTCGAGTGCGGTTGGGTCCAAATTGAATCTCGCCGCAACTTTGTCAGACACAACTTTTCGCGCTGCCCGATATGTGTGGTCTTCTATGTTCTCAGTGCGCAAAATCAGAGAGAGCGCCGCAACCGCATCAAGTGATAACTGATTTCGTTTTCGAAACTTCTCACCCGGCATCTGAGTGCGCTTTGGCTTCATGTCGTTTCCTTGCCCTTGAGTGGCAGTGGCTACTGCCGGCACTGCAAGAGCCATCACCAGGCAGAGAGCAAAACTTCTGCGAATAATGGTGGCGAAACGAATCATCTAGGGCAGGCTATTAGATATGGAGACCAACCACGGAAAGACTCTCGGAGTCCTGCTGGCTGCTGGCGCTGGCACTCGGTTTCGTGGGCCTCAGCACAAACTTCTGACAGGTCTTTTTGGCGCCCCCATTGTGGCTTCAGCCTTTCGCGCAATGAGCCGAGCAATGCCTGATGTCGTTGTGATTTCTGGTGCAGTTGATCTTTCTTCAGTCTCTGAAATCACACCAGTTCTCCACAATCCGGATTGGGCGTCGGGCCAACGCAGTTCCGTTGTTGCTGCCATCACATACGCACGGGAAAACAACTACACAACGATTGTTATTGGCCTCGGCGATCAACCGTTCATCTCACCAGATGCTTGGACCGCGGTGTCATCTTCAGATTCGCCAATCGCAGTCGCAACGTACGACGGGTATCGCGGCAATCCTGTTCGCCTTCACCACAGCGTCTGGGACATGTTCTTGGAACTCAACTCAGACCCTGATTCCGGCGCTCGTGACCTCATCCACATGCATCCCGAACTAGTTCAGGAAGTAGCCTGCAAGGGCAATTCAGCAGACATCGACACCACAGAGGATCTAGACACATGGACCTAGTACACGAATTCACCGTTCCAGTTCCCGTAGACGATGCATGGCGCATTCTCACCGACGTTGAGCGCATTGCTCCGTGTCTTCCTGGTGCACAACTGCAAGAAATCGAAGGCGATACCTACCGTGGAATTGTCAAGGTCAAGGTCGGCCCTATTCAGGCGCAATTCAAAGGCCAAGCAAGTTTCGTCGAGCAAGATCATGTTGCACACCGTGTGGTGCTGAAGGGCGAAGGACGAGACACCACCGGAAAGGGCAATGCATCAGCCCTCATCACAGCCGAACTTACTTCTCTCAACGCATCTTCCACCAGTGTGAAAGTCCTCACCGACCTTTCCATCACTGGCAAAGTTGCGCAATTTGGTCGCGGCGCCATGGCAGACATCAGCGACAAATTGCTCGCTCAATTCGTTGAAAACCTCAACACATTGATTGGTGAGCAACAAGCCTCACCTGCACCTGCTGCGCCAGCACCTGCAGCGGCTACAACCGAAGAAGATGAAGCTCCACAGATTCGCAAAATTGACGCACCAGAAGCTGAGGCGCTCGACTTGCTATCTGTCAGCAGTGGCGCAATCGTGAAGCGTGCGATTCCAGTTGTTATCGCAATTGCCGCAGTCGTTATTTGGCTCGTCGTTCGCTAATTCATGCAACTCTCTGGTGCAGCACCAAGCCCAGAGGACATCTCATCTGTCACCTCTCTCATCGGACGAATTCCGCAAGGTGATTTTCGTGTTGTGGTGCGCAACAACACAGGTGAACCTGTCGTGTTGCTCAATGCCCCACTCCTGAACGACGGAACTCCCATGCCCACTCTCTATTGGTTGGTGGGCAGCGTTGAAGTTGCAGCAGTGAGCACACTTGAAGCCGAAGCAGTTATCGATGTTGTTGAAGAACTGATTGGTCTTGACGCCATAGATGCCATTCATCAGCGGTACAAAGCACAACGCGACGCACTGATGCCACCCGACCACACCGGCCCACAACCAAGTGGCGGAGTTGGCGGCACTCGTCGTGGCGTGAAATGCCTTCATGCGCATCTTGCGCATTGGCTTGCCGGCGGCGACGACGCCATTGGGCAATGGGTGGCAGATCAACTCGATTTGCGTGCAGTTCCACGGGCGGCTCGAATATGACAC
>Ga0209033_1000540_pt1 | contig 22064 bp, 28 predicted proteins | sample LauGreFa1BDMLBDN_2_FD_188218 | JGI IMG/M metagenome (GOLD analysis project Ga0209033, IMG submission 188218) | Freshwater lake microbial communities from Lake Michigan, USA - Fa13.BD.MLB.DN (SPAdes) (version 2) | ecosystem: Environmental > Aquatic > Freshwater > Lake | place: Lake Michigan, USA...
CTTCAGGTAGACCATCTCATCGGCGATCTCAACCAGGCCCTTCGAGACCTGGGAGGCGTCATCAAGAGTCAACGTCAGATCATCAGCATCAACAGACTGCGTGATCACTGTGATCGCTTCCTGGTTGCGCACATAAGACGACACCTCGGAGATCGTGTCGTCCACCAGTTGAGCAAACGTGGTCATGCCTTCACCGCCACACCGAGAGAGTCAGACGCCCGGACGGCAGTCTGAATGTCCTTCATCCGCGTCGATCGCGGCTGGATACCGTTCTTGCGTGCAGATTGATATGCGCCCAGTTCCCGCTCATTGGAGTGGGACCAAGCACGAATCTGGATATCAGAGAACGACAGGGTAGAAGCCTTGCAACCAAAACAGCCCTCAACAAAGTCTGGGTGGGTACGAACACGATGCAGCGACATCAGGTCTCCGAGATGTAGTCACCGAAACCGGCTGCCGTCAGTTCGGCAGCCAGGTCGGAAGTAATGATGTGAGTCATTCCGCCGCGCAGCACAACGTCACACGTGGCAAGGAAGTCCTCCTGCGGAGTCATCACCGTCCGCCACTGGCCGCTCTTCTTCACGACCGTCTTGCCGATGCGCTGCGTGATGAACCACAGCGGCTCCGGTCGGCCAGGCTTGTACAGCAGGACGGGCCCACGGAAGTACGGCATTACCACTTCACCTTGTCGGCCCAATAGGCGGCGGACATTGTTCCCTTTGCGATGTTCTTTGCGTGACGGGCCTTGAACGACGCCTGCCGCTTAGTCGGCGTCTTGTCACCAGTCACACCCTGCTGCCCGAACCTGATCGTCTTCACCTGGCTGCCCGACTTGGCCACAACAACGTGAGACTTCTTCGGGTGCGACGGGGTCGCCTTCGGCTTGTTGAACCCAGACACCCCGGCCCTCTTCAGGCGTCCGTCCATCTACTTGCCCTTGCGATGCTCAGGCTTCTGCGCGGATACCTTGCCGCTTGTGCCAGAACCCAGACCGGACTTATTGCCAGGAATGCGGACGTCGTTCACGTCCTTGCAGCCGCAACCAGCACACATGCTGATCTCCTTAAACGAAAGTCACTATCCATTTAATGGAAGCGGGGAGGGGCCGCTTGTAGCGACCCCTCCCCTCAACGCATCCAGTGGTACTAGATGCTGGACGTGCAGGAGATGACGTAACGGGCCTCGGGGCGGTAGATGTTCCACCCGAGCAGCCCCTTCCACCCCGCGTGCCTAAAGCGCATCAGACGATCGGTAACAGGACCGATCACCGTCTTCGGCTCGTAGGTCACAGCCTCGATAAGAGCCTGCTTGCCCAGGATGATCACCTTGTGATCCAGCGACGTCGCAGTGCCCGTCGGGGACACAGCAGCGGAAGTCACGTTCGACGCGGTCTTCGCGTAGGCGAACGTGGTGCTGGTCACGGCAGTGACCGTGAAGGTGCCATTGAACGTGGCATCAACACCGGCAACGACGACCGTGTCACCAACCTCGAAGCCGTGAGCGGCAGCAGTGGTGAGAGTCGCAACGTTGCTCGTGAGAGCCTTGTTGTTCACGACACGGGAAGCGCCATGCGCCTCCTCAACACGGGGAGACTCGATGAACTTGACACCCTCATAGATGCCAACCTCACCGTTCCACATGTTGCCGACACCGGCCTCGGTGTACGTGTGCGGCATCTGCCACACGTTCGCACCCGAACCGGCAGCCTCGGTACGCAGATCGTACGAGGTGTCGGGGTGCAGCATGCCGGTGTAGAAGCCACCGTCACGAGGCTGAACCGAGGCAGCACGCAGACGAGCGACAGCCTTGCGGATGTCGGCAGCCTGCAGCGTGGTCGTCGCGGCGGTGGTCTTGTCGGCACCGTTCACGACGGTCTCGTCGGCAGCGGTGGTGCCGCTGTAGCGGCCCGTTGCCGGGTTGACCAGAACGCTGTACACAAGAGCGTCGAGCGAGTCACGCTGGTTGTACGCCAGCATGTCCGCAACCGCCGGATCGATCGCCGACAGCGACTCCAGAGCAAGACGCTCCGTGGTCGTGACAGCGTTGCCGTACTCGTTGACCGTGACCTGCACCTTGTTGGTGTTGTTCAGGGCAACGGCGTCAACATCAGCAGTCTCGGTCAGAGCGGAGGTGACGCGAGACAGGTCGTTGTGAAGTTGGAACACCACGGTCGCACCAGGGTTGGTGACATCCACGGGCCGCTTGTCCGCAAACTTGCGGAACATCGGCTCGCTGCGGAGTTCCATCTCCACCATCTTGTCGTACGCTGTCTGAATAAGATTAGTCAGCGTACTAGTGGAAGTGGTTGCCATTCGGCTACCTCTCTACTAGAGCGGATTGGGTTTAGCCGCGAAGGATCGCTTGAAGTTCCTCGCGGGTCGAGGCGTTCTGGATACGGGCCTCCAGGTCCATTCCCAATACAGGGTCGATCCCGTCGTCCTCGATGGCCGCCATCGCCTCCACGGCCTGAATGGAGCCAGCGTCCAGAGTGGACGCGGGCTCATCAGAGAACGAGATGCCGAATACTTCTCCGTACTCCCCCAGCCATTCGCTGAGTTCGTCGAGATCCTCGATCTCGTCAGGCACGAATGCCGCAATCTTCGGGTTCACGCCCAGTTCCTCCAGCGCGACAGCGAGATCCTGCTCGCGGCTCATCACCACGAACTCCTGGATCTGCTCCTCCCGCTCCTGCAGGGCCTTGGAAAGTTCCTTGACCTGCTTCCGCAACTGCTTCACCAGATCACTGCCCGACGCGTCATCGTCGTCGAAATCGAAATCGTTCTCGTTCACTGCAATCTCCCTCTACTTATGTGTGATGGAACGCCGCCCTCAACGCCAGCAAGGGGATACTGGAATTGGCTGCGACTACCGGACTTCTACGCACCACGAGGCCGGTAGGTTCGTGGTGGAGTTTGTGGCGACTAGACGTCGCTCATGCGGGACAGAGACTTCGCATCAAGCGCTCCCTGCCCACCGAACGCTGCGCGTTCCTTCGACGCAAACTTGCGCCGCTTCTTACCTGCCTCGACACCGCCACTGAGACTCAACGTCTCCTTGACCATGTCCTTAAAGTCCATGGGCTGGCCGTAGATCGAGCCGAGACGCTTCAGGCTGTCGTTGGCTGCGCCCGCCTGGGCGAACGCCTCCTCCGCCTGGCCCGCCTTACCGGCGTTCACGATCTCCTCGCTCATTGCCATATCGACGCCGAGGCCCTGCCTACCGGCAGCGCCACCAACCTGGCCAGCCTCGTAGATCTTCTGCAGTTCCGTGCGGCTGTTCATGCCGAAGGCGCCACGCAACTGCTTGCCCTCAAGCAGCGGAGTCGCCGCAGTGGGATCCAGCAGGTAGGCAGCCAGGTCAGCGTTCGACAGACCGTAGTACTGGCGCAGGGCGTCGACCGTGAACTGGTCGGCGTTGTTCAGGGCATCGAAAGCAGTGTCGACACGGGACTTGAACTCGGCGGCACTGACACTGTTCGCGATCAGATTGTTGAAATCGGACGGTGTGTCGTAGTAGCCCTCCGGCATACCGGCGTCCTGAAGGATCGTGCGGTACGTGTTCTCCGCATCGATGTACTCCCGTGGTGTGAGCAGCCGGTCACCGGGTCTGCCCTGACCGTCCGCGAGACGCTTGCGGATCTCCTCGTTACCAGCAAACCGGGTCTTGTACGCGTCCGAATTGTAAATAGCGTTTAGGATCTGTCCCTGCTGCGGGTCGACGTTCGTGTTGTAGATGTTGTTGATGACTCCCATCAGGGAGTCAACGAATGCCGGATCCAGGCCAGCGGCACGGAACATGTCAGCAGCGGACTCGCCAGCAGACCTGTCCGTGTAGGTGTCAATGACCTCCTGGCGGCCATCGGAGAACACCTGAACGGTCTCTACTCGCCCGCCAAGAGCGCGACGAGTGAACACTGAAACAACCCTCGCTGTCTCCGGTGAGGTCTGCGGAGTCTCGGGTGCCTGCGGCGTCGTCGGAGTGGCATCGCCAGTCGGCGCCTGCGGCGCCGGAGGCACGGGAACGGTAATGCCGAAACCGGGCAGATTCGTGTACGTGGTCCCAGGCGCAGGCGAAGCCTTGGGCGCTGTCGGCACGGTGATACCGAAACCAGGCAGATTCGTGTACCCCGAACTCGTAACCTTCTTCTTTGCCACGGCTACCCCAAGAACCCGAAGTCGCGAAGAATCGTGCTTGCCACGTCCGTGTACTCCTTCTTCGCCGTGCTCGTGTACTGCCAGCGGCCATCACGCCGGGCAGCGATCTTGGCGTCATAGATGCTCATCGGCTTGAACTGGCCATCGCTGCCGACGTTGTTCAACACCCGCTGAACTAGATCGTCATTCAGGTTCAGGCTCCCCGCATCCACCTCCAGCGTGTTCGCCAGAGCCATCAGGTACGGGTTCGCGGCCTCCCTCAGGGTCAGGCCGCGCTGAAGTTGAGGGGCCATCCCAGGGAATGCGGACAGCGACTGCGAGCGCAGTTCGTCATCCAGATCCTCTTCCGGGATGGACCCATCCATGAAACCCTTGAGTGACTTCTCGAACCAGCGCGTGAACATGTCATTCGACATGGACGAGTCGATGCCGTAGTCGTACGCCATCTGGTACAGGCGTTCCGCGTTGGCCTCGGCAGCACCGGACAAGTCGTAAACCTGCACGCCGTTGACTTCCTGCTTCTGCGTGAAATCGATCGCGGAGGCAAGAGTCTTCTGCAGCCAGTTCTCGTTGTAGATCTCGAACGAGTCACCGTTCCAGCCGGATCCGTAGATCATCTGCTCGCCGTACTCGCGAGCCTTCTCTTCGCTGATCTCGGCACCAGCCTCTCTGGCTGCCGCCATGACCGCGTCAGCACGCTGCTGAACAACCGCATCCCAGATGCGGCTGTCCTTCGATAGCCGGTCCTTCTCGATCTGCATCCAGTCGGATGTGTGCTTCCGAAACCAGTCCGTGTTCTTGATCTTCAGCGCCAGATCAGCGGGCTGATACTCGATCCCCCGGTTCAGGTCGGCCATGATGCCGTCGAGGACGGCCTTCAAGTCAGGGTTCTGGTCCAGGATCGCCTTGCTGATGCCGTACTCAGCCTTGATCGCCTGCCGCGTGTACCCAGGTTGGTCATTCTTCTTCGGTGCCATCACTGACCTGCCACAAGTTCATCGAGAGCATTCGGGTTCGAGATAGCCGAATCCAGCAGAGACATGAACGTCACCGCCGCGTACCTGTCCTTGAACTCCGGCTGCCGCTGCGCGTACTGGCGGGCAAACCGCGTGTAGTCGAAGCCACCCTTCGACTGCGTGGTCGAGGTCGAGGAGCCCTTACCGGACACCGACCGGGACGTGGTCACGGTCGGGTTGTTCCGCTGCTGCTCGTTCAGGGCCTCCTGGAAATCGATGATCTCCTGCTTCGAGGCAGTGCGTCCCAGTTGGCTCTGGAAGTTCTGGTCGAGGATCGTGCCCGCCTGGGAGCGGGACGACTCGCTGATCGATGTGTTGACCGAGTTCGAAACACCACCACTGCCACGATTGGCAGATACGTACTGCTGAACGCGTGGATCGGCGGCCCGGTCGGCCAGGTACTGCCGCCATGTACGTGAATCCTTAAGCGGGTCCATCGCGGCGGCCTGCAGGGCCTGCGAGAACGAACTGAACCCAGCGTTCTCCACCAGGCTGTTCAGGCGCTCGAAGTCCCCGTACCTTTCCTCGGCGTACAACTGGAACGGAAGATCACCGATATCTTCAACGTTCGTGAAGTCCACCTGGCCGATCTCGCGGCCAGGAGACATCCGCTTCGGCGGCATGGACACCGTGTAAGTCTCACCGTTGTTCACAGTGAGACCGCTTGTAGACCCTTGCAGGAACGGATTATCCCCGGACAAGTTCGCTCACCCCAATCGTCAAGTCGTCCTGGTCGAGGAACCTGTCGTAGAAGTCACTGAACTCCAGGCTGGAGTTCTTGTGCTCCCCCGCCCATGCCGCAAACTGCTCACGCACAGAGGCACTGTCAGCGCCCTGCGCGATGGCCTCCAACGCCATGCGGCGCATGTCCACGTACTGGCTGATCTGGTTCCACATCGGTGTGTTGCCCCGATCCTGCATGAAGGTCTTGTTGCCCAGTGCAGTCTCGATGCCGACAAGGTAGGCAGCGGTGGTGTCTTTCCACGAGTTGTATTGCACGACCCACTGCTCCCCATACTTCTGGACCATGGTCACGTCTGTAAACTCGTCCCACTTCGCCTTGATGCCAGCAGCCGCATTGGAGGAGAGCGATTTCACCCCCAGTGCCAGCATCGCCTCGTCGCGTAGGGCTTTCATCTGCCGGTATTCACGCCACGCCGACTGCATCGTGATGGCGGTTCCCATCTCATCCACTCCGCGAGGGCCGCGAAGCGGACCCTCCATTCCCGGAGTGGAATTCTCGTTCAGCCACTTGTACACGCCGGGATCGAACTCACCCACTGGCGCGCTCGATGCCAGGATTCCCAGGGCCGTCGGGTCAAGGGCGGTCAACTCACGTGCCAGGCCGGGGTGGGCCATCAGCAAGTTGTAATCCTCAATCGTCGGATCGACACCGGGCACGTCGGTCTTAGATGTGGATGTCATCAGTGGGGCAAAGTCATCCCCATACGTCCTCAGGAACAGGTCGACTTTCTCCTCATAGGTCATGGTTCGATCAGCCTTGAGGTTGTTCCAGAAGTCCATCTGCATCTGGTAAGGGGATGTGCGCGTCGTGGCAAACGGAAGCGTCAGTGACGCGATCGAGGAGAACGTGTAGAAGTCGTTTGCTCGCTGCATGACCTCATCGGCGGTCGGCTTGTCAGCCGGGTTGGCGCCAGACTTGTACCAGTCCACCATGGCTGTCTGCCACATTGCGCCGACAACCCGCAGGTAAGCCTCGTCGTCTTCGCCCCTCCAACGCTCGTACTGCTTGCGAAGGGCAGATGGAAGGAACGCGTCTACCGGATTGTTCTGTGGCACACCAAACGGTGCGATCTGTTCGTACAGCGCGTCACCGAAGGTGTCGCGCAGGGTCTTCTGCAAGTCAGGCTTCTGCGCCAGAATCATGCCCGCTGGCAAGGTGACCGTCGGGCCGAATCCGGGCAGGTACGGCGTCGTGCCCGGGGTCACGACGTTCAACGAGCCAAGAGGAACCTTAATGTTTGCCCCGCCAGCAACCTTGCGGACCACATCGTTGACGGCAGCAGGCAGGACAATGAACTTGTCATTGGATCCGCCGAAGAAGTCGAGACCCCCGACCTCGACCGGCTCACCCTTCTCGTTCACCACCATGCCGAGTTGGCCAGGGATCTGCCAAAGGATGCTGGCCCGGGCCAAGATCGACGGGTCGTTTACCACCATCCGCGTCCACACGCGGAACGAGTTCTCCCACGCGGCGAAGAACGGCGCGAACCACCGCATTGCCGCCGCCACATTCGAGTAGCGTTCCACCGTGTACAGGGTCTCGTTGGTGGACCGCATTGCCATGCGATGCGCCGTCTTGTTCATCTTCTCTAGCAGATCCGGGGTGATCTCCCGGCCCTGGCTGCGGGCAAGGTCCATGCCCTGGTTCATCGTCCGCTGCCACACCTCGGCATAAAACGGGTGACGCACCAGGGCGCCCTCAGGCAGGGTGCCCAGCATGTAGAACAGACGGTCGATGGTTTCCTTGCGTGCCTTGACGTAGATGTTCTCGGCGCCACCAATCATGGTGGCAATCTGGCGCCCGTGAATCGGGGACAGGGTGATGCGTCCAGCCATCTCAGCGTCGTAGGCGGCCTTGTCGGCCTTGTATTGGGTCTTCGCCGCGTCGTAAAGATCTTCGGTATCGAAGTCTGCACGCTTCGGAGCCTTAGGCTTTGCGGGCTGCTTGACGTACGCGCCAAGCGCGGCACGCAACTGGTTCTCGTCCGGCAGTCCCGCCCGGGCCAGAGCCAGGGCGTCATCCGTCGGCAGATACAGGCGGATCATTTCGTCGATCTCGACGACGCGCTGCTCCGCAGCCTCTTTCGACACCCGCATCTCACGGCGGTACGAGCGGCCATTCGCCGACTTAAGCCAACCCACCACGTCACCGATGCTGTCTCCAGCAAGCAGGCGTCGACCGATCTCATCGGTGCGGAACTGGCGCACAGCGCTGGACAACTGCGACCAGTACTGCGCCTTGTCCGGGGTGATCTTCCCCCACGCCGTCTGCGACAGGATCGCATCCTGGCCGCGAGCCCACGCCGACTCCAGGAAGTTCTCTGTCGTCTGCTGCGCGCCAGCAAGCCTGCGGTAGAGGTCCGCGTACTCGGCGTTCAGGTCGCCGCCGAAGGCGCCGTCATCACCGACACCTTTGCGCTCCTTGAAGTACTTGCGCCGCTCCGCCAGGGAGGCGAGGCGGCGCTCTATATCGTCGATTTGGGTCGACAGGGTGGCGATGCTGGCATCAATGTCTGTCACGGCGGCGACAGGATCGGCAGCGAGCCGGTCGGCGCGGATCTTCTGAGCCTCCATCAGGGATTCGCGCAGCACCGTGACCTGCTTTGCTGCGCCCTCCTCGGCGCGAATGACCTGCTTCAGGCCCCGCACCGAACCCAGACGCCGGTCCATGTTCGACGCGAAGTTCTTCACCCCGCCCGGAAGGGCGTTCAGGGCAGGCACGGATCCCAGGAAGGCTGCGGTACGCAGCCAACCCTCACCAGTGTTACGAATCGTGTAACCCAAACGCAGCAGAACAGCGGCCTTCCACACAGACTGGATCTCATCCAGTGCGTTCAACGCCGACTGAGATGTCAGACCGGCACCGCGAACCAGACCGAGATCATCAGGATCATGCTTGCGCAGGATCTTCAGTGACTTCTCCATCATGCGCAGGTTCAGCATCGGCATGTTGGTTTCCAACTGAGACCGCAGAACCGCGCTCGCCGTGATCAGGTCACCATTCTCGGGATCAACACCGTACGCCTGCTTCTTGAAGTTGCCGACAACCTCAGCGCGGCGGGCATCGATAACCTTGTACATCGCCTCCAGTGCCTCGGTGCTGACCGTCTTGCCGTAACGTTCCGTGCCCTTGTCGGCCAGTTTCTGCATAACGTTGCGTTCGATCTTCTGAATGGCCTTCATGCGACTCTCGGCAGTGGTGGCGGCACCGTAGATGCGCAACTGCTCGGCGACGAACTGCTTGTCCTTGCGGATCGTCTTCGAGTCACTCAGTGCTGCACGCAGTTCATCAGAGGACTTGCCCAGGTTGAAGCCGGAGATGTCGATGTATCCAGCGGCCTGATAGCCGCGAACCCAGTCGAGCATGCGGACCTTCGGTGTCAGCGACGACGCCCCGTAGAACACCTTCTCGACCAGGGCCGGTGCGGTGCCGTCCACACGGTTTAGGTCTCTGCTGCGGCGCACCGCGCCCGGGACACCCGTCAGGGCGTTGTCCTTCACGCGGAAGATCGGGTTGCGGGCCTCCCGGCCCGCACGCCACGCATCAGCCACCCGCATGCCCAAGACGCTTGTGCCACCGGCACGCTCGATCAGCGGCAGGCCGCCTGCATCATCCACCAGATCAGCGGCAGCCAGCACGCCCTTCGTGCGGATGCCCTCGGCCTCCAGCGCTGCCTTCAGTTCGGGGTCACGCTTGGCCAGATCGTCGAGCAGGGACTCGACGCTGAAGTCCCTCTCTAGGAACTTCGGTAGGATCGCCGGGGTACGAGCGCCTACTGGGGTGTTCAGGATCATCTCTTCGTACTTGTTGCGCGTCACCCGCTGCAGTCCCGCGTACAGGCTCGTCGCCCGGTCACGAAGCAGAGCCTGGTACTTGGCGCTGCCAGCGGCAGCCGCAGCAAAGATGATGCCGTCCTCGCGGGTCGTGATCGCCGACCCGGCAGAGGCAAGAAGGTCACGGCTGGATCCCTGGAACTGGGGCAGTTCCAGAAGATCGTCGAAGCCTCCGGCAGCGATGCGCTCACCAATCACCCCGACGGGTGACTGGCCACCAGCCAGGGCAACGTCCGCCTCGGTCTCCATCGCCTTGACGACGTTCTTGTTGATTCCACGAGCATCACGCACGACACGGTTCGTGAACCCGGACGTCACCTTGCCCAAGGCCCCGACATCGTTACCCAGCCCCATAGCCGTGGTGCCGAAGCGGGCCACCTTGGCGGCTTTGCCGCCAATAACGAGCGGGTCCAGGAACCATGTCGCCAGTCCGTCCATCAGGCCGGACGTCACCTGAAGGCGAATGTCGTCGCTGAAGACACGATCGCGTTGCGCGTCGTTCGCAATGTTGAACGACGGATCGTTCTCGTAAATGTCTGGGGCGCCAAACGGTGACGCGATCGTCCCGGCCACACCCAGGTACGGCTGGAGTGCGTCAACTGCCGCGACACCAGCACGACCGGGCTGGACCCGGCGGGCATCAGCAAACAGGTCACCGTTCTCGCCACGGTTCGCCCAGTACTGCGGATTGGCCGCCAGGGCGGCGGACGACAACCCCATCGAGACACCCTCGGTGGCTGCCGTGTAGCCGGAGCCGACACCCGCTGCGGCAGGGCCTAGTACGGGGACAGCAGAGAAGTCGTCCGTCCACATGTTGTCCAGCCAGCCGCCGATCGTTCCGACAGCAGACTGGATGAAGTTCGGCTCGGCAGGAGCCTCCTCCTGTGCCTGCAACCGCCTGGCTTCCTGCTCCTGCAGGCGGGCAACGTTCTCCCGCTGCTGGCGTGAGCGTTCAGCCCAAAGCATCACGCCTTCGTTAGCCATCGCGACGACCTGACACTAGACGCAGAAACTCGTCCCGCTCCTGATCCGATTCCCACGGAGTCAAGGCAATCCCGTACACAACACCGGCAGCCTCGACACCGAGAGCGTCAACGGCGGCGGCAATGTTGTTCACGAAACTCACAGGCTCGTATCCCTCACGTACTTGACAAAACGAACAAACGACGGCGGAACCCCAGGCCGATTAGCCATCCGCTCCAGCGACGGCAGATACCTAGCGATCTGCCGTGCGTCCACCTGCGACTGGTCACGGTTCGACAAACCCACACCAATCGCCTCCGGTCCCACACCGGGACCGGACGGGACACCCGCAGTGACAGGCTCATCAGGGCGCTGAGTTGGAGCATTCAATGGGATAACCTGCGGCCCTGCCGCACGCTCCATGCGCGCACCCTGCTGAATCTGTTCAAAATCCTTCCCCTCCCCGTATGCCGGGTTGGGAAGGTCACGGACGGGCTGGCCGTCCGTGCGCTTCGACAGCGGGCCAGGCCCGCTCACCGGGGCTGGCTTACGCGGAGGCTGATAACCGCCTCGTGCCATGCCATCCTCCTACGCGCTTCGGCGAGTCTTCGCCTTGTCAGTGATCCTTAGGGCCTTCTTGCCGAACCGTTTCTTGCCAGAGGTCGAGCGGTACTCCTCGCGCCGCTGCACCTCGGCCTTCCACTTGTCCGGGTTCTTCTTCTTCCACGCCTCACGCTGCGCCTCGGTCATGTCATCCAGACCGAACTTGGAGCGGAACGCTGAACGCTGATTGAACTCCTTGCGGGAGATCAGTCGTCCCTTGTTGTCGACGATGCCTTCACGGGTACGCGTGTTCGCGCTCTGCTTGCGGCTGGAGTCCTCGAACGCTTTCGCGTTCGCGGCCTTGCCGGAAGTTCCCGTGCCGGTCTTCGCGTCCGGCTTGCCCTTACCGGCATCAGACTTGCTGAGTGCCATGGCGCCGCCTGCGGCGGCACCGACGGCAGCAGTGGTCGTGACACTGCGCCCCAGTTTCTTTGCCACCTGCTTGCCGCCCTCCGGGCCCATGCCCTGAGCGAACGGCTTGTTCGGGCCGTACTTGCCAACGTTGCCGCGAGGTTTAGCGGGCTGCCGCGCCTCGATCGCACGGGGCGACCCGGACGCGAACGGGCCCTTCTGTGTCGGCTTCGCTCCCATCGGAGTGGACTTGCCCGCCTTCGGCTGCACAGGCCGGGCAACAATGTCGACCGGCTTCGACACCCGCTCGGCACGCGTGGCGCTCGTCGGCGCAACATCAGTCGACGCCTTCTGAGCGGCAGGCTTACGCGTGCGCGGCTTCTTCGGGGCCGGAGGCTTCGGGCGCTTCGCTGGCGCGGTTTGCCTTGCCTTCCACATCTTGTCGATGGCTGACTTGCTGTACCCCGACATGCCGTGCTCTTGGTAGAAGAGTTCCTTCTCGCCGATCTCGTCAAGTTTGCGCTCGGACCCCGGCTTGGGATCGCCCGCCTTGGGCTTGGTAGCGCTCGGCTTCTTCGGAGCCGGAGGAGTCTCGGCAGCGACCTTGCTCTTCGCCCGCTTCTCCTCCTGGCGCCGTGCCGACTTCGCCGACGCGCCCTTCAACTCACCCGTCGGCTTGCGACGACCCTCGTCGATGTCCTTCGTCTTCGCCTTCATGTCGGCCTGACGCTTGTTGTACTCCGCCAGATTCTTCTGGTACTTCTCCTGCTTCGCAGCCGACGCGTTCTTCCCCGGGTTGCGGGGCTTCGTCAGCGCCTTGCTAATCAGTTCACGATCAGCCTGACGCGGAGTCGAACGCGGAGCCGGAACCGGGTCATAGATTCCACGGCCAGTCGCCGACGGAATGTCCTCGCCCGGCTTGCGTCCCTCAGCCCGGGCCTGAGCGCCACGCTTCAGCGAATCCTCCAGGTCAGCCTGCGCTCGACGCGCCTGAGCCGGAGTGCGCTTGCTCTTCCCGGCATTGGCAATACGCCCGCCCTTGTCAGCAGAGAACTCAGCCATACGCTTCTGCGTGATGCCCTTAGAGATCGCCCCGGTCGACGTGCCAGTACGTGGCACAACAGGAGAACGCTCTGCCGCGTTCACTGACTTCGATGCGTTCGATGCAGCAGCCTGCTGCTCCAACTTCTTTGCCATCTCCGGGGTCTTCGCCGCCTCGTTGCCCTTGCGGATCGTTGACGACTCACTGGCGGTGCGACGAGATGCAGCCTTTGCGGCATCCGCACCGACCGCACGATCGGTCTTCCCCATGCCCCTCGCCGAAGACTTAGCCAAATTCTTGGCTGTTGCGGCAGCGACATTCTTGGCAACCATCGAACCGATGGCTCCAGCAACGCCGCTGACTCCGCCCTCTTCCATCTTGACCGTGTACGTCCTACCGTCCGGTCCCTTGATTTGGCGTTCGGAACCGCCATCGCCGACAAGGAACTGCAGAGCCTTCAGCGCTGCCGACTCTTGCGACGTGCCGAATGACTTCCCGGTCGGCTTGAAATTCTTGCCGTAACCGGAGTACACGCCCGCACCCGTAGTGCGCTTGCGTCGGGGATCGTACGTTGTTGGCATGGGGAATGACCTCGCCTAGTAGTTACTTGCCCTTGCGAGCGTTGCCCTTGAACGTCTTGTTAGCCATCGGCTTGGCGACACCGCCACCACCGACAACCTTGCCGCCGTTCTTCTTGCCCATGATCGGCTTCGCCACCGGGGCCGGAGCCTTACCACCCTGCTTGCCGTACGCCATCTCTTCTTCTCCTTAAGCGGGAACTGAACGGGACACCATTCCTGACATCACTGGTCGTCCCGTTCCAGTGAGTCCAGCCAAAAGACGCTGCATCGGCGGCGGGGAAGGCATCGCCTCGTTATCCACCGGGCCCTGCTCCACACCAAGTTCTTCACCACCCGGTGTCGGCTCGGGGCCGATCGCCGGGTTCGGGGCCTGCTGCTCCGGTTGCGGTTGCGGCTTCTCCGGCTCGAAAGCCTTCGCCACCGCGTCCTCGATCGGCGTGCCCTTCTTCCGCTCCGAGATCACCGTCGACAGAGAGCGCACGATCTTCGTCGGATCCTGCCCCTGTGACGCCATCTGCGGGATCGCAGCCGCAAGAGACGCAACGCCCGCCTTCAGCGAGTCACGCATCTCCTCCATGTCCACCGCGCGCTCTTCCTCCGTCGCATTGATCTGGATCGGGAGGTTGCGGCGGGTGAAGCCGCGAGAGATCAACTTGTCGCCACGGGCCTGCAGCGCGAACACCAGGGCACGGTTCGGGTCCAGTCCGGCCATCAGCCCATACTCGACGTTCACCCCGTAGTTGCCCTTGATGTCCTTGCCGGGCGAGTACTTCAACTGGTACTTCGTGCCGTTCGCGACAGCGGACACGTTCTTCGACTGGTTCGGGAAGTACGCCTCATCGACACGGAACGCGATCGACACGGCCTCCCCGAGAGCCTCACCGAGGATGCCCTGCGCGGTACGCACCTGTGAGTCGAACGCCGCCTGCAGGGCCTTCACGCCCTGCCCCGTCACGATCGACCCGTCGGCCTGCCCGGCGCGGGACTCCGGGAAACGCGTCCCGAACCGCAGTTCGTCACTGAGCAGGTTGTTCTCACCGAACGCCATGCTCGGCAGGTCCAGGGGGACACGGCGGATCTTCTCCGGGGAGTTCGACCGGATCACTGCGTCCGGGCCGATGCTCAACTGGGTCACGTCCTGCGGCAGCGCCAGCGGCGCCTCCACCGACTTCTGTGTCGCCTCCAACATCAGCAAAGCCAGCCGTGCCTTCGCCGCATACACCGGCAGCACGTCATCGAACTGGCCGCGAGCCTCATTGTCCAGGCTGGGTCGCTGCGCGATAGCGACCGGAACAACCCCGGTCGGGTTCGGCACCGACGCCAGCAGTGCCCCGCCACGCTCCGGCAGGAACATCACCGACGACTTCGCGTCATACCAGCGGACCACTTCCATCAACTGCGACTCGTCCGCCCGGGTCAGGCCACCGTAGTTCAGGATCCGGTCACGCATGTCGGGGAACATTGCCGCGAGGTCACCGGCCTTGCGGCGGAACACCTGGCAGTACGCGACCACATTCCCGAAACGGTCAATGTCGTAGTAGGAGCCCTCGCACGAGTCGACGTGAATGTGGGGTCGGCCACCGCGAAGGTCCGGCTCCACGCGCAGCGGCACGAAACCGTACGTGATGAACTGGTCCGCTGCACGGATCAGGCCCGTGCCCAACTTCGACTCGGTCACGTAGTAGTTCGCGATCTTCGTCCGCTTGTCCGCGTTCGTCCGCGAAGACTCATCCAGTGCCGAATCGCCCGTCGCCGTGATCGTCGGCACCACACCGATCTGCTCAGACAGATCCTTCGCCACCACATCGATCAGGTTGGCGACGATCGGACGGGACCACGCCCCCTCCGGGAACAAGCCAGGGAACACCTGCTCGGCATGACCGGCACGAACGAGCATCACGTCCCGCATACGCTTGTCACGCTCGCTGTTGCGCTTACGAATAGCGTCGTAGCGTTCCTTGTACTCGCTCACCCGTCACCACCTTCCTTACACGTAGGACAACTGCTGCTGCGCAGCCAGTTCATCAAGATTGATCACGAACCGGGAATCAACATCCCTGCTCGCAGCGAACGGATTCCGAACAAACCTCTCCACACCAGACGACTGCGAGAGGACTTCCCGGGCCACGATCTCGCAGAACCACAGCGCCATCACCGTGTCCATCTTCAACTTCGAGCCACGAACACCCGGCTGCCACGTGATCAACTGCTCCACCAGTTTCTTCACATGCTCATTCGCCTGCACGGACGGCAACTCGATCAAGTTGTCGCCCGCATGCTTCATCGCGACCTGCCCGTCACGGTTCACCTTCGTGCCGAACAACGGCGCCAGCGACGCCACACCGAACTCGGGATCCTGCTTGTTGTTGCCCGTGTAATGCGGGCGGTACGCGATACCCCTCGTTGCCAGAAAGTTCCTGATCTCCTCATCCTGCGTCAGGAACAACTGGAACGCGTTCGACTCCACAATCACCGTGTGCGGCCTGTACGCATCCGTCCACTCCCGCAACAGCGACCGGATCGCCGCCGGAGTAGGAGACGTCATCACATGCACGTCCATCACGTAGCGTTTATGCGTGCGCCGATCCACGGCGTACGCCACCGCAGCCGTATCACCACTCATCGCCGGATCCAGGCCGATCACCCGGTAGAAGTTCTCCGGGCTCAACGGGTGACCCGTCGCCCCACCCACCAAAGCACCCGGCTTACGCATCCCCTGAATCGAGCCACGCACACACACCGGGTCAAAAATCGCATCCTCAGCCACATCGAGGTTCTGGTACACCAGGCTCCACTTGCCCGGCCCCACCTCGTTACGCACATCACTCAGACGCGGCCCCGACCAGCGCTCAAACAGGCCATCCCCATCCGGGGTGTCAGCCTCGCTCAGAGGCTGCTCCGACTTCGGCCACAACGTCACCCAATCCTCAGGCCGGTCCTTGTACTCCAGGACCGCTGGCATCGCCAGATACGTCCACGGCACCCGCCCATCCGTGTAATGCTCCGGGTTCCGCAACTCCTTATACAAGTCAACCGGCGACACCCGCGTGCCCACCACCAGCAGTTGGCCACCGCCAGGTGGCAGACGAGACGCCACCTCCTGCCGGATCCAATCCTGCTGCTTCGCCCACTCCCCCGCATTCGACAGGGTCACCACGTCATCAAGGACGATCAGATTCGCGCGCGAACCATAGATCTGACCACCCATCCCCAGGGCCTCGATCGTGGGATCCTTCTCCCCCGAGTCCCGGGCTTCCCCACCCAGATAGATCTTGTTCGCCGCCCACTGGTCCGCCGTCGCCTTATAGCCATCAGCCGGTCCAAACGCCACCTGCAAATCCGCATACCTCGGATGCGTCAGGCGCTGCTTGATCGCATACAGGAACTTCTTCGCCTGCTCCTGAGTCTTCGACACCACCAGCACGTTGATGTTCGGATCCTTCGCGATCCGGTACGTCACATAGTTGATCGTCACCGTCATCGACTTCGCATGGTTCGGCGGGACATTCACCAGCAGACGCGACAAGCCCGACGTGCCCGGCTCATAGATCATGCCCTCCGGCAGCCACGCAGGCTCCCGGCCCTCCAACAGATCCACCACATTCCGCATATGCGGCCACACCCGCGTCCCCAAATACCGCTCCGAAAACTCCTCGAAACCGATATCCGCCCGGCGCTCCGACACCAAATCCGAACGGCCCGTCCGGGCCACATCCATCGCCAGAGCAAAGTCCGCCGACTGGCGGCGCTGCTCCTCATACCAAGAACGCGACCGGCCAATGACCTTCAACGCCTCCACAATCGGACGGCCCTGACGCACCAGATCCAGCAGTTCATTCCTGGCCTTCTCCGGCGCCACCCGGCGCCTCGGACCCGTCGCAGTACCCACCAGACCCCCACACCAAACCAAGAGACCCAAGCGGGCCAAACAAAGGGAAACGGGCCCCGCAACAACAAGGGCCCGTCAAAGAAAAAAACCGCCTATATAGAGCCGGACTTCGTCCGGCTCTTCTAGCACCGCAGTCACGCCGCACAAGCGCCGCGCCAGCGGTGCTTCTATATATAGAGGGGACTAGCAAAATAGGCCATTTCTATACCCTGTGACCGACATCACACCATAAGTGTCCGAAATGCCCCAGAAACAGGCAGAAATATTTCAGGGGATACATGTAGCACCTACCGGGGGGCCGGTTAAACACCCCCCCGGTCGAGGGCGGGCAGGCCGCCCGCCTCTCGTACTGCGTCACAAGTTCGAGCCCTGTGCATGGGCGCCCCCCACGGGGCGCCAGAGGCCCGCCCGGGGGCCCCCGGGGCCCACTGTCGGGTGTGACGTACGGGGGGGTGCATGAGGGTTGTGATTGAATGGTGGTATGTGCGGCGGATGGTCCGCCGCTGTGAAGGGTGGTGTGTGATGCGGTACATGGATCAGGTTCGGGTGGATGGCTTCGGTTCGGGTGAGGTGCTGGTGGAGGTGTCGATGGGCGATCTGGTGGCGCTGCGGCGCCTGTTGGATCGCCTGCTGGCGATCGCGGAGGATGGCGTGGAGCCGGTGTACGTGCGGGATCGTGAGGATGCTGTTCGCTTCGTGATGGATCTGGAGCGGATTCACTGGTCGGCGGCGGATGACCTGTACGACGTCGTGTGATCGCAGGGTGCTTGAGGGTTGTGCTGTAATTGAGGTATGTCCCGCCGGATGGTCCGGCGGGTTTGGTTTCGGAGGTGTGTGATGGTGAACGCGGTGGTGCTCGAAGCGCAGGGCCGGATCGATCCGGTGCTGGATGTGGCTGTGGCCCGCAAGGCGTGGGCCATGGTGCGGGAGTCGTTCGGGATGAAGCCGGACGGGACGGCTCGGCTGATCACGGATCCGTCGGCCCAGTCGAAGGTCGGGCTGAATGCCCGCCCGACGTGGAGTCTGTCGCTGAATGCGGGCTCTGCTGCGGGCTGGTGCGTGAATGATCGGACGTGTGCTGCGACGTGTGTGGTGGAGCATGGCGGGAATGCCCGCTACGACTCGGTGCGGGTGGCTCGGCAGGCGCGTGGTGCGCTGCTGCTGCAGCACCCTGATGCGTTCGCGACTCTGCTGGCGCGTGATGTGGAGTGGGCGAGGGCGAAGGGCTGGGTGTTCGGTCGCCCGAATACGAATTCGGATGTGGCGTGGGAGCGGGTGTTTCCGTGGCTGTTCGACATGACGGCGGCGTATGACTACACGAAGCGTCTGGATCGGGTGGGCTGGGTCGCGCCGACCTATCGGGTGACGTACTCGGCTACGGCTGCGACGCGGGAAGCGACGGTGCGGCGGGTGGTGGAGCGTGGGGACACGGTGACGATGGTGTTCCCGATCGGCAAGAAGGCGGACATGATCCGCGAGTGGCGCGGGATCCCGGTGATCGATGGGGACGTGTCGGACTTCCGGTTCGGTGACCCGGATGGGGTGATCGTGGGGCTGCGGGCGAAGGCGGGGCTGCGTGGCCTGGCCTCGCATCCCCTGCTGTCGAGTGTGGCCTGATTGCAGGGTGCATGAGGGATTGTGTGTAATGGATGTATGCCCGGCGGGATGGTCCCGCCGGGCTCTGTCGAAAGGGGTATGGCAATGCCGCTCAACTGGAACGTGTCGAAGTGCGAGAACTTCGAGGCCCTGCTGGAGGGCGATGAGTGGACGGCGACGGAGGTGCTGATCTTCGCGCTCGGGATGCTGGATTGCGGTGGCGTGGTGACGGAGGCGAACGCGCCGGAGATCTACGCCCGGCTGTCCGCCTATGAGCGCAACGAGGGTGCGTTGCGGCGCCGCCGGTGCTGCGACGTGGGCCGGGTGCCGGTGTACTTCACCCCGGCTGAGATCCGGGCACGCGTCGGCCTGTCCACCAACTGGGGCCCGCGCAAGGCGCCGCGCGCCGCGTGGTGCAAGCGCCTCGGCATCCCTGTCGAGGGCCTGCCCGCTAGCGCGAAGGCGTACCGCGAGGCGGTGTCGGCATGACCGTCATCGTGTGGCTCATGCTCGGCGTCGCTCTGACGGTGGCGCTGGGTTACTACAACACAGAGGGAGGCAAGTGATGTTCATCGTTATGGCAACGATCTCGCAGGCAGAGCACGACGAGGACAGGGAGGAGATGTGCAAGCAGTTCGCCGCAGGCGATCGCCCGTGGTGGAACGACGACGAGGACAGGGAGGGCACGGGCGAGGAGTTCCTTGCCCTGCCCTTCGAGGTGCAGTTGCAGATGGGTGAGGACGAACTCGGCGAAGGCTGGGATGTGCTGTGGCTGTACCCCGATGGTGCGACGGGCGGGGATCGCTGGTCTGCTGCGCGCTTCGAGACGCACGCCGATGCGGAGGCTGCGCTTCAGTTGCACTGGGGCAAGTCCGACGCGACCTTCGAGATTGTCGAGGTGTGACATGGCCGCAACCACAGGCTGGGATGCCGTTGAGGTGGCGATGGATTCTGCCCACTGCGTGGCGTGGGACGGGTGCCACAAGATCTATGTGGCACTCGATGAAGAGCAGGCTCGCTGGTTTCTGGACGAGTACGAGTATGTGGTTCGAGCCCCTGCACCAGCGATGCTGCACATGGTTCAGGAATGGTTCAAGGACTCATGCTCTCTGAGGTTCGTCTCGTCTGTGACTACCAACCATGCGAACCCGAATGCCGGGTTCGAGGACTTGATCCCACAGGCGTGGGACGAGGAGGAGGAGAACTGACATGTACGTGGACATCTACAACATGCGAGAGGAGCGCGGGGTCACGTTCGATGTGGCACGCATCCGCATGCAGGGCGAAGGCTGGCTGGAGTACCTGCCGCACGGTGGCGGGGAGTGGGAGACGTTGGCCGAAATGCGCGACGAGCCGGATGGCTGGTTCATCTACGTGGACGCCCCGCAGATTGGGCGTGCCGTCGACTTCGATGTGGACGTCGAGCCGTCGGGGCTGTTCCCGGTCGTGCGGCTGGGGGAGGACTGACATGGCACACGTTCAGGATGTGTACGCAGACGAGGCAGGCCGGTTCAACGTGAGCGAGCAGACCTGCCCCGAGGAACTGACCGGGTGGTACGGCCAGTGCGAAGAGCCCTGGTGCGTGGCGCGTGATCACCGTTGGTATGCGGTGACGCTGATCGATGAGTACGGGTACGGCGAGGACGCTGGCGAGGTCTTCGACTACGAGATGGATGCGATCGAGTGGGCCGAGATCCGGTTCGCTGCAACGCAGGGTGCATGAGGCAAGTGATCTACTGGAACCACGGCACACCCGGTGCCGTGGCCTGACCTGAAGGGAGCACGACATGAAGATCCGTTTCGCAGTGGACATCCAGATCGTCGACGATGGCAGCGTCGACATCGAGAACGACAACGGTCAGACGTCAACGTACGACCTGACCGTCACGAACTACGACTTGGCGGCAGGCTGGATCGAGGTTGAGGCGACTCGATCGGAGGGCTTCAACATGTCCGGCGAGATGGTCGCTGAGGCGATCATCGACAGCGAGGCGCTGCGTATCGAGGTTGAGGACATCGAGTTCGAGGAGGTTGTTCGATGAGCACGACAGTTGCTGCCCGTGCAGTGAGCACGGGCGTGGTCCTGCCGAATGGCTGGACTGTGGTTGACACGTATGAGAACTTCACGCAGGTGCGGTTCGGTGATGATCGGGAGCAGGGCATCGTGTTGGCGATGCTGCCTGATCAGTACGACAGGTTTGCGACGTGGGACTACTGCGTTCAGCCTGAGGGTCGTATCGTGACGTTCAATGGGCATTACTTCAGCCGTGTGTTTCCGGCGGCTCGTGATCTGGCTCGCCGTGCCGGGCGCAAGGTGCCGGATCACGTGTGCTTCACGGACGACACGTACTGCTACGACTGCGGAGGTGAGCGACGTGGCACGTTTCGTAAGCATGGATGAGGCGATGGACTTCGCCACAGCGGTCGCCATCGCAAGCGGCTGGGACACCGACGAAGAGGAGAGTGAGTGAGATGAACGCTGCGACTGCACGACTGGAAGAAATGATCGCCGTCAGCGACAGGCTGGAGGAACTCTGGGCTAAGACGGGGAGCGACAAAATCGCACATGAACTACACGACGCACTGGAATCCACTAGGCGAGCAGTCAGGTTTGCTCGTGAAGACTGGTCTAAGGAGAGTGAGTGACATGGAGATTCCACTGGAGTGGTACACGGAGCGGGGCAGGGAGATCCCTGGGCCCACGTTCTACGCCGAGGACATGGCCGAATGGGATGACGATGACCGTGAGGCTGCGATGCTGGCGATGGAGGCCAGCATGCATGACCGCATCCTGCAATTGGAGGCGGAGAACCAGCGCCTGCGTGACCGGCTGGTCGACTGGCGTGCCAACTACATGGAGGAGGACTGACATGGGATACATCGATGATGACGAGCAGGCATGGGCGAACGTGGTCGAGGCACTGCGTGGATACCTGCAGATACAGGTCGAGCACAGCCGCCGTCCAGCCCCGATCCAGATGATAGCCACGGCAATCGCTGACGATGTCCGCTTCGTCATGCTCGACGACCTGCTGCCCGAGGCAATGCAGGATGCACGAGGGATTGTGTACACTGGAGACAACCAACCCGAAGGGACCATGACATGATGCAGATCAACATTGATATCCCCATCGAGGGGGATCGCACCCCGTTCTGGCAGCACGACGGCCTGACCGCCACGTTCGGGACGGACGAAGCCAACTACGTGTATGCGCTTGGCATCAAGACATTCATCAGCATCGGCCAGTTCGAATACGACTGGCCGATTCAGTACCTGACACGTGAGGACGT
>Ga0209033_1000550_pt1 | contig 21798 bp, 25 predicted proteins | sample LauGreFa1BDMLBDN_2_FD_188218 | JGI IMG/M metagenome (GOLD analysis project Ga0209033, IMG submission 188218) | Freshwater lake microbial communities from Lake Michigan, USA - Fa13.BD.MLB.DN (SPAdes) (version 2) | ecosystem: Environmental > Aquatic > Freshwater > Lake | place: Lake Michigan, USA...
TGGCTCTATTCCTTTGGCCGCGGGTATTGCAGCGTTTATCTCAGTGCCAGTTGCGGCTACGGGGTTTGCAATTCAATACGCAATCGGCGGAACTGGAACGGCCCCGGCATCAACAGTGTTTGCTGCCATGTTTAGTACTCACGTGTTAATAGGAATTGGTGAAGCTGTGATCACAGTACTTACTGTCTCTGCAATCATGGCAACCCGATCAGATTTAGTTTATGGATGGAGCGCGTCGGAAGTGAAGTTGGAGGTAAGGAACTCATGACTACCAAGGATAAGAAATTGACGAAGTTCTATCTGGCTTTCTTTTCTGTTGCAATTCTTCTTGCTGGAGTCGTTTCATTTTACGCTTCATCGCAACCTGATGGTCTAGAAAAAGTCGCAGAAGAGAAGGGTTTCCTCGATACCGCAAAGGACTCCGCCGTTTCGGGCTCTCCCCTTTCGGACTATGGTGTTTCAGGTATTGATAGCGAAAGAATGAGCGTTGGGCTTGCCGGAGTCATAGGAGTTGTAGCCACAGCGGTTGTCGCTTTCGGGCTTTTCATGATGATACGTAGAAAGCGTTAATCATCGAGACTAAGCAACATCACCACGGTCATGATGTAGGCGAGAGGCTTTATCTCCACCGTCACACCTTTATTCATCAATTACCGCCGCATGTAAAGATTCTTTCTGGCCTCACCTTTATCTGCGTTGTTATAGCTACCCCGGTCACAAATGTGGCTGCTTATCTCTCGTACTTTGCCATCATCGGCCTAGCTATCACCGTCGCGCGTTTGCCCTGGAAGACCGTTCTCAAAAGATCCCTAATAGAGATTCCCTTTGTGCTTTTTGCTCTCCTCATGCCTTTTTTCGGAACAGGAGCGAGAGTCGAATTTTTGGGCCTATCCCTATATGAAGAAGGGCTAATTGCTGGCGCAGGGATTATCGCCAAGGGCACACTAGGAATTCTGACTGCGATTCTTCTTTCATCGAGCACTACTGCAAGGGAAATTCTGCGCGGGTTAGAAACTCTTCGTCTTCCTGCTCTCTTGATTCAGATTGCAACATTTATGCTCCGTTACATGAATGTTGTTAACGATGAAATGGAGCGTATGCGCATAGCTCGTGCCGCTCGCGGATTTGAAGCTACTGGAGTCAAGCATTGGAAAGTTATTGCAAACTCAGCTGGCGCGCTCTTTATTCGATCCTATGAGCGCGGTGAGCGCGTTCATTTAGCGATGATCTCTCGTGGCTACACTGGTCATATGCCGCGTGAAGAGCGAACTGCAACATCGACGAGAGATTTAATTCAGGGCTTTTCGCTTCCAGTACTCGCATGCATAGCTTTGATTTTTTCTTTACTGGTGTCACGATAATGAAGAATCCAAGTTTAGAGGTCGAAGAGTTAGCATTTGCCTATCCTGACGGAAATCAGGCGCTCTACGGAGTCAATCTCAACATCTCTCAAGGAGAGCGCGTCGCACTTCTTGGCCCAAATGGAGCCGGCAAAACAACTTTGGTTATGCACCTCAATGGAATCTTGCCGACCATGCAAGGTGCGGTGAAAGTTGCTGGACAACTCGTTGATTCAAAAGATGTTGCTTCCATCAAGGCGATACGACATAAAGTGGGAATTGTCTTTCAGGATCCTGACGATCAACTTTTCATGCCTACTGTTGGCGAAGATGTGGCTTTTGGTCCATTCAACGCTGGTTTGCGTGGCGAAGAGTTAAAGCACGCTGTTGATTCTGCGCTTGATCTCGTTGGTATGCGCGAATTTATCGATCGGCCACCACACCACCTCTCCTTTGGTCAACGTCGCCGCGTCGCAGTTGCCACGGTATTAGCAATGAAGCCTGAAATCCTTGTTATGGATGAACCTTCTTCCAATCTAGATCCGGCATCCCGCAGAGAACTAGCGGAAATTGTTCGTTCACTTGATATCACGCTATTGATGGTCACTCATGACCTGCCATTTGCCTTTGAATTATGCGAACGTTCAGTGATTCTCTCAGGCGGTGTCATCGTTGCAGACGGCCCCACCAGAGAGATCCTCTCTAATGCAGCGCTTCTAAGTGCGCATCGCCTCGAGTTGCCGCGCGGATTTAGTTTCTAATCTAAGAAGAAATCCAGCAAGAAATCTTTCGTTCCAGGAACTACAGCGTACTTATCCAAATCGGTAACGCCTACTGAAGCTAACACTTCATCATCCACGAAGAAGTTTCCAGTGCATTCAGCGCTGGGACGGTTAAGGATTACATGCGCTGCATCAGCGAGAATCTCAGGGGTGCGGCACGCTGCAGTATCGACGCCCGGGATCATTTGAAGCGCTGCAGTATCAATGGCGGTTCGAGGCCATAAAGCATTGATGGCGATTCCATCACGCTTAAATTCTTCTGACATACCAAGAACACACATACTCATTCCATACTTTGCCATTGTGTATGCCACATGATTCTTAAACCACTTCGCTTTCATCGAAAGTGGTGGCGAGAGAGTCAAAATATGCGGATTGCGGCCCTGCTTTGCGCTCTCTTTAAGGTGCGGAATAACCGCTTGAGAAGTGAGAAAAGTTCCACGGACATTCACATCGAACATGAGATCAAATCTCTTCGCTGGAGTGGCGAGAGTCGGGGTCAGATTGATGGCGCTAGCGTTATTGATAAGGATGTCTAATCCCCCGAATTCGGATACTGCTTTCTCGACAGATTCGGCAATTTGATTCTCATCGCGCAGATCGCATTGGATGGGAAGAGCCTTTCCGCCTGCTGCTTCAATCTCTTGGGCTGCAGAATGGATAGTGCCGGGCAATTTCGGGTGTGGATCGCTGGTTTTAGCAGCAATGGCAATCATGGCGCCATCTCGCGCCGCCTTGAGAGCGATCGCAAGTCCAATTCCGCGAGATCCTCCTGTGACAAAAATCTTCTTTCCGGCGAGTGACATTTACTTACCTTTCTTCGCTAAGAAGTTCATGAAAGCTTCTCTAGCTTCATCGGATTGGAGAGCCATTTGAAAGAGTTCACCTTCAGCGCGCATGACTGCAGAGACTTTGTCATGCAGTTCGCTCTTAAGCAAAGCTTTGGTTTGGATCACTGCGTTTGGTGGTTGTGAAGCAATCTTGGTGGCGTATTCGGTCGCCTTACTTCGTGGTTGATCGCTGATTTCTGCGATGAGTCCTATCTCTTTGGCAAGAGCAGAATCGAATGGCTCCCCCGTTAGAAAGATTTGCGAAGCTCGTTGGTAACCAGCAAGACGTGGGAAGAGAATGCTGGAGCCTGCTTCTGGAACCAGGCCAAGGTTTACAAATGGCATAGAGAATTTGGTGGTCGGGGATGAAACAACAACATCGCAATGCATCAACATCGTGGTGCCGATGCCTACAGCATTTCCTGAGACTGCAGCAACAAGTGGCTTGCTGAAGGTGTGAATCTGTTCGAGAAATTGCATGACAGGTGAACCAGGTTCAAGCGGCGGCGCATTAAGAAAATCGAAGAGATCATTTCCTGCCGTGAAGTGAGGCCCTTCATGAGTGATGAGTACCGCTCGCACTCCGAAGTCACCGTTAGCTTCTTTGAGTTGATCTGCCATGAATTGGTACATATCGCGAGTGATCGCATTTTGTTTCTCTGGGCGGTTAAGCGAGATGGTGAGAATGGAACTGTCTCGTGTGGCGAGCACCTCGGTCATTTGCGAATCTTATCGGGATATTGATCGAATTGTGAGGCTCTCTTCTAGCCCCTCGAGACTTACCCGCGAGGAGACTGCACTTAAGTTAAATCTCTACATTCTTACTCTCAGGAGATTGACGTGAAACGTAGAACAATTGATCGCATCGTAAGTCTTATTGGATTAGGGCTTTCGTTATTTCTATTTGTGGCGGCGGGGCTGCTTTATTGGGGTTTCACATTTGCCGACCAGAACGTCAAAGACCAACTCAGTGCGCAGAACATCACCTTTCCGACAGCGGACAGCGATAGTTTCAAAGCGTTGCCGAAGGACGACAAAGAAGCGATGGAGCCATTTGCTGGCGCGAAAATGACAACTGGCGAGCAAGCCTTGGCATATGCCCAGCATTACATTGGTGTGCACGTGAAAAATGTGGCTGGAGGCAAGACTTATTCAGAAGTTAGTGGCGCCGCTCTTGCGGCGAGCGCACAATCAAAAGCTGATCCAACAAATACGGAATTAGCTTCTCAAGCAGCAACGCTGATGGGGCAACGGCAAACTCTATTTATGGGAGAGACTTTGAAGGGCTTACTTGGAAATGCTTACGCGTTTTGGAAGATGGGCCAGATTGCTATGTACGCAGCCTGGGCTGCGGGCGCCAGCGCGATTGTGATGTTGATACTTTCAACTCTTGGCTTTATGCATCTCCGTCGCACCCCGGAGGGCACGACGGTCTAGCAAGGAATTGTTAGCGCTCTAACTTTCCGTCAATGAAGGCACGTGTGCGATTAAGCGCTTCTTCATCAGAGTACTGCTCTGGTGGAGATTTCATGAAGTAGCTTGATGGCGAAAGTAATGGTCCGCCAATCTTTCGATCAAGAGCTAATTTTGCACAACGAACTGCATCGATGATCACACCTGCTGAGTTTGGTGAATCCCATACTTCAAGTTTGTATTCGATTGTGAGTGGGACATCGCCAAAGGCGCGACCTTCGAGGCGAACGAATGCCCACTTGCGATCATCGAGCCATTGAACGTAATCAGATGGTCCGATATGAACATTGCCTGGACCCATGTCGTAATCAAGTTGTGAGGTTACCGATTGAGTCTTGGAAATTTTCTTTGATTCCAAACGATCGCGCTCCAACATATTCTTAAAATCCATATTTCCGCCAACATTGAGCTGATAGGTGCGATCCACCTTGACGCCACGATCCTGGAAAAGCTTGGTCAGGATACGGTGGGTGATGGTTGCTCCAACCTGGGACTTAATGTCATCGCCCACGATGGGAAGACCGGCCTTGGTGAATTTATCGGCCCATTCTGGCGTGGAAGCGATGAAAACTGGGAGTGCGTTCACGAAAGCACATCCTGCATCAATCGCGCATTGGGCATAAAACTTCGTTGCAACTTCAGATCCCACGGGGAGATAGCAAACCAATACATCAACTTTGGCATCCTTTAGCGCCTGCACAACATTGACAGGAGTTGCAGTTGATTCAGTAATGGTCTCTTTGTAATAACGTCCAAGTCCGTCATGAGTTTCACCGCGTAGGACAGTGATACCTGACTTTGGAACTTCTGCAAATTTAATGGTGTTGTTTTCACTCGCCCACATTGCATCAACGAGGTCAAGGCCAACCTTCTTGGAGTCCACATCAAATGCAGCAACGAACTTCACATCCTTGACGTGATATCCCCCAACAACAACATTCATGAGTCCTGGGATCTCTTGATCAATCGGCGCATCTCTGTAGTAATGCACGCCTTGAATCAGAGAGTTTGCGCAGTTGCCGACTCCTACGATGGCAACGCGAATTTCTTTTGTTGAGGTCACGAAGTTTTCCTTTCAGACTTGATCATTTCTTCGAGCCAAGCGATCTCTCGCTCTGCGGTTTCAAGGGAGTGGCGACGCCATTCCACAAGGTATTTATCAAGGCCAACGGCAGACCTTTCGAGGTCGGCGCGAAGAATTTCGGCCTTCTCCTTGAGGCGGCGATGGCGCCCCTCAAGAATTCTTAATCTGCTTCGAGTAGATGTCGGGCTAAAGAAGGCGACATGTACTTCGAAGTTATCGTCATCCCAGGATTGTGGGCTAACGCTTTCAGTAAGCTCATCAAATTTCTCTTGACCATCTTTGGTGATGGAGTAAACGATGCGAACTCTTTTGGAACGTCCACCTTTGGGAATTTCAGCCTGAGCAATGAGTCCTGCATCAACCATGCGACGCAGTTGTGGGTAGAGCACCGAGAAAGAGAGCGCTCGGAATGGTCCAAAGATTGAAGTTAGGCGCTTACGCAGCTCGTATCCATGGAGCGGGTTCTGTGAGAGCAGCCCAAGGAGCGCAAACTCCAAGGATTCTGAACGGGATCTCACGTGAGTCTCTCCTTTGTGGCTATATATCGATTCGATATATCGAGTCGGTAGTTAACTCGATATATGGCTGACCTGCAACTTTTCTCCAATCGTGTCGTTATCGAATTCTCAGTTTCGGCGCGTCATACCGCTGCGTAGGTCATGTGCGGTCGTACCCTCTTTTTCTAGAGATTGCCCGCACCCTCTTGTCGTCTACGGATCTACAGGGCGCTCTAGAAATGAGGACCTCTACATGAGTCTCTTCTCTTGGAAGCTACACGGGACCGGAACCAGCATCGCGCCTGGTGCGGTCGTTTCCACAGATGAACGACTAAGTTGGCCACGCACTATCGGAGTTGGCCTACAGCACATTGCAGCAATGTTCGGCGCAACCTTCCTCGTGCCGATTCTTACCGGCTTGCCACCTACGACCACACTTTTCTTCTCTGGCGTAGGAACGATGCTCTTCCTCATCATCACGCAGAACAAGGTGCCGAGCTATCTCGGATCATCTTTCGCATTTCTTGCACCTATCGCTGCATCCGTAAAGAGCGACAGCATGGCTGTTGCACTCGGTGGCGTTGTAGCAACGGGCGTCATGTTGGCACTTGTTGGCTTAATCGCTCGCGCAGTTGGAACCGGTTGGATCAACTGGATGTTGCCACCTGTTGTTACAGGGACAATCGTCATGGTGATTGGTTTCAATCTTGCTGGCGCCGCTAAAGGTGGATTAGCAAGCGGCCCAATGCTGGGAACAATTACCCTCCTTGCAATTGCTGGGTTCGCAGCTTTCTCTCGCGGTTTCATCGGACGCATATCGATTTTCCTCGGAGTTGTCGTCGGATACGCGGTTGCCTTCGTTATGGGTGATGTGAAGACTGATGGAATTACTGCAGCGAAGTGGGTTGCAGCTCCAACCTTCACAACTCCAGAATTCAAAGTCAGCGCCATCATTCTCTTCATTCCAGTTGTACTTGTACTTATCGCCGAGAACGTAGGACACGTTAAAGCGGTATCCAATATGACCGGCAAAGATCTCGATGATCAGATGGGTAATGCTCTCTTTGCTGACGGCGTTGCTACTACTCTCGCTGGAGCTGGTGGCGGTTCAGGCACAACAACCTACGCTGAAAATATTGGCGTTATGGCCGCAACCCGCGTCTACTCAACAGCTGCATATTGGATCGCAGCTCTTGGAGCGATCATTCTCTCTATTTCACCGAAGTTCGGCGCAGTGTTGAGCGCTATCCCAGGTGGCGTCCTTGGAGGCGCACAAGTTGCGCTCTTCGGAATGATCGGAATCCTTGGAGCAAAGATTTGGATTGAATCACGCGTTAATTTTGCTGATTCAACAAATCTCATCGTTGCAGGATCTGCAATCATCATCGGTATCGCGGATATCTCATGGACCAACGGTGATTTCACTTTTAACGGAATCATCAATGCAACGGTCGTAGCCATTGTTGGCTATCGTGTATTCCACGGAATTTCAAAATCACGTGGAACAAGTGCTACATAAATAGATTAGTAGCCGAGAACGCCCGGCCATTTGGTCGGGCGTTCGTGCTTTTATAGCGAATACACTCTTCCTTATGGCGCTCGATTTTCCCGCTCGATATCCCGAATATCTCGTTGCTGCGATGGTAATCATTCTTGCTCCAGGACCCAGCGTTCTCTTCATCATCGCTCGAGCAATTGCGTGGGGTCGGGCAACAGCCGTTGCAACTGCTGCGGGAAATGTAACGGGCGCTTTTACGCTCTCACTCATGGTTGCTTTTGGCCTTGGACCAATTCTGCAAAGAAGTGAGGCAGCGTTCATTGGCGTACAAGTACTTGGTGGTTTCTATTTGATCTATCTAGGTATCGATGCAATTCGTCATTCCAAAATCCACGCCGAAGATATGGTGAATCAAGGAGAGATTAAACCGTCCGCCCTTAGATCTGCCAGAGATGGTTTCTGGGTGGGTGCTCTCAATCCAAAGGGGCTGGTTTTCTTCGCAGCGATATTGCCGCAATTCTTAGATCGAGATTCATCCAGTGTTACTTCACAACTGGTTCTCATGGGTGCAACATTTGCAGTCTTGGCTTTCTTCTCTGATGGCTCGTGGGGATTGCTTGCGGGCACGGTTCGAGACTGGATGGCAACTTCTCCAGGGCGACTGGTGACGATGCGCAAGATTGGTGGGCTCGTCATGATCACATTGGGGATTTTCACTCTGATTTCAGCGGTCTAATCAGCGGAAATGTCAGTGGTGCAGGGCAGAATCGCGCCATGAGTAAAGCCCGAGAATTCATTAGCCCTAGCGATCTGACCTTTTCATGGAATGGTTGCCATCGTTGTTTATGGCTTAATTACAACCATGGCTTGAAGGCTCCATCCTTTATGCCACTTGTCGGAGAACTCTCGGCGATGCAAGAAAATCACTTCAATGGCGCTATCTCTTCCCAACTCCATCCAGAGATTAAGGAAGGACGCGTTCTAGATCGTGGTGGCTGGGTGAAATCAGTACCTATTCCTTATAACGGCAAGCCATCTCCATACGCAATCCGCGGAAAATACGACTTACTTATGGAGTTCCAAGATGGAACTTTTGGAATTATTGACTGTAAGTTCCAAGGTAAAGATAACGATAAGAGTGATTTTTACGCTCCCCAACTTGAAGCCTATGCATACGCTCTAGAAAATCCAGTCTCAGGTGAAGCGCGAAAAGTATCAGTCATTGGTTTATTAGTCTGGTCCCCCAAAAAACCTATTGGTGATCCTCACTCTGGTTTCTCACTAGGGCTCAACAGCTCGTGGTTCCCCATCACTCGCAATCCAGATGGTCTACAGGAACGACTTCAGGATTTCATAGAAGTTATATCAGGCCCAACCCCCGTAAGAGATGCGGGATGTGAGACCTGTAAATTTATCTCCGAACGTCGTGAAATTTTTGGAGCCGAGTAAAACTATTCGTCGTCGGAATCTTCATCCTCTTTTTTTCGACGCTTCTCTTCTAGCATCGCTTCCTTAGCCTGCGATGCATATATATCCACATACTCTTGTCCTGACATCTCCTGAAGTTTCTTCATAAGCAAATCTGTCGCTTTGCGGAGCTCTTCTGGATCATTTGATTTATCAGGGGTCGGAAAGTAGATCGGTTCACCAAAAACCATCTTTACTCGCATAATCTTTGGAATTACTTTCCCCGTGGGTTGGATATCTGCTGTGTTAAACATCGCCACAGGAACTATCGGTGCGCCACTCTCCATAGCAAGACGAGCAACGCCTGTTCGACCGCGATAAAGCCGTCCATCAGGTGAGCGAGTTCCTTCGGGATAAATTCCCAGGCATCCGCCTTCGGCTAAAACGGAGAGACCCGTCAGTAGAGCAGCTTCACTTCGTGAGCCACCAGCACGATCCACAGCAACTTGGCCGAGAGCGATGAAGGTCAACTTCTTTGCCAGACCTTTGAGGCCAGGTGATGTGAAGTATTCGCTCTTTGCTAAGAAGGTTACTTTTCTTGGCACAACTAACGGCATAAAGATGGAGTCGCTAAATGAAAGATGATTTGAGGCGATGATGACCGGGCCCGACGAAGGAACATTTCGCAGCCCACGCACTTTCGGTCTAAAGAGCAAAGTGAGAACAGGAAGTAAGAAGGACTTCAGTAATCCATAAGCGACCTTGTCGCCCTGCATCATTGATTGGACCTTGTTCCGCTTTCTGCGTAACGCCATGGCCCTAATTTAGAGCCTTTTGCTCTCCATATGACAAATTGTTATGACAATATGGCGGCTGTGAGCGTGATTCCAAATGGTGATGAGTTCCATCTTGAGGGTGGCGCGATTGCTGTTCTGATGGTCCACGGTTTTACTGGTTCACCTGCATCGATTCGCCCATGGGCGGAGGCGCTCCATCGCGAGGGATTTACTGTTCGCGCACCGCGCTTACCAGGTCATTCACAAACCTGGGAAGAGATGAATAAAACTCGATGGAGTGATTGGTACGAAGAAGTTGATCGAAATTTCTCTGAATTAAAAAAGAAATATCAGAGAGTCTTTGTAGCAGGCTTTTCCATGGGCGGCGCACTCTCCATACGTTTGGCCTCGATTAGAGGTCAAGAGATTGAAGGATTGATGTTAGTTAACCCGTCTATCCATGATCCACGCGCATCCATGAAATTGGTGCCTCTGCTTCAATATGTGATTCCTTCCTTAGGAGGTCGCGGAACTGATGTTGCCGCACCAAATCCCCCTAAGCACAGTTATGGAAGGACTCCGTTACGAGCGCTTCGTTCGCTGCAGAAGTTATGGAAAGTTGTCCAGCGTGATCTCTACTTGGTTGATGTTCCACTGATGGTGGGATATTCAGTGAACGATCATGTGGTTGACCCGAAGAATTCTGAGATGGTCATCGACAATGTCTCTTCAATTGATATTCGGGAAGTTATCTTTGAACGTTCATTTCATAATGTAGCTCTCGACTATGACTTAGATTTATTGGTCGAAGAGAGCTTGTCATTCATCAAAGATGTTCTATCGGGAGCGGTCAACCGCGATGAACGTGATCTTATTGATGCTGAATTCGATGCCATTGTTTCTGGACTCTCATTAGACGAATCAGCTCCGACCACATATCTCGATCAATTAGACGAAATTGAGGCTACTGAGGAGTATCGCGGTGATAACAAACCTTTGCCATCTCTTTCTAGTACTCAACGCGCTGCGCTCGTGGGAGTCATCGGCGGTCCGCTCTATGCAGTATCTGTTCAATTTTTGAACTTTGATCCACTTGGATTGGGTGCATGGCCTGGTGCAATTGCGCTTTTCGCAGGTATCGTCACGTTTTTCTGGCAGATGCGTCCTGATAATGATGACGATGATGGAGTTGCGCTATGAGTAAAGATTTTCGCTGGGGAATTATCGGTACCGGAGGCATTGCCAGGACTTTTGCCCGGGATCTCACTTTCACACAAGGGCATGTTGTCGCGGCCGTCGGATCTCGAGAGCTACCAAAAGCGGAGACTTTCGCTCAAGAATTCAACGCTGCACCATATGGAAGCTATGAGGAACTAGTACATCAGGAACTCGATGGAGTCTATGTCGCAACTCCTCACCCGATGCATGCTCCCAACACAATCCTGGCTTTGGAAAACGGCAAACCTGTTTTATGCGAGAAACCTTTTGCAGTTAATAGCCGCGAATCTGCTGCCATGATTGAAACTGCACGACGAAATAACCGCTTACTCGTTGAAGCGATGTGGAGCCGGTTTCTTCCACCGTATCGGAAAATTAGGGAGCTGCTCGAATCTGGCATATTTGGCGAGATCATCTCAGTCTCAGCTGATCACGGTCAGCGATTACCGCTACCAAAGTACTATCGATTACATGCACCAGAGTTAGCGGGCGGAGCGCTCTTGGATTTAGGTATTTATCCCATCTCATTTGCTTACATGGTTCTCGGAAAGCCCTCGAGCATCGTTGCCCAAGGTGAATTCACAACTTCTGGAGTTGATTCCCAAACCTCCATGATTTTTCAATATGCAAATGGTGCTCATGCTCAACTCACAACCACCTTACTTCTCAAATCTCCTTGTACCGCACAAATTATTGGAACTGAGGCTTCTCTTTTTATTGATGGAGATTTCTATACTCCTACTTCAATGAGACTTAAAAGAGTTTCAGGTGACGTTATTGAATTCCCACGTGTCTATCAAGGTCATGGTCTACGTGAACAGGCTATTGAATTCGCGAAGTTAGTTTCTGAAGGCAAGAAGGAATCAGATTTGATGACCCACGCCGACACTCAATCGATTATGGAAACCATGGATGAGATTCGAAGCCAAATTGGTCTGCGTTATCCCTTTGAGGATTAAAAGAGAATTTAGTTACTGACGAGCAAGATCAGCTACGCCTACTAAGCCAGCATCATTACCCAGTGTTGCAGGAACGATAACTGGAGCCGGGCGCTTGCCAGTAAATGGAATTAAGCGCGACATGGATTCACGGGTTGGCGTCAGCAGAATCTCGCCGGCATCGATAACGCCGCCACCTATAACAAAAGCTTCAGGATCAAGAGCAGCAACTAAAGATGCGCAGAGCGCTCCAAGCCATTGTCCCGTTGTGTTAAATGCAGCAATTGCGACGGTGTCGCCTTCTTGGGCTGCTGCAGTTATTTGGCGGCCGGTAATTCCTTCAATAGTTCCATCACCGCGCGCCAAGAGATTTTTGGCTAAGTCAGGTGATGCATGTATCGCTTCGCGCGCGTGGCGCAATAGCGCATTACCCGAGGCATATTGCTCGAAACATCCACGAATTCCGCAGCCACACAAATGTCCTTCAGGAACTGCTCGTGTATGTCCAAATTCTGCACCGATTCCAAATGCTCCACGATAGAGATGATTGTCGACGACTAAACCACCACCAAGGCCGGTGCCGACGGTTAGCATTATGACTGTATTGAAATTCTTACCAGCGCCGAATCTCTTCTCACCCCATGCAGCGGAGTTGGCATCATTTTCCAATACAACTTTCCGGCCAATTAATTCTTCAAGCTGGTCAGTAAGGCGAACTCCATTCCATCCGGCGATATTTGGAGTCGCTAGCATCGTTTTCCGGTCGGAGGAGATAAAACCAGCAGCTGAAACGCCAACTGCATCAATATCAAACTCTTGCATCAAATCTTGAGCCACTGCAGCAATCGTCCTCGTTAGCGCTGATCCACCTTCACGTGGTGTATCGCGGCGCGCGGTTTTTACTATTGCGCCGGAGTCATCAACAACTCCGCCAAGAACTTTGGTGCCGCCAACATCAATGCCTAATGCAAAGCTCATGGCTTAGTTAAAAATTAGCTCTCGAGTTTTTGCTTGAGTTGGGAGATTGTCTGCTCAATAGTTGTCATCTCAACTTTGCGACGCATCATGTCAGGCACTGGCATTGATAGCGCGGTACCGAGTGAGTACGTGACGGTTGTGGTTCCATCTCCATTATCTTTAATGGTGTATCGACCATCCATCTCCGTCATCAAATCCGCTTCATCGAGTGAGAATGAGATTTCATCTGGGGCTTTGCTCCAGTCATAGCTGAGAGTCGCCCGATCCTTGAGGACGCCTGCTTCAACCTTGATTGTGAGCTTGGTCGGATGTCCCGACCCATCTCTTTCATGGACTTCTACCGACTTAATCGCGGTGGACCATGTGGGATAGGCCTCAATATCGAAGAGAACTGCTCGTACATCCTCGACGGAGGCATCAATAGTGGTGGAGCTAGAAGACATATCGGCCATGGCGGCAGGCTACCTCTTCCCGTTACCTATGAGTAACCGCTAATTTTCGCCCCATGACCGAATACTTTGCTCCCGCCCTAGAACCTGCCGCTACCGCAGGAAACCTCACCAATCTTGTCGCCGAACGCGCTTGGTTTGAACCAGAACGCATCATGGTCTCGCGACCATTAGGAGATGGTTGGCAACCCGTCACCGCGCGGGAATTTGAAGCTGAAATTAGAGCAACAGCAAAAGGTCTCATTGCCTCGGGAGTTCAGATCGGCGATCGCGTTGCGATTATGGCGCGCACTCGTTACGAATGGACGATATTGGATTTTGCAATTTGGTTTGCAGGTGGCGTATCAGTTCCCATTTATGAAACATCATCAGCAGAACAAGTCGATTGGATTCTCTCGGACTCAAGCGCTGTTGCGATCATCGTCGAGACTCCACAACTCCGTGACACCGTCACTCCAATTCTGACCTCGAAGGTAAAAAATTGTTGGGTAATGACCGAAAATGTTCTTGCTCAACTTTCATATCTTGGTCGCGATATTTCTGATCAAGAGATTGATAATCGTCGCAACGCTCTCAATCCTGACACACTTGCAACTCTCATCTACACATCAGGTACAACAGGAAAACCCAAGGGCGTACAACTCACCCACGGCAACTTCCTATCTGAATGTGGCAATGTTGTCATGGGCGCAGCAGATCTGTTCATGAAACCAGGAGGCTCCACTCTCCTCTTCCTTCCCGTTGCACACGTATTCGGACGCATGGTGCAAATCGGTTCAATTCGCGCAGGTCTTCATCTCGCTCATTGCAGTGATGTCATCGGAAGACTCGCCGCAGACCTTGCATCGTTTAAACCAACTTTCGTTCTTGCAGTACCTCGCATCTTTGAAAAGGTCTACAACGGCGCAGAAGCGAAAGCAGATGCCGCAGGTAAAGGCTCAATCTTCCGCACCGCGGCAAATGTGGCGATTGAGTACAGCAAAGCACTTGATGCTGGAAGCGTTTCATTGGCACTGAAGTTAAAGCATGGACTCTTCGACAAGCTTGTATATTCAAAGATTCGCCATGGTTTAGGTGGTCGCGTTGAGGCTGCTATTTCTGGAGGTGCGCCGCTCGGTGAACGCCTCGGCCACTTCTATCGTGGAGCGGGCGTACGTGTTCTTGAAGGCTATGGCTTAACTGAAACCACAGCAGGTGCGACTCTTAACCTGACTACAGCGCATAAAGTCGGATCAGTTGGTAAGCCAATTCCTGGAACCACAATCAAGATTGCTGACGATGGTGAAGTCCTTATCAAGGGACCAATCGTGATGCGAGGTTACTGGCAGAACGATGCAGCCAACAAAGAAGTTTTCACCGACGATGGATATTTCCGTTCCGGTGACTTAGGAAAACTCGATGAAGAAGGCTACCTATATATCGTCGGTAGAAAGAAAGAACTCATCGTTACATCAGGTGGTAAGAACGTCGCTCCTGCAGTACTTGAGGATCGCCTACGTGCTCATCCACTCGTCAGCCAGTGCATAGTTGTTGGCGATAATCAGCCTTACATCGCTGCCTTGGTAACTATCGACCCTGAAGCAATTAAGGGTTGGATTACGGCAAATAAGAAAGATGGTGCGACTCTCGCGGAGCTCACCAAGGATCCAGATCTCATCGCCGTTATTCAAACTGCAGTTGATGAAGCAAATAAGGCGGTCAGCCGTGCTGAGTCAATTCGTAAGTTCACAATCTTGCCAGTCGATTTTACGATCGCTGGAGGTCATTTGACTGCGAAGCTTTCAGTCAAGCGTCACGTTGTACATAAAGAGTTCGCGGCAGAGATCGCCGAACTTTTTGCCTAATAACAACGAACACTTCAAAGAATCGCGAATCCGCCAATCTGAGCCGTTTGATCGGCTCGGTTTGGCGCGTCGTCTTCATGACACGCTCGCTCAGAGCCTTGCCGTAATTGGATATGACTTAGATGCGCTCATCGGCGATGACGATTTGAGTCCTTCTCATCGCGCCGAACTCCGATCTATCCGGCTTAACGTTATGAGTGCGACTCAGAGCTTTAGGGATGAGATTTACCGTACACGTCGATTTACACGAGAAGATCTCGAGAGTGAGATCAGAGTTCTTCTTTCCAACATTGATACCGAAATCAATCTCACATACCCGCAGTTAACAGAAGAGTGTGAAAATCTTCTCAATCAAGCGCTGATAGAAATCGCCCGCAACACCCAAAGACATTCCAAGGCACGATCGTTCTATGTGAAATACAAAATAACCCCTTCAGGTTTTCTCCTGTTAGTCGGCGATGATGGAAATGGAGAAGTACAACTCAAAGAGAGACGTTTTGGACTTCGCGGCATTGATGACGTTCTCAAAGCGATCTCTCAAGATTATCAATGTAAAGCAGATGAGACTGGAACCCACTTTCGAATCACATTCAATCGAAACAATCTAGATTAAACACGTATGTCTCTCCGAGTTCTCGTTGTTGATGATCACGCCATTGTGCGTGAGGGGTTACGACGTCTCATCACTAAAGATGAAAGCATCACAGTGGTTGGGGAAGCTGCATCAAAGAGAGAGGCATTCGCGCAGATTTCTCATCACAATCCTGATGTGATTGTTGTGGATCTTCACCTCCCTGATGGAAGTGGCCTAGAGGTAATCGCGTGGGCTCGATCGCTCTCTCAAAAGATTGGCATCGTCGTTCTCACGATGTCCAATCTGCCTGAGCATGTCGTAGCCTGCATGCAATCTGGCGCTAGTTCTCATGTAGATAAGAGCGCGCCCATTGGAGATGTTCTCCATGCAATTCGCGCCAGCGCTGAGAAGCCTTTAACTTTTACAGCGCGCCGCATGACGGATGCAGTCATCGCTCGAAATAAAGAGACTGGCTTAACTCCTAGAGAACTTGAGATTCTTGAAAAACTTCCAACTGGAGATACAGTTCTTGAGATTGCAGCACAATTATTTATTACTGAGTCCACTGTGAAAACTCATCTATCCTCGGTTTACAAGAAACTGGGTGCAACGAATCGAGTACAAGCCATAAATGCTGCGCGAAAGCTTGGTTTGCTTGCCTAGCGTTCTGCAGCTCAGTTCTAGATCGTGAGATCGTTAAATCTTCAGCGCTTTATTGAATTCGTGTGACCAGATCTGCCAGCGCCACTCATCAACGACCCACTTCCTACCGGCAGCTCCCATAGTCGATCTAAGTTCAGAGTCGCGTAAGAGCTCGATAGAGCGATCTGCAATTTCTTCGACATCGTTTCCGTCAACCACATAACCGGTGATGCCGTGCTTCACGGCATCGGGAGCTCCACCTGATGCGCCACCAATAACAGGAAGTCCGCATGCACTCGCTTCAAGATAGACGATTCCAAGTCCTTCAACTTCAAGACCAAGCAAGCGGGAACGAGAAGGCATCGCAAAGATATCCCCCATGGAGATGTAACGCGGAAGATCCGCATAGTGAATTCGTCCAATGAAAGAAACATGGTCATCAAGAGCGAGTTGGGAAACCAATTTGTCCAGAACTTTTCTATGTGGCCCTTCCCCGATAAAAATAAGCTGTGCATTTGGAACTTGCGCAAGAATCCTGGGCATCGCTTCAACCAAACGATCCTGACCTTTGCGATGTACTAAACGTCCAACGCTCACAATCGTTGGCTTTGCGTTGATGCCATAACTCTTGCGGAGTTCATCGGATTGATGTGGAACAAAATGTTCAGTATCAATTCCGGGCGCAATCTTGATGAGTTTTCGAGGATCTTTAAATCGAGGCGCCATTGAATTTCGAGTGAACTCGCCAAGATAGGTAGCAATATCTACATTCTTAGCTATCTCACTCATGAGCCTTGAGAATGGCCAGACTCGTGACCACCACACTTCATGGCCATGGGTAAGAGCAACGACATGCGTTGCGCCAGCGCGCTTCAGCCAGCGCGCCGAAAGCGCTAACGGAGCCGCTGCGCCAAACCAAATCGTTGTTATCTCCCGAGTTCGGAGCACTTTTCGAAGCTTTGAAATCACTCGGGGCGTCGGTAGAAGAATTTTTGAACGATCGCGGATAACTTCAACGCCAAACTCCCGCTTCCAGCGTTGGTCATACTCATCGCTCTCTGGCTGAGCTGAGGTGTACACAATTACTTCGCCTTGTGGAACTCGTTCGAGCAACCCGATTACAAATGTCTCAATCCCGCCAGCGCGAGGGCCAAAGTCATTGGTAACTAAAAGGATTGAAGGCATGGCGATATTGTGAAGGAGTTTTCAGGAGAAGAGTGGAAGGTTAGAGACGGCGCGCGCCTACATATTTCTTACGGCCGAAGTAATTACCAAATTCTGCGATCTGTACTCGCGCTCCCGGGCGTGGAGCATGAACCATCTTGTTCTTGCCAATATAAATTCCCACATGCGAGATTGGAGAGCCGAAGAAAACCAAGTCACCAGGTTGCAAATTACTTCGCGTGATGGAGCGACCATAGGAATATTGGGCGCGAGAGGAGTGAGGTAGTCGGACGCCTGCTTGTTGGAAAGAGCGCATCGTTAGACCAGAGCAATCCCACCTGATTGGACCAGCTGCTCCCCACACATAACTGTCACCAATCTGTTGGACTGCGAAACGAAGAGCTACGCCAGCTCGCCCAGAAACAGCATTAGCCAGTTTCGCCTGTTCGATGGAGTATTTGCGTCGTTCTTCTTCATCCATCGCTTGCAACTTCAGTAAGCGCTCGCGATCCTGCTTCTCAAGTTTTGCGAGCAACTTCTCAGCCTGCGCCAACTTCTTCTCTACTTGAGCGGCTTGGGCGCGGTAACGCGCTTCCGCAGCTTGAACCAATGTCAACTTATCAGCCACGGTGAGAGTTGTTGCATCGAGTCGCTGCTTTGCTGTTGCAAACTTACGGAGCTCAATCGCTTGCTTTCGGGTGACATTTTCAAGCGAACCGGCAGCCGAGAGATAGAGTGAAGGATCGGATGAAAAGAGCAGCTCGAGCCCCTCGCCAAGACCCGTGGATTTGTATCGAGCGATCGCGATTGCAGCGAGAGATTTCTTAATTGATTCAACGCTCTGACGTTGAACATCTGCTTGTTGCTGAACGGATGAGAGTTGTTTCTTCAATTTTGCGAGTTGGATTTTGGCAGCTTGGGCATTCTCTCCGGCTTCTGCGGCATCTTCTTGGAGTTGTTCAACTTGCGCACGCACCGCACGTAAGTCGGTATTCGGCGCAGCGTGGGATGCTGGAAGCAGGGTGATTGCCAAGGTCAAGGTCAGAAGGGAGAGACTGAGATTGCGCAGGGCTCGTTTCAGCGCCTTCGAGAGAATCATCGGTTTAGGCTAACTGCGGAGACACAGAAACCTCAACCTGAGAGCGCTTCAGAATCCTGTGAATTAGAGATTTTTACCTCGTGGTGAGCGTAACGCAGCGGCGGAACCATTCCTCGTGAGGCGAGGAGGTCTATTACTCGAGACTCTTCAGCCCCAATCTCAGAACTGGCTGAGGCAGAGGTCCGCGGTGCTTCAATAAATACCGAGACCACGCAATCTTTACATGCGATATCTCTCATCACGCAGTTTTCGCAATCAATAATCATTGCTCCACGATAGAACTCCCCACTGACAATTCATGGGGGCGGTAGCGTGAGCGCCATGGCAGGCGTGTCAGCAACCGAGAAGGCATCTTCCACTCAGGTAATTGCAAATCTTGTTGTCGCCGCTAATGGCGCCACAACCGTGGCAGGTCGATCGGCGCCGCTGAGTTCGGCCAGCGATCGCCAGCGCTTTCATCAGATTCGCTCCAAAGCCCGCTCTATTGCTATCGGTGGCAACACTTACCGGAGCGAGCCATATGGAAAAACAAAACTTCCAGTCTTGGTGGCGACTCGACAAGTTCCCCACGAAGGAGAGAGTGAAGGTCTCGTTCGCTTTCTGAATAACTCTCCGGCGGAAGTTATTGGAATAGCCCTCTCCGAATATGGTGAGCCTGTCTTGGTGGAAGGTGGAGTGAATTTCCTTCAACCACTTATCGAGCAGAGGTTGATTGATACTTTTTATCTAACTCGATCAAGAAAGTCAGGTGATGGAGATTTTCTTGATCCCTCTTTACTCAACTCCAATTATGAAATTGTTGATTCTGAGAGTATTGAAGAAAATGAATTTGAATTGTGGCTGCCTAGAAAGCAGCAATCAACACAACCCCACTAAGCGCAGCCGCAATTCCCACGTACTGAACTCTCTGTAGACGTTCATGAAGAAATTTATAAGCCAACAAAATTGTCACTATTGGAAATAGCGAACCAAAAACCATCGCAATAGAGACAAGGCCTTTTGTCGTGGCGACACCAAGTAAGAAGTTAGCCAGAAAATCAGCAACTCCGATGAAGATTAGTAGTGGAATCTGTGCCTTTCCAAAACCACCGAGCGTTCTATAACGCAGTGCGAGAATCACGCAGACCGTTACTGAAGCGCAACGCATCGCGGTCATTGTGTGAAGTGAATCAGTCTCAGATCCAATCGCAATAAAGGTCAGCGCCGTTCCGAAACCGAGCGCTGCAATTACTGCGTAGAGAAGAGGACGAATGGGTAGACCATTCTTCACTTCGGGACCGCTAGCCATGAAAGCACCTGCAATTGCAATGATGATCCCGGCTGTTTGTACACCCGTGGGACGCTCGCCTTGGGCAAAAGCAAAAATCAATGGAATCAGTACGGAGAGAGAGCTAATGGGCGAGACAACTCCCATGCGTCCTGTTGCAAGCCCGGTGTAGAAAGCAGTTAATCCGATAAAGCCCGCTATTCCAGCAATCACTCCTGGAATGAAATAGCCATCAAAAGAGAGAGTGGGCGCGATGAAATCGCTTGCCAAGAAGATCGCCAAGAGGCCAAAGAGAAGTCCGAAAGTTTGCGATACGCCCGTGACTGCCAGCGCTTTGAATCGCTTAGAAAGATTCCCTGCAAGATAGTCTGCTGTTCCCCACAACAAACTCGAGAGAAGAGCGAGTAGCGAACCCATTTGGCAAGATTATCGGCAAGAGTGCATTTCTTCTGCTTCTATCTCTGCTCGCGCCTCCCGCTTACTCAATTCACCCTCTTCTACCCTTAGACCGTGGCAAATCCAACAGACTTCTTTCATGCCTTTGTTGCAGAAATGAAATCCTTTTCGCCACGCCCTGAAATTTCACTGGAAGAGATTCCTGCTCCACAGCGTCTAGCGCCTTTTGCTTATGCAGTCTCAGCCGATCTCGCCGATCTCTCCCAGCCGGCAAATGGAGATGATGTAGAAGACATTGCAACAGGGCGATTTGTCTTGCTACATGACCCAGCTGGCCAAGAAACGTGGGAAGGTAATTTTCGTTGTGTAACTTTTGTCCGCTCTGCTCTAGAGACTGAGATGGAAGCAGATCCATTACTTCCCGATGTTGGGTGGTCTTGGTTTATCGATGCTCTCAATAACAGTGGCGCCGATTATGTTGCCCCAAGTGGAACAGTCACGCGAGTTATGAGCGCTTCCTTTGGACAGCTATCAACTCACGATGAATCTTCAGAGATTGAAGTGCGAGCTTCCTGGACTCCGACTAATCCACAACAACTTCTGAAGCATGTAACGGCCTGGCTTGAACTTATGGCTAGCGCAGCAGGTTTGGCTCCCTTGCCTGATGGCGTGAGCTCACTGCCCTTACGGCGATAGAAAAAGTCGATAGAAAAAGAAGGCGCCGAAAATTTCTGATGAAGTTAAAGTCCTGAAAGCCTTGCACGTTCCAGAACAAGGAACACCGCCCGTCATCACTGATGATACTGCCCTACGTAACTGCATCTCTGCCCTCTCCCGCGGCAACGGCCCCATTGCAATTGATGCAGAGAGAGCTTCAGGCTTTCGTTACAGCTCGCGGGCATATCTGATTCAAATTTTCAGACGTAATGGCGGGCTCCATCTCATTGATCCCATCGCAGTTGCACATTCGGCACACATTGCAGAACTCAACAAAGCTATATCGGATAGCGAAGTTGTCATTCATGCCAGCACACAAGATCTGCCCTGTTTACGAGATTTCGGAATTGCACCTGTAACCCTTTTTGATACCGAATTAGGCGCAAGAATTGCAGGATGTGCTCGCGTTGGCTTAGGCGCGCTCAGCGAATCGCTTCTTGGGATAACCCTTGCCAAGGAACACTCGGCAGTTGATTGGTCCATTCGCCCACTGCAACAAGAATGGTTGGATTACGCAGCTCTTGATGTGGCTGTACTTTTAGATCTTCGCGACAAAGTTTCTGAACTCCTTGAAGAACAAGAGAAATTGCAGTGGGCGCAACAAGATTTTGCTGCAATTCTTAAAGCTGCACCCAATCCACCTCGCAAAGATCCTTGGCGTAGAACATCGGGCATGCATGAAATCAAGTCTCGATATCAGATGGCAATCATCCGCGAGTTGTGGTCGGTGCGAGACGTAATTGCCAAAGAGATTGATTTAGCCCCAGGTCGCCTGCTCTCTGATGCGATCATCATCGCGCTCGCTAAATCACAGATCAAGAGTAT
>Ga0209033_1000552_pt1 | contig 21756 bp, 21 predicted proteins | sample LauGreFa1BDMLBDN_2_FD_188218 | JGI IMG/M metagenome (GOLD analysis project Ga0209033, IMG submission 188218) | Freshwater lake microbial communities from Lake Michigan, USA - Fa13.BD.MLB.DN (SPAdes) (version 2) | ecosystem: Environmental > Aquatic > Freshwater > Lake | place: Lake Michigan, USA...
TGCAAAACCAAGACTGGTTCAAACTCAGTTTAGAAACGTCAAGGACAACGACCTGGAACAATTCCGGAGCCCAGGCAAACAAGTGGTCGTTTGGCCAGCTGTCGACAAACAAGGCGACATCATCACACCATTCGATCGAGCCCGCAAAGCCACTTGATTGAGTCTTAACGCAACATCAATAGGTGAGGCTTTCAAAAGCCTCACCTCTCATTGAAGTACTCCAGATGATTTCTATCGATCTACTTTTTGAGGCGGTCCTCTTTGGCATTTTGCTGGGTTGTTTCTACGCAGCTGTCAGCTTGGGTCTCTCTGTTGCATTTGGTTTGCTTGATGTGCCCTATGTTGCGCATCCTGCCTTGCTTATTTTGGGCTCTTACTTCACTTTTCTGTTAAGTAAAACAGGCTTAGATCCCATCATTTGCGGGCTTTTGCTGATGCCGGTTTTCTACCTCATCGGCATTGCACTTTATCGGTTTTATTACGAAACATTTGAACGGCGAAGCTCCGACACAGGCGTGCGCGGCTTGGCATTCTTCTTTGGCATTGCCTTCATCATCGAGGTTTGTCTCATTTTGGTGTTTGGTGTCGACCAACGTACTGTCAGCGCTACTTACATTGGCAGCAGTTTGGAAATTGGCGAGTACCGTTTCCCTTACCGAATGTTGGTGGCATTTGGCATTGCCATCTTTCTCACCACCCTACTCACCCTGTACTTTTCCAAAACTTTCAATGGCCGTGCCATTAAAGCCGTGGGACAAGATGAGGGCGCTTTGAGACTGATGGGTGCCAACCCTGTCAAAATTAAGCAATTGGCATTTGGCATCGCCACCGCAGTCAACGCATTGGCAGGGGCCATGCTCATCATTGTGGGGCCCGTTGAACCCGCCATGGACCGCATTTACATTGGCCGAACTTTTTGCGTCGTTGTGCTTGCCGGATTGGGCAGCATGAGTGGCACTTTGGTCGCAGGATTGATTCTAGGCATTTCAGAGTCCATCGTCATGATGACTTTTGGAGCCTCATGGGCGCCTGCAGTTTCTTTTGGTTTGTTGCTCTTAATGCTGGGCATTAGACCTCAAGGTCTGTTTGGAAGATAAGTACCCATGAAATACAGCATTTACGCTTTTCTGACACTCCTAGGCTTTCTAGGACTGTCCGTCATGAACGTCAACGAATACGTTTTCTTTGCCGGCTTCGTCATTTTGCAATTTGTCGTTTTGGCCACCGCATGGAATATCTTGGGCGGCTACGCGGGGTATGTGAATTTTGGCGTGCCCGCCTTCATTGCTGTGGGGGCCTATACAGCCGTCGTGCTTTTCAAGTCGATTTCTGCGCCTTTGGTGGTGCAAATTATTGGCGGCGGCATTTTGGCAGGCTTGTTGGGCCTTATGGTAGGCCTGCTCACCCTTAAGTTACGTGGTATCTTTTTCTCGATTGCCACTGTGGCTGTGGTCTTCATCTTAGAAACAGTGGTCATGAATTGGCGCTATGTGGGCGGTGCTACTGGCTTGCAACTGACCAGGCCGCCAGATCTCTGGTTTTTCGACACCTACACCCGCATGCTGTTTTTTGTGATGGCGGTTTTGGCCATCGGCTCCGTTTCAATAGCCCGCTACATTCAAGACTCATTTTTAGGTCGGGGTTTAAGAGCGGTTCGCGATTCAGAAGAAGCAGCAGAGTGCTCTGGGGTTCCAACTCTCAAAATCAAGCTCATTGCTTGCACTATTTCTGGTGCACTCATGGGCGTGGCAGGCGCTCCCATGCCCATGTACCTCAGCTACATTGAACCCACGGCCACATTCAACCTCAACTACTCCATCTCTGCCCTTGGTATGCCCATTATTGGAGGCACCTCGCACTGGATTGGCCCAGTCATTGGCGCCCTGCTTTTGGCCACCATTCAGCAAATTGTCACCGTCACTGTTTCCAATGAACTGAATGTCTTGGTAGTGGGCGTTCTCTTGGTTTTATTTGTAGTTTTAGCGCCCGATGGCATTTTAGGATTGATTAAAAAATGGAAACAATCCTCGAAGTAAATAACGTCGTCAAACAGTTTGGTGGTTTCACTGCGCTCTCGGGAGTTAATGTGAAGGTGCACAAAGGCGAGCGACTGGGCTTAATTGGTCCCAACGGCTCGGGTAAAACCACGCTGATCAACTGCATCTCTGGTGCCTACACCGACTACCAAGGTGCCATTCACTTTAACGGTCAAGACATCTCTAAGCTCAAAGCGCACGAAAGAACGAAACGCGGCATCGCTCGCAGTTTTCAAATTCCACGCCCCTTCAGCAGCATGACGGTGATGGAAAATTTGCTGGTGCCTTTTGCTTTTGTAGGCGGCAAAGATGGTCCCAAGGAACAAGAAGAAGCCATGACCATTTTGAATGGCATGGGTTTGGCTGACAAAGCATTTGTGCAATCGAATCAACTCTCGCAAGTTGAATTGCGCAAAATGGAACTGGCTCGGGCCATGGCCGCCAAGCCCAAACTGCTCATTTCAGATGAAGCCATGGCTGGTTTGTCTGGGCACGAAGTCGATGAAGTTCTTGACATCTTATTTGACCTGAACAAGTTGGGCATCACCATCATCATGATTGAACACATCATGCAAGCTGTTATGAAGTTTTCAGAACGCGTCATTTGCTTAGATGCAGGCAAAATTATTTGCGAAGGCACGCCCGAAACCATTGTGAAAAACCCAGAAGTACAAAGGGCCTACCTTGGCGACTAAACTCATCATCGAAAATATCGACGCTGGTTATGGCGCTGTGCGTGCATTGCATGGCGTGTCACTGACCATTGAAAATGGGCAAACAGTAGCCTTGTTGGGTACCAACGGCAATGGAAAAAGTACGCTCATGAAATGTGTCATGGGCATGGTCAAGCCCGATCAAGGCAGCATTCGATTGGAAATGGATGGCGCCACCCACGACCTTACCCAACTTTCCACAGAAGAAATTGTGAATTTAGGCGTTGCGCTCATTCCTGAAGGTCGCAGGTTGTTTCCCAAACTCACCGTCGAAGAAAACTTGTTGTTAGGTGCCTTTCGCGAAGTCTCTAGGCCACAAATTCCAGACAACATTGCCTTTTGCTACGAAGCCTTCCCAGTTCTGAAAGAACGTCGAACTCAATTGGCAGGTTCTATGTCTGGTGGTCAGCAGCAGATGCTGGCCATTGCCCGAGCCCTCATGTCTTCCCCCAAATTACTTTTGGTTGACGAGCCCTCTGTCGGCCTTTCTCCCCTCTTGGTCTCTCAAACCATTACCAAACTCAAAGAGCTCAAAGAGAAATACCAATTGACCGTGCTCATGGCAGAACAAAATTTCAAGCAAGCCATGCGCATTGCAGACCATGGTCACATCATTGTGCATGGTGAAATTGTGTTCAATGGCGATGTCGACACACTCATGAGCAATGACCTGGTCAAGAGCTACTACCTTGGCGTGTCTAAATAAACACCAACAACCATGCTTGAATAGATTGTTTGTGACGAGGAGTTTTCAATGAAGTCCCCAGAGTTTTCATACCTCAAAGCACAATCCTTGGCTGAAGTTTTTTCAGCCCTCCAAACTCACGGAGATACTGCGCAAATATTGGCTGGCGGGCAGAGTCTTTTGGCCATGCTGAATTTGCGCATGGCCAATCCCAAGATACTCATCGACATCAGCGGCCTTGAATCACTCAAAGGCATTCAGCAAACTGGCGATGTGGTGCGCATTGGCGCTCTGACCACGCACTACGAAGTTCTTTCTTCCAGCCTCGTGCAAAAGCATGTGCCCCTGCTTGCGCAAGCAGTACCCTATGTGGCCCATTTGGCCATTCGAAACAAAGGCACCATCGGCGGAAGTTTGGCTTTGGGCGACCCTGCCGCTGAATACCCTGCTGTGGCTTTGGCCTTGAATGCCACCCTAGTGATTCAAAGCGCAAGCGGTGAGCGAAGGGTCAAGGCCATAGATTTTTTCCTCAGCTTGTACCGCACAGCCGTTCAAGCGCATGAAGTGCTCATTGCGGTGGAGTTTCCCGTGGCCACTTCAAACCAACGTTTTGTGTTTTCAGAATTGGCCAGGCGAAAAGGCGATTACGCCATGGTGGGCATGGCCTTGGCCATCAGCTTAGAAGGACAAACCATTCGTGATGCTTCCTTGGCTTTCATGGCCATGGACGACAAGCCCATTTTGGCGCCTCACGCCATGAAAGCCATGGTAGGTCAACCCATTAACCAGCAGACCATTGCAAATGCCCAAAAGGGTCTGGATGCAGACCTTCATCCAGCAGGTGATTTATTGGCCAACGCAGCCACCAAAAAACATTTGTCACGGGTTCTTTTGTCAAGGGCTTTGATGCAAGCGGGAGCGACACATGTCTGAAAATTGCATGCATGCACAATTTACCGTCAACGGAGAAACTGTTGATGCCCAAGTGCCCGTTCGAATGCACTTGGTCGATTATTTGCGTGACGAACTGGGCCTCACGGGTTCGCACTTAGGTTGTGAACACGGGGTTTGCGGTGCCTGCCAAGTCATGGTGGATGGCCAAGTTATACGGGGGTGCCTGACTTTGGCCATTCAAGCCAATGGCAAACAGGTGCAAACCATTGAAGGCCTCACAGAAAGCCGTGAACTGCAACAATTGCAGGCTGCTTTTTTAGAGCACAACGCTTTTCAATGTGGCTTCTGCTCATCGGGCATGTTGCTCACTGCCCTGGAAATTACCAAACACCACAAGCAGGCCACGCGCGAAGAAATTCGAGAATTAATCTCTGGCAACTACTGCCGATGCACGGGCTATCAGGCCATCGTGAATGCCATTGAGTCTGTCTTGGTCAAATCTTCTTCTGAATCAGGAGTCAAGGTATGAACGCACCCCACGAACTGCCGCTGCACGCTGAAGGTGTGGCCACCCAAGAAAATTATGTGGGCCAAAGTGTGCCGCGCTCAGGTGCCAAAAAATTACTGGAAGGACGCGGCACCTACTTAGATGACTTGCGCCTGCCCCGCTTGGTGCATGTGGTGTTTTTCAGAAGCCCCCATGCCCACGCCGTCATCAAACACTTAGACCTTTCTCAGGCACGCAAACAACCCGGCGTGGTGGCGGTTTTTGACGGCCATGAAGTGGCCAAATTTTGCACCCCTTGGGTTGGTGTTTTAGGTCACCTCAAAGGCATTCGGTCGGCACCGCAGTTCGCCATTGCCCCAGAAAGAGCCTGCTGGCAAGGCGAAGCAGTGGCAGCCGTTGTGGCCCAAACAAGACGTCAAGCAGAAGACGCGCTAGACCATGTGATGGCTGACTGGGACCTCTTGCCCGTTGTGACCGACATGGAAGCCTCGCTGGCCGGCGACGTGGTCATTCACCCTGATTTGGGAGACAACAAATGCTTCAGCCGCGAACTGATTACCGAGAATTTTGAGGCAGAGTTTGCCAAGGCCGATGTGGTGGTGGAAAAGGTTTACGAATTCAGCCGACACACTGGCGTGACCAACGAACCGCGTGGCATTTTGGCAGACTACAACCCTGCAGAAAACTTGCTGACTGTTTACCAAGGCACACAAACGCCCAACATGATGCAAGATATTTTTTCGCGCCATCTGGGCATTCCTGAGTCCAATGTGCGTGTCATTTGCAAAGATGTGGGCGGCTCGTTCGGCATCAAGGTCCACGTCTACCCCGATGAAATGGCAACCGCTGCCATATCCGTCATGCTCAAGCGCCCAGTTAAATTTTCAGCCGACAGAATTGAGTCGTTTCTAACCGACATCCACGCGCGCGAACACAAAGTCAAAATCAAACTGGCCTGCACCCACCAAGGCGACATCATTGCCTTTGACATGAACGACTTAACAGGCATAGGCCCCTACTCTGTCTACCCTCGCACCAGCGGCATTGAAGGCAATCAAGTGGTCAACCTGACGGGCGGCCCCTACAAGCACAAGCACTACAAAGCCAAGTTGGATGTGGTCTTCACCAACAAGAATGTCACCTGTCAATACCGCGCCGTAGGCCATCCCATTGCCATGGCGATTACAGAAGGCATTGTGGACGAAGCCGCCAGAAAAATAGGCATGGACCCTGCTGAATTCAGACGCAGAAATTTAATTGCAGACGACGCTTACCCCTACACCTTCCCTTCTGGCGTGAAGTTTGAAAAGCTGTCACACCACCAGTGCTTAGATCAGCTCATGACCCTGATGGACTACAAAGGCTTGCGTCAAGAGCAAGCTGATTTGCGCGCTCAAGGTATTTCCCGCGGCATAGGTTTAGCCGCCATGATTGAAGTCACCAACCCCTCCCCAGCGTTTTACGGTGTAGGCGGCGCACGCATCTCTGCGCAAGATGGCGCCACCATTCGACTTGATCCTGCAGGCATGGTCAATGTACTGGTCAGTGTGACCGAGCAGGGTCAGGGAACAGAGGCCGTGTTTACGCAAATTGCAGCCACAGCGGTAGGTGTCAAAGTTGAAAACGTTCGCGTCATCACTGGCGACACGGCCATCACACCTTATGGCGGTGGCACATGGGCTTCAAGGGGTGCTGGCATTGGCGGTGAAGCGGTGTTGCAAGCGGGCAAGGTTTTGCGCAAACACATTTTGGATGTGGCTGCCGCCATCTTGAAGGTGGAAGCTGCCACGCTCGATTTGGTCAACGGCGTGGTGGTAGACAAACTCAGTGGGCAAGAACAAATGCCATTGAGTGAAGTGGGACGCGTGGCCTATTTCAGGCCCGACACATTGCCCATGAATTTTCAATCAGAGCTTACCGTGACGCGGCACTACACACCGCGTGAATATGGTTTCACATTCACCAATGGCATTCAAGCCTCGTATGTCGAAGTCGACACAGAAACCGGCTTTGTCAAACTGCTCAAGCACTGGTGCGTGGAAGACTGCGGCACCATCATCAACCCCATGCTGGTCGATGAGCAAATTCGCGGCGGTATTGTTCAAGGCATTGGCGGCGCCATGTTTGAAGAATGCATGTACAGCGAAGATGGCCAATTGCTCAATGGCTCGATGGCCGACTATTTAGTGCCCATGGCAGGCGAGATGCCCGACATGGTCATTGGGCATGTGCAAACCCCCACCAAAACCTCAGAGCTTGGCGCCAAAGGTGCCGGCGAAGCAGGCACAGCGGGCGCACCTGGCGCTGTGATGAATGCCATCAACGATGCCCTGGCACCGCTCAATGCCAACGTCAGTGTGCAGCCATTTACACCACAGCGTGTGTTGGCTGCACTTGGCAAAATTTAAACTCAATTTAGCGTTCACCCGCCATTCGTTCCAAGACGGCATACACAGCGGCTGTGTCGTCTAGCGCATGGCCTTGCGACATGGCAGCGTTGTAAATAGGAATGCATGCAGCAAACAAAGGTGCGGGCACTTTCAGGTCGTCAAGCGCTTGGTAAATGATCGACATGTCTTTTTGCCAAACCTCGTTTTTCATGGTGGCTTGACTCCATGTATTGGCAACCATCATGGGGCCACGCACTTGAAACATGCGCGAACTGCCCGCGCCATCGCCGATGATGCTGACCAAGCTTTTGGTATCTAGGCCCAGTTTCTTGCCAAACAAAATACCTTCAGCTGCAGCCACATTGTGAATGGCCACCAGCAGATTGGCCACCAGCTTCATCTTCATGCCATTGCCAAACTCACCCACGTTGTAGTTTGTGCGCGAGAAGCCATCAAAAATAGCACTGAATGATTTCACATCTTTGGCATCGCCACTGGCGTAAATGCTTAAGTCTTTGGTTTTGGCTTGGGCCCCTGTGCCAGACAAAGGCGCATCGATCATGTGAATACCGCCCACCAACAAAATGTCGCGTGCCGCCATTTTGTCTTGCAGGGTCAGGGTGCTGGTTTCCATCAAAACTGGCGTGCCCTTGATTTTGAGCGCGCGCTTTGATTCGCACAGTGCGTGGCAAACATGTAACAAGGCTTTGCTAGAAGGAAGCGAGCTGATGATTTTCAAAGAGTGTTGTAAGAGGACAGAAGGGTCTGCGTGAACGTCTGACAACAGCGGTTTCATTTTTTTGCGTGTAGGCGCATGCAAATCAACACCATGCACATCAAACCCAGACTTTTGCAGGTTAGAAGAAATGGACGAGCCCATGATGCCCAAGCCAATCACACCCACCTTTATTTTTGCTTTGGGTTTGTTTTTTTCATTGTTCATTCTGTATCTCCTTTCATTTAAAAGCAGCACTGGCAGGCACTTGCGACGTATACCATTGCGCTATTTTTTCACCCGTCATGATTTGGACTTCTGGCTTGGCCAGCACGGCATCAAGCAACTTTTCAAAGGCATCAATTCGGTGTGGCACGCCTGTGATGTAAGGGTGCACACTGATGGCCATCATGCGGGGAATGGTGGCGGCGTCACGCCACAAGCGGTCAAGTTGCAACACGCCGCGGTGGTACATTTCCTCGCTTCGATGGTTTTGAAGCGCCATCATGGGAATGTCATTCAACTCCACCGTATAAGGCACAGCGAGCACTGGTTTGGGTTTGGCATGCAGCCAAGTGGGCAGATCATCTAAAACCCAATTGGCCACATAAGAGATGCCTGCTGCAGACAAATAGTCCAGGGTGTCATCTGTTTCAGTCAAGCCTGGGCTCTCCCAACCCACGGGGACCTTGCCCGTGAAGTTCTTGATGGACTGCATGGTTTGATCAATGGCCTTGACCTGGTCTTCCACCTTGTGCATCGGACCCTGAACATAGCCATGGCCCATAAACTCCCAATCGGCTTTCAGCGCAGCTTGCGCAACGCTGGGATACGACTCGCACACAATGCCGTTGATGGCCATGGTGGGCGTGATGCCGCGCTTTTGAAGCGCATCAAAGATTCTCCAAAATCCAACGCGCATGCCGTACTCATGCCAAGACCAATTGGCCAAATCTGGCAGCAACGGCTGCCCCATGGGTGGCGACAAAACAGAACGTGGCATGGCACGCTCGATGGACCAATGTTCTACATTGACAATGATCCAAACCAACATGCGATTGCCATCGGGCAATTGCAAAGCGGGCCTGTCAACAATGGCTTGAAACGGGGCCCGATCGCTGAGTAATTTATTTGGCATGGTCATCTCTGTCTCCCAAAATTAGATAACGCTTAATTTTGCACGCAAGACCCGCAAATTCTGTTAAATTTTTAAAACTTTAAAGTGCAAGGGCCATCTATGTTTTACGGCGAGATTGAAGGCAGCGGGTTCCAAGTCATCGAACCCGAATTTGCAGCCTGCTTTGTGGGCCATGCGCGCGTTGAAAGACTATGGACAGGCGCTCGTTGGTCCGAAGGGCCTGCTTGGTTTGGTGGCGGTCGCTATTTGTTATGGTCCGATTTGCCCAATAACCGAATCATGCGCTATGACGACACCGACGGCTCGGTGTCTGTGTTTCGCCAACCCTCAGGCTATGCCAACGGCAACACGACCGACCTGCAAGGCCGTTTGATCACCTGCGAGCACTACAACCGCCGCGTCACCCGGACCGAGCACAATGGCAGCATCACGGTGCTGGCCGACTCATTCAATGGCAAGCGCTTGAACTCTCCCAACGATGTGGTGGTCAAGTCAGACCATTCCATTTGGTTCACCGACCCCGATTACGGCATCATTGCCGACTACGAGGGCAAGATTGACAGCATGGAACAAGACGGTTGCCACGTCTACCGCATTGACCCCCACACCTTGGAAGTCACCCAAGTCGCCCATGACTTTGACCACCCCAATGGCTTGGCGTTTTCCACCAATGAAAAACACTTGTTCATTGCCGACAGCGGCGGCACCGAGGGTCACAACCGACCCAAGCACATTCGCCGCTTCGAGGTAAGCGACTCAGGAAAAACCCTAGGTTCCTCCACCGTGTTTGCCGAATGTCCGGCTGGTTTCTTTGATGGCTTTCGAATCGATCAACAAGACAGGCTATGGACCAGTTGTGCAGAAGGCGTGATTTGCTACAGACAAGATGGCCGACTCATTGGTAAAATCAAAATACCTGAAATGGTAGCCAACCTCACGTTTGGCGGTGTTCAACGCAACAGACTGTTCATTTGCGGAACCACATCACTTTATGCGGTCTATCTAAAGGTCAACGGATAAGGGACAAACATGAATCTACGCGTCATTTCAAAACCTGCTCAAGACGTTCAGACAGCACCTGTGCTCACGGCACTTGAAGCCGTTGCCGTTGCCAGAAAACTGGCGCCCAAATTTGCTGAGCGTGCAGGGCATGCCGAAAAAATTCGCAGGGTTCCTGAAGAATCCATTGAAGAACTCAATGCCAGCGGCTTGCTCCGGCTCATGCAACCCAAACGCTTTGGTGGCTCTGAATTAGGTCTGGGCTCCTTAATGGATGTGGTCCTAGAAATATGCAAGGGCTGTTCATCGACGGCCTGGGCTTATTCCAATTTAGCGTCGCATGCTTGGAACATTGGTCAGTTTGAATTGCAAGCCCAAGAGGATGTGTGGGGCGAAGACCCCTTTGCACTGGCTGCCACAGGCTTTGCATTTCCATGCGGCAAAGCGGTGCCTGTTGAGGGCGGCTACAAAGTCACAGGCAAATGGCCATTTGGCAGCGGTGTCGATGCGTCCACATGGATGTTGGTTGGCGCCATGACAGAGCAAAAAGGTGGCGCGCCCCAAAGACGTTTCTTTTTAATTCCGCAGGCAGATTTCAAAAGCCAAGACAACTGGCAAGCCTATGGCTTGGGCGGCACAGGCAGCCACGACGTGCATGCCACCGACGCCTTTGTTCCTGAACACCGCAGTGTGTCAGCCGAAATTTTTGCAGCAGGTCAAAATTTGCCGGGTGCCAAGCTTTACAGCAACAAGCTGTTTCAAATGCCCACCTTTGCTGCCTTTGCCTATGTTCTGGCCATCGTGCCTCTTGGCACAGCCAAGGCTGCCGTCGAACAATTTACAGACACCATGCGCAATCGGGCTGGCACCTACACCGGCTCGCGCATTGCCGAATTGGCCTCTGTTCAAGCGCGCATTGCCGAAGCCGCGGCCTGTGTGGAGTTTGCCGAAACAGTCATCAGGCGCGATTGGACAGAATTGGAAACCTCGGTTGAGAACAACGAGTTTCCAAGCATGGAAACCAAATTGCGCTGGAAACGCAATGCTGCATTTGCTACCAGCCTGTCTGTTCGCAGCATTGATGCGCTCATGCCGGCAGCAGGCGCTGCAGGTCTTTCACTCCACTCACCTCTTCAAAGACAATTCAGAGACATCCACGCCGCCTCGTCGCACATTGGGCTCACTTGGGATGTGCATGCAGCAGCATACGGGCAAAGTGCCCTAGGCTTGCAGCCTCAAGGTGGTTTGTTACTTTAATTTGAAGAGCTTCTTGGCATTGCCACCAGTGATCAAATCGCGGTCACTTTTGGGCAAGCGCTTTACTGCAGAAATAAGTCCCAGCGGATCGACCTCGGCCATGTCGTAGGGGTAGTCTGTGCCCAGCATCACATGGTCTGGCCCAAATCGATCAATCATGTTGCGCAGCATGCCTGGGTCAAAGGTGATGGTGTCAAAGTAAAACCTTTCCAAATAAGTGGAAGGTTTGCGCTTGATGACCGTGCGGCCATCGGGACGCGCGCCATACACATGATCCATACGAGCCCAGTAGTGTGCCAAATAACCACCCGCATGCGCCAACAACACTTTCAATTTGGGATTGCGCTCCATCACACCGTCAAAAATCAAATGGCTGACTGCAATGGTGGTGTCTAAAGGATTGCCAATGACGTTGTTGAAGTAATGGTTCTCAAGTCGACTGGCTTCGGTGAAGCCATTGGGATGAATAAACAAAGGCACGCCCAGTTCACTGACCGTTGCAAAAAACTTTTCCAATTTCAAGGAAGGATCGGTCAGGTTCTTGCCATTCACGTGGGTGTTGATTTCAATACCGCGCAAGCCTAAATTTTTAATGGCGTGCTTCAACTCTTTGACCGCCAAGCCAGCGTCTTGCAAGGGCACAGTGCCCAAACCAATCAGCCGATCGGGATGCTGAGCCACCAACTTGGCCATGCCTTCGTTGACATCGCGCGCCAACTCTGCGCCAAACGCTGGCTCGGCAAAATAGTAATATTGAAAAGGCGCAGGTGAGATGGCTTGAATATCAACACCCATGCGGTCCATGTCTTGAAGGCGCACTGCCACATCTGACAACATGGGCGCCCTGTCGCGCATTTGTTTGGCGTTGGTCTCGCGTGTCAGTTGGTTGGCAAAGATGTGCCCTACTTCCTGCTCAACCGGTTTTAAAACAGCCGCCTTTTGACCTACCGTGGGATTGAAGTAATGGCAATGCACATCCACATTCAGATGCCCATCTTTTCGTTTGGCTAACTTTTTAGTGGCCAAGGAGGTAAACATGCCCTTAGCGCCTTTGGCCTCTTTGCCATGGTTGTGGTAGGGGTGCTTGCAAGTAGGCGCACAAGTAAAAATCATGAATGTTCCTTCAAAATAAAATCGAATGAGGTGCAGAGCGCTTATTTGCCAATGGCTGCATTGACTTTGGGCATCACTTCATTGGCAAAGAGTTCCATGGAGCGCTTGGCAAGGGCTGGATCCATCCAGTCATGGCCGGCATACAGCAGGTTACCAAAATCACCCACATGATCGCGGAATGCCAATATTTGATCCACCACGGAATTGACCGTTCCGGCCAATACCAATTTGTTGGTCACATAATGCGGCGTAATCAAGGCATCGTCCATGTTTGGATCTGTTTTGAACAAGTTGCTGCGGCCACCATTTAACAACTTGCGCACCAATTGCTTGAAGTAAAAGTGATAGGGACCGCCCTCTTCCAAGGCGTACTTTTTGGCTGTGGCCTCGTCGTCTGCTACAAAAATACTTTTGGCAATGCGCCATTCATCAGGGTGCGCCACTGCGCCCACTTCAGCGCGGCCTTCTGAGTATTTAGGCCAATGCGACTTCACCCACTCAGGCATGAGGAAGTTGGCAGAAATAGGTTGCCACCCGCGCTTGGCCATTTCGGTCACGCCCTTGGAGAATGGCGCTACAGCTGTACCCACAATGAGGGGGTGCGGTCTTTGGAAAGGCTTCATGATATAGCCTTGTCCAATTTCTGGAATCATGGTTTTACCCACTGACACTTTGAAGAATTCACCCTCAAAGTCATAGGGTGGGTCTGACTCCCAAATCTTCAAGACCATGTTGATGCCTTCGACAAACATGGCATTTCTATCTTTGCCAAAGTTACCAAAGACCTCTGCGTCTGACATCAAGCCACCCGGACTGACGCCCATGATGAAGCGGCCTTGAAGCATGTGGTCCATCATGGCTGCTTGGGCGGCTATGGCAGCTGGATGCGAATTGGGCACATTGATGGTGCCTGTGCCCAACATGATGTTTTTGGTCTCAGAGATGAGGCTTGCCAAAAAGATCATAGAAGACGTGACGGTCTCTGCTGCGTCTGTGACGTGTTCACCCACATAGGCTTCACTGAAACCGAGTCGATCGGCCAAAATAATGGCTTCTCGATCTTCCGAAAGAGTTTGTCCGATGTTGCGTCCGGGTGGATGCAAAGGCATCATGAAAGTGCTGTATTTCATAGGTATTCCAAATCGATTCTTAATTTCTAATTGCTAAGCAAGGCTTCTGCGACCTGCATGTAATTGCCCTGGCAAAACAGCAAGGGGGACTTGTTTTCATAGACATAATTTTCAACTTGTCCTAAAAACAAGACATGGTCACCCACCACCGTTCGCTGAATGGTTTTGCATTCAAATGTGGCCACACAATTTTGAATCACAGGCAGGCCGCCCAATCCCTCAATGTAATCCACGCCTGTAAACTTGTCTTCGAGGGGTTTTGAAAATTGCTTTGACAAATTCATTTGCTCAAGCGCTAAAACATTGATGACAAAGCGACCCGTTGCATCAAACACTTCCAAGCTAGGTGAAGATGAAACCAAGCTCCAAAGCACGATTGGCGGCTCCAAGGACACAGAGCTGAACGAGTTCGCAGTGACGCCCACCAAACGCGATTGCAAGTTACCAGAAGTAACCACCGTAACGCCGGTGCCAAAACTGCCCAAGGCAGTGCGCAAATCGCGCTTGTCCCAGCTTGTGTTGTTTTTTGTATTCATCTGAAGACTTTACGGGCTGACAGAGTGTCAACTCGTCAGGAGTTTCCCTTAACAAATTTTGATGATTGTGGCCGATTTAAAGCCCAATGGCCGGTATGACCACAGACTCTACCTGATGCGAAGTGACCGACTTCATGATGGCCTCTAACGCAGCTACATTGGCTAACATTTCTGTATGGCTGACTGGGTAAGGCTGCTCGCCTCGAACGGCTTTGGCAAATGCTTCTAAATTGGACAGCACACTGGGAAATTTTTCGGCAAAACTCACCACGGGCTCTTGGCCTTGCATCACGCGCTTGATGTCCCAGCCCGCAGGACTCTCGGGGTGCTTGCGGTCTCGAATTTCGACCCAGCCTTTAGAACCATAAACCGCGAAACGACCTTCAAAGGGGGTGGCCAACATGGCACTGATGAGGGCATTGGCGCCCCCCGGAAAGCCCAACATGATGCCCAGCGTGTCGCCATTTTCAAAATAAGATCCGCGTGTGGCCAAGCGCGCCCAAACCGATTCGGCAGGCCCCAAAACCGCAATGGACAAATCAACCAAATGAATGCCCGTTGCAGTGAGTGGGCCCACTGGGGCATGCTGGTTTGAAAGACGCCAATTGTCTTTGGGTAAGGCGAAAAACTTGTCTTGGCTGAAGTTGGCTTCAATTTGCAAGATGCTACCAAGCACGCCAGCTTGAATGTCTTGGCGAAGTTCAATGATGGCAGGCTCAAACCGACGCTCATGGCCAATGCCCAAAACACGATTGTGCTTGACACAAGTGGCAACGGCTTTCTGCGCGTCAAGGTAGGTGAGGCACAAAGGCTTTTCGCAAAACACATGTTTGCCAGCTTGCGCTGCCGCGACAATTTGATCGGCATGCTGCTGATGTGGCGTGCACAAAATGACCGCCTCCATGCTCTGAATTTGCAAAAATGCATCGAAGTCTGAAAGGATTTGCACATCTTTCAAAACAGGATCGTGACTCATCTGCGAACGCAGATCTGCATCCAATTCAACCACCGCAACCAAATTCAAAAGGCCAGACGTTGATATTTGTTTGGCAATGGTCTTGCCCCACCAGCCATAACCGACCAAGCCTATTTGGACGGGCTTCGTATTATTGGACATGTTTAAAGATGCAGTAGCCATAAAACGCCTTAAATTTACAAAGATCTACGGTTCAATTAAGTGGTGCTGGAGGATGCAGACTTGATGGCACCTACAGCCTGAAATAAATTTCGAATCACATCGAGTTCCATGTTGCGAACAATGAAAACCAAGCGTGAATCTTTGTCTTCGCTGGGCCAACGGTCCATTTTCACAGGTGTGTCAATGATATGTTGCACACCCTGAATCACCACAGGATCGCCATCGACGTTGATGATGCCCTTTAGACGAAGCAGATCAGGTCCTCGCAAAGTAGTCAACAGTTCTAGGGCCGATGAAAAAGAAAGCCACTCAAAGGGCTCCGTGAATCGCAAAGACAAGGTCTTCACGGCACTGTTGTGCGTCGCAGATCTTTGACCCAAATACCTGCCTGAGCCAGTGACATCTGCCGAAACAGCGTCAACCGTCAGCGCTTCGCCCAAAAACTGCAAAGTTTTTAGACTGGCACGCGAAGACGACAAGCCTAAATCGATCAAGCGCTTAGGATCGACTTCACCCTGCTGAATAAACTCAATGGGTGATTGTGAATTGAGTTGTCTAATTCGCCCACACAAAGTTTCCAAATGGTCCGCAGAGGTCAAATCAGTTTTGGTCACCAATATTTTGTCGGCAATGGCTATTTGCTTCACAGCCTCTGTCTGCTGGTCAATTTGTCCTTCCCCATGCAAGCCATCGACCAAGGTAATGAGGCCATCTAGCCGGTAGTGGGCTGCCAGCAAAGTATCGCTGGCCAATGTTTGAACCACTGGCGCAGGATCTGCCAGGCCGGTTGTTTCGACAATGACGCGGTCAAAGTCAAACACTTCTCCAACGCGGCGTTGTGCAAAGAGATCACGCAGGGTTTCTTGTAAATCGGTTCGCACTGAACAGCAGATGCAGCCATTGGCCAACAGCGTGATATTTTCTGAAGACACGGTGACCAAGTCGTGGTCAATGCCAATCTCCCCCATCTCATTGATGACCACCGCCACACGCCGCATATCGGGGTGCAACAAGAGTTTGGAAATGAGGGTGGTTTTACCGCTGCCAAGAAAGCCCGTGACCAAGGTCACAGGTATTTTGCCCGCCAACGCATCGCGCGACCAAGTCACTGCAACTTCACTTTAAATGTTCATTTCAAGAATGTACAAGCCGCCTGTAAAGCGGTCTACGGTGTAGACAATGCGGCGGTCATCGACATACACATCATTGAGTTGAATGGCCCCCGCTGGCGATAGTTTGGGCGCACCTGGCACAAAGTAGGCAATCTCTTGCACTTGATAGGGGTTGCTGGTGTCGTAGACCCGCACGCCTGCATTGAAGAAGGACCCCACAATGATGGTGTCCGATCTGAACGATGTAGGGCCTGGCAAATTTTCGTGTAAGTTGTGCGCGCCAAAACGTCCGCCACGTTTGGCAAATGCGTCATAAGGCGGCGCAGGAAATGTGCCGATGGGCACGGGGTTGGCTTCGTTGCGTGAATCAACCACCCACACCAATTTGGGCCAATCGGCGCCGTTGTCTTGCACGCACTCGTCGCTTACGATCCACAAGCCTCTGTCAAAGAGCGGCAATACCGTGTGCGTAAAACCATTGAAAGGCGGCGAATGGTTCCACTGCGAAACCACCTTGATGTTCTTCATGTCCGAGATGTCTAGCACCACAGCGCCGCCATCGATGTAACCAATGAAGGCACGGTTGGGCTGCTCTGGGAACACATTGGTATTGTGTGTTCGAAAGCCCATATCAAACTGAGCAGGCAAGCGCGGAGGCGGTGGCGCTTCATCGCCTTCACGGGTGCCAGGGTACCACCACCGCCCTACTTCCACGGGCTTTTCGGGATCGATGATGTCAATGATGCGATAGAACTGATCGTCTAAGGGATTGCGTGGCTGAAAGTCAGAGGCACCCGAAGACATGTGGACATAACGGCCGTCGACAAACCACACTGCATGCACGCCACGAGAGTAAGGGCCAGAGCAGTCAAAATGAGAAAGTAAGCGCGGCGTTTCTGGCTGGCTCACATCAAATATATCGATGCCTGCGGGCTTGATACCTACCGTCGTGGTTTGGTAAGCCACCACCATGATGTTGCCCACCACGTCTAAAGAGTTGGAGCGCAGCTTCATGTGCGGCAATTCAGTTTGCACAATAAGCTTGGGATTTTGCGGGTCCGTCACGTCGACACCCGAGAAGTTTTTAGGGGCAGATTCGTGTGCCAGCCACAAAATTCGGCGCCCATCCGAGGTGAGCTGCATGCCCATTCCCTCGCCCAGCCCACCAAACCCTGCCAGCTCGTGGTGAGCCAACAACTTCATGTTGAGTGACAAGGTTTGATCAGCTCTCGATGCCGATTGAGGTGCGTTAAGCATGGGTAAATACTCATCAAAAATTTTGTTGAATCTGTAATATAGCGGAAAGGAATTCAAGATCAGTCAAGACATTCCCTAACCATAAACAGGAGACACATCATGAATTTTGCATTGACCCCGAGTTGGAAGAATTTCTTCCAATTTTCCCTTGTTGTGCTAAGTGCTTGTGGCTTGTTTCAAGCTCAGGCTCAAGCCCAAGCCTTTCCCACCAAACCCGTCAAACTGGTTGTCACTTATCCGCCAGGCGGCAGCTCAGACCTCATGGCGCGCATCATGGGCCAGAAGCTCACCGAAGTTTGGGGTCAGCCTGTCATCATAGAAAGCAAGCCCGGTGCGGCCGGCTCTATTGGCATGGAGTTCACAGCCCGTCAGCCTGCCGATGGCTACACCTTTGTGGTGGGCAACTTAGGCCCAGCATCGGTCAACCCTCTCATTACCAAAGTACCCTACAACATGGAGAAGGATTTCATTCCTGTTTCCCTCACTGCCACTGGCCCCAACATCTTGGCAGTTCCCGCAGCCTCACCCTTTAAAAACTTAAACGATCTGTTGGTGGCAGCGCGCAACAAACCAGGCTCTTTGAATTTCGGCACCAGCGGCCCTGGCAGCATGGCGCACTTGGGTGGTGAGCTCATCATGCGACAAGCCAATGTCAAAATGGTGGGCGTTCCCTACAAAGGCGGCGGATTGGCTGTGAATGATTTGTTGGCTGGCCAAATTGACATGATGGTCTCCGACGCATTGCCAGTCAGCCAGCACATCAAAACAGGCAGACTGCGTGCGCTGGCCATTACCAGCGGCAAGCGTTCACCTTTGTCACCCGAGATTCCCACCTTTGCAGAAGCTGGCTTGCCAGGTTTGGTGGCCGTGAATTGGTGGGGCGTGTTCTTGCCTGCCGGTACGCCTAAACCTGTTGTAGATGCCTATTACAGTGCGCTGGTCAAAATCATGGCCAACCCCGATTTGAAAGAAAGATTTGCAGGCTTGGGCGTAGAAGCCATGGCTACCACACAAGATGAATTCAAAACATTCTTGGCGGACGAGAAAAGCAAATATGCAAAATTAATTGCCGACAACAACATCAAAGCTGAATAAAGAACATAAGGAATGACACGCCAAGGCGTGTCATTCAGCGAAGTCAAAGTTCATGGCCCCAGGCCAAGTGTTCAAGCCAACTTGTCAAGGGCTTCCTCAACCCACTTGCGGTCCCAGGTGCCCGACATGATCTCTTTTTCCCATTGCTGCTCTAAAGCATGCTTGCCTTTGGCCAGCTTCAAAATTTCAGCCACCTCACTGATGGGCACCACCAACACGCCATCGGGGTCACCTATCAGTAAATCACCCGGTGCAATCGACAATCCACCACATGCGATGGGGTAGCCAATTTCACCTGGCCCGCTTTTAAATGGCCCGTTAGGCGTGGCACCACGTGCCACCACTGGAAAATCTACTTTGCCCAACTCCTCTACATCGCGAATGGCGCCGTCGATGATGATGGCTTCTATGCCACGCGTCTTGGCATAACTGGACATCATGGCGCCAATGATGGCTGTGTTCATAGCGCCACCTGCGTCTACTACCACCACGTCACCTGGTTGTGCTTTGTCGAGGGCGTGGTGCAATAGCAAATTGTCGCCAGGACGCACACGCACTGTGAGTGCAGGGCCTGCAAAACGTTTGAGTCGACCGTATTGATGGAAGTCTGCTGTGAAAGCCTGCAATCGATTGGCCACATCGCCCACCACGGCCACCGGAATAGACCGGGCTTGTTCAACCATTGCAGCATCCACACGTTTGAAATCTAGTTGAATGCGCAGGCCAAGGTGATTTAACTGTTTCATTTTTTCCTATTCAATTGAGAGTGTGACAGACTGTTGATTTAAGAATGGCCAATGCATTTAGGGTGCGCGCGCAATCGCGAGTAAACACCCAAAGCATTGGTCTGATAAATCATTTGTTTTTTGAGCGCTGTCGCTTCGGGTGAGGCGTCGATGTATTTTTTCGTGTCATCGAAATACTGAGAAGTAAGCGGGTCAATGCCTTGAACAGCACCCACTGTTTCAGACGCAAACAAAATATTTTCAGCGGGCAATACGCGCAGCAACAAATCAATGCCGGCCTGATGGTAAACACACGTATCAAAAAATACGTTGCCCAATACCTTTTGTTCAAGCGGTTCTAAACCTCGGTCTTGCGCAATGCCCCTGTATCGACCCCAGTGATAGGGCACAGCGCCGCCACCATGCGGAATGATGAACTTCAAAGTTGGGAAGTCTTTGAAAATATCCGAAGTCATGAATTGAACAAATGCCGTTGTGTCGCCATTGATGTAATGGGTGGCCACAGCATCAAAATGCGGATTGCAAGAGCCACTCACATGAATCATGGCAGGCACATCGAGTTCAACCAATTTTTCGTAAAGCGGATACCACCACTTTCGATCCGAGAGCGGCGGGTCGGTCCAGCGACCGCCACTGGGGTCAGGATTCAAATTGGCACCAATGAAGCCCAACTCAAGAACGCAGCGCTCTAACTCTTCAAAAACGCGCTGCCCAGGTGCCACACCAGAAGCTTGAGGCAGCTGGCAAACACCTATGAAATGATCGGGATAAAGCTGACAGACCCGATGCACCAAGTCGTTGTTGTAACGGGCCCACTGCACATTGGTATCTTCGTTGCCATAGTGATGGTCCATGCCCACAGCACGTGGCGAGAAGATGGTTAAGTCGACACCTCGCTCTTGCATCTTTCGAAGCTGGTTGGCTGAAATGCCAGCTCGAATTTCATCGTCACTGACGGCCGGTGGCACCAAGTTTGGCGTTAGCCCAGTTCGGTTGTACTCGGCAATTTGCTGTAGCCTAAATTCGGCAACTTGAGGCGGTGTGGTCGTGAAATGCCCGTGACAGTCAATAATCATTTTAGGCTTGGAAATCTAGCTTAATTTTTGACAAGAATTCCTTCATGAACTTCACTTCTTCATTCATGCGAGTTGCCGTTTCAGCGCGCGACAGGTTCAAAGGTTCTAGGCCATTGCCAATCAATTTGCTGGCAATTTGAGAACTGTTCACCGTCGCATTGATTGAAGCGTTCATGGCATTGAGAACATCAGGGGGGGTATTGGATGGCGCCCAAACGCCAATCCAAGATGGAATGGAAGCACCCTTGTAAACATTCACCAGCGATGGAATGCCTGGCAAACTTTTGACAGTTGTTGGCTGTGCGATGGCAATCCACTTGAGTTTGCCTGCGGCAACCATGGGGCCGCCCACTGGGATGGTTGTGAAGACTGCATCGAGATGGCCGCCAGCCGCATCGATGATCATGGGTGCGCCGCCTTTGTAGGGCACCATGGTTGCATCTATGCCTGTGGACCTTTCCAGCAAAAGGGCAGCCAAATGGTGAGGTGTGCCTACACCAGCAAGTCCAATGCGGAGTCGCTGCCCAGGCGCTTTTGCTTTCGCTAAAAATTGCTCTAAATTGTTGACACCAAGTTGCGATGAAACAGCCAACACAAGAATCATATCGGCCACAGCAGCCACAGGCACAAGATCCTTCATTGCATCGGCGGACTTAGAAGCCAGTTGTGGGACCATGGGGTTGGTGGAAAAAATGGAGTTGGCAAAGACACCGAAGTTGCTTGAATCTGCAGCTTGCTTGGCCACATACTCCATGGCAATGTTGCCCCCTGCACCAGCTTTGTTTTCAACCAAAACAGCGCTTCCGCTCGATTGAAGTCCCTCTGCTACGGTTCTGGCTGCAAAGTCAACAACACCACCAGCCGGAAAGGCAACAACAAATCGAGTTTGCTTTGCCCCAAATGTTTGTGAAAGAGCTAGCCCAGGTACACCGAAGCTGGCCAAACCAGCACCCAAGGAAGATATAACTTGTCTTCTGTCCATGATGAACTCCATTTAAATGAGATGTGCGATGAAAGAAATTAAACCAAAGCCGCATCCGCATTGATCGCAGAACCCAGCCCCAAAGCTTGGTTTACTCTGGGCATCACTTCGTGGGCCATGAGCTCCATAGAGCGTCTGCCCAGCGCAGGGTCGACCAAGTCCATGCCTGCATAAACAATTTCGCCAAACGGGCCGACTTGTTCGCGCATTGTCAGAATTTGTTGCACCACATCTTC
>Ga0209033_1000559_pt1 | contig 21623 bp, 21 predicted proteins | sample LauGreFa1BDMLBDN_2_FD_188218 | JGI IMG/M metagenome (GOLD analysis project Ga0209033, IMG submission 188218) | Freshwater lake microbial communities from Lake Michigan, USA - Fa13.BD.MLB.DN (SPAdes) (version 2) | ecosystem: Environmental > Aquatic > Freshwater > Lake | place: Lake Michigan, USA...
ATCCGGAGATCGCACAGACCACCGCCGGCTGGCTGCAGCGGACGCACGGGATGCCGATGGTGCGCACCGTGCCGATCGGCGTGGGCGCCACGCGCGCCTTTGTCCGCGAAGTGGCGGGCCTGGCTGGACTGGACGCTGAGGCCGCTTTGGCCAAGGTCAATTCGCGCGCCCAGTGGTATGCCCGCTCGGTCGATTCCACCTACCTCACCGGCAAGCGCGTATTTGTATTTGGTGATGCCACGCACGCAGTCGCAGCAGCCAAAGTGGCGGCCGAAGAAATGGGTTTTGCCGTGGTGGGCATAGGCACTTATAGCCGCGAATTTGCGCGCGAAGTGCGCGATGCGGCCAAGCTCTATGGCGTCGAGGCACTTATCAGCGACGACTACCTGGAAATTGAATCGCGCATTGCCGAGCTACAGCCCGAGCTCGTGTTGGGCACGCAAATGGAGCGCCACATTGCCAAGCGACTGGGCGTGCCCTGCGCGGTCATTTCTGCACCTGTGCATGTGCAAGATTTCCCGGCGCGCTATGCGCCGCAAATGGGCTTTGAAGGCGCCAACGTGTTGTTTGACACCTGGGTGCATCCGCTGATGATGGGGCTGGAAGAACACCTGATTGGCATGTTCCGGGGTGACTCCGAATTCCATGAAGACGCCGCGCCCTCGCACCTGGGTGGCGCCGCCCGCATGCAGTCCGCGCCCGAGCCGGTGGTGGTCGCGATTGAGGCCGCCCCCCAAGCCACCCAAGAAGCCGTCACGCTGACGGTGGGCACTGACAAAACCAACACCGGGGGAGCCTGCACCTGGGACGCCGGTGCCGAGAAAGAATTAAAAAAAATACCGTTCTTCGTACGCGGCAAGGCCCGGCGAAATACCGAGCGCTACGCATCCGAGCATGGCCTGTCGGTGATTACGGTGGAGACACTCTATGACGCTAAAGCTTACTTCTCCCGGTAAGGTTACGACCCCCCGCAACACCACCGCCATCAAGGTGGTGATTGTGACTATGGATACGCATTTGGCCAGCTCGGTCAACCGCGCCAGCCACACCCTGGGCCGCGAGTTTCCCGGTCTGTCGCTCAGCCTGCATGCGGCCTCCGAATTTGCCGGCAACGAAGTGCTGACAGCGCATTGCAAAAAGGATATCGCCCAGGCCGATATCGTGATCGCTGGCATGTTGTTTTTGGAAGACCACTTCCTACCCATCCTGGACGACCTGCGCCAGCGCCGCATGCACTGCGACGCCATGATTTGCCTGGCCAGCGCTACCGAGGTCACGCAGCTCACGCGCCTGGGCCAATTCGATATGGGTAAGCCCGCCAGCGGCCCCATGGCCTTGTTGAAAAAGCTCCGCGGCAGCAAAGAAAAAGCCGCCACCGGTGGTGCCGCGCAAATGAAGATGCTGCGCCGCCTGCCGCAAATACTGCGCTTTATCCCAGGCACTGCGCAAGACGTGCGCTCCTACTTCCTGACCATGCAATATTGGATGGGCGGCTCGGACGACAACGTGCTCAATATGGTGCGCCACGTCATCGACCGGGGTGCCGATGGTCCGCGCAAAATACTACGCGGCAGCGTGAAGGTGGCCCCGCCGGTCGACTACCCCGAAGTGGGCGTCTACCACCCGCGCATGGCTGGGCGCTTTAGTGAAGACGCGCAAGTGTTGCCACGGCCCGAAGCGATGCCGGTGCAAGGCACAGTCGGTATTTTGCTCATGCGTTCCTACTTACTCTCTGGCAATGCGGGACATTACGACGGCGTGATCGCCGCGCTCGAAGCGCGCGGGCTGCGTGTCATTCCAGCCTTTGCCGCTGGCCTGGATTCTCGCCCCGCGATCGATGCATTCTTCATGAAGAACGGCCAAGTCGCAGTGGACGCCGTGGTATCGCTGACCGGGTTTTCTCTGGTTGGTGGCCCGGCCTATAACGACGCCAAAGCGGCCGAAGAAGTGCTGGCTAAATTGGATGTTCCTTATGTGGCTGCGCACCCGGTGGAGTTTCAAACTCTGGACCAATGGGGCGGCTCAGACCGTGGCTTGTTGCCAGTCGAGAGCACCATCATGGTGGCGATTCCTGAGTTGGATGGTTCCACCAGTCCTATCGTTTTCGGTGGCCGCCCCGGCGCTGCGGGCGTTACTTGCACCGGCTGCCACCATGCCTGCACCTTCGGTGAAAGCACTAGCGCCCAAGACATGCATTCTTGCCCCGAGCGCGCCATCATGCTGGCCGCGCGCGTAAGCAAATTGGTGGCCTTAAAGCGCAGCCAACACCATGCGCGCAAAGTCGCCATTGTCTTGTTTAACTTCCCGCCCAACGCCGGCAATATCGGCAGCGCCGCCTATTTGTCCGTGTTTGAATCGCTATGGCACACGCTCACGGCCATGAAGGTACAGGGCTACCAAGTCGAAGTGCCGCCTTCCGTGGATGCACTGCGCGAGGCGCTATTGCAAGGCAATGCCGCGCAACACGGCGCAGATGCCAATGTGCATGCACTGATCAGCGCCGATGAGCATGTCAGGCGCGAGCGCTGGCTCAAAGAAATCGAAGCCCAATGGGGCCCAGCGCCCGGACGCCAGCTCAGCAATGGCAGCTCTATTTTTGTGCTGGGCAAGCAGTTTGGCAATGTGCTCATTAGCGTGCAGCCCTCCTTCGGCTACGAAGGCGACCCGATGCGCCTGTTGTTTGAAAAAGGCCTGGCGCCCACGCATGCTTTCTCGGCTTTTTACCGCTACCTGCGCGAAGACTTCAAAGCACACGCGGTGCTGCATTTCGGCACCCATGGCGCCCTCGAATTCATGCCCGGCAAGCAAACCGGTATGAGCGGCAGCTGCTGGCCCGATCGCTTGATCGACGACCTACCCAATGTGTATTTGTATGCCTCCAATAATCCATCCGAAGGCGCCATCGCCAAGCGTCGTTCCGGCGCCACGCTGATCAGCTACCTGACACCGCCGATTGCACAGGCCGGTTTGTACAAAGGCCTGAGCGACCTCAAAGCCTCGCTAGAGCGCTGGCGCAGCCTGGAGCGTGGCAACACCGAGTGCGCTGCATTGGCCGTGGTCATACAGGCCCAAGCAGCGGAGTTGGATTTGGTCAGCCCCGAACCCATTTGGGATACCGCCATGGGCCAAGCGCTAGACCAGCGGGTACTGCGCCTGTCGCAAGAAATGCTGGAGTTGGAATACACACTCATCCCGCACGGCCTCCATGTCGCCGGTCGCGCGCCCAGCGCCGCCCAGCGCGTGGATATGTTGCTGGCCATGGCGGACGCCAACCACGGTGTGCAAATCGATCGCGTCGCGGTCGAGGCCCTGGTGCAAGGGCAGACGCCCGAGCGCGCCCTGGCCGCTGCCGGTTTGCCGCGCAACCACAGCAGCCTGGAAGCCCTGCGCGCGCTGGTAGAGCCACAGGCGCTGTTGGCAGTGGACACCGAGGTGCCTGCCATACTGCGCGCTTTGGATGCGCGTTACATCCGCCCAGCACCCGGCGGCGATGTTTTGCGCACCCCGGCGGTCTTGCCCACGGGCCGCAACATCCACGGCTTTGATCCTTTCCGCATCCCCAGCGCGATGGCCGTGCGCGATGGCAAAGCCCAAGCGCAACTGCTGATCGAACGCCACTGCGCCGACGGCAACCCGCTGCCCGAATCGGTCGCCATGGTGCTCTGGGGCAGCGACAACCTGAAAAACGAAGGCGCACCGATTGCCCAAGCCTTGGCGCTGATGGGTGCATTGCCGCGCTTTGACAGCTATGGCCGCATCGCCGGTGCCAGCCTGATTCCACTGGCTGAACTAGGCCGTCCACGTATCGACGTGGTCATCACTCTGTCGGGTATCTTCCGCGACCTGATGCCCTTGCAGATCAAGTTACTGGCCGAGGCCGCATTCCTGGCCGCCAGCGCCGATGAGCCGCTGGAGCTGAACTGGATCCGCAAGCATTCCCTGGCCTACCAGCAAGAGCATGGTTGCACTTTGGAGATTGCTTCCTTGCGCGTCTACGGCAATGCGGAAGGCGCTTACGGCTCCAACGTCAATAACCTGGTCGAAAGCAGCCGCTGGAGCGATGAAGGCCAATTGGCCGAAACCTACAAGCGCCGCAAAGGTTTTGCCTATGGCCGCACTGGCCGCGCCGTGCAACAGACCGCGCTCTTGCAAACCGCTTTGGCTGATGTGCAGCTCACCTACCAAAATTTGGACTCGGTGGAACTGGGCGTGACCACTGTAGACAATTATTTCGACACGCTGGGCGGCATCACCCAGGCCGTCAAAGTAGCGCAAGGCGGTAAGACGCCGCCGGTCTACATCGGCGACCAAACCAAGGGCAATGCAGCCGTGCGCTCCTTGCGCGAACAAGTCTCTATCGAAACGCGCACCCGCATGCTCAACCCCAAGTGGTACGAAGGCATGCTCGAACATGGCTACGAAGGCGTGCGCCAAATTGAAGTGCATGTCACCAACACCATGGGCTGGTCGGCCACCACTGGCCAAGTGCAGCCATGGGTATACAAACAATTGTCCGAGACATTCATGCTCGACCCGCAGATGCGTGAGCGTCTTGCCAAACTCAATCCGACGGCCTCTGCCCGAGTGGCGAACCGATTGCTCGAAGCATCGGAGCGCAACTACTGGCAACCGGATGAAGCGACTTTGCAGGCGTTGCGCAACGCCAGTGAAGAATTAGAAGATCGCCTTGAAGGCGTATACGAAGGAGCTACCGCATGACTGTTGAAACATTGCCATTTCCCACGGTAAAGCGCAACACGCGCTTGGACGGGGAGGGCAGCCTGCAAGTGCAGCTCGACCCGAATGTGAAGATCGGTAACGCCAAGGTTTTTGCCATTTATGGCAAAGGTGGTATTGGTAAGAGCACCACGTCGTCCAATTTGTCGGCGGCCTTCTCCAAATTGGGCAAACGCGTGCTGCAAATCGGTTGCGACCCCAAGCACGACAGCACCTTTACGCTGACCAAAAAAATGCTGCCCACGGTGATCGACGTGCTCGAAACCGTAGACTTTCATTCCGAAGAATTGCGGGTGGAAGATTTTGTATTTGAAGGCTACAACGGCGTCATGTGCGTCGAGGCCGGTGGCCCGCCCGCCGGTACCGGTTGCGGTGGCTATGTGGTCGGGCAAACAGTGAAGTTGCTCAAAGAGCATCATTTGCTAGAAGACACCGACGTGGTGATTTTTGACGTGCTGGGCGACGTGGTGTGTGGCGGATTCGCAGCCCCCTTGCAGCATGCGGATAAGGCTTTGATCGTCACTGCCAATGACTTTGACTCCATCTTCGCGATGAACCGTATCGTGCAAGCCATTGGCGCCAAGGCTAAAAACTACAACGTGCGCTTAGGCGGTGTCATTGCCAACCGCAGCGCAGCCACCGACCAGATCGACAAATACAACGATCGCATTGGCCTGAAGCTTGCGGCGCACTTCCCCGACCTGGACGTGATCCGTCGCAGTCGTCTCAAAAAATCTACGCTCTTTGAGATGGAGTACTCGCCCGAACTCGAAGCGGTACAGAAAGAATACATGCGCCTTGCAGCCAGTCTGTGGCTAGGCGGCGAGACCTTTAACGCCGTGCCCATGAAAGACCGCGATATTTTTGATCTGTTGGGTTTTGATTGAGGCATACACCATGAGTAATGCAAGCTACCAGGAACGACGCGGCCAGATCGAAAACTATTTCGATCGCACCGCCGCTGCCGCCTGGGCTACGCTGACCTCGGACGCGCCCGTGGGCCGCATTCGCAGCACGGTGCGCGCGGGACGCGATCGCATGCGCGCCGCTTTGCTGTCTTGGCTGGGGGACGACTTGCACGGCAAACGTATTCTGGACGCCGGGTGCGGCACCGGCGCACTGGCGGTGGAAGCGGCGCGTCGTGGCGCGCAGGTAGTGGCGATTGACTTGTCGCCCACTCTGGTCCATCTGGCGCGTGAACGTATCCCGCAGGACGTGGCGCATCTGGTGGAGTTTCATAGCGGCGATATGCTGGACCCGGCACTGGGCGACTTCGATCATGTGGTCGCCATGGACTCCATCATCCATTACCAAATCGACGATGCGGTGCACGCTTTGGCGCAATTGGCCGATCGCACCAGTGGCTCTATCGTGTTTACCTTTGCGCCGCGTACCCCGCTGCTTGCGGCCATGATTGCAGTGGGCCGCTGCTTCCCACGCGGTGACCGCGCGCCCTGGTTAGAGCCTATGGCCCAAGAGCGTATCGCGCGTTTGATGAAGGCCCATGGCGCTTTGGATGGCTGGGCTTGCGCCCGCACCCAACGCGTTTCTAGCGGCTTTTATAAGTCCCAGGCGATGGAGTGGTTGCGGTCATGAAAGCCAAGACCTTTGCCAAATACGCCAAGCAAATGCCGGCCAGCTGGCTGCCATTTGCTGATGTGGCAAGCGCCGGTTTACCGCTGGCGCGGCTGCTGCGTCTGACGCTGTTTAAGTTCACCATGGGCATAACCACCGCCTTGATGATTGGCACGCTCAACCGGGTAATGATTGTCGAGTTGGGTGTATCGGCCTGGCTGGTGTCTTTGATGCTGGCATTGCCTTTGGTCGTGGCCCCGTTTCGCGCCGTAACCGGTTACCAGTCGGATGTGCATGTTTCGGCTTTTGGATGGAGGCGTGTGCCCTATATGTGGGGCGGCACACTCATACAGTTTATGGGCCTTGCGGTGATGCCGTTTGCGCTCTTGGTCTTGTCCGGGCGCGGCCAGGTGCAGGTGCCTGATTTTGTAGGCCAGGCTGCGGCGGGCATAGCGTTTTTGCTGGTGGGTGCGGGCTTGCAAACTTCGCAAACCGCCGGACTGGCCTTGGCCACCGACCAAGCCAGCGAAGAGACCCGACCGCGCGTGGTCGCACTGCTCTACACCATGCTGCTGGTGGGTGCCGTGAGCGGTAGCCTGATCTTTAGCGTGCTGCTGTCCGATTTCACGCCAGAGCATCTGGTGCAAGTAGTGCAGGGCACTGCGCTGGTGGTACTCATACTCAACGCCATGGCGCTGTGGAAGCAAGAGCCGCGCAACCCGCAGCGTGTGGCCGCACTCAAAAACCAGGTGCAGCCCAAGTTCAGGGAAGTGTGGGCGCAGTTCATCGCCTTGCCCAATGCCCGCCGCTTCTTGTGGGCCACAGCCTTTGGCACCATAGCCTTCAATATGCAGGACATTATTTTGGAGCCCTATGGCGGCGAAATCCTCAAGCTCAGCGTGGGCGCCACCAGTGCACTCACCGCCATGCTCGCTGCGGGTGGCTTGCTGGGCTTTTATGTCTCCGGACGGCGTCTTGCCAAAGGCATTGACCCGATGCGACTCGCTGCATACGGCGCGCTGGCCGGCTTGCCTGCATTCTCGGCGGTGATTTTTTCTGCGCCGCTAGACGCCGGCTGGTTGTTCCGTCTAGGCGCACTGGGCATCGGTTTTGGGGGTGGCCTGTTTGCCGTCGGTACCTTGTTCACCGCCATGCGCATGGAGGGGCAGTTTGTCGGCCTGGCGCTGGGTGCCTGGGGCGCAGTCCAGTCCGCAGCCGCTGGTATTGCCATGTTTTTCGGCGGCGTTTTGCGTGACCTGGTCAGTGGCATTACCAACCAAGGCCTGTGGGGCCCTGGCATGACCGACCCTTCTATCGGCTACAGCATGGTCTACCACGTAGAGATGCTGTTTCTTTTCATTACCTTGATTGCGATTGGCCCCCTGGTCCAACGCCGCACTGTTTTTTCGCCCGTAGTCTCATCCACCCTCGGCCTGGCCGAGTTACGCACCTAGTTGTCATCGAAGGAGAAGTCGCCATGCAAACAATTGGAAACATCACAGGCTACGTCGATCTAGCCCAAATACTGCTCTATGTGTTTTGGGTCTTTTTCGCAGGCCTTATCTATTACCTCGTGCAGGAAAATCACCGCGAGGGCTACCCCATGGAGTCCGGCAGTAGCGGGCGGGCTGTGATCAAAGGCTTTCCCATTCCAGAGTCCAAGACCTTTTTGCTCGCAGGGGGTCATAGCGTCACCGTGCCCGACCTGAGCCGCAAAGAGCCACCCTTTAGCGGCGCCTCTACCGGCATGGGCTCTGGTTCGCCTATCGAGCCTACGGGCGATGCGATGACATCGGGCGTAGGTGCCGGCGCCTGGTCTCTGCGTGAAGACGTACCGGAGCGTAGCCTCGATGGCAAGCCCTTGCTGCAACCCCTGCGTCTTGCCAGCGGCTACAGCGTAGCCGAACAAGATGTGGACCCACGCGGCCTGCCGGTCATGGGCGGCGATGGCAAACAAGGCGGCACGGTCAAAGACATCTGGATTGACGCGGCCGAAATGATGTTCCGCTATTTGGAAGTGGAAATCGCTGGTGGCCGTACGGTGTTGCTACCTATACCGTTTTCGCTGGTGCGGCGTAACCAAGTGGAAGTGCATGCCATCTATGCCCGCCATTTCGCGGCGGTGCCGGCACTGCGCAACCCTGACCAGATCACCAAGCTGGAAGAGGAAAAAATCAGCGCCTACTACGGTGGCGGCACGCTGTATGCCGATCCCAAACGCTGCGAACCCTTGATTTGAGGGCCCCGCGCTTGATGTTCAGAACGTGAAGGAAAGACCATGTCCATAGAAAATCTCGGCCACGAATATGAGTTTGAACCCCAGTACGGACTGCCCGAGCGTTTACCATCCGATGAGCACATCGTGTGGCAAGGTTCGCCGGACGTGCGTGCCCTGGCAGCGTCGGCTTTTCATGCCCGCAAGCTCGTCTTTTACTTCGGTCTGCTGGTGCTGGCCTGTGCATGGCCAGCGCTCGAATCCGGCGCCGGTACCATGGCGCTGCTGCAATCGGTTAAGTGGATTGTCCCGCTGTCGCTCACGGGCTTGGTATGTGTTTGGACACTCGCCTGGATGACGGCGCGCACCACCGTCTATACGGTCACGAATAAGCGCATCGTGATGCGCCTAGGCATTGTGCTGACGGTGACTTTCAACCTGCCCTTAAAGCGCATTGCAGCCGCTGATGTACGCAGCCTGGACGGCGGCTTTGGCGACATCAGCCTGGCGCTGCAAGGCGATGACCGTATCGCCTGGGTGCACCTGTGGCCCAGCGTGCGCCCCTGGCGCATCAACCAGCCCGAGCCTACTTTGCGCGCCATTGCCGATGTGCAAACCGTAGCTACCCAAGTGCGCGATGCCTGGTCCCAAGCCACCGGCATGCAAGCCAAACCGGCGGTGCAAGAAAGCGCCAGCCGCCATGCCAGCGCTGAGCTGCAAGTAAGCCCCACATGAGCAGCTATACCTTGGTCGATAAGCCCGCCAACACGACGCCGGACAGCTTTCCCAAATGGGCGCTGTACTGCGCAGGCGGCATCATTGCGTTTTCCTTGATTTCAGTCGGCCTAATTCGTATCACCGGTAACGGGCCTGACCAGCTTGCAGCTGCGCCTACGGTACAGCGTTCCTTGCTATTTCAAGACCATAAAGACCATGGCGTGCTGGTGGCCGATGGCCTCACCGGCGAGAAGCTGACGGTGCTCTACGGCGAGCAAGGCTTTGTGCGGGGCGCGCTACGCGCCCTGACGCGCGAGCGCCATGCCCGCGGTATCGGCCCGGACAAGCCTTTTGATCTGATTGCCCGTGTCGATGGCCGGGTCACCTTGATGGATCCCACTACGGGCCAACGTGTCGATCTAGAATCATTTGGGCCGACCAATACGGCTGAATTCGCCCGTTTTTTGGCGATGCAGCCTGAATAAAAATAACCCTGACTTGGAGCAACTTCATGCAAGCGACCCCGTCCATCGATTCGGCAGAAAAAGCCTCCCAAAAAGCCGTCGAGAGCACCCTACTCAGCCCGCGCTTTTACACCACGGACTTTGCCGCTATGGACCGTCTTGACGTGTCCTCTGTGCGCACCGAGTGGGACGCGATGATGGCCGAGTACGAAGGCGACAACAACCACGACCACTTCCAACGCACCCCCGAATTTGCCAAAGAAGTGGCCGAGCGTTTTTCGCAAGTCAGCCCCGAAATGCGTCAGGAGTTTTTAGAATTTTTGATCTCGTCCTTAACCTCTGAATTTTCCGGTTGCATTTTGTACAACGAGATTTTTAAGAACGTCGAAAACCCAGACATCAAGCAGCTGATGCGCTATATGGCCCGCGACGAATCGCGCCACGCCAGCTTTATCAACCAGTCGCTCAAAGACTTCGGCTTAGGGATAGACCTAGGCGACTTAAAGCGCACCAAGGCCTACACCTACTTCAAGCCCAAGTACATTTTTTACGCGACCTATCTTTCCGAAAAAATCGGCTACGCCCGCTACATCACCATCTTCCGCCAGTTGGAAAGACATCCGGATAAGCGTTTTCACCCCATCTTCCACTGGTTTGAGCGTTGGTGCAATGACGAGTTTCGCCATGGCGAATCCTTTGCGCTGATCATGCGTGCCAACCCGCATTTGCTGCGCGGCGGTAATGTCTATTGGATTCGGTTTTTCCTGCTGGCGGTCTATGCCACCATGTATGTGCGTGACCACAGCCGCCCCATGCTGCACCATGAAATGGGTCTGGAATCCACTAGCTACGACTATGAAGTGTTTCGCATCACCAACGAGATCACGCGCCAGGTCTTCCCGGTCAGTCTGGACATCGACAACCCGGCCTTTCGCGATGGGCTTGCGCATTTGTTCCATGTCCAAACCCAGATGGACAAAGCCAAAGCGCGTGGTGGCCTGATCGGCGCCTTGCAGCGTGCGCGCTGGGCCGTATCAGGCGCAGCCACCTTTGTGCGCTTGTATTTCATGCCGGTGCTACACCATACCCTGCCCGCGCAAGTGCGCATGGCTCCTGCCTGGTGAGGCCTGCGGCTCGGCACCCAGAAAGCTGCGGATGAACGATGCCTCTATCGCGCTCGGGTTTGCGGTATTTATCTGGTGGTTTAGCACCGGCATCGTCCTTATGCTCAATCGCATGTCGCGCACTGCGGTGGTGCTCAGTTTGGCTCTATCGTCTTTGCTCGGAGCCGCCTCGCTGGTGGGCCTGGCCCACACCGCGCAGCAAACGGGTGTGGCTGGTGCCTACTGTGCATTCACCTGTGCGCTCTTGGCTTGGGGTTGGAATGAGCTGAGCTTTCTTACCGGTTGGATCACCGGACCGCGCACCACTGCGTTGTCGCCAGGTGCTATCGGTTGGCAGCGTTTTGTGCAATCGCTACGCGCGGTGCTATGGCACGAGTTGGCGATTATGCTGGTCGGGTGTGCCATCGTCGCTATTACTTGGGACGCCCCCAACCAGGTCGGCACCGGCACCTACTTGGTGCTGTGGATTATGCGCACCAGTGCCAAGCTCAATTTGTTTTTTGGTGTGCGCAATTTAAGCGAAGAGTTCTTGCCCGCGCACCTGGCCTATCTGGAAAGTTTTTTCCGCCGCCGCCGCTTCAACGCCTTCTTCCCCTTTGCCGTGGCCTTGGCCAGCGTCTGTTTGTGGTGGCTGGTGGCTTATGCATCCAGCCCGCTGACCAGCCAGGCGCAAGCCGTAGGCGCGGTGCTGGTAGGCACTATGCTGGCCTTGGCGATTTTGGAGCACCTCATGCTGGTGTTGCCGTTGGACACCACCGCCTTGTGGCGCTGGGCCTTGCGCAAGAAAAAAGGTCAAACCGTCGCACACGCCTTTGATGCCCATGCCGCACCCGTGCTGGCGCCCACCTTGGACAAGCATGACAAACTATTTCAAATCCATTGACGGCATCGGCGATGGAGGTGGCGATGCTGGTGGCGGCACACATGGCCCCGCCCTAGTCACCGGAGGCAAAGCCCCCACCGCCATCGTCATAGGTACTGGGTTTGGCGGTTTGGCCGCAGCCATACGCTTGTCGGTCAAAGGCTACCGCGTGCAGATGCTGGAAAAGCTAGACGCCCCCGGTGGCCGCGCCTATGTGCACAAGCAAGACGGCTTTACCTTTGACGCCGGCCCCACCATCATCACCTTGCCGCACCTGATCGAAGAGTTGTTCACCCTGTGCGGTAAGCGCATGCAAGACCATGTGGACTTGCGGCTGATGTCGCCTTTTTACCGCATCCGCTTTGACGACGGCACGCACTTTGACTACAGCAATGACGACGAGTCCATGCTCGATCAAATCGCCAAGCTCAGCCCCGAAGATGTGCCAGGCTTCAAGGACTTAATGCAGGCCTCCGAGCGTTGCTTTCAGCTCGGCTTTCAAGAGCTAGGCATGATTCCTTTTGAGACCCTGGGCGATGTGGTCAAAGCCATGCCCAACCTGGCGCGCATGCAAGCCTGGCGTTCGATTTACAGCCTGGTCGCGCAGCACATCAAGCACCCCAAGCTGCGTATCGTCATGAGCTTTCATCCACTGCTCATCGGCGGCAATCCGTATTCGGTCACTTGCGTGTATGCGCTCATCCATGCACTCGAGCGGCGCTGGGGCGTGCATTCGGCCATGGGTGGTACGGGCGCTATCGTGCGTGAACTGGTCAATTTGCTGCAGGCGCGTAATGTTCCTATTCGCTACAACACACCGGTGACCCGCATACGCGTCGAAGGCGGTCGTGCCAAGGGCGTGGAGCTGGCCAGCGGCGAATTTATCCCCGCCGATATCGTGGTCAGCAATGGCGACGCGGCCTGGACTTATCGGCACCTTGTGGAGCCGCAACACCGCAAGCATTGGACGGATAAGCGCATTGCCAAGGGCAAGTATTCTTCCGGCCTGTTTGTCTGGTACTTTGGTACCGACCGCCAATACCACGATGTGCCGCACCACATGATGGTGCTGGGCCCGCGCTATAAAGGCCTGTTACAAGACATTTTTAAAAATCACACACTGTCCAAAGACTTTAGTCTGTATTTGTACCGGCCCACCGCCACCGACCCGTCTTTGGCCCCGCCCGGATGCGATAGTTTTTATGCGCTGTCCGTAGTGCCCAACCTGAGCAGCGGCACCGACTGGGCCGCCGTCACCGAGCAATACCGCGACGCGATTGCCACCGCTTTGCAAGAGAGCGTGCTGCCCAATTTGAAGCAACATGTGGTGTCTTCTAAAGTGACTACGCCGCAAGATTTTCAGGACCGTTTATGGTCCTACAAAGGCGCGGGATTTGGGTTGGAGCCCATCCTCACGCAGAGCGCTTGGTTTCGGCCGCACAACCGGTCTGAAGACGTGCAAGGTTTGTTCATCGTCGGCGCCAGCAGCCAACCCGGTGCCGGTGTGCCCAGTGTGTTGATGTCCGCAAAAATGCTTCAAGAGGTGGTGCCCGATGTCACAAGCTTTGCCTGAAAACCATCGCCTTGCCGTTCCCAAGGCCTACGACTTGGACGCTTGCCGCGAGCTCATGCGCGGCGGCTCTAAATCGTTTTTTGCGGCCTCCAAACTGCTGCCCACGCGCTTGCGACCACCGGCTACTGCGCTGTACGCCTATTGCCGTTTGGCCGACGACGCTATCGACCTGGGCCAGGACCCCAAGCTGGCGATGCAAGACCTGCAACAGCGCCTGGACGAAATTTACGAAGGCCGCCCCGGCACCATGGACGCCGACCGCGCGCTGGCGCATGTAGTGCACCGCTACGGCATACCGCGCGGTTTGCTCGATGCATTGCTAGATGGTTTTTTGTGGGACACCCAAGACCGCCGTTACGAAACCCTGGCCGATGTCGAGGCCTACGGCGCCCGCGTAGCCGGTACCGTGGGCGCCATGATGTCCATCATCATGGGTGCATCCACCGACTCCGCTATTGCCCGCGCTTGCGAAATGGGCGTGGCCATGCAGCTCACCAACATCGCCCGCGACGTGGGCGAAGACGCACGCAATGGCCGCTTGTACCTGCCACGCGCCTGGTTCCGCGAAATCGGCATGGACGCTGATGCCTGGCTTGCTAATCCGCTGTTTGATGCCCGCATTGCCGGCTTTACCCAGCGCCTGCTGCTGCGCGCCGATGTGCTCTACCGCCGTGGCGAATTTGGCTTGGCCGAACTGCCTTGGGACTGTCGTCCCGCCATCCAGGCCGCGCGCTTGGTGTATGCCGAAATCGGTAAACAGTTAGAGCGCGAAGGCCTTAACTCCATAGACCGCCGCACCGTGGTTTCCACCAGCCGCAAGCTGGCACTGATCGCACGCGCTGCCTCGGTGGCGCTCAAAGCCCCGGCCATGCCGGCGGTGGCCATCAGCCCGGTGCCCGCGATTGCGTTTTTGGTCGATGTGGTCAGTCGCGACCGCCGCCCCAGCCACGACAACAAACCCTGGACCCTGCCCAAGCGCAGCTTTGACCAGCGGGTGGAATGGATGGTGGACTTGTTCGGGCGCCTGGAGCAACGCGAGCGGGCTAATCGCTAAAGCACCGTGTCGCTCAAGCTCGTCGAGGTGCTGGTACTGGTATGCGCAGGGGCCTTGTTCGTGTGGTGGCAAATGCGTGACCTGCGAATCGCCCGAGAAAAAACGCGCCAGCAAAGGCTGGCCGAGCAAGCTGCGCAGGCCACCGCGCCAGCGCAAGGTGCGTCCACTACAGCGGTAAGCAAACACAGCGCACCCGCTGCGGATAGGGAGCCGCATGCACCCTGAGCTCAAAGTCATCCACCTGGTGTGCGCCGCACTGTTTCTGGGCAATGTCATCGTCAGCGGCGTGTGGGCGCTGTTAGCTGAACGCACGCGCAATCACGCCATCATCCAATTTAGCAACACCATGGTGCTGATTACCGATGGCCTATTTACGCTCACTGGCGCTATCGGCGTCGTTTGGACTGGGCACGGCATGGCGGTGCATTTTGATGGTGGCGCGGGCCACCCTTGGATACAGTGGTCGTATGGGCTACTGAGCTTTTCCGGGCTGATTTGGCTGCTGGTGCTGGTGCCCATACAGTTCAAACAACGTGCCTTGCTGCGCGCCAGCGACACCCTGGGCGAAGAGTATTGGCGTCTCTCGCGCATATGGCAAATCGCCGGTGCCATCGCCACCGTGCTGCCGCTACCGATTGTGTATTTCATGGTGAACAAAACGGTGTGAGCATGGCAATTTCCGCGTCTGGTTTGCACGGGAAAGTCGTCCTCATCACCGGCGCGGCCTCAGGCATTGGCGCGGCCACGGCCTTAGAAGTGTTGGCCCAGGGCGGCGTGCCGGTGTTGGTGGATTGCGACGTCGAGCCCCTAGCGGCCATGGCTGAGCGTTGCGGCGGCGCGGTGTTGCACTTGGTGGCGGATGTGACCGACCTGCCCGCCATGGAGCACGTGGCCGCGCAAACCCTGGCGCGCCATGGGCGCATCGATGTGGTGTTTGCCAATGCCGGTGTCGCCGCTTTCGGGCCGCTAGCGCTGGTGGACCCGCAGGCCTGGAAGCGCTGTGTGGAAGTCAATGTGTTTGGCGTGTTCAACACCGTGCGCGCTGCGCTGCCTGCGGTCATGCAAGCGCGTGGCTATGTGCTCATCAATGCTTCGGTGTCCTCTTTTGCGCACCCGCCGGTGATGTCGGCCTATGCGGCCAGCAAATCGGCGGTCGAGGCCATGGGCAATTCCTGGCGTATCGAGCTGGCATCGCATGGCGTGGACGTGGGCGTGCTGCACGCGGGTTGGGTCAGCACGCCGCTGGTCACCGAAGGCGCACTGCACCCCGGCTTTGTGCGCCTGCGCGCCACCATGCCCGGCCCGCTCAACAGCGAAACATCGCCCCAAAACGCCGCCCGCGCCATCGTGCGCGGCATGCAAGCGCGCAAAAGCCGCATCTGGATACCCGGCTGGCTGCGCATCCTCTATGCCTTGCGCGCCTTGCTGCATCTGCCCTTTGCTGAACGCGAACTACGCCGCGCTGCGCCGGAAATTGAGGCGATTTATATCGAGGGCTTGGAAGCAGAAGGCGCGCTGGCTTCGTCGTTTGGGCCGCGCGAGCGGGAGAGGACGTTGGCGCGGGGGCAGGGGGGATAATCCCATCCTTAGGCATGTATCCCATTTGATACACTCAACGCCATGCGGTCAATATTCACCACGGAAGTGTTTGATAGCTGCTGATTTGAGGAGTGAGTAATACCCAAAATCAATCTGAAGCAATGGGACAGCGCAGAGCACTTCAAAACGGAAGAAGACATGGCGCAGTACCTGGATGCCTGTCTGCAAGAGGCTGGCTCGGATGCGGCTTTTCTTGCCAAAGCCCTAGGCAATATTGCGCGGGCTAAAGGTATGTCTCAACTTTCACGCGACACCGGACTCGGGCGCGAAAGTTTGTACAAAGCCTTGTCGGGCGAAGGTAACCCCAGCTTTGCCACCATACTGAAAGTGACTAATGCGCTGGGGATACGCTTGCATGCGCAGGCGGCGCAATGAGTGTCTAGCTACAAATTTAGCGTTGCTTACACCAATATTTCCGTTCTGTGGACGAGGAGCATCGGGTCCACTTAAAACCGCCAGCCATTGATAGGCTACTCGCTGCTACGGCCGCGCAGCATGGCTTGCGCATAGTCACGCGCAACACGCGGGATTTTGCTGCTCTGCATTTGGATGTGATTAATCTTTGGAGTAATTAGCCGTACCCAGACAACGCTAAGTCCGCGCGTTTTACACACACTCCCATAAAAAAGCGCCGCATCAGTAGCGCAGGCGACACCCTCGAAACCTTCGCCTTAGACCAAGCTTGTTAATCTTGGGGCTATGAAGATTTCAGAGCTTGCCAAGCGAACGGGAGTGTCCACCCACGCCCTGCGCCACTATGAGCGCTTGGGCCTATTGGAGCCAGTGCGCCATGCCAATGGCTATCGCGACTACACAGAAGCAATGTGGCGCGAAGTCGTGTTTATTGCCATGGCGCGCAAGATCGGCTTTTCCTTGACCGCGATTGCTGAGAGGCTACCAAGCTACCGCGCCGGACGGCTTCGCAACGCGGACATGGTGGAGGCTTTGGAGCTACGTGTTGCAGAAATGGATAAAGAGCTGGCCGCACTCGCCGCCCTGCGCTCGCAAGTTATTTCTCATATGCAGTGGCTGCAAAAACCACTGTTAAAAAAGATGGCGGCAAGCGCCACTTCCCACTCGCCACGCAAACGGAGTCTGCAATGAGCACTGTTTCTACAGAAAATAACCATGGATTTAACGCTTTGGAGCGCATGGTGCTGTCCATGCCCATGGCGCGCACGCTGGGCTTGCAATTCAATCGCATAGCGCCATCCGAGGTGGAGCTTGAAATCCCGATTCAAGAGGCGTTTACTTTCAGGCCAGGCCAGTTACAGGCAACGCCGGTATTTGCCATTGCGGACTTTGCTGCGGTGGCCGCTGCTGGTACCACGCTGAAACCCGGCTGGGTCAATGCCACTATCGACGCGACCCTCAAACTGATCGCCCCCGCCCAAGGTGTTGCGTTACGCGCCAGAGGGCGGGTGATTGACGCTGGCAAGCTTCTGACGATTTGCGCCGCCGATGTGTACGCCGTGGGCGGAGACGGAAGCGAGACGCTGTGTGCAACGCTTTTAGGCACTGCGCGCAATATCGATATGAACCCGAGGCCGCAGTAAATGAAAGAGCCGTGGCGATCGATGGATGCATGGACTGCCGCGTCGCTGTCGCTCCTCGCAGTGACGGATTTGTGCAGCCCCCCTGTCTAGAACGGGAAGCCATGGCACTTGGACTCACGAACTCTTGCCTGGAGTCGCCGGCGATTTTTGATCTCGGATTGTTTGATTGATCTTTGCCTTCAATGGCGTCGGGCAACTTCTAAAAGATGAGCTGAAGTAAACCTGAAAAATTTTGCTGCGATCAGGGTCGCGGCATTGGTACTGGCAAACGAAATGGCCTTTTTCCCCCGCAACTTCGCTGGAGTCGAAATCACAGACCGTATCGATAACACGGGTGGGTTTTTTAGCAGCGGCTTTTTTATCCTGTGCATGGGTATCGCTCAAAAAAGTGATGCAGAGCAGGGCGGCTAATCCACTGCGCTGAACAAGTTTTAAATTCTTGATAGCCTGGCTAAGTAGCATCATTGACATACCCCATGCTGAACTCTTTGGCGTGTTGACGGCAGCGAAAAATGCAAGCAAAAAGTAAAAAATATTTTAAACACGCCGATCTACTTGGAGGAAATTGTGGATTTCCGCCCTCAAGTAAACCCTTGCCCGCATTAGTCAAATATGTCCTCTAACCAGGACTTCTTACGATGGCGCTGGTAACGCGAATCGTCTTTGTAATACGCCTCAGGGTAAGCTGGGCGCTGTGCATGCGCAGCCTCTCCTCGACCCGCAGCATTGCCAGCGTTTTCGGATTTGGATTTTTCAAGTAGCTTGTCCAATTCGCCTCGGTCCAGCCAAACGCCTCGGCAGTTGGGGCAATAGTCAATTTCAACGCCCTGCCTGTCAGCCATGACAAGTAGGGTGTCTACACAGTTCGGACATTTCATAGGGGTTCCTTTTCTATAAATTGGGCCTGGCGCGTAAGCAGGGTGTTAAAGATAGAAGGCGATCCCGGTGCCTGCCAGGCTGAGCGCGCCAGTGGCAGCCAGCAGGCGCGCATCGCGCGGGTTTTTTGCTTTGAACTCTTGCGCTGCGCCATACAGGAATACGCCCGCCAAAAAGAGTCCGGCCCACACAAGATCGGGTGCAACAAGCTCATTCATTCGAACCGCCAATGCCCAACAGGCTAAGAAGGCTGGTGAACAGGTTGAATACTGACACAAAGAGTCCAACGGTTGCCATCACGTAGTTGTTTTCGCCACCGTTGACGATGCGGCTGGTCTCAAACAAAATCAGCCCGGCAGATAACAAGGCCACCATGCCAGACACAGCCAGTCCCAGCGCCGGGATGTCCAAGAGCAGCGCAGCGATACCTGCCAGCACGGCAATCACCATGCCGCAGAAAAGAAAGCCACCCATAAAGCTGAAGTCGCGCCGTGTCAGCAACACATAGGCCGACAAGCCGATGAAGGTCGCGCCCGTGGCTGCTAATGCCAGGGACACCGTTTGCGCGCCGCCGGGCAATGCGAGCGAATGCGTCAGCAAAGGGCCTAGGGTGTAGCCCATGAAACCGGTCAGTGCAAATACGGCTGGCAGCGCCCAGGCACTGTTTTGTAACTTATGGATGGCGAAAAGTAGTCCGAAGTAGCCCACCAGTGTCAAGATCATGCCTGGCGCACGCCATTGGTAAGCCACCGATGCGCTTGCTACTGCGGCGCTAAATAGCAAGGTCATGGCCAGAAGGGCGTAGGTATTGCGCAGCACCCGTGTGACTTCGGTGGGATGCCCCAGTGCTGGTGCAGTCGCCGGAAAGTCTGCCGGGTTGCGGGATGAAAGAGGTGAAGTGTTAGCTGTCATGATTTTGCTTTCTCAAGTAGAAGAAAAATTAGGTTTGAAAAGGCTGCGGTCAGGAGAGGACTGCAAATAATAGGTACATGGCGATGACCTTCTCGCGCGTACGGGTTGGCACATAGGCCTTATCTTTGTCAAATAGAAGCAGATAATTTCTTATCTATATTCCTGAAAATACTGAACAGCTATTTAGTCTGCCAAGCAAAAGCCTCCCATAACAAGCTAGCGCTGGCCTCCAAGCAATGACACAAAACAAGACTTCCATACGTGGTGTGTTGGGCAAATGGTTGCCCGGCAAAGAATTTTTGGCCAAATATCCCTGGCTTCATCCGATTGCTGGCAAGCTGCTACACCCACAGTTATGGCGTATGCAACATGAGGCGGTAGCGCGCGGCGTTGCGGTCGGTCTGTTCTGGGCCTTTGCGACGCCTGTTGCCCAAGTGCTGATCGCTGCCGTGCATTGCGTCTGGTGGCGTGCCAACTTACCTTTAGCCGCATTGATGACCATGGTGACAAATCCGGTGACCATTGGTTTTTGGCTATGGCTAGCCTACCGCCTGGGCTCGGTGGTGTTCAACGAACCCGCTCAGGCCGGGGTCACTTACTCGGCCTTGCCGACCCAATGGCTGGCGGAATATGCATGGCCCACCGTGGTGGGCATGGGCTTGTTTGCCATCGGCTTTTCCGTGGCTGGATATATCGGGGTCAAGCTGGTCTGGCGTTTCAATACCAATATCAAGCGCTGGCGCCGTAGACTGGCAAGGTAAATTTTCGGCATCGCATGGGCTCAGCCATCGTGCCCATCTAATCGGGTCTGTAACAGCCACGGGCCATAAGTGAGAGCGTACAAGCCAAAGGCCGCTGCCCAAGCAGCCGCTGCGCAAAGTAGCGCCCAGTCGGTCTGCGACGGCATCGCCAGTGGCCACACCACGCGGCATAGCGCAGCCGCAATCAGCAACACGAACGCTGCTATTTCAATGCGCCCCGCTTGCACCGGGCGCCCGGTGTGGCCGCGCGCGGTGCGCGTCATCATGCCTAGCACCAAGGTTGCAGTGGCGCCCACGGCCAGGCTGTGAATTCCGGCAGACACGCCTACCCAACCGAGTTCTGATAAAGCCAGCAGGCCCAGGCCAATGGCAAACCACAGGTAGGCCATTTGCAATACCCACACCATGGGGCGCTTGCGCGTGGCCCAGGGCGACCAGCGCCACTGACGTACCAGGTGCAAGCCCGCTGCAAGCGCTAAAACCAGCGCGTTAATCGGTGCAAAATCGGCGGGGGCAAACAGCCAAAGTGCCAAGCCTATGGTGGTATGGGCCAACACCGAGCGCTCCAGCCAAGGCAGAGCTTTGATGTGCACGCCAGGAAGCGCCGCCATGGTGAAGGCGGGTATGACTCTTCCCGCCATCACGCACTCCAGCACGACGATCAATGCCAACATGGCGTGCAAGGCCGACAGGGGCGACCATTCCACCCAACCCAGTACGGCGCTATGGAAGGCCGCATTCGCCAAGGCCATCAGCAGTAAGAGGGCCGCCAGCGGTAGGTTGCGGTAGTTTCCTGCACGCAGCAGCAAGCGCGCCAGCACAGCGGACACTACGGGCAACAGTGCCACATCCAGCACTGCGTACACCAGATAGGGCGTGCCCAGCGCCGCTAAACGCGCTGACAGCCATAGCCCGGCCAGGGCACCCAGTTGCGCACCCCTGGGTGTGGCCAAGCCGGTCCAGGCTTTGCCTGCGGTCATCAGAAAACCAATCACCACGGCACCCACAAAACCGTAAAGCATTTCGTGCGCATGCCACAGCAATGGCGCCATGGCCGGTGTCCATACCAGGTAACCCAGCAGCATCAACACCCAGGCTGGTATAGCCAGTGTGGCAAACAAGGCAGACCCTAGATAAAAAGGCCGAAAGCCTAAACGCAAGACCGCCAAGCCAGGCGGGGAATACCCGCTAGGTTCTTGAATATTAGGTAGGGTGAACGCTACAACTTTCACATGGATATCGAGTGGGGAAACGAGGGTGCCTTAGCCGGCGTCAGCACGCACGGTGGGGTACGCAAAAGCGTCTACAGAAGGCGCCTCAAGCCCAAAATATGGCTTCGATCAATGTAGCACCAACTAGCAAAAATAGATCAAATAAAGTCAAAGCAAGCCGCATCATTAGCGCCTCTTTGATGTTGATCAAGACCCGTGTTCGTGGTCTGCCCGCCTCAAGCCGAACCCATGCAAAGTTGCTGATGTAAGGCGTCTTGGTTAGCCCCGCCTAGGCATCCGCCAAGGCAACATCATGCGCACCGGCAGCGACACCAGGCGCGGCACGTCCAGGGATTCGTGGACTGCGGTTACATCCTCGCCTAGCAG
>Ga0209033_1000568_pt1 | contig 21516 bp, 17 predicted proteins | sample LauGreFa1BDMLBDN_2_FD_188218 | JGI IMG/M metagenome (GOLD analysis project Ga0209033, IMG submission 188218) | Freshwater lake microbial communities from Lake Michigan, USA - Fa13.BD.MLB.DN (SPAdes) (version 2) | ecosystem: Environmental > Aquatic > Freshwater > Lake | place: Lake Michigan, USA...
AACTACCTTGGGTAGACACAGTAACGGTAAAGCGTATTTGGCCTGATGCTATTGACATAAAAATATACGAAAAAAAACCTTATGCGAGATGGGGGGTAAATAGTTTGATTACTGAACAAGGTCATATATTCACTCCGAAAGATATTGAGAAGTTTACGAATATGACTTTGGTAAACGGCCCGGAATCACAAGAATTAAAAGTTCTAGAAATAATGAAGGGTATTAAAACAGCATTATTGGATCAATCCATGTCATTAACTGAATTTAATATTAATGATCGTGGGGCTTGGCAAATTAAATTAAGTACTGGCCTAGAAATCCAGTTGGGCCGTAATGAACAATTAAAAAAATTACAGCGTTTTTTAGAAACATTAGCCGTACTAAAACAAGAGCAAGTTGAGCAAATGGCAGTAGTTGATTTGAGATACCCCAATGGCTATGCGGTCTCGTGGAAGCCGGGGATAACAGAAATCGATTGGAATGCAATTGCCAACCCAGATAATCAACTAAAAGTCCACGATAGAGCGATGTAGAGTAAATAAAATGGCAAAAAAATTAGAACGTAACTTAATTGTTGGTTTAGATATTGGTACATCAAAGGTCGCGGCCATTGTTGGAGAAATAACTAATGACGGCAATATAGAAATAATAGGTTTTGGAATGACACCATCAAGAGGTCTTAAAAAAGGTGTAGTGGTAAATCTGGAGTCTACTGTTCAGTCTATACAAAAAGCAATTGAAGAAGCTGAGTTAATGGCTGGTTGTCAGATTAGATCAGTTTTTGCAGGGATAGCAGGTAGCCATATCAGAAGTCTTAATTCTCATGGAATCGTGGCAATTAAAGATAAAGAAGTCACCCAATATGATATTGACAGAGTCATAGATTCAGCCCGTGCAGTTGCAATTTCTGCTGATCAGAAAATATTACATATTTTGCCACAGGAATTTGTCATTGATCTGCAGGATGGTATTAAAGAGCCGATTGGAATGTCAGGTATTCGCCTAGAAGCTAAAGTACATATGGTTACCGGAAGTGTCAGTGCATCACAGAACATCATTAAATGTATACGGCGCTGTGGTTTGGAAGTTGAAGATATAGTGCTTGAACAATTAGCATCGTGTAACGCTGTACTAACAGAAGATGAAAAAGAATTAGGTGTCTGCCTTATTGATATTGGTGGTGGAACAACCGATATTGCAATTTTTGTTGAAGGTGCCATTAAACACACAGCGGTGATTCCTATAGCGGGTGATCAAGTAACTAACGATATTGCAGTTGCATTAAGGACACCAACAATAAATGCTGAAGAGATTAAACGTAAATATGCCTGTGCCTTAACCCAACTAGCTAATGTTGATGACACTATTGAAGTCCCAAGCATTGGTGAGCGAGCGCCACGCAAAATATCAATGCAAAATTTAGCTGAAATTATAGAGCCTCGATATGAAGAGTTGATGTTACTAGTTCAGTCTGAACTGAGACGGAGTGGTAACGAGGAATTAATAGCTGCAGGCATTGTTTTGACTGGTGGTAGTTCAAAAGTGATGGGGTTAATCGAGTTGGCAGAGGAAATTTTTCACATGCCAGTAAGAATGGGTGGTCCACAAAATGTTTCAGGCTTAACTGAGGTTGTAAAAAATCCAATTCATTCAACAGGGGTTGGGTTATTAATGTATGGACGAGAGCATCAAAGTTTAGGTAGAAGTATTGATTCAGAAGGTTTGGGTTGGCTTTCAAAAATGAAAAATTGGTTTCAGGGTAATTTCTAATAATGTTTGTTTTTATAGTTAAGGGGTGATGATATGAAATATGAATTGGTTGATACATATAGTGAAACTGCAGTCATTAAAGTAATTGGTGTAGGTGGTGGCGGTGGTAACGCAGTTAATCACATGGTTGGCTGCCATATTGATGGCGTTGAATTTATTTGTGCAAATACCGATGCGCAAGCATTACGAAAAGTTACCGTTGATACCGTAATTCAATTGGGTGTTGAATTAACCAAAGGGCTGGGTGCTGGTACAAATCCTGAAGTGGGGAAATTTGCCGCTGAAGAAAACAAAGAACGCATTAAAGAAGTTTTACAAGGTTCAGATATGGTTTTTTTAACTGCAGGGATGGGTGGTGGTACAGGAACAGGAGCTATTCCTGTTATTGCGCAAATCGCAAGAGAAATGGGGATCTTAACTGTAGCAGTTGTAACTAAGCCTTTCATGTTTGAAGGTAAAAAGAAACAAGTTGTTGCAGAGCAAGGCATCATTGAACTTGAAAAATATGTAGATTCATTAATCACAATTCCTAATCAGAAATTATTGCCAGTATTGGGTAACAATGTCAGCTTAATGGACGCTTTTAAAGCTGCTAATGAAGTTTTATTAGATGCAGTACAGGGTATTACAGAGCTTATTGTTCATCCTGGCATGATTAACGTCGATTTTGCAGATGTAAGAACTGTAATGTCTGGAATGGGAGCAGCTATTATGGGTATGGGAACAGCATCAGGTGAACATCGTGCACGTGAAGCTGCTGAAAAAGCAATTGCTTGCCCATTACTTGAGGATATCAATCTACAAGGTGCACGTGGAATATTGGTTAATATTTCTGCGGCCGATATGGGCGTTGCTGAGTTTAATGAAGTCGGTAATATAGTTCATGAGTTTGCTTCAGAAGATGCAGTTATTAAAATCGGTATGGCAATTGATCCTAGCTTAGGTGATGAAATTAAAGTAACTGTTGTAGCAACTGGTATGGGTTTGCCGCCACTAGCTGTTAAAGCACCTGTTAAAATGATACATAAGCCTGTTTTAAATAGAGCTAATTATGATGAATTAGATAAACCAACTATCATTCGGCAGAATGGTAGGGATGAAAATAGAGAAACACGTTTTGGCGCTCAAAACAAAAAAGATGTGGATTTAGATTATCTCGATATTCCTGCTTTTTTAAGACGTCAAGCAGACTGATTATAAGCCTCACCTCCAAGACCATGCGGGACGTGGATAATTACCTCGTCCTGCACTTTTTGAAATCTATCACGATCCTGAATCTATTAGCCTGTCTTCGTAAGTCTAGTTTTATATTATATTTCTATACCATGCTCTAAAAATGAATAGGGTTCTCCATCACCAATAATGAAATGATCTAATACTCTTATATCGAATAAGGCTAGTGCTTGCCTAAGTTTCTCAGTGATTTGTTTGTCAGCTTGGCTAGGTTGGGTGATACCTGAGGGATGATTATGGGCAAATATGACTGCTGCCGCATTATAATACAACGCTTGTTTGACGACTTCTCGTGGATAAACACTAGTACCATCTATTGTGCCTTTAAATAATTCATCTAGCTGGATGACTCTGTGTTGGTTATCCAGAAATAAACAAGCAAATACTTCGTAAGTATAGCCGCGCAAATGTGCGCTCAGATAGGCTTTAGTAATTTCCGGGCTGGTTAGCGCATTGCCACGTTGGAGAATTTCTTTAAAATGACGTTTGGCCATTTCCAGTACTGCTTGAAGTTGAGCATATTTTGCGGCGCCCAAACCATGCCCTGAGCAAAAATGTTGTTGATCAGCATTGAGTAGGGCTTTTAAAGAACCAAATTCTTCAAGTAGTTCTCGCGCTAATGTTACGGCAGACTTACCAGCAGTGCCTGTTCTTAAAAAAATAGCTAATAATTCAGCATCAGTTAAGGCGGCTGAACCCCGATGTAATAGTTTTTCTCTAGGCCGATCTTCCGCCGGCCAATCTTTAATAGCCACTGAACATGTATTTATGGGAGATAAAAGCCAAGTATAGAAGAATAAGATATTGCTTGTTATAAAAGTGCTTATATTTAAATGCTAAAGTAGCAAGTCTTTTAAACCTGGATAATCGTTAGGGCGCACACCATTTGGCCAGTGAAATTTTCTATCATATTCATTAATCGATAAGTCATTGATACTTGCATAGCGGCATCGCATTAGGCCGTTATTGTCGAACTCCCAATTCTCATTGCCATATGAACGAAACCATTCTAATTTATCGTTATGCCATTCGTAAGCAAAGCGAACGGCGATTCGATTGCTATTATGGCACCACAGTTCTTTTATTAAGCGATATTCGTGCTCTTTTGACCATTTGTTAGTTAGAAATTTTATGATTTCTTCGTGACCTTTATAAAATTCGTTACGGTTCCGCCACTGACTATCTGCGGTATAGGCTAAGGCAATAATTTTAGGGTCTTGATTGTTCCATGCATCTTCTGCCATGCGTACTTTTAAGAGGGCACTTTCTTGAGTAAAGGGTGGAAATGGACGGCGACCATTATATTGACTGTTCATTGCATGCTTTTATTATTTTGAGGTGAAGGCGGACTTTATCTTCAAGCATTTAAGTACTTAGTTTAAGGGCTTAACAATCCTATTTGATCATTACTTTTCATAATTGGTTGCTCTAGTAGGTTGGATATCCAAGCTTCTGCAGCGACCTGATTCGTAGCTAGTAAGACATTTGGGAAAAAACCAAAGGCTAAAATTAATAACGCTGGTATGCAGAGAATAGTCAGTTCGCGCGGACGTAAATCTTGGACCTTATTAATGGCATGTTGAGTAATAGGTCCAAAAAATGCTTTGCGAGTGAACGAGAGCATATAAGCTGCACCAAGTATTGCTCCAGCAAGTGCGGTGAAACCCAAACTATGATGAGCTGTTAAGGCACCAAAAATCAATAATAACTCAGCAGGAAAACTACTAGTGCCGGGAAGTCCTATACTGGCTAATACAAAGAAAAAATAAAAGGTGATTAAACGGGGCATTACTTTTGCTAACCCACCTAAGTGTATTGTCTCGGTGCTACCTAATCGATGCTGAATAAATCCGGCAATTAGCATTAGAGAGCTTGAAATTAGAGTAAAGTTAACTAGTTGAAAAATCGCACCTTGTATCCCCTGTGTTGTTAAGGATGAAATGCCAATTATTATTAAGCCAACGTGACTAATGCTGGCATAAGCCAGTAAGCGTCTGAAGTTGGTTTGTTGTAATGCAATTAATCCAGAATAGATAAGGGTAATTGCACCTAGAATCCCCAAGGCCCAGCTATATTCAACAGCAGCAGATGGAGCTAATGGTATGGCAAAGCGCAGGATACCATATATACCGAGCTTCAGCCCAAGCAATAAGGCTGTTAGTTGCGTTGGGCCTTCCATAGCAACCTTAGGCAACCAAGTATGAAAAGGGAAAAGGGGTGCTTTTACAGAAAATCCAAGCAGGAATAATATGAAAACAAGGGGTTGTAGGTTGTCGGTTAATTTTGTTTCGAGTAATAAAGGTAAGCTAAAGGATAAGTTTTGAGTAAGAGTACCCCCCATATCATTGGCGTGATTAATAGCCAAGATAACTATGGCAAATAATAATGGAACGCCACCAACTAGCATAAATAATGTATATTTCATAGCTGCACTTCGGCGCTCAGGACCTATTCCCCAAAGACTAGTCAAAAAGAAAATAGGGGGTAAAGTGAGTTCCCAAAATAAAAAAAATAAAACTGTATCCAGCGCTGAAAATACGCCTATGGTGATGCCTTCTAATGCTAGTAACAATGCAAAATGAAGACGTTGTTGGTGTTGCACAGAATTCCACGAGGCAAAAATTGCTATTACCGTTAATAGGGCTGACATGGGTAAAAATAATATAGATATGCCGTCGATACCGATTAAATATTCGATGTTTAAGTTTGGTATCCAAGCATAATGTTCAATTAACTGAAATTGGTTCCCTTGGGTGGGATTAAATAAAGTTAATGCTATCAAGGTTAAGATTAATTCGAGGCTGGCAAATCCTAAGGCAATTTTTCTAGCTAAATTAATGTTGTATGTTATTACAGTTATTATCGCGCCAATTAAGGGTAGTAAAATAGTAATGCTGAGTAGCGGAAAATTGACGTCATTCATCTAGTTGGAGCGGTAATTTTGTTAGTTTGTTGGGAGCCATGCATAGGATAATGCTTACCAATATCTGAAGCTTCCTGATCTATGTAGTTTAGCCATGGCGTTGAATAAAAACCAGTGACAACAAGTAATGAACAGATTGCCAAGGTAATAATACGTTCTTCTTTGACGGGGTGATGAATAGCACTATCAGGCTGATGGGCACGAACTGGAGTGGCTATAAAAATTTGTTGAAAAGCGCGGAGTAAGAAAGCTGCAGCAAGTACATTGCCTATTAATATTGATATAGCCAGTAACCATCCGTCTTCTTCTATGACGCCTTCAATGAGTAAATGTGCTGCGTCATATCCGGGTGTACCAGGCATCGCCATAGTTGATAATGCTGAAATTAGAAACAGTAATGCTATGGCAGTATTGGTATCAAATAGTCCACCTAACCGAATGATAAATGCGGTGCGTGTGCGTTCATAAATCAAACCAACACTAAATAACATGCCGGCTGTGGCAAGACCATAAGCAATGGATAGTAAAAGACTACCTTCCAAGCCATATTCGTTAAAGCAGAAAATACCAATAACCAGCATGCCTGTATGGCTGACGACAGCAAAGGCCAGTAAGCGTCGAATATTAATTTGCATTAGTGCAAGCAAAGCGCCGTAAAAAATACTGATCAGGCTTAAAGTTAAGACAAAATCGGCCCATTGTTCAGCAACACCAGGGACTAATGGTAATATAAAACGAATAACGGCATAAATGCCTAGTTTTAAGCCTATCATAAAAATACTACAACTTGCGACCGTGCCTTGTTCGGCAAGAAGCGGTAGCCAGCCATGAAATGGAAATAATGGCATTCGAATGGCAAAGCCAAACAGTAACAGTATAAAAATCAAGACTTCATCATGTAAATAAGCGTTGTTTTGTTTTATGATAAGCCAGTCAAACGTTAGCGCGTGATCCGCATCAATCAAGCCGAAAGCGAGTAACATGAAGCCGGCCAAGGTCATTAATAAACCGCTACCCCAATATTGCATTAATAGAGTGATGACCCAGCGCCTGTTTTTTCCGGTTCCGGCATGTGTTGTTAATAAAATTACGGGGATAATTTCCAGTAAACACCATAGCCAGAATTGCATAAGATTAAGGGCTGAAAAAGCACCGATTAAAATGCCTTCATACCCCAACAGGCAAGCTATAAATAAACGATGAGTAACATGTCGGGTAATAACGGTATAAATCAAAGCGAGTAAAGTTAGAACGGACGTCAGTGGAATAAATAAAATATTGGCGCCATCAACCCCAACACTATAACTGAGCCAAGCGAAGTGAAACTGTTCGGTGAGATGAATGTTAGGGTTACTGGAATCAAAAACAACTAACAGATAAATGCTGAGTATTGCTGTTAAAATTGTACCTACGAAACCAATCCGAAGAGCAATAACCGAAGATCGCGAGCAGAGGATGGCAATCATCGCTATAAGAGGAACAAGAGTCAATGTGGTTAGTAGCGGGAAAGCTGCTGATTCTGACCAAGGGGTAAAGGTAATTTCCATCAGCGACTCAAAATACAATCAAAAAGATTATTAATACAAATAGTACAAGGTAGCGTGGTCTTAATATTAACCGTTCAAATTTATTGGCGGCGTGTCCTAGTTTTCGACCGTACATAATTGCATCTTTATTAACACCACGTAAGACAAAGCGATCTTCAAACCAATGTGTAACGCTGGCAAACCAAGCCGTAAGTTTACCCGCTAATCCCCTGCCGTGGGCAAAACTATCGAGATCATTATCCAGTTCAGGTCCTAGTAGTTTTTCTTCAAGTTCTGCTATGGAGGATATTGTTAGTATCGCAGGTGCAGGTGTGCCCATAATGTGATCAATAACATGATCATCAAAGTAGCTAAGATCATGAGCAAGTCGATTAATAGGTCTTACCAAAGTCCAATCGGATATTTGATCCAACCAGAAACGTTGTAATGAAGCTATATAGGCCCATCGAAGACCTGAGATTATAGGCATAACAGGCTTTATTGGGTTGCCTGAGATATTATGCATAAGTGATGGAGCGGTTAAGAACAGATAGCAGCGAACTATTGCATGAGCACAAAGATGCCAACTAGCCAGTTGCCAAAAGCCTAATCCACAAGCCATAAACATTAAACCCAGTTGACCGGATGTAGCAAAAACCAGTGAGCTTTTAATATCTGTCTGAGTTAAGCCAACTATAAAGCTATAAGCTGCTGTTAGGCCTCCTACAATTGCGAGCAAGGCCATAGCAAATGGGGCTTGTTCAAAAAGAGGTTCTAGGAGACAGACAAGATAAACACCTGCATGTATCATAACAGCGCCATAGAATACTGCGCTGGAGGGCGTTGGGCCTTCCATTGCACGTGCCAACCAAGGTGTAAAAGGAAGTTGCGCTGACTTGGCAAATGCTGCTATGGCAAAACACATTGCAATTCCGTTGGCTTCGCCTTTGTCGAGTTGTGATGGCATGGCATTCAAGTCAGTCCAATTGATACTTTCGGTCCACAAATAGGTTAATGCTATCCCCAGAATAAATAGGGCATCACCAATGCGATTAGTAATAAATACCCGAGTAGCATTTATGACTGCAATTGGACGATGGTAAGCATAAGCTATCAATAGATAAGAGCAGAGTCCTGCAATCTCCCAGCCGAAAAAAGTGCCGACTGCATTGCCTGATAGCACGAGCAATAGAATGCCTGAAGCAAAAAGACACAAGATAAAGAAGAACCGGTGAAAGCCTATTTCTCTGTGCATATAATTCACAGAAAAGCGCATGATAAGAGTTAAAAGAAAGGTAAATAATACTGCCAATACAACACTAAATCCGGTGCTGATAAAGTTTACTTGAATATTTAATGTATCACTGCTGAGCCAGTTTCCTAATAATACTGAACCTGTGTTTATTTTTAGTAAATCAGCAATCAGTAACGTTAGAGCAAGCAGGAAGGACATGCTCATAGTCCAGGTCGCGATAATTGAGGTCTTGTTTTCACTGGCTTCGCCATGAATTACACCCGTTAAAATGCCAACTCCAATGAGTATGGTTGCGGTAAATGGTAATAGAGGTATTAGAATGACTAAAGCATCCATTCTTTAAGTTTCCAATAGTGTAGGCTGTTTAATCAGCATGGGCGGAACGGGTAGGGTTTTGTCGCGATAACAATCAGTTGAGTTGTTATATAGTTGCGGTGTTTCTTTATTAGTTTGCCACAGAATAAATCCTGTTCCACGTTCAAAAATGAAGATTTCACCCGTCTCAGGATCTTTAGTGCTCAGGTGAATCCAGCCACCAGCTATTAGTTCACGCAAGCTTTCTTGTTCAGAATAAATTCGTTCCAGTACTGATGTTTTAGCCTCTACTACTAATTGTAAGCGCATCGCTTCGTGAATCTCGACCATTTGTTGAGGTAGGCCGGTTCGTAAATCACTGCTGCCACCTTCCATTACTCCAAACAAACCAGTGATATTATGGGGTACTTTTGAACCACAACCTAATCGGTCGTTATTAATGGTTGAGAAGTAATATTCTAGGTTGATACCGGCACCTACAGGGCCAACAGCTAATAAAATACCTTCAAGTATTTTGCCATCAGTGTCCTGGGTTGGATCATAAGAAATCAAGAATACTCGGCGGTCAAAGAAAGCACCTTGTGTTAATGATCTTCTCCCTACTATTGCTGAAGCATTGGTAGCATGCCCTAATTCGGGTCTGGCTTGAGAGAAATCAGAGGCGCGCTCTTCTACATGAGCTAGCGCTTCTTTGGGCGTTGGTTTGCGTGGTGCAGAAGCAAGTCGACGGCATCTTTCATGGGCTGACATAAGTTGAGCGTGTTTTAATTCCAGTTGAAGCTTTTTGAAACTGGCAAGTCGATCTTTTGGAATATCGGTTAGATCAAACCAGCTAATAGCCTCACTACAGGTATTGTGTTCTGCACCAATAAACCAGGTATCAGTTGGAATGTTGATGCCCCAATCAGCCAAATGTTTTCTAATTGCAGGACGATTAGCCATTGCTGCAAAAACTCGGGCATTAGGTCCCCCATGTCGACCACTGCAGGCACCGCAGCCATGGGCGGCGTCATGAGGGTTATTTTGGCTAATAGAACCGTGCCCCATCAATACGACTAACTCTGAAAAGCCATAAGTCAATCCTATGTTGCGAAGTAATCCAGCAACTCTGAATGCTTGCTCATTATCAGTAAATCCTAGTTTGGGGTGATTTGCAGAGGCAATTGATGAGTGATCAGTTGAGGTAAAATTCAGTCGAGTTTTAACGTCTGGCGATTGCCATTGTATGATGCTTGCAAGTATGGTTTGCTGGTATTTTGGTAACAGTGATTTTGCTAGAAGACCCACTAAAGTTAGCGGTGCAATCGCGTCAATAATGGGATGAGATAATATCAAGTTACGACGCAAACTATTTTGTAGAAAATTTGCAATCATTTGATTAAGTGTAAGTCCTCTACGATGCTTATTTACAACTTTGTCATTATCGGCGATTGCTACTTCTTGCACTTCATGGGCAGGCGTAACGACTATCGGGCATAATGCACTGGTTTTGTTATCATCTAGGCCCTTATAGTGCATGGCGATACCAAAAAAACCAGCGGCGCCCAGCGTTTCAATCGCGGGATTAAATTCTTCAAGATGACGGCGAAATCCTTCTTCGCGATCATCCATGCAAAATATTATCTGAGATTCAGGGCATTTATCACGTTTGGCCCAACGACCGCGATTATGATTGGCGTGCAAAGCTTGAAAAAGGTTTTCGCTGTAATTTATTTCATAAGCATAAAGCCATATTTCATTGCGTTTTTTGATATTAAACGTATCCAGCAGATTTAACATTGCCAAGAGATCTTTTTGTTTGATCGTTTCGAGATAGGTGCTGTTGAGTCCTAAATGTTGGCATAAGCGAAATAAGCGCCAACCACTTTCTTGCGCAGTGTGTCCGGTATTGTTTTCAATAAGCGAACTACATTGCCAAGTCCAAATTAATTCAGCAAGTTGTTGCCAATCGTCGCGGTTATGTCGATCTGGATCTGCTTGAATAGTCAGTGACTCGGCCTGTTGAGCCAAATATTCCGGTAAGTTACCTTGGTAAAGGGATCTACGAACAGAATATTCTGAGAGATTTTTTTGAAAATATGAGTGCAGCGCACTTAATTTAGCTGGAGTTTTCCAGATATCCATGCATATTTGATTTAGCCATAACCTGTCCAGAGTGAGTCTAATGGCAAGGTAATCGACTAATTTTGGTGCGGCATCGTTTGTTACTTGATATTGAGGGTGATGCTGTCGCCAGTTAATAATACCTGACCAGCCGGGTATCTCAAGGGCCAGTTTTTTTAAGTAATTATCCCATTTAAGTTGAGGTATTTCTAAGTGGGTTAGTTGCAGGATGATGGTTTCAATAGGATCTTCAGGTAATTCAGAAATGATCTGTTGCCAGTCTGGCAAGTCATGTAAAAATGGGTTTGCATCATAGGTTACTGTTGTTCGCCAAGCTTTATAAAGACCTAGCTCTTTCCGCTCAGGCAACTGCCAGGGAGCGACACCTTCATCCATAGCTGATGCACAGATGCGTATTAATTGCGGACGAACAGAATCAAGTATGTCTATTCCGCATAATTTAAGTATTAATCCGCAAAAAGTGGTGCTGATGCCTAATTGATCAAATAAGTCATCTAGAGACACGGAGTCAGAATGATGAAATGATGAATCTTGTTGAAGCGTGGCTTTATGTGCAGTAAGCCATTCTTCGGTGTGCTCTACTGATAAATCGAGTAATGCTTCAGGATGGAATGCGGCCTGTTGTAAATCAAGTTTACTTAAAATACTTTGCCAGAGTTCTTTAATAACGGTGGCTTGATGAGCGTTTTTTGCAAATAATTGCTTTCGTGCTGTCTCAGGAATATCTGCTTGGGTTTTATTTAAAGCATTAAATTCTTCTATTTGCCAATTTAATTGGCTAATGGTAATGCCTTCTAGGTCAAATAGTAGGGCAATAGTGTAAATATCTTTTCGTCGGATAGTGGCTTCTTGTATAGAGCATATGACTTCTTCCCCTAGTAAATCGGCATGTTTTGCTATTGCTTTGGACAAATTTTCATGGGTAATTCGCCCTTGTTGGTAAAAAGCGCGGTTTTGAGATTCCGGAAGGTAGCCACTAATGCCGGTTAATTCTTCGTATGTTGCTAAAGCCTCTTCAAATGGAAGGTGTTGAAAGCCATGTAAGGTATTGTGATGAACGAAATCAAGAATTGGTGCTTGTCCTGGCAGGATATGATCTAACAGATTTACGGCGGCTATAATCTGTTCTCGACTGCTCTGATTTATTGGAAGAAATTCTTGCATTGTTATTATAAAAGCCGTTGCCCAATATGATTATTCATTTGTTCAATTGTTGCAGCGGATAGCTCAATCAAGGAGGTGGGCATTAGACCTAGTAACACAATAAAAGAGACTAATAACCCTGAAGCGAATAGTTCGGTAGTATTTAGGTCATTGATTAGTTTCATTGGAGACTTTACTGGTCCGGTGAATAAAATACCTATGGTGCGCATTGAATAAGCTGCGCTAATTAGTATGCTTATACTAAAAAATATCATGAGGCCTCCCCATTCTTGAAAGCCGCCGATAAGTGCGTGGAGTTCAGCAATAAAGCCAATTGACCCAGGCAGTCCCATTGCTGCTAGTAATGTTAAGGTCATAAGCAAAGCAAAGCGCGGCATTATTTGAATAAGAGAACTGTAATCATGAATGTTTCGGCTATGTGTGCGGTCATATAGCAATCCAACCATTAAAAATAATGCCCCTGCAATTAAGCCATGTGCACTCATTTGTATAACTGCTCCAGTAAATCCAATTTCGTTTAAGGTGGAAATACCTAATAAAACAATGCCCATGTGACTGATTGAAGAGTAAGCAACCATGGCTTTAAGATCGGTTTGGCGCCAAGCAAGTAAGCCACCATAGAGCATCCCAAACAACCCAAGAAAAACAAATAATGGCTGTAGAATATGCGCAGCCTCGGGCAGCATATTCACAGCTCTGATGAGACCGTATGCACCCATTTTTAATAAAATACCAGATAGTAGAATGCTGATAGGGCTTGGTGCTTCAACATGTGCCAGTGGTAGCCAGCCGTGCAGAGGAAAAATGGGTATTTTGACGCCAAAGCCAATGATAAAGCCAAGTAGAACTAAAATCTGTTCGTAGCGAGGCATGTCTTTTGCCGCCTGATGCATGGTTGTCATCAGGGATCCTGCGTGTTCGAGGTCGTATTGACTGATGGCAAGTAAGCTCATGAGCATAAATATAGACCCACCCATCGTATACAAAACAAAATTGAGGCTCGCGACATGTCGACGTTTACCGCCCCAGTGGCCAATAAGAAAAAATAGAGGGATTAAGGTTACTTCCCAGAATATATAAAATAGTGCCCAATCTTGGGCCAGAAAGACACCAAGTATGCCGAATTCCAGCAACAGTATGCAGATATAATAGCCTTTAATGCTATTGCAAATGCTGGAAGAAACTAACAGAGAAATACATGTAAGGAAAGTTGCTAAAACTAGCATCGGTATCGAAAGTCCGTCAACACCTAGTGCATAGGCGCTCCCAAGATTCGGGTTGAGTGGATAATATTCACTTAATTGGATGCTTGCATTATGTTGGTCAAATATCGATAAAAGCCAGCAACTTAGAAAAAAAACAAGAGTGACAAACAGGTTTGCAATGGTGCGGATAATTCGGAAATTCTGATTAGGCGTTAAAGCTAAAAATAATGCGCCGGCTGCTGGTGTCCAAAGTATTAGACTGAGAATCCCCATGAATAAATCACTCCTTAATCTAAATATAAGCCAGTCAACTGAAGTTGATGCAATTATACATTCAAGTGGTAAATTGGCAAGTTAGATAAAAGTCTCCAATATAGACTCTTAGTGAGTTAGTTTCATTCCTCAGTCACTTATTTAAAAGGTTTAAACATAAGACTTCTGAATACTTTGTAAATAAAGAAAGCTTGAATATGGAGTTTTCGAAAGCCTGATAATTACCAAGTTCTTTACTGCGAATTTAAACAGTACTATAATGGTCCACAATAAATTGGAGCAGATATGTTAAGGTTGAGTAAATTGACTGATTATGCCACAGTCATTTTAAGCTTTATGGCTAAAGATGACTTACAGGTGCATGCGGCTATGGAAATAGCATCAGTAACGGGTATTGCTTTGCCAACAGTCAGTAAGGTTTTAAAGCTTTTGGTAAATGCTAAAGTACTGATTTCTACGCGAGGTGCGAAGGGAGGCTATACCTTAGCTAAGGAGCCCAGCAAAATAACGGTTGCGTCGGTTATAAGTGCGTTAGAAGGCCCTATAGCATTAACCGAATGTAGTATTTCACAACAGGGGTGTGAGCAGGCCTCAGGTTGTGGTATTCGAGGCAACTGGAGTTTAATTAATCAGGTCATTCATAATGCTTTAGAGTCTGTGACATTAGCAGATATGATTAAACCTACTCACGCTCAAGACGTGGTTCGAAGACAAGAGGTTTTAATTCCTGTCGCCAGTTTGTATCGTTAGGCGGAAATTTACGTTTGTATTTATCACGTCTTTGTAAATTATAGAGAATTTTATGTCAGCAAGTGCACAAGAAGTTAATAATCTTATCAATCAAGAGTATAAGCAAGGATTTGTGACTGAATTGGAAACTAATACGTTTCCACCCGGTTTAGATGAATCAGTTATTCATAAGTTATCGAAAATTAAAAATGAACCTGAATTCATGTTGGAATATCGATTAAAGGCTTTTCGACATTGGCAAACGATGAAATCTCCAAAGTGGGCGTTTGTTGATTTTGAACCAATAGATTATCAGTCTATCAGTTATTATTCTGCACCTAAACGTAAAGAAGATGGGCCTAAAAGCTTGGATGAAATCGATCCGCAAGTATTAGAGGCTTATAAAAAGCTCGGTATTCCATTGGATGAGCAAGAGCGTCTGGCAGGAGTTGCTGTTGATGCGGTTTTTGATAGTGTCTCAGTCGCGACTACTTTTAAAGGCAAGCTCAAAGATGTAGGCGTTATTTTTTGTCCAATTTCTGAAGCGTTGCGAGAGCATCCTGAACTCGTCAAGCAATATTTGGGATCGGTAGTGCCACATACCGATAATTATTTTGCAGCTTTAAATGCGGCCGTATTTACCGATGGTTCTTTTGTTTATATTCCTAAAGGAGTGCGATGCCCAATGGAGTTGTCAACGTATTTCAGAATTAATGCAGCTAATACTGGGCAATTTGAAAGAACCTTGATTATTGCTGATGAGGGTAGTCATGTTAGTTATCTTGAAGGTTGTACTGCGCCAATGCGCGATGAAAATCAGCTACATGCAGCAGTAGTTGAATTGGTGGCGATGAAAGATGCCGTTATCAAATATTCTACTGTTCAAAACTGGTACCCTGGCGACAAAAATGGTTTGGGTGGTATTTATAATTTTGTGACCAAGCGGGCAGATTGTCGGGGAGATAACTCCAAAGTATCGTGGACACAGGTAGAAACTGGTTCTGCTATTACTTGGAAATATCCCAGTTGTGTTTTGACGGGTGATAACGCTGTAGGTGAGTTTTATTCAGTTGCATTGACCAATAATTATCAGCAAGCCGATACCGGCACCAAGATGATTCATATCGGCAAAAATACACGAAGTACGATTGTTTCGAAAGGTATATCGGCTGGTAAAGCACAAAATACCTATCGTGGTTTAGTGAAGGTATTGAAAAGTGCTGAAAATGCTCGTAATTATACGCAATGTGATTCATTGTTGGTGGGTGACAAATGTGGAGCGCATACCTTTCCTTATATTGAGGTTAAGCAACCCTCCGCACAGGTTGAACATGAAGCAACTACTTCTAAAATCAGTGAAGATCAGTTGTTTTTTTGTCAACAACGTGGGTTATCAGCAGAAGACGCCGTCTCAATGATTGTTAACGGTTTTTGTAAGGAAGTCTTTAAAGAGTTACCAATGGAGTTTGCAGTAGAGGCTCAGGCTTTGCTTGGGCTGAGTCTTGAAGGGTCAGTAGGCTAGAATTCAATTTGTAAATGTGGGGGCTCAAGCCCTTTAAATAAAACAGGTAAAAACAACATGCTTAGCATAAAAAATCTTCACGTTAGCGTTGGTGACAAGCCCATTCTTAAAGGGATTAATCTTGAAATTAATGCCGGTGAAATCCATGCGATTATGGGGCCAAATGGGTCTGGCAAGAGTACTTTGTCTCATATTCTATCTGGCAAGAGTGGCTACACGGTCACTGAAGGTTCAGTGACTTATCAGGGCAAAGAATTATTGGAAATGCCGCCTGAAATTAGAGCGCGTGAGGGTGTTTTTTTAGCATTTCAGTATCCGGTAGAGATTCCTGGCGTTAGTAATATTTATTTATTAAAAGCAGCGCTTAATTCAATCCGAAAGCATCATGGTCAGTCTGAGGTGGATGCAATGGATTTCTTGACCTTGGTAAAAGGAAAAGTCAGGCTACTGGAAATGGATGAGAAATTTCTATATCGCGCAGTCAATGAAGGTTTTTCGGGTGGGGAAAAAAAGCGCAATGAGATTTTACAAATGGCGATTCTAGAGCCCAAGCTTTGCATACTAGATGAAACAGATTCAGGTTTGGATATTGATGCACTAAAAATAGTGTCAGAAGGTGTTAATTCTCTAAGATCAACCGACAGGGCTTTTGTGATGGTAACTCATTACCAGCGTTTATTGGATTATATTAAGCCGGATTATGTTCATGTATTGGCGAATGGGCAAATTGTTAAGTCAGGTGGGGCAGAGTTGGCGCTAGAGCTGGAAGAAAAAGGATATAGTTGGCTTGAAGATAATCAGGTGGCGGCTTAATGACAACAGCAAATGCGAGTCGGTATCCTGCAGAATATTCAAATAGTGTGCCGTTGTTGTGTGGACAATCGTTGTCATGGCTGAAACAGCAACGTACTAACGCGTTGTTACAATTTTCAGAGCAAGGATTTCCTGCTTTGCATGAGGAGGAATGGCGCTATACCAACGTTTCAGCCATTGAGAAAAAACTGTTTTCGCCTAAGGTAAATAAAACGACAGGCTTTGTTGACGTTGAGTGGTTGAAATCATATCAATTAGAGGATGCATGGTCTGTTGTCTTAGTAGATGGACACTTTTCTGTAGAACTTTCTTATCTAGAGGGTTTGCCGAATGATGTTTTAGTTAAAGGTATGGCGGATGCTTTGGAAGAAATACCAGAGGTATTAGAAAGGTTCATTAATCAAGCTGTTAGTGTTGATGAGCATAGTTTTATTGCATTTAATACGGCTTGGTTTACTGATGGTTTGTTTGTTCATCTAAGCAATAAACAGGTATTAGAAAGGCCGATACAGGTATTACATATCGCTACTCAACAAGATGTTTTGAGTGCCACACGCACTGTCATTATTCTTGATAAATTGACAGAGGCAAGCATTATAGAAACTTATGTCGGTTACGATAATGCTTATTTGTCTTCTGCAGTCACTGAAGTTTTTGTCGGCAAGAATGCTGATTTAACGCTCTATAAGATGCAATGTGAGTCCGAAAAAGCTTATCACTTTGGTGGAGTTTACGTTAAACAGGATTGTCATGCTCGGTTTAGACACCATAATTTTGCTTTTGGCGCTTTGTTAGCGCGATCCGATATTCATACAGATTTAGATCATGCTTCAGAATGTGAATTAAATGGCTTGTATTTAGGTGTAAAGCGCCAACATATAGATAATCACACGCGAATTAATCATACAAAGTCTCATGGGATTAGTCGAGAACTATATAAAGGTGTATTAGATGGCAGAGCTAGAGGAGTTTTTCAAGGACGGGTGATCGTAGCGAAAGATGCTCAAAAAACAGATTCACAAATGAATAATCGTAATCTGCTCTTATCAAATGAAGCAGAAGCTGACAGTAAGCCGCAATTGGAAATTTATGCAGATGATGTTAAATGTGGGCATGGTGTGACTGTAGGTCAGTTGGACGAAAAATCTATTTTTTATCTGCAATCCCGTTGTGTAGATGAAGAAACTGCGCGTAATATTTTGACGTTTGCATTTGCTAACGAAATGGTTGATAAGGTAAGGATTAAAGTGTTACACGAGATGATATTGGACCAAGCATTATTACGTTTCCCGCAGGAAGGTGTAAATAAGGAGTGGTTATGAGTCAGTTTGATGTGCAAAGAATACGTCATGACTTTCCAATTTTAAAAGAAAAGATTCGCGGTAAGGACTTGGTCTATTTGGATAATGCTGCTACCTGTCAAAAACCTCAGGTGGTTATTGATAGTATTGTTAATTTGTACACTCACGATTACGCTAATGTGCATAGAGGCGTACATACCCTAAGTGTTCGTTCTACAGATAAATTTGAGGGCGCGAGAATTAAGGTAAAGGATTTTATTAATGCGGCTACCGAAAAAGAAATAATTTTTGTTAAAGGTGCTACAGAAGCAATAAACCTTGTTGCGCAAACTTATGGTAAGGCAAATATTAAGGCGGGTGATGAAATTATTATTACTGCCATGGAGCATCATTCCAATATTGTGCCTTGGCAAATGCTATGTGAACAAATGGGCGCTGTATTAAAAATTGCGCCAATAAACATGTCAGGCGAGCTGATATTTGATGAGTTTGAAAAGCTAATCAATAACAAAACCAGATTGATTTCTGTTGTTCATATGTCCAATGCGTTGGGCACTATCAATCCAATTAAAAAAATTATCGACGCCGCCCATCAAAGCGCTATACCAGTATTGTTGGATGGTGCACAAGCCATTCCTCATATGACGGTTGATGTGCAGGATCTGGATTGTGATTTCTATGTTTTTTCAGGGCACAAGCTTTATGCGCCGACAGGTGTTGGTGTTCTTTACGGTAAGCAAGCGCTACTTGAAGCTATGCCACCTTATCAAGGTGGTGGGGATATGATACGTAAGGTTACTTTTGAAGAAACTGAATATAATGTTTTACCTTATAAATTTGAGGCAGGCACACCGAATATTGCAGGTGTAGTTGGGTTGGGTGCCGCTATTGATTATCTGAATAAAATTGGTATGGATCATATAGCTGTTTATGAGGCTGAGTTATTAAGCTATGCTACCGAAAGAGCTAAAAGAATTGGTGGCCTGCGGATTATCGGTGAAGCTGAGCAAAAAGGAGCAATTCTATCTTTTGTCCTAGATAAAATACATCCCCACGATATTGGCACAATGCTTGATAGTTTGGGTGTTGCAATAAGAGCAGGGCATCATTGCGCTATGCCGGTAATGGATTTTTATAAAGTTCCAGCCACAGCAAGAGCTTCATTTGCTATGTATAATACCAAGGAAGAAATTGATGTATTAATGAATGGTATACAATCTTTAATTGAGGTATTTGGCTAATGTTTGATGATTTACGCGATCTTTATCAAGAGGTTATATTTGATCATAATCGCAATCCACGTAATTTTCGAATCATAGAAAATGCAGACAAAAAAGTAGAGGGGTTTAATCCGCTATGCGGTGATCGTCTGACACTCTATTTGCAAATGTCGGGCGATGTTATTGCTGATGCTAGTTTTCAAGGTTCAGGCTGTGCAATTTCTACAGCATCTGTGTCATTATTGACCGAAATTGTTAAGGGAAAAACTGAGCAGGAGGCTGAAGAGTTATTTAAAAAGTTTCATGAAATGACTACCGGAAAAGACGAGGATTTTAATCTTGAGGCAATCGGTAAGTTGGCGGTACTGGCTGGTGTGCGTGAATATCCTGCGCGAGTTAAATGCGCCACATTAGCTTGGCATACGCTTGATGCGGCAATAAAGAATCAACAACAAGCAATTTCAACAGAATAATAGTTGTCAATATCTGATAGGTGGGAAAATATTACGCTAAACTGGCTGTTCTATACCAGGGTCAGGGAGATATAAAGCCTTTTAAGCAGCTCGCAGAAAGACTTGATGTGCCTTTGTATGAAGTAATTAATAATGAAAGTCCTGAGTGTTTCTTTTTAACTTGGCGTGATGGGTGTTTGAAATTATTGGACAAAGAGTTGCTCAAAAAGGGCGGGTTAGTTGTAGATATAGAACCTCGTAATGGAGAGCAACGCTCATGGCCCGCCCCTAAACAAGGACCTTTGGCTCAAGCGCTTGGACGAAAAATAAAAACAGTTGTAGATGCAACTGCGGGTTGGGGGCAGGATAGTTTGCATATTTTTCGAATGGGTTATGAATTACTTTGTATAGAGCGCTCACCCGTTATGGGGGAATTGTTGCAGGATGGATTTAATCGTTTGGCCTTACAAGACTGGATGCAAAAGCTGGATTTACAGTCGCCCAAATTGCTAAATGGTAATGCTATTGAGCTTCTAGAAGTATTAGATTTTCAGCCAGATTGTATTTATCTTGATCCAATGTTCCCTCCAAAGCGGAAAAAATCGGCATTGGCAAAAAAATCAATGGTGGTGTTACGGGATTTGTTAGGTGATGATCAAGATAAGTCTGAATTATTTATTACAGCAATGAAGGCGGCAGGTAAGCGTGTTGTTGTGAAAAGTCCAGATTATGCAGAACCTTTGGGAGGGAAGCCCAATGAAAGCTATCAGGGAAAGCTATTAAGATATGATGTTTATTTTAAAGATTAAATAATGAGTGACATAAGATGTCTGATTGGATAGATGTAATAGCAGAAACAGCGTTAGCAGAAGGAGAGAATGTTGTTGTTGATATTGATGGAACAGATGTAGCGTTGTTTAACATTAAGGGTCATTTTTATGCTATCGAAGATATTTGTTCTCATGATGGAGCGGAAATTGCCAGTGGGCAAATAGAAGGAGATCAAATTATATGCCCACGACATGGCGCTCGTTTTTGCATCAAAACAGGTTATGTTAAGTCCCCTCCGGCCTATGAAGCAATAAATTGCTTTCCTGTTCGAGTTGAAAATAATATAGTGCAGGTCAGAGATGATCGCTGGGATTAATTTCAGAATTATTTCTAAGTTCTATAATTAATAGCCCAGCTTAAATCGATTACAAATAATAGTTTCTAATGAAGTAAGCGCATCAGAGAAAATTAATCAATATTTAGTTGATTAAAGTGAAAAACCATCTTTATATTTAAAGAGAAGTTTGTTGATTGATTTTACTTTAAGCTTTCTAAGCCTGTCAGTCCATTGATGGACCAGTTATTAAAATCAAGGACTCCTTCTTGATCATCGCCATCGTCATAAGTAATTCTGCAGGCATATTTAATATTGTTCGTGACTGACTTGTCATCAGTAGTGGTAATGTCAGCGCTAATTAGATATTGGTAATTACCCAGGCTCCAAACATTGAGTGGTTTTTCTGGAAAAGTTATGGTTATCTTTGAGTCGACCTCAGATTTGATGTAATCGTTGCAGTGTTTGAACGCAACATCAGTTAAAGAAGTTGAAATAGACTTTTGGCTGGCTTGGTCGTTACTTTGAACAAGGAAAAGATCAGAGGCTGCTACTTTAACCATGAAGGGTAAAACCACTTTTATTT
>Ga0209033_1000570_pt1 | contig 21495 bp, 14 predicted proteins | sample LauGreFa1BDMLBDN_2_FD_188218 | JGI IMG/M metagenome (GOLD analysis project Ga0209033, IMG submission 188218) | Freshwater lake microbial communities from Lake Michigan, USA - Fa13.BD.MLB.DN (SPAdes) (version 2) | ecosystem: Environmental > Aquatic > Freshwater > Lake | place: Lake Michigan, USA...
GTTATCTTTGTGATCTGTGTGCTGGCATTTCGGCGCGGGTTGGTGGGCGAAATTGCGCACAAGTTGAAAAAATCTTTGTGATGGGGTCAGTTGTCCCGTCGCTGCCACATACTTTTGGATGAGGTTTTTATGCATGCTGTGTTGCGCCGTCTGCTTCTTTCCTTGTTGTGTGTCTTGGCCACCCCGTGGGCCTGGGGACAAGCTTGGGCCCCCAACAAACCGGTGCGCCTGATCATTCCCCAAGTGCCCGGGGGTGGGGCGGACGCGATTGGTCGGGTCATCGCCCAAGGCATTTCAGAGCAAATTGGTCAACCGGTGGTGGCCGAAAACCGACCCGGCACCAATGGGGGTGTGGGGGTTGAGGCATTGATGCGCTCGCCCAACGACGGCTACAACCTGTTGCTGGTGTTCACCTCGGTGATGGCCCTCAACCCAGCGGTGTACACCAAGATCAATTACGACCCCTTGAAAGATTTGCTGCCCTTGGGCGGCATTTGCGAAGTGCCTTTGGTGATGATGGCCAGCAACTCGGTGCCGGCGCAAAACGCCGTCGAATTGGTGGCGGCAGACAAGGCCAAGCCCAAAACCATTTTTGGTGCCTCCAGTGGCAATGGTTCTTTTTCCCATTTGTTGCTGGAGATGATGAACGCCAAAACGGGCACCCGGTTCACCCATGTGCCCTTCAAGGGCGAGGCCCCGGCGGTGCAAAATTTATTGGGTAACCAAGAGGTGATGATCTACATCGGCACCCCAGCGCTGGCGATTGCCAATCAAAACAGTGGCAAGCTAAAACTGTTGGGGGTGACCACCCAGCAGCGCATGCCGCAGTTGCCCGAGGTCAAGTCGTTGCATGAGCAAGGCTTCACCGACTTCAACGAAAGCTTTTGGTATGGCGTGGCCGCCGCTGCCGGCACGCCACAGCCCATCTTGGATGCCTACAACAAGGTGATGGGCGATGTGGCCAAGTCAGCCACGGTCCAATCCAATTTGGGCCGCATGGGCTGTGCCCCCTTGCCCATGTCGGCCTCTGAGTTTTCTGGCCGCATCCGCAGTGACCACGCCAAATACGCTGCCCTGGCCAAATCGGTCGGCATGAAAATCGATTGAAAGCCCCTATGAACGCCAGACCGCAACTCAAACACGTTGGCTTGTATGTGCACGACATGGCCCGCATGGAGGCGTTTTATGCCGATGTTTTTGACCTGATGGTCACCGACCGCGGGCAAGTGCCCCGGCTGGGAAACCGCAACATCGTGTTCATGAGTGCGGCCGCCGACGCCCACCACCAAATGGTGTTGATCGATGGCAAAGACCCGGCCAGTGGCCCGAGCGTGGTGTTTCAACTGTCTTTTCATGTGCAAAGTTTGGACGCGTTGCGCCGCATCGATGCCAAGATGCGTGCCCAAGGCGTCACCGACATCACGCCCATCACGCATGGCAATGCCTGGTCGATTTACGCCAGCGACCCCGAGGGCAATGGCTTGGAGGCTTATTTGGACACCCCTTGGCACGTGGCCCAGCCCCATGGTCGGCCCTTTGATTTGAGCTTGCCGGACGCGGAGATTGAGGCCTTGACCCAGGCGTTGATTCAGGACCAGGAAACCTTTGCCAGCCGTGAGCAGTGGATGCGTACACAAGAAGCGGCCTTGATGGGCACGCCCCGCTAACGCGGCGGCCCTTCGCCCAAGGGCTGGAGCAGCCCTCACCCAAGGGTTTGATCCCTTGTATGTTGACCCGAACAGCGTATGTTGGGTGCTGCATCACAAGGAAACACCATGCGTTATGTTTGGGCAGTGCTCGCTAGCGCATGGTGTGGGTGTGTGTGGGCGCAAGACTGCAGCGCCCTCAAGGGCGATGAGTATGCGACTTGCAATGCCGTGCAGCAAAACAACCCCCGTTTTTGCGAAGACGTCAAAGTGGCTGATGTTCGCTTGATGTGCCAGGCCAAAGTCCAGCCCAATTCCTATACCTGCGAAAAAATCAAGGCCGCTCATTTGCGAGGCGAATGCTTGCAGATGATCCGCAAAAAACAATACAACGCGATATACCCCAACCCCACCCCAAAACCGAAAAAAGGTGAGGGCATGTCGGGCTGGGGCGGCAATTGAGCTGGGCTGACGCGGCACAATAGGTGCCATTTCATCTACCCAAGGCCATCCGCATGAAGCGCAGCACTGAGAGATTTTTGACCACCCACACCGGCAGCCTGCCCAGGCCCGACGACCTCATCCAGATGATGTTTGCCAAGGAAAGTGGTGTGCCCGTGGACAGCCAGGCCCTTCAAGCGCGCATTCGCCTAGCGGTGGCCGAAGTGGTGGCCCTGCAAACCAAAGCGGGTGTGGATTTGGTCAACGACGGCGAGATGAGCAAACCCAGTTACGCCACCTACATCAAAGACCGACTGGGTGGGTTTGGTGGCACGGGCAACAGTTTTGTCTACCAAGACTTGGCCGACTTTCCCGTGCTGGAGCGCAAGGTGTTTGGCGACCCAGGTCGTTCGCGGCGCAAAACCCCAGCTTGCAATGCGCCCATCACCTTGGTCGATGCCCAAGCCGCCCACACCGACGCCGACAACCTGTGCGCCGCTTTTGCCCAAGTGCCGCACAAATCGGCGGCGCAAGAAATGTTCATGAGTGCGGCGTCTCCGGGTGTGGTGTCGCTGTTTTTTCGCAACGACCATTACAAAGACCATGAAACCTATTTGTATGCCATTGCCGAGGTGATGCGCCATGAATACGAAAGCGTGGCCAAGGCCGGCATCGTGCTGCAAATTGACTGCCCCGATTTGGCCATGGGGCGGCACATCCAATACGCCGACTTGCCCTTGCCCGAATTTCGCAAACGCGCCCAAATGCATGTGGAGGCTTTGAACCACGCGCTGGCCAACATCCCCGCTGAGCAGTTGCGCATGCACGTGTGCTGGGGCAATTACGAAGGCCCGCACCACTGCGATGTGGATTTCTCGTCCATCATCGATATCGTGTTCAAGGCCAAGCCGCATGCCATTTCGTTTGAAGCGGCCAATCCGCGCCATGCCCATGAGTGGACGCTGTTTGAGAGCGTCAAGTTGCCCGAGGGCAAGGTGCTGATACCCGGCGTGCTGGAGTCCAAAACCAATTTCATCGAGCACCCTGAGTTGATCGCGCAGCGCATCGCGCGCTACGCCCACTTGGTCGGCCGTGAAAACGTCATCGCTGGCAGCGACTGCGGCTACGGCACTTGGGTGGGCCAAGCCGCGGTGGACCCCGATGTGGTGTGGGCCAAACTCGCCGCCATGGCCGAGGGTGCGCGCATCGCCAGCAAGCAGTTTTGGAAATCATGAAGCACCATTTGCTAGCCAATGCAGGACCAGTGCATGGCCAATAGCAACCAATTCAAATTGGCCGGCGTGATGGGCATGCCCATCTTTCAATCGCGCTCACCCATCATCCACAACCACTGGATTGCAGTTCATGGCATCCAGGCCGCTTATGGTCACTTTCCAGTGCAAATCGACCAAGTCGAAGCGGCGGTGCGCGGTTTGGCCGCACTGGGGCTGGCGGGGTGCAACATCACCTTGCCGCACAAAGTCAAAGCCATGGCGCTGATGGACCACCTGACTCCCATGGCCCAACGGGTCGGCGCCATCAATTGCATCGTGGTGCAAGACGATGGCAGCTTGCATGGCCACAACAACGATGGCTACGGTTACCTGCAAAGCATCAAGGACGAGAAACCCGATTGGTGTGCCGATGCCGGCCCCATCGCCCTGTTGGGTGCTGGCGGTGCAGCCCGCGCGGTGATCATTGCCTTGATCGATGCCGGTGCCCTGGAAATTCGCTTGCTCAACCGCTCTCGTGACAAGGCAGAGCAACTGGCCGCACTCAACCCGCAGGTGGTAAAGGTGCATGACTGGTCTGAGCGCCATGCGGCTTTGGCCGGTGCAGCCATGTTGATCAACACCACCAACCAAGGTATGTACGACCAACCCCCTTTGGACTTGGCGCTCGACGATCTGCCGCGCACGGCCTTGGTCAGCGATTTGATTTATGTGCCCTTGGAGACGCCCTTGATCAAAGCCGCGAAGGCGCGCGGACATGTGGCGATCAACGGCCTGGGCATGCTGCTCAACCAAGCTGTGCCGGCCTTTGAGGCCTGGTTTGGCATCAAGCCCGTGATCGATGCGGCCTTGCGTCAGAAAATTCACGCCACTTTTTGAACCGCCATGAAAGCCCTTTTATTTTTCGCGGACTGGCGCGGCCAGATGAAGAAAGCCTTGACCCATCGGCTGGGTCTGGCCCTGTTGACTGGTCTGCTGGTCATGCCTGTCTGTGCCAAGGACGGTGACTGGACCATGGGTGTCTATGCCGGCCAGTATCACAACCAAGAGCCCGCCAGTTTTTTGGCGGGCCGCAGCGAATTCAAAAACCATTACATCTTGGCGGTGACTGCCAGCAAACGCTTATGGCGTGCGGAGAATTGGCCCCTTGAGTTGGAGTTGGACGCCATGCTGGGCCAACAATGGGGACAAGCCACCCTCAGTGAAGTGGCCGTAGCCCCGGTGCTGCGCTGGAGTGGCTTGCCTGGCAGGGACACATTGGCCGTTGATGTGCGTGCGGGTCCACTGGGGATTTCTTACACCAACATCATCAGCCCCTTGGAGCGGGGCGTCAACGATCAAGGCAGCCGCACACTGAATTTTTTGATGCTCGAACTCACGGCCTCAGCACCCAAGAATCCCAAATCAGAATGGTTTGCCCGCTTGCACCACCGCTGCACCATTTATGACTTGATGAACAACTATGGTGCCAATGGCGAGGATTTTTTTGCCTTGGGTTGGCGGCGACGTTTCTAGCCGGTCACTCCACCACGATCCCCTTGCCCTTGACCACCCGGGCCCACAAGGCCATTTGCGCTTGAATAAAGTCCTGGGCGGCTTTGGGTCCGCCTTTTTGCACCTCACCCCCCAATTGAGCGATGCGCGCTTTGACCTCGGGCGTGTCCATCGCCTTGATCAGGGCATCGGAGAGTTTTTCCACCACGGCGTCGGTTGTGCCCGCCGGCGCGAAGATGGCGTTCCACTCATGGATTTCACTGCCGCTCACACCCGCTTCGGCCAGGGTGGGCACATCGGGCAAAGCCGAGGCCCGTTTGCCTGAAGTCACGGCCAGGGCGCGCAGTTTGCCTGCTTGCACGTGTTGCAAGGTGGAGGCCAGGTTGCCAAAGAACAGGGGCACTTGGCCACCAATCACATCATTGAGGGCCGGGCCACCCCCTTTGTACGGGATGTGCACCATGTCCACTTTGGCCGCCGACTCAAACAAAGCCCCCGCCAAGTGTTGGGCGGAACCGTTGCCAGACGAGGCGTAGGCGATGGCGTCCTTGCGCGACTTGGCCAAGGCAATCAAGTCGGCAATGTTTTTGGCCGGCAGCTGCGCGTTGACCAACACCACATTGGGAAACAAAGCCATCACCCCAATCGGCTTGAAGGCCTTGCTGCTGTCATACGGCAGTTTGGGAAACAAAGCCGGGTTCACTGCAAACGACGATGCGTCCAGCATCAAGGTGTAGCCATCAGGCGTGGCCTTGGCCACAGCGCTAGCCCCAATTTGCCCGCTGGCGCCGGGACGGTTTTCCACCACCACGTTTTGTCCCAGCACCTCGGCCATCTTGGGCGCCACCAAACGCGCCATGGCATCGGCCCCGCCGCCGGGTGGGTAGGTGACGATCAGGGTGATGGGTTTGGTGGGCCAGGGGGGAGATTGGGCCCAGGTCGTAGTGGCGTAGGCCACCCAAAGGGTTGCCAATGCAAGGATCGCTCGTTTCTTCATGGAGTGGATCGATGTGTTCAAGCTTTAAATTTTGAGTGGTTCTCAGTGAGGCCAGTTTAACCATCCCGATTGGGTTTGAAGTTAATTTAATAAATGATAAAAATAACAATTAATTACTTAAAAATTAAAAACAATAAAAGTGTTGAAATTGTCTTGGACACGAATACAATCATCAAAATTGAATTGTATTTTGTCTAATTTATATGAGGTGAAACCATGCCCGCAGTAACGCCGACCCTGCTCACATCCAAAGACAAAGCACCAGACACGGATGGTTCCTATTTTTTAGCCACCGTAGGCACAGAATCCAAAATCACCATTCGATATGGAGGCGTCAATTACACCGCCCCGAACATGGCTGTCAATGCTTTTGCCTACGACAGTGGATGGGAAAAACGCAGTTCTGAATTGGTGGCTTTGGCCTCCAGTGAGGAGAGCGGTAGTTTGGTTTTCACGGCGGCATGGAAACAAACCACCACATATGGATCGGGCAGCACGGCGACAAACAACGTGTCTTGGTCTTTCACTGAACTCAAAACCAGCGGCAGTGGGACTCAACTCACGGACACCTTGATCAACTCTGGACCCAAGTCAGCGCCCTTTGAGGCTTTGTTTGGCACCAGCACCGCCGCAGACTTGAACCAAGATGGTGTGGTAGGCCCCAAGAGCTTGACCACCGCCACCACTGATACAGCCGGCGTGAAATTCGCTCGCGATGCCGATGGAACGGTCTACATACAAGACACCCAGGGCGGTGTGACTAAAAACATATTCATACGCGATGGGCTGAATCAGAACAGCTTCATGATTGAGCAAGCCGACTCTTCTTGGGGCGACACCAATAACGGCGGCGGCTACGGCAACAAAATTTTTACGGTTGGCAAAGGCAGCCCAAAGGCTTGGGCGGCAACCCAAAGTAGCGCGTTTGCAGCGGCTTTTGACAGCGCCACGTCTAACTTGGACCTGAGCAACAACGATAACGGCTATTGGGCACTGCGCAAAAGCGAAAATTGGAACACCAGCAATGGCGTTAAAACGGTGGGCAGTGTCAGTTGGAATTTGCTCAAAATTGGCAGCGATGGCAACCTGCTTGGTACCTCTTACAACGTGCCGGTGGGTTGGCTTGAGGGCTACTTTGGGCAAGAACTCAATGGCGATGGCGTTCAAGGGCCTGACTTGAAATGGAAAACCAAGGGCGGTGGTGGCACGGCTGCCAATCCCACGGGCTTGCAAATGGCCCAGGATGCAGACGGTGCCAGCTATTTGGTGAAAAGTTACACCAACAAGACGGATTTACAAGATCTCAGCGACAACAGCTTGCTGATGATCAAAAGCTCGGATGGGTCTCCGCTCAAAGCTAATTTGTCTTTGATGGGCCAAGAAAGCTATGGCTCTGAGGTGACTAAGTTGGTTTCTGTCACAGAAAACAGCACAGAAAACCAGTACTTATATGTGCGCAACTATCGCGTGACCAATTCAGGAACCACCTCGGCCAAGGAAACCACAAATGGTTGGCAAACTTACAAACTGACCCTGACCAAGGACGCCAACGACAGCAACGCCATCACTGGGGTGACCGCCACTTCGGATCGTTGGCTGGAAAAGATTGGTGCCGAAGAAATCAGCAAAAGTGTTGACATTGACGGCAATGGCGTGATCGGTGCAGGCGTGCCCACTGCGTTGCCCAATGCCACCGACACGGTGAACGAGACTTTGGGTGTTGACGGAGAGGGCAGTTACTACATCATGCGGCCCGGCAGCACGCCGTTGGCGATCTCTGGCGGCAAAAGCATGTTTGAGGACAGCACTTGGCAAACCAAAGCGCCCGTCGCCGTGGTCAAAGCCACCGCTGAGAATGTGTTGACGGTGACGGGCTGGACCATTGGCAACTATTACGCCTTGACCAAAACGGTCTACAACCAAGGCGGAAAGCCTCAATATCAAATCGATGAGATCGACGCCAACGGCGAGTGGAAAAGCACCAAGCAATGGATCAGCAACAACGACCGACTGTCAAAGTTTGAGGAAGTTTTTAACCAGGATTTGAACGGCGATGGTCAAAAAACCACCGCTGCCAATCCCATTGTGCCAACCGTGGTTTCCACTGACAACTACGACGCCAGCAAATCCAAATACAACAACGGTGTGGCCGTGGCCAAAGACGGCGATAACCGGGTTTACCTGGTCAATGCCACTTATACCAATGGCACCGGAACACCGGCTTTGACCGACCTCAAGCCAGTGGTTTACATGGGTGGTTCGATACCCGATTTGGAAAATGGTTGGTCCAATTCGACAGAACGTTACGAGCGCAAAATCATCGCTGCAGAAAAAGTCGATAACAAAGACGAGTATTTGTTGGCAGTCAAAAACACCAAGACTATCTTGGCGACCAATAAAGTCGAGATCACCTGGGATGTGTCACTGCTAAAGGCTGCAGCAGCACTTTCCACGACGGGAACGGGTGCCGCAGCCACCACAGGTTCGATTTATTCGACCTATTACCCGCCATCAGGCATGGCCGGCAGTGTCAATTCAGAATTGACCAACGCTTTGTACATCACGGAGACCACCAACACGTCAGCCATTGCAGGGCGCGAGCGCGAGTTTGGTCAAGACCTGAATGGCGATGGAAAAATTGGCATTGATTTGGCCAATTTGACCAAGCTCTCGACCGACATCAACGGTGTTCGTTTGGCCAAAGACGCCAATGGTGCTTTGTACATATCCCAGGTGAAAAACAATCTCGAGTCAGCAGTTGCGCTTAGCGGCGGCATGATGGGGCAATTGGAATCCACCAGCAGTTGGGAAACCCGAACCGCTGTCGCCGCAGAAGCCAAGCGCAGTGCCACGGGGGACATTGAATACTACCGGGTGGCTGTTCTTCGCAAGTCCAGCTACAGCACCATGTCTGCTGGTATGCCTGGTTCGTCCACCACCACGTCCAGCACAGATACCAGCACTTGGCAAAAGTCCTGGGATATTTTGCAGTTCGACACCAGTGGAAAGCAGGTTTATGGCTCCATGGTCGATGGACAGTGGAAAGATGTCAACGTTTACAACCAAAAATCGATATCTGATTTCGAGGAGTTCTTCAATGAAGACTTGAACAGCGATGGCAGGGTAGGCGTCAATGCGGCTGCTTTGACGTTGGCATTGCTCGACACGCAAGGCGCTAGGCTGGCGCGAAATACCAATGACAACTCCCTCTACATTGTTGAAGGCGTTGGAGAGGCTGCCAAAGCCAAATCGATTCGCACCAACGGTGGAGACCTCGAATACAAAAATACATGGGGGACGGCTGGCAGTTATTCTGGCGGTAACTCACGCGAAGCTGTGGCGGTTGAAGCGGTCAAAGACAGCGCAGGCACGGTCACTGGCTACCGTTTGGCCGTGAAGGACAAATACACCAACTGGGATGGCAAGGACAACGTGACTTGGTCCATTTTGAAGTTGGATGCCAAAGGGGCTGTGACCTATGGCCAATGGGACGCCACCAAGGGCTATCACGTTGATGAAAACGTTTATGGTCTGAAATCCATTTCATCCTATGAGGCAGATTGGTTCAAAGACGATTTGAATGGCGATGGTCGCATTGGCATCGATGCCGCTTTGTTAAAAATGGTCGACACCGACACCTTTGGCATCAAGTTGGCGCGTGACAGTGAAAAATCGCTTTATATTGTTGAGGGACAAACGGTCAAATCGATCGATAGCTCGTGGCTGGAATATGAAAACTCCTGGGGCACGGGGTCTAATAAGAAAGAAGCCGTCGCCGTAGAGGCGGTGCGCGATGCCAGCGGTGCCATCACGGCCTATAAATTGGCTTTGAAGCAAACCGATAACTACGACGGCAAAGAAACCATTCGCTGGGAGGTCATGACCCTGGGCAGCGATGGCAAGATGAACAAAGGTGGCGGGGCCATGGCCATGGCCTCGGGTGGTTCAAGCACATACACCAACTCCATTGCACCTTACGAAACCCTGTTCGGGCAGGACTTGAACGGAGATGGTCGTGTTGGCGTGGACATCAGCACATTGACCAAGGGCACAACAGACAAAGTGGGCGTGACATTTGCGCGTGATACGGAAAGCGCTTTATACCTGATCAAAGCCGATGGCACTGCATTACCCATTGGTAATTCCTCCTGGTTGGAGTATGACAATACCTGGGGCAATGGCTACAACAAGAGTGAAGTTTTTGCGGTGGAGGCCATGTCTTCTGGTGGCTACAAAGTGGCAGTCAAAAGAAGCAATTCTTGGTATGCCAGTGCCGACGACAAATCAAAAGCTGATGTGACCGTCACCTGGGACTTGATGCAACTCGATGCACAAGGTCAGATGAGCTATGGATACAGCGGCACGAATGGAACTTGGGTCAATACCTCAATATGGGGCCTTAAATCCTTGGCGCCATATGAAGTGGATTTTGGTCAAGACTTCAACAGCGATGGCGTGATAGGCGTTGACTTCAATGCGTTGAAAAATTATGCGGTCAGCACTGACACCGCTGGTGCTCGTTTGTACCGCGACAAAGACAATGCCTTGTACATCGTCAATGACCCTGCCAACCCGACCTCCATCAAAGCCGTTGGAAATGCCTCTTATTTGGAGTATGACTACAGCTGGAACGACAACAGCAACAAAGTAGTGGCCTATGCGGTAGAGGCCGTGACGGTGAACAATGCCATCACGGGCTATAAATTGGTGCTGAAGCAAACAAATGTCAACAATGGGCAGACCGACCTCAATTGGCAAATTTTGCGCTTGGACGCAGATGGCAATGTCAATTGGAATATGTCACCCACTGGTGGCGGAAACATTTGGACCAAAAAAATCTCTCAGGTGGAGACGGCAATCCAGCAAGATACACCTGAGGATACCGACAGCGTCATTGGCATTGACACGACGCAGTTGGTGTCAGCCTCGCCTGCCAATTCTGGTGATGCCACAGACAGCATTGCATTGGTCAAGAGCGGTGATGGATCTATTTTCATCAAGGACACACGTTCCACCACCAAACTGATTTCATTGGCCGATGCCTATGGCAATTCACCCAATTTGGAATACAGCTACACCATGGGGGGCAGTACCAGCCAAGCCCAGTTGATGGGTGTGGCTGCCAATGGGTCGGATTACCGCGTCGCACTCAAAACCACCAGCGGCACAAATACAAGTTGGCAGTTTTACAACATCAGCGCTGAGGGTGTTATGGATTGGTCCAAAGTGATCAACACCCGCAGCGCCAGCAAGTACGAAACGGCCTTTCAACAAGAATTTGACGGCACCGCTGGCTTTGGTTTGACCCTCAACCTCAAAGCCCTGGATACCGACCCAACCATCACGGGCTCCACAGATGCATTTTTGAAAATCGATGAAACCAGTAACACGGTCTACATTGCAGATGGAAACCTCACTGTGGCCATCGCCGATCCGAACGGTGGCTCACCCAATTTCAACTACAGCCGAACTGGTTTTGAGTCGCAAGCCTATGCGGTTCATAAATTAGACAACAACGGTGGGTATATTTTGGCGGTGAAAAAAACCACCACCGATTGGGCAGGTGATGCGGTCAATTGGGAGGTTTATAAGTTGTCCGCGGCCTCCAACGGTGAAGCCACGGTCAATTGGTCACAGACCAAATATTTGACCAATTTGAACGATGTCGAGGAGATGCTGCAAAAAGACACCATTGCAGACTCAGATACGGTGGTGGGTTACCCAGATGAACAAGCCGTGGCCGTGAGCACCGACTTGGGCAGCTACAAAGCTGCGCTGACCACCACGGGCGCATTGCACTTGTTCAAATACGACACCAATGGCTTAGCTCAGGACATAACCGTGTTGGACGATGCTGGCTTGGCTGTGCGGTTGGAAAAAACATCGACTTGGGATGCCGCATCTAGTTTCACTGCCAAGGTGTTGGGTGCTGAGGCTATTTTTGGCAGTTCAAGCACCACAACGCCGATTGGTTATAAAGTGGTGGTGCAAGAAACCACCATCATCGATGGCGGCCAACCCGATCAAGTCTGGAAAATTTACAGCGTGGGTCTAGGTGCATCATCGACGGCGACCACCACCTCTGCGGTGATAGCTGCCAACCCCATCGTCAGCCATTCGATGGTCACCTGGGAAGACACGTTCAAGCAAGACTTGAATGGTGATGGCAGCGACAAAGGCGTTGATGCCTTGGTCACCACCGCTGTCAGCACCGACAGCAAAGACGTTTCACTCGACTCCACAGATGCACTTTATGTGGGTTTGAATGGCGATTGGGTGCCTGTGCTGGCGCAGGACTTGGGAGCAGTGTCTTATGAAGATAAGCAAACTTTTGCGAAGACTACGCTGGATAGCTACGTCGTTGCCGCTGAGTGGGTGAGTGACACGCAAGTCTTGATTGTGGAACAGTCAGACCTGTTTGTTGGCACCGATGTCACGTCCAATTGGACCGTCCGCTCCGCGACCTACAACTCAACCACGCAAGAGGCCATCGTTGATGAAACCAAAACGGTGATCACGGACGACATGAGCGCATTTGCTTCGGTATTCAACCAAAGCTTTGTGCCTGCCGCACCGGTGATTTGATTCCCGATTGTCCATAGAAACCCATTGAAAAATATTTTATGAATTCACGTTTGATTGTTTTATCAGCGCTGGGCCTTTTGTCTTTGATCGGGTGTGGTGGTGGAGGCTCCAGCGGCTCTGCCGCTTCATCGGGCACTACCGCATCAGCAGGTATAGACATCTCTACGCGCCCTGCTTTGGGGTGTTTTTCAGATGGTGCCAAGGTAGAGGCTTACAACACGGCAGGCACTTTGATTGGGACAGGCACAGTGGCCTCTTGCGACGCGGCCATCACCTTGACCGCTGGCCACACAGGCCCCGTGTTGCTCAAAGCTTTGGGTGCCGCTGGGGTCACATATTTCAACGAAAAGGACCCTGACAATCCAGCCGCCTTTGGCGCTGGCAGCAGCATGTTGTCTGTTTTGCCCAGTGTGCAAGCGGGTTCTGTGTATGGCATCAACGTCATGACCAACCTGGTCGCTGCAGCCGCCGGCATTGATGCGGATGCCCCCGTGGCCCCAACGGCCGCCAAAATAACAACCGCCAAAGCTTTGACTTTGGGGGTTTTGGGCCTGTCGGAGGCTGATTTGGGGGGCGATATTTTTGCCGCCCCCGTGGCTTTGAAAAGCAAATCCGATAAATCATTGACCGGCAATATTTCCGGCAAGATGTTGTACGGGACCATGTTGGCTGAATTGGCCGCATCGTCTACCGGCAGCCCGGCCACCCAGGCTGCGACGCTTTTCACAAAGATGAAATCGGCTGCTTCCACCAATACGGGTGCCGCAACCAATTTATCCGCTGTTTCTCAAGTGATGTTGAAGGCAGTGTCCAATATTTCCAGCGGAAAATCCACGGCCCTGCAAAGCTTTGGGGCCACGGGATATGCCGTCCCTTCCTCCCTGGCAACCGCCTATACAGCAGCCGTGACAACTGCGACTCAGGCCATCAAAACCCAAACCAATGAAACCATCTCTTTGGCCGTTCCGGGTTCCACACAAACGGCCACCAGTGTGAAAGTGGTGCCCGCCATTGGTTACTTTGGTGCAGGCGCTAAGGTGTTTGCCATTGACCCCACCACGGGTCAACCCATCAACAGCGATCCTGTGTTGACCGATGCAACCGGGGTGGCCTCACTCAACCTGGGCTCTTGGAGCGAGCCATTTATTTTGAAAGTGGTGGGCAACACGGGTGTCCAATACTATGACGCAGGCCTGAACCAAAAAGTGAATTACACGGATACAGATGTTTTGTTGGCGCTGGTGCCAGCGCAGTCCAAGGTGACCAATGGTTCTGTGATCGGTGTGACCCCTTTGACCCACGTGGCGGCGGCTTTTGTGCTGCCCAGCTTATCTAACTTGCAAATCACCCTGGGTAAAGACCAAACCATGGAGAGTGCCATGCTCGATGCCATGGTTCGTGCGCGGTACTTTTTTGGCCTGACAGATTCGGGCAGTGGCAACGCGGCGATATTGCTCAACCCTTTGTTGGCACCTGAACGTTTGAGCTCATCCACTGATCGCATTGACTTGAGCAAAGAAGGTGGGTTTTGGGGCGTGTATTTTTCCGAGCTTTCTAAATCTGCCAACCAAAACAACGAACTGTCTTTCATGACTTTTGTTGGCAAATTGTTTGATCAGGTATTGACATTAAAGGCAGGCCAATATTCAGACGCATCAGCGACAGCTTTCAATGGGTCAAATTTGAAAAATGTCATGAGTACCGCCGCTGGAAGCGTCTCAAGTGGCAGCAAATCCTTTCGGAAAACTTCGGTTTGTATTGCAGAGGGCACCTACAGTGCCGTCAAAGCCATGTTTTTGACGGCCACCACCACCACCAAAAGCAACTTCCAAACACTGACCCGAGACCAAATGGACAGCATGAGGACGGCCTTTGCATCCTCTCTCAATTATCAATTGCTAGCCACTTCATGGGACTTGGACACCGTGACGGCAACCACGACTTGCAATCCCTGATGAACCTTTGATTTTTGGGAATTCACAAGCGATTCACTCAGGGCATCTCATTTGCCGATGGTGGTGACACCCCCCCATCAACCACGCGCACCGCGATGGTGAAACGCCGCCCTCAAACGCCTTCGCTGTTCAAGGTCACCATGCCCTTGGGGGTGTGCAACACCGCTTGGACATTGGCGGGGCCTGTGGTGACGGCCACTTCTTTGAGTCCCAAGGCGGCGTAGGCGGCTTGGAGTTTGTTGGCGTTGGGGTGACTCACGCTCAGTCGCTCTAAGCTCACTTTGGAACGTGGCAAGGTGTTGCGCGGGTGCATGCGTTGCGGGTCGGCGTCGCCCGGCTTGCCCCATTGAATCAGACTGGGCAAAGTGCCTTGAAACAAGCGCTGTCCGTCGGGCCTGAGGCTGAATTGCCAATGCAGCAAACCCTTGGGGGTGCGCCGGTTGGCATGGATGGTGGTGCCCCGGTCAATACCTTGGTCGAACCATGCTTGTCGTGCAGCGGCGATGTCGGAGGTGCCGGCCACAAAGTGCAATAAACGCGGTTGCTGGGCAACACTTTTTTGCACCGCCGGGTCGTCCATGTCAAACCAGCGTGCATTTTTGGAGCGCAGGGCCGGGTCGGCATGCGGGTGGATGGCGATGATTTCAAAGTAAGCCATGGGGTGCGCTGGCGTGGCAATTTTGAACAAGCGGTTGTGCGTGCCTTGTTTCTCATGTTCACCCCCGGGTCCAGGGGTGATGCCCAACGTGTCCTCGCACCACTGCACCCCTTGCGACAAGGTGGCAGCCACTACCACCAAATGATCGATTTGTGTTTTCATCCCTGCACCATACCACTGCGCCAGACGGGGCAGGCTTTGCGGAATTCGCCCCACATGGGTTGGTCGGGCACCCAACGTGATCCGCTCAGGTCTGCAACGAGGGGGCCGCGCGGTTCAGGCTTGTGGTGTCTGGCTGGGCACGGCTTTCAGCGCCGCCGCCCCTTGCCGCTGGCACCACCGAGCAAACCACCCAAGACCCCGCGCACGATTTCCCGCCCGATGGATGAGCCGACGGTGCGCACGGCACTTTTGAGCACCAATTGAGCCACCCCATCGCGGTGGGCACCGCGCGGGCCTTGGCTGCCAAACAGCAAATCGCTCACACTGCCCATCAAACCACCCGAGGCAGTCCCCGAGGGCGTTGGCTCATCTTTGCCTGGGGTCTGCCCAGTGCCAGGGTTTTCAGGGCCATGGGCCCGCCCTTTGATCATTTCGTAAGCCGACTCACGGTCCACCGTCTTTTCATAAACCCCCGCCACCAGCGAGCTTTGCAGCAAGGCTTGGCGTTGTTCTGTAGTGATGGGCCCCAGTTGGCTGCCTGGAGGCAACACATACACCCGCTCGGTTTCGCTCGGGCGGCCCTTGGCATCGAGCAAGCTCACCAGCGCTTCGCCCACAGCCAAGTCCGTGATGGCGGCTTCAATGTCCAAGCCTTTTTTCGGGCGCATGGTTTGCGCGGTGGCCGCCACCGCTTTTTGGTCACGCGGTGTGAACGCCCGCAGCACATGCTGCACCCGGTTGCCCAGCTGCGCCAGCACGCTGTCGGGGATGTCCAGCGGGTTTTGGGTGACGAAATAAACGCCCACACCTTTGGAGCGCACCAAACGCACCACCAACTCGATGCGCTCGATCAAGGCCTTGGGCGCTTCGTTGAACAGCAAATGCGCTTCGTCGAAAAAGAACACCAGCTTCGGTCTATCAGGGTCGCCGATTTCGGGCAGTTGCTCGAACAACTCGGAGAGCATCCACAGCAAAAACGTGGCGTACAAGCGCGGGGAATTCATCAGTTTGTCGGCCGCCAAGATGTTGACCACGCCGTGACCGTTGCCATCGGTTTGCATGAAGTCGTGGATGTCGAGCATGGGCTCGCCAAAGAACTTGTCGCCGCCTTGCTGCTCGATTTGCATCAAACCGCGCTGGATGGCGCCGATGCTGGCCGCGCTGACGTTGCCGTACTCGGTGGTGAATTCTTTGGCGTTGTCGCCCACATACTGCAGCATGGCCCGCAGGTCTTTCAGGTCCAGCAGCAACATGCCTCGGTCATCGGCGATTTTGAACACCAGGTTGAGCACGCCTTCTTGGGTGTCGTTCAAATTCAGCATGCGCCCCAACAGCAAGGGACCCATGTCGCTGACGGTGGCGCGCACCGGGTGGCCTTGTTCGCCAAACACATCCCACAAGGTGGTGGGGCAGGGCGCGAAAGCGGGGGTGTCCAAGCCGCGCTCTTTGAGGACCGCAGCCATTTTGTCGGACAGCTTGCCCGTTTGACTCAGGCCCGTCAGGTCACCCTTGACGTCGGCCATGAACACCGGCACGCCGATGCGAGAGAGGCTTTGCGCCATGGTTTGCAAGGTGACGGTTTTGCCCGAGCCGGTGGCACCGGTGATCAGGCCGTGGCGGTTGGCCAGTTGGGGCATGAGCCAGCATTGGGCCGAGTCATTTTTGGCAATCAACAAAGGGTCGGTCATGGGAGGCCTTTTCAGCACAGTTTTACCAGCCCGCATTACACATGAAAAAACCGCCCATGGGCGGTTTGGCGCTCGGCGCAGGTGGGATCAGCGCTTGGGCTTGATGGCCTCTGCGGGAACGGGTTCGGCGGCCACCCGACGCGCACCGTTGAAGCGGCGGTCCCAATAGGCTTGGCGCATGTCTTCCACCCGCACTTCACCGCCTGGCCGGGGAGAGTGGATGAACTTGTTGTCACCCACATAAATACCCACATGGCTGAAAGCTTGGCGCATGGTGTTGAAAAACACCAAGTCACCGGGTTGCAGGTCTTCGCGGTTGATTTTTTCGGTCACCGAGGCCTGTTCGCTGGCCCTGCGGGGCAAGATCAAACCCACGGTTTGCTCGAACATGGCGCGCACAAAACCGCTGCAATCGAAACCGTTTTCTTGGCTGGTGCCACCACGGCGGTAAGGCACCCCCAAGAACCCCATGGCGTTGACCACCAAATCAGAAGCCTTGTCACCCACCCGCTGCCGAAATTGCTCAACACGGCCCAAGAGGCCGCGCTCTTGCAGGAGTTTTTCTATCTCGTCGTTGCCATCGGGGTGGGGTGCGGCAGCCGCGCCGATAGCCAGCAGCAGTGCCAGGGACATGCCCAGTTGTGCCCCCCAATGCCGCAGGGCCCCAATTTTCAAATCGCCAAACCCAGGGCTTGCTGCATGGCCTGACCCAGGCCGGCAAAGTGCTCAAATGCTTTTGGGGTGGGCACCAGGTATTTGGTGCGGCGGTTTTTGCCCTCGTGCACAGTGTCCACCATGCCCACATCGCGCAGCAAATCGAGTTTGCGGTGGATGGTGGCGGGTGAGGCAATGTGGCCCAGGGCCATGGCCTCGCTGATGGTCAGAGGATTTTGCTGATTGTGTTTCAGAGCAATCAGTTCAAGGAGTTTGCGCGAATCCGCATCGATGTCTGGCATTTGACCAGCACCTTCAAGGGTGTGCAAAAGGTTTAAAAATCGAAGATAAACCTGGGGGTCTTTCATGCATTCGCTCCTGGATACCTATTCAAAATCGAATAAATATGACTGATTTGTTAACCCCCTGATCATAAGTCATGGCGCAAGCGCGATTTCTGAGGGTTTGTGAAGGCCCAGTCGGGCCTTTTGGTTGGGACAAATCACCCCAGTTCGGACAGCGCTGGAGCGGCTTGGGGCCGAATCCTCTGCGTCTTGGACAACCGGGCCCACCCACCCGTTCGGCCTTGGGTCAAACCTATAATCTTTCGCTTTGGACTGGGGGCTTTCCCCGAGCCTGCGGGCCTGAGACCCGCCTTCGCACTGCCACACACCATGAACACCCCACATCAATCCGTGCCCCAGCTGTCTGTGGCCGACATCCGCAAGTCATTTTTGGATTTTTTCGCCGCCAAAGGCCACACCGTGGTGGCTTCCAGCCCCTTGGTGCCGGGCAACGACCCGACCCTCATGTTCACCAACTCGGGCATGGTGCAGTTCAAAGACGTGTTTTTGGGCTCGGACAAGCGCTCGTATGTGCGCGCGGCCTCGGTGCAAGCTTGCTTGCGAGCGGGTGGCAAGCACAACGACTTGGAAAACGTGGGCTACACCGCCCGCCACCACACCTTTTTCGAGATGTTGGGTAATTGGTCGTTTGGCGATTATTTCAAGCGCGAGAGCCTGAAGTGGGCATGGGAGCTGCTGACCGAGGTGTACAAGCTGCCCAAAGAACGTTTGCTGGCCACTGTCTACCAAGAGGACGACGAGGCCTACGACATTTGGACCAAAGAAATTGGCCTGCCACCCGAGCGGGTCATCCGCATTGGCGACAACAAGGGTGGGCGCTACAAGAGCGATAACTTTTGGATGATGGCCGACACCGGCCCTTGCGGCCCGTGCTCTGAAATCTTTTACGACCATGGCGACCACATCCCGGGCGGCCCCCCCGGCAGCCCCGAGGAAGATGGCGACCGCTTCATCGAAATCTGGAACAACGTGTTCATGCAGTTCAACATGGACGAAACTGGTGCGGTGACGCCTTTGCCCGCGCCCTGTGTGGACACCGGCATGGGCTTGGAGCGCTTGGCGGCCATCCTCCAGCATGTGCACAGCAATTACGAAATCGACCTGTTCGCCACGCTGATCAAAGCGGCGGCGCGTGAGACCGGCTGCGCCGACTTGGCCACCCCCTCATTGCGCGTGATTGCCGACCACTTGCGGGCCACCGCGTTTTTGGTCAGCGACGGTGTGGTGCCTTCCAACGAGGGGCGCGGCTATGTGCAGCGGCGCATCATCCGCCGCGCCATCCGCCACGGCTACAAGCTGGGCCAAAAAACACCGTTCTTCCACAAACTGGTGCCCGATTTGGTCGCCCTCATGGGCGCGGCCTACCCCAGCTTGGCAGCGCAAGCCGAGCGCATCACCGCGATTTTGAAAACCGAGGAAGAGCGGTTTTACGAGACGCTGGAAATCGGCATGCACATCTTGGACGAGGCCTTGGCCAATGGTGTGAAGGTCTTGCCGGGCGAGGTGGCTTTCAAGCTGCACGATACCTATGGCTTTCCGCTGGACCTGACCAACGATGTCTGCCGCGAGCGCAGTCTGCAAGTGGATGAGGCCGGTTTCCATGCCGCCATGGACCGCCAAAAAAACCAAGCCCGTGCAGCGGGCAAGTTCAAGATGGACAAGGCGCTGGACTACAGCGGCGCAGCCACCACCTTTGTGGGGTACGAGAGCCTGCAAGCCCCCGCCAAAATTTTGGCGCTTTACCACGACGGCGTGTCAGTCGCCGCTTTGAACCACGGCCAAAGTGGCGTTGTGGTGCTGGACCACACGCCGTTTTATGCTGAAAGCGGCGGCCAAGTGGGCGACATGGGCGATTTGGTCAGCGGCTCTGCCCGCTTTGAGGTGGGCGACACCCAAAAAATCAAGGCCGATGTGTTTGGCCACCACGGAACCTTGGCCCAAGGCACGCTCAACGTGGGCGACAGGCTGACCGCCACCGTGCGATCTGGCGTTCGCGCGGCCACGGTTCGCAACCACAGCGCGACCCATTTGATGCACAAGGCCTTGCGCGAGGTGCTGGGCGAGCATGTGCAGCAAAAAGGCTCGCTGGTCAATGATGAGCGCACCCGCTTTGACTTTGCCCACAACGCGCCGGTGACGGACGCGCAAATCGCCGACATCGAAGCGCGTGTGAACGCCGAAATTTTGACCAATGCCAGCACCCAAGCACGGGTGATGGACATCGAGTCGGCGCAAAAAACCGGCGCCATGATGCTGTTTGGCGAGAAATACGGCGAAACCGTGCGGGTGCTCGACATTGGCTCCAGCCGCGAGCTGTGCGGCGGCACCCATGTGCAGCGCACGGGCGATATTGGCCTGTTCAAAGTGGTGTCCGAGAGCGGCGTGGCCGCAGGGGTGCGCCGCATCGAGGCGGTCACCGGCGCCAATGCCTTGGCCTATGTGCAAGGTTTGGAGCGCACGGTGCACGAGGCGGCTGGCAGCTTGCGTGCCCCCACGGCCGAGTTGAACCAGCGCATCCACCAAGTGCTGGACCAAGTCAAGGGTCTGGAGAAAGAACTCGCGGCCCTCAAAGGCAAGCTGGCCTCATCGCAAGGCGATGAGCTGAGCGGACAAGCGGTGGAGGTGAAAGGCGTCAAGCTGTTGGCCGCACGCCTGCCCGGCGCGGATGCCAAAGCTTTGCGCGAAACCTTGGACAAGCTCAAAGACAAGCTCAAAACCGCGGTGGTGGTGTTGGCCAGTGTGGACGGCGACAAGGTGCAAATCGCTGCTGGCGTGACCGCCGACACTTTGGGCAAAGTCAAAGCCGGTGAGTTGGTGAATTTTGTGGCGCAACAAGTGGGCGGCAAAGGCGGCGGCAAGCCCGACATGGCCATGGCCGGTGGCACACAGCCTGCTGGTTTGGACGCAGCATTGGCCAGTGTGCAGGGCTGGGTGGCCGAGCGACTTTAAGCCTTTTCGAATACCAAGTCCCATACGCCGTGGCCTAGGCGCAGGCCGCGGTTTTCAAATTTGGTTAAGGGTCGGTAGGACGGCTGATCGGCATAGCCATCGGCGCGGCTGCTGGCGTTGGCCAAGCCTGTTTCTGCTTGTAACACCGCCAAAATATGCTCGGCATAAGGTTGCCAGTCGGTGGCCACGTGCAAATAAGCACCCGTCTTCATACGCCCCAACAACTGCTGCACAAAGGGTGCTTGAATCAGGCGACGCTTGTGGTGGCGCAGCTTGTGCCATGGGTCGGGAAAAAAGATATGCACCCCATCCAAGCTGTTGGGCATCAGCATGTGCTCCAACACCTCTACCGCGTCGTGTTGCAGGATGCGGATATTGCCAAGGTCTTGCTCGCCCACACGTTTGAGCAAAGCGCCAACGCCTGGTTCATGGACCTCGCAGCACAAAAAATCGTCCTCTGGCCGAACTGCTGCAATATGGGCAGTAGCGTCGCCCATGCCAAACCCAATTTCCAAGATCAGCGGCGCGGCGCGGCCAAACACGTCCGAGGTATTCAAAGGCGTCTGCTGAAATGGCAGAACAAACTTCGGCCCCAGTTCTGCCAAGGCCTTGGCTTGACCCGTGGTGGTGCGACCAGCGCGGGTGACAAAACTTTTGATGGTTTTGGGG